>ERZ772924.1226-NODE-1226-length-12189-cov-3.270892_pt1 | contig 12189 bp, 10 predicted proteins | sample MGYA00512116_ERZ772924 | MGnify/ENA primary metagenome ERZ772924 (study PRJEB29015, sample SAMEA2737920) | human oral metagenome | biome: human oral; feature: human-associated habitat; material: dental | place: China | collected 2134 ...
GCTTATAGGAAGCTTATACGAATCTTGGACGATTGGTATAGAAAGGGTGTGTAAAAAATTGATTAATAGTATAATACAACAAGGCTAAAAATGTTAAAAACGGGGTTTCGAGGCGAAAGAAAGAGGAAGAGGCAATAGGTCTTAGGTCATAGACACTAGGGGGAAGTATGAAGGAAAAGAGGAGTGTGGTGACGGGGAAAGTGAAGGTAAAATGAAGGTAAAGAGGAGATGTATAACGGTTATCATAACTCATTATAGACCATATCTTATTAATTTTTAATCCTTGACTCGTATTATAAAATAATATCTAATTGAATGAAAATTGTAATTATTAAGATGAAAAAGATATTATACTTTGTGTTTTTGTGTTTGATGGTGGCTTGTAATAAGCAGGCAAACACTTCAAAAGAAGAAACTAAACAGGATACTACTTCGGCAGTGCCTGAAACCTCTTACACTGAGTATGTAAACCCACTGATGGGTACGGACTCGAAGTTTAGTTTATCGAATGGGAATACTTACCCTGCTATTGCGGTGCCTTGGGGTATGCACTTCTGGACACCTCAAACGGGCAAAATGGGCGACGGCTGGGCATATCAATATCACGCTGATAAGCTTGTGGGCTTTAAGCAAACCCACCAACCGAGTCCGTGGATTAATGACTATGGGGCTTTTGCACTGATGCCGGTAGTGGGTGACTTGAAAATTAAAGAAGAAGAACGCGCTTCGTGGTTCTCTCATAAGGCAGAAACGGCTCAGCCTCACTACTACAAGGTGTATTTAGCCGATTATGATACATCGGTGGAGATTACGCCTACCAATAGAGCAGCGCAGTTTCGCATTATCTTCCCTGAGAGCGATAAGGCTTATTTGGTTTTAGATGCTTATTTTAAAGGCTCGATGGTGCAAGTGTTGCCCAAAGAACGCAAAATTATAGGCTATGCCCGCAACAACAGTGGGGGAGTACCTGAGAATTTTCACAATTACTTTGTGCTTACTTTCGACAAGGATTTTGAGAGTGTACAGACGTGGAGCGACGGCTTTAAGCTGACAAAAAATGCTGAAAGCAAGGGCGAACACACAGGGGCAGTGATAGGCTTCCGCACGAAAAAAGGTGAACAGGTAACCGTAAGAGTAGCTTCGTCGTTTATTTCGAATGAGCAAGCCCTATTGAACTTGCAAACGGAACTGGGTAATGACACTTTTGAACAGACAAAACAAAAAGCACTTACCCTTTGGGAGAGTGAACTCGGCAAAATACAAGTGGAAGATGAGAATATAGACCATTTGCGCACTTTCTACTCCTGTTTGTACCGCACACTGCTTTTTCCACGCACTTTCTACGAATACAATAAAGATGGTGAAATGGTGCATTACAGTCCGTATAACGGTAAGGTGGAAAAGGGGTATATGTTTACTGACAACGGTTTTTGGGACACTTTCCGGGCAGTATTTCCGCTTTTCAACCTGTTGTATCCTGAGATGAATCAACAGATGATGAAGGGATTGGTGAACGCTTATAAAGAATCGGGCTGGTTACCCGAATGGGCAAGTCCAGGTCATAGGGATTGTATGATAGGGTCGAACTCGGCTTCTATCATTGCTGATGCTTACCTAAAAGGGAATATAGACGAGGCTGATGCTGAAATTCTTTTAGAAGCGATGCTGAAGAACGCTACTCAAAACGATGGTAGACCAGTGAAATCGGTAGGACGTGAGGGGGTGAATTACTACAATAGTTTGGGGTATGTGCCTTATGATGTGAAGATTAACGAGAATGTAGCCCGCACATTGGAGTATGCTTACGCCGATTATTGCATTGCTCGTATGGCAGAAAAGATGGGTAAGGCGGAGGTTGCTAAACAGTATTACGAACAATCGAAACGCTACAAGAATGTATTTGACCCCGAAACTAAGTGGATGCGAGGCAAGAATAAGGACGGTAAGTTCCAGTCGCCATTTAATCCGCTGAAATGGGGCGATGCGTTTACCGAAGGAAACAGTTTGCACTACACGTGGTCGGTATTTCAGGATATTGAAGGACTTATACAGCTAATGGGTGGCAAAGAGGCTTTTGAAAAGAAGATAGATGAAGTGTTTGAGATGCCACCGCTGTTTGACGATTCGTACTACGGTTTTACCATACACGAAATACGCGAGATGCAACTCATAAATATGGGGAACTATGCGCACGGCAATCAGCCCATACAGCACCTTATCTACCTATACAACTACGCTGGTAAACCCCAAAAAGCACAAGCTAAACTACGGGAAGTGATGGAAAAACTCTATACCCCTACGCCCGACGGTTATTGCGGTGATGAGGATAACGGACAGACCTCGGCTTGGTATGTATTTTCAGCCTTAGGCTTTTACCCTGTTACCCCTGCCAGTGATAACTACATACTCGGTAACCCACTGTTTAAAACGGTGAGCTTACAACTGCCTGAGGACAAGAAGTTTTTAATAAAGAGTGTGGCTCGCGATTCGGATAACAACTTAGTAGAGTACGTACAACTGAACGGCAAGAAAATAGAAGGTTTTGAAGTGCCGTTTGGGGCGTTTAGAGAGAATGGGACTTTGACGTTTTTCAGGTAATGAGTAAATGTGAAAATTAGTAGATTAGTGAATTTGGTATGCTCTTTGATTTACAGACAGTAGTTTCATCAAAACCATTGTTTAGTAATGAGAATCAAGCATTTTTTATCAGCAACAGCTTTACTACTTCCCTTACTGCTAACCGCACAAAAATCGGTAGTGCCAGAGGTGAAGGTAGTGAATGAGCGCAATGCCAACCCGATGGTATTGCAAGACCTTTCAGTAGATATATTAGTGGTAGGACAAACGGCTGTTACTACTATGGAAATGACCTTCTACAACCCTAACAGTCGCGTAATGGAAGGCGAGTTTCAGTTCCCGCTTGCCGACGGACAGCAGGTGTCGCGCTTTGCCTTAGATATCAATGGCAAGTTGCGTGAAGGTGTGGTAGTAGACAAAGCCTTAGGGCGCAAAGCCTTTGAGGACATAGTGCGCAGGGGTGTAGACCCAGGTTTATTAGAAAAAACTGAGGGCAACAACTTCAAAGCGCGTGTATATCCTATGCCTGCCAAAGGTACTCGCCGTGTGCTCATCGCCTTTGAACAAGAACTACACGAACGAGGCGGACAAGATTACTACTTCTTGCCTATCACAGCTAACGTAACCCTTAAAAACTTCAAGATGCGTACTGAGGTAGTATCACGCTTTGTAAAGGCAGATATTCAGAACAGTCTGCAATTAGACTTCAAACAAGCACGCAATAGCTATATCAGTGAGATGAGCAAGCGAAACTTCACGCTCAACCAAAACATTGCACTTACTTTCCCGAAAATTGAGAAACCACAAACCATTAGCGCTACCCAAGGCAGTAAAAGCTATTTTTATGGCAATATAGCTTTGAGCGATACCAAAGCTAAAAGTAGCCCCATTCCTAAGGAGATAGGACTCTTATGGGACGCATCGCACTCAGCAATCCAACGCGATAGAGCAAAAGAGTTTGCTTTTTTAGATGCTTATTTTAAGGAGCTCAAAGACACTAAGGTAGTGCTTAGTACTTTTAATATTCGTTCTGCTAAACCGCTTACTTTTGAGGTAAAAAACGGCAATTGGCAAGCATTGAAATCGCATTTAGAAAGTTTGCAATACGATGGTGCTACCGATGGTAATGCTATTGATTTCAACCTCAAAACAGATGAAATATTACTTTTTAGCGACGGTATTTTTAACTTTGGCAGTAAAGAATTTTCTGTAAACGAAATAGTGAAACAAGCCAAAATACCGGTGAGTGTGGTGAATGCTTCGGCGGTTGCTAATACTCCAAAAATGCAATACCTTGCTAATGCTACGGGTGGTAGCTTTATAGATTTGACAACCCTCACTACTGAGCAAGCACTAAACGTAGCACGCACTGTACCTTTCCAACTGCTAGATATAGAAGTGAAAAATGGTAAAGTGACCAAAATCTTCCCGCAGAAAGGAGCTACTATTAGCAAAGGTAATTTCACCCTTGCAGGTGAATTGCAAAGCGAGGAAGCAACCTTAATACTTAGTTTTGGTTACCCTAAAAAGGTAATGGTGCAAAAAGAAGTAAAATTTGTAGCAAACCCCGATGCTTCTGAAAGTGAGTTCAATCTTTTGCGCCGTATATGGGCAGAGAAACAAATTGCACAACTACAACGAGAAGGTGTTGAACAAAAACAAATAGATGCGGTAGGGCGTGAGTACGGCATAGTAACCGAAGGTAATTCGCTGATAGTATTAGAAACCGTAGAAGATTATGTACGTTACCGCATTACGCCACCTACCGAATTACAGCAAGAGTACTCCAAACGCTTAGCAAATGAGCAAAAGCAAAAAGAGGATACTGCTAAGCGTATTTTGGATAGAGTCGTAGAGCAATCGGAAAAGCAAAGTAAATGGTGGCATACCGAATATCCTGTGAAAGGCACTGAACCTAAGAAAAATGTTAATAACTCTAATGATACTCCTGTAAGAATAAGAGGGGTGGCTTCTGGGGTAGCACAAGAAGTTAGAAGTGAGGAGGTTGCTGCTATAGAAGCTGACGAAAGTGCAGAATTAAATGAAGTAGTTGTAGTAGGTTATTCTCCACGAAGAAAAGCAGCTATGACGGGAGCTATAAATAGTAGAGTTGCTGATTCTCCTAGTGGTAACACTACTGCTAAAAAAGATGTTTCTTTATCACGCAAACCAGCAAGTCCTGTTCCTGTACCTGCCTCAAAAATAGAGCTCAACGCCTATAACCCCGATACCCCTTATTTAAAGGTAATGGAGTACACTGAGGAAGCAAAAGCGGTAGAAACCTATTACAAACTCAAAAAAGAATACGGTAACACACCTTCCTTTTATGTAGATGTAGCCGACTATTTCTTTAAGAAAGGTAATCGTGAGCAAGCTATCTTGGTGGTTTCCAATTTGGCAGAGCTCGGTTTAGACGACCCTCAGTTGTTGCGTATGTTAGGCTACAAGCTCAGCAACTACAATGCTAAGAAAGAAGCGGTATGGGTATTCCGTAAGGTGGTAACTCTGCGTGAAGAAGAACCACAGTCTTTTCGTGATTTGGGCTTAGCACTTGCCGACGATGGTGCCTATAACGAAGCCGTGAAAAACCTTTATAAAGTAGTTACAAGCGAGTGGAGCAGTCGTTTTGGCGATGTACAAATCGTAACAATGAACGATATCAATAGCCTCGTCGTACGCCACAAGGGTATAGACGTGAGTTATATCGACAAGCGTTTGCTCAAAAAAGAACCCGTAGATGTGCGAGTAGTGCTCAGTTGGGATACTGATAGCTGCGATATGGACTTATGGGTAACCGACCCCAAAGACGAGAAGTGTTACTACCAAAACACTCTTACTTACCTTGGAGGTAAAATCTCACGTGATGTTACTCAAGGCTACGGACCTGAAGAATTTATGCTCAAGAAAGCTGAAAAAGGCAAGTACAAAGTGCAAGTGGATTACTTTGGCACTCGCTCACAAAAGCAACTGATGCCTGTGAACTTGCGTATTACTTTCTATACTCACTATGGTACGCCTCAGCAAAAACAACAAGAAACCACTGTACGCCTCAGTAATGCCAAGGAGGTGATTGAAGTAGGAAGTTTTGAATTTTAATAGTTAATGCTTAATAATTAAAGATAAAAGGCTGTTCAGTAAATGCTGAACAGCCTTTTCCATTATGAAGTTGTAAAATTAAATTAATAATTAAAGGTCTACGGGGTAAGATTGGTGACCGAAACGAAGCCCAAAGAAGAAGTTAAACTCTTTAGCTGAGCGGGTAAGCACATTGCCTAAAATAGTGCTTGACCCTAATACTAATGGACCTAAGCGCAAGGCAATTCCCACATTAGCTTTTGATACTTGGTTGTATGAAATAGGCAAATAAGCCCCAAAACTATTAGTATCGTAGTGAGGAGTGAGTGAAAGCTCATTGGCATAAGTAGCGTTGTAAAGCTCTTTGTCCTTTGTAGAAGCTATATTCACTTGTCCTGATAAGTTCAAGTAGAACGCATCAACTACGCGATAATCGGCGCTGAGGTTAAAAGTAGAAGGTAGTGATGACCTCAATTTAGAGCCTGTAGCCTTTGTTCCATCAAAGTGATTCTTCAAATTTTCTTCTGATAGGTCGTCTAGACTTAAAGTCGTGCTTTGTGTTGCAGGCATTTTGTAGCGGTAAGAGTTCTTATTGGCAGTGTATTGTAAACGCCCGAGATCCATTAGCGAAATCCCTACACGCAAATCGTGAGGATTGTTGTGGCAACGAGGGCAACCGTCCTTGCGAAACTCATACGTAGCTCCCAAATCGAAAGCCAAAGTAGTAGCTTCTGAACTAAAATACAACTTGTTTACCTTTACATTGTCGAAATCAACCAAGTCCATTCCACCGTTAAGCACTTCCAAAGTTCCGTTAGCCGATTGGATATTCAAGTTTACTTTGTCCTTATCAGTGTCAGGCGTTAGTGTAGCCGAACCTTCAAAGTCTTTAAAACCTACGTAAACATTACCAGAGCCTTGTACCAATTTAGCACTTGCTCCTACTTTCACCGTGTTAGTACCGTCAAAATACACTTCACCTGACCACGAGAAACCTACTTCCGAAAAAGCATTTACCACTATCTCTTGGTCGTTAAGGTTCACTTGGTAAGGGGTTTTGAGTTCCAATTTATCTAAATCACTAACAAATGATTGTAACATTTTTGCATCTATGTTACGTACATTGCCCAGAAGGCGCACACGAGAGAAAATCCCTACTGTATGCTGGTCGTTTATCTTCACAAAAGCCGAAGGTCCTAACACATCAACGTTTATCTTCGCTTTGATATTGTTATAACCAAAAATAGCATTCTGAGTATCAACGCGTGTGTACTCGTTAAAGCTATCAGTGATATTAGGCGTGAGTTTAATAGCGTTGTTGCCAAAACCAAAGTTCACTGTAGCAATATTAGCGTCCCAAGAACGCTTACTACTAATCATATTCGCAGGATTAGAAGTTACAGGAAAAATACCCGAATAATTGCTTTCTCGAAGCCCTACATACGATTGCTGAGCTTCCACTGCCATTGTTGTTAGAAACAATGCTGATAAAATTACTTTTTTCATTCTATAAAAAACACTTGTTTAAATTGCGCGGCAAAAGTACAATATTTTATCAAATAACAAATAAAGAAGGTCAAAATTATTTGTAGAATTAATTTATAATCGTTATCTTTGCCCTTTCTATACTGCCATTTACCGCTGAGCCACCTCTTTAAAAACCATATACAGTCTTGTCTGCTTTGCATAGTTCACTACCTGAGTTTCGTTTTAGTTTCGTTTCACCTATGCTTTTAGTAGAGCATACATTCGTCTTTTCTATACCAATCTTCCAAGATTCGTATAAGCTTCCTATAAGCTTCCTATATCTAAGCACTGATTATCAAAGGTATTAGTTACTTAAACATAACCTATTAATGGAAGTTTACGAAAGTTATAATATATAAAACGTAACCTTTATTTTGTAGAAGATTTTAAAATTGTTATTTCTTATGAAAAAGATAATTCTCGTAGGATTGAGCCTTCTTGCGCTCTCCTGTCGCACCACACAAAAAGTAGCACAATCTTCCTCTTCAGAAGAAGAAATGCTTAAAAATATTACGCATAATCTTATTATTAGCTATCAAAATCAAAAAACATTGGCTCATTTGAAAAAAGAAGTACAAAAATATGGCGCAGAGATGCTTTATGAATACAGAGTTATCAAAGGAATAGCTATCAAAGTACCCCAAGATAAAGATATTCGTCAGGCAAAAGCCTATTTTTCTAATCTTAAAGGTGTAACAAATGTGGAATACGACCAGATAAACCATATTGACCATTAATCACTAACCATTAACCATTGAAGCCTAACTTTAACAAAAGATTAACGCCTGACGGCACTTGTCTATAAAAATTTTTAGTGTACTTTTGCACTGTAAAAGCAGACCTCGCAACACCACAAAAACAAGGAAGTGTTTTTTGCAAACGCTTCCTTTTTAGTGTATTATTTTTAATAAAATTATCTCTCACACCTATCCGAATTATCCAACCTGTTTGATAACTAAAACCTCTAACATCTAAAATAACAAACATTATGAATAAAATCTTTTTAGTAGCAACCGCTATCGCAATGGTAGCTTGTAATAATGGAAACCAACAACAACAGCGACCACAAGGCGCTGTACCTTACCCTGTGATTGTCGTAGGCGAACAAAATACCGTGTCTAACCTTTCTTACCCTGTGAATATCGAAGGGGTGGTGAACAGCGCCGTACAAGCCAAAATATCAGGCTATATTACCAAAGTATTGGTAGACGAAGGTCAGGTGGTTACTCAAGGGCAACCGCTTTTCAAGTTAGAAACTCAAACCCTTAACCAGTCAGCTGCTTCAGCCAAAGCAGCCGTAGAGGTCGCTAAGGTAGAGGTAGATAAACTCGTGCCTTTGGTACAGAAAAATATTGTGAGCCCTATCCAGCTCGCTACAGCTAAAGCCAACTTACAACGCGCCCAAGCTACTTATAACGAGGTAGCCAGCAACATTGGTTTTGCCGTAGTAAAAGCACCTGTAAACGGCGTGGTAGGTGCGATTAACTACCGCGAAGGTGCTTTGGTAACTGCTAATAACACTGTGCTCACTACCGTATCCGACGTGAAAGAGGTGTATGCCTATTTTTCAATGAACGAAAAAGAATACCTCGACTTCTTAGACAATACCCAAGGCAAAACCACTGCCGAGAAACTCAAAAACTTACCTGAGGCTTCTTTGGTGTTAGCTAACGGACAAGAATATGCCGAGAAAGGCAAAATACAAGCCGTAACCGGACAAATAGACCCTACTACCGGTAGCATACAATTTCGCGCTACCTTCCCTAACCCTAACAAGTTGCTTACCAATGGCAACAGTGGGACTATCAAAATACCACAACATTTTAGTAACTCACTTGTAATCCCCGAAGTTGCTACCTTTGAGCAACAAGGAAAGGTATTTGTGTACAAAGTAGAGAACGACACCCTCAAACAAGCTATTATCACCCTTAAAAGCCGCGCCGATAACTATGCTGTAGTAGAAAGCGGACTTAAAAACGGTGATGTCATTCTTGCGCAAGGACTTAACAAAGTGCGTACGGGTACTGTTATCAAACCTCAACCTATCTCAATGGATAGCCTTGTCAAGAAAATACAACCGATATTTTAGTGAAGACTGAAAAGTCGTCTTTGCATCGTAAACCTTGCTAAAATTTTAGTGCTTGCCGTGTTACGACCTTTGGCAAAGTCTACGTTAAACATTAATTGTTAATTGAACATTACTGTATGAACAGAATCATTTATAAATCACTGGCTATAGTAACCGTAGCCCTTACCCTTACCGCTTGTGCAGGACGCAAAACCTATGAGCGTCCACAAGCCATAGACGAAAAACTCTTCCGTACTGAAAGCCCCGCTACCGATGCCCAAAGCGATGCTACTCTTTCGTGGCGCAATATCTTCACCGACCCGCTCTTGCAACAACACATCAGCAAAGCACTTTCCAATAACCTCGATGTGCGTGTAGCGATGCAAAGTGTAGTTTCAGCACAAGCCTACCTCAAACAAAGTAAGGCAGCTTTTATTCCTACCCTCTCGATAGGAGCTAACTATACTCGTAGCACCTCATCATTGAACGCCGGAGGTGGTGCTCCCGACCGTACTTACAACAATCTATTCGATATCACAGGTAACGCTTCGTGGGAAGCCGACATTTGGGGCAAGCTCTCTGCTCAAAAGCGTGCTTCTTATGCCTCTTATTTAGCAACTTTGGAAGCCCAAAAAGCAGTACAATCCGAAGTGGTAGCTACTTTGGCAACAGCTTATTACCAACTGTTGATGCTCGACGAACAGAAAAAAGTACTCGAACAAACTATTGAGTTTCGCACCAAAAGTTTAGAAACTACCAAACAACTCAAAAAAGCAGGTTCTACTACCGAAGTAGCGACCAAACAAATCGAAGCACTCGTATACAACGCACAGGCGCAACTTATTACCATCAACAATAGCGTTTGGGCATTGGAGAACACCATCTGTGTACTCTTTGGTGAAGAACCTCATAACATAGAACGAAGTACGCTTGCTGAGCAACAATTCCCCACTCAGTTTCGTCAAGGGTATGCGGTAAGTCTGCTCGAAAATCGTCCTGATGTGGCACGTGCCGAACTGAACTTACGCAACGCCTTTGAACTTACGAATGTAGTGCGTTCTAATTTCTATCCTACGCTTACTCTTTCCGCTCGTGGAGGTATCAGCAGTACCGAACTCGATACTTGGTTTTCTGCCAAATCAATGTTTGCTAATTTTATAGCAGGATTGGCACAACCTATTCTCAATCGCCGACAAATTCGCACCCAATACGAAGTGCAGAAAGCTGCTCAAGAAACCGCTTTGCTGAATTTCAAAAAAGCAATTCTTTCAGCGGGCAAGGAAGTATCCGATGCAATGCGTCAATTTAGTTCGCAAGACGAATTCATTCAGCTTAAAACCCAAGAAATGAAAGCCTATCAAGATGCCACCGACTATTCCAAACAACTGTTCGATAGCGGTATGGTGAATTATTTAGAGGTCATTACAGCCGAAGTAAACCGCCTGAATGCCGAGCTTAGTGTAGCCAACGCACAGTTTACCCGTATGCAGTATGGCATTACCTTATATAAAGCCCTTGGTGGTGGCTGGAGGTAGGAAAAAGAGCATAGGTTTTGCACACTTTGTTAAAGTTAAAAAAGCGATTTATAAGTTGCCATTGCTTTAAGAATCTGAATCGTCAGAAAGCTTAGAAAACCCTTGCTATCTCATTTCTTATAGCTTGTGCCTAATATAACTATAACTTAGTTATACAATGAACATAGAAATTATCAAAAACAGAAAAGGAGCTCAAAAGGCTGTTGATATCCCTTCCGAAGTACTTTCACTCTTAAATACAGGGAGTATAGAAACGGTAAACCTTACCGAATGGTTGGCTGTAGACCATTCTCAGCTAGTAAAATCTGTTTTTCCTGCTTTGGGAATTGATAAAAATATCATTGAAGAGTTGGTTTGCCAAATCAATCAGCAAAAGAAACCTTCTACAATGAATACGATTAAGCTCATAGGAGCATCGCTATACAAAAAATATGCAAATACTAACTTATATGAACCTTTGTTTGAGCAACTCAGCACTCATTCATCCGATTCTGTGCGCTGTTATGCTTGTTATTTGGTAGCATTGCATACTGATACCCCTTTGGAAGACAAGTTACACAAATTAAAACCCTTGGTAGCCGATAGTCATTTTGGCGTTCGTGAGGTGATTTGGATGGCGTTACGTCCCGAAATGAGCGAGCATTTAGACTTTTCAATTGCTTTTCTTTCCCATTGGGCAGAGAGTGAGAATGAAAATATACGTAGATTTATTACAGAAGCCTTGCGCCCGCGGGGTGTTTGGTGTGCTCATATAGAGGCTTTGAAAGAAAAGCCAGAACTATATTTGCCTATATTAGATAAATTAAAGTCTGATAAGGCAAAGTACGTGCAAGATAGTGTAGGAAATTGGCTGAACGATGCCAGCAAAACCCGCCCTGATTTCGTAACAGCACTTTGTGAGCGTTGGGAAAATGAAAGTCCTACCAAAGAAACTAAATATATTGTAAAAAAAGCACTGAGAAGCATTGCCTAATAAGATTAGAAAATGAAAACACTCATTATAGTAACACACCCTCATATTCATATAGAGGAATTGTTGCGTCCTTTTGAACTCACGTTCGAATACATTCATGCCGATGAGCGTCCGTTTTTTGCTTATTACGGCATCGAGATGAACAGTACAACCGAATGGATTGAAAGAAGCGTACCGCTATACAGTCAGTTTTTAGAAGAATTTGCTAAACAATAGTTATTAGGTTACATATTTTATAAAGTCCGACTCGTCCAGTAACAGTAATTGATGCCACAAATATGAAAAGATTATTTTTAACCTCATCATTCAGTTCAGTAGCAAAATTATTTGAAGATTTTGCAGGTGAACCCGTAAAAGGGAAAAAACTTGCCTTTGTCCCAACAGCAAGTTTGGTAGAAAAAGTGCGTTTTTATGTCGATGATGATAGAAAAGCC
>ERZ772924.1228-NODE-1228-length-12175-cov-31.489356_pt1 | contig 12175 bp, 9 predicted proteins | sample MGYA00512116_ERZ772924 | MGnify/ENA primary metagenome ERZ772924 (study PRJEB29015, sample SAMEA2737920) | human oral metagenome | biome: human oral; feature: human-associated habitat; material: dental | place: China | collected 2134 ...
CGGGGCCGAGCGGGAGGCGGCCCTGGCCGATGCGGCCCAGCGCGTGACGCTCGTACGCGAGGGCATGGAGCAGTTCGCGCGGCTGCTCGTGGACAGGGCGGCCTGAGGCGTCCGGGACGGGCCGCGCTCCTCTCACCGACCGATCCCGCACTCGCCGGGTCTCCCCATGGAGTGATGGGGAGTGATGGGGAGTGCCTGGGGACGAGCGGGTACCTGCCCATCGCGAGCGGCGGCCTGGGGTGCATAGCGTGTCGGGCACATGCTCCCGATGCGCTGAAAGGTCCCCGACATGATTTCCTCCGCGACGTCGTTCGCCGATCGCAGCTCCCGACCGACTCGCCGCAGTGTCCTGGCACTGTCCGCCCTGGCCGGGGCGGGGGCCGTCCTGGCCGGTTGCGGGATGCTCGGGAAGAGCGGTGCGGCGTCCGGGAAGGACTCAGGCTCTGCTGCCTCTGCTCGTGCTGCGGTGGCGGCGTCGACCGGGCCTCATGGTGGGGTGGTGTTCGACACGGAGTACAAGGGTGCGCCGCTGACGGTGGAGGTCGGTCCGGTTGCGGTGAAGGACAAGTACTCGGTGGCGAGGTTTCACATTTCCTCCGACTCTGAGGAAGCCGTGTACCTCAGTCAGGCCTTCGCCATTGGGACGAATGTCTCCACAACGGCTGATGTCCGCATGATGTCGTTGGAGCGAAGCGTGGTCTACCCCGAGCTGGCGAGGAACAATGAGGACCTCGGTGGTGCGGTTTCAAAGGGTAAGTCGGTTGAGGCGTTTCCCGTCTTCGCGGCTCTGAGTGATGACGTCCGGTCGGTGGAGATGCTTCTCCCCAATATGGGTGTTGTGATCGGCATTCCGGTGGTTGCGGCGTCGGATGTGGATTTTGACATCGCTGACGTGATCGCCAAGGCGAAGCTCGATGAATCCGATCCCGGTCCCTTCGAGCTCGAGCGGGCGGCCGTGTCGATGGACGGCTCATCGGATACGAAGCAGGATGAGACGTCGACGACGGTGACGGTGGCCGGGGACGTCACCTTCGCGACTGACTCCGATCAGCTCTCGGCACAGGCCGATGCTGTGTTGGCCGGTGCGGTGGAGCAGATCGAGAAGTACCCTTCGGGTGGGGAGCTGACGATTACTGGGCACACCGACGACGTGGCTGACGACGCGCATAACCAGGATCTGTCGGAGCGGCGTGCCGAGGCGGTATCGGAGCGGCTCAAGGAACTGACGGACTTGTCCAAGTGGAATCAGTCCGTCTCGGGTGAAGGGGAGTCCTCGCCGCGAGTGCCGAATGACACCGACGAGCGCAGACAGGCCAACCGCCGAGTGGAGATCACGCTGACGCCGTCGAAGCCCGCCGAAGCCGGTGCGTCGCCGAGCGCGAGTGCGGCTCCGCCATCAGCCGCCACGCCCGATCCGGCCGGCCCGGTGGGTAAGGGGCCGGAGGGTGTCGATGTGACGGTTGAGGGGAAGACCGTGCACATGTCGATCGACCATGTGGTTCGAGTGGGGGAGTACGTGACCGGAAAGGTGGTGCTCACCTCTGACGAAAAGGTCTATGTGCCGATCTCTTCCTTCGCGTTGCCGGGGAAACTCATGGAATTGCGCGGACTGTCCGGAGTTTATGGTGTGAGTAGTTTGACCATCCTCAGTGGCGGATTAAGGCATCTGGAGGCGGATTATGCGTGCTCTGATGGCAGACGATTTCCTTTGGCCAATAACTTTGTGTACGATCTTGAGCCCGGGGCCTCCCAGTCTTTTCCGGTTGTCTGGCCGGACGTCGGTGAGGACAGCATTATGATTGATATTCCCGCAGGTAAGTACCGTTATGCGAGGGAGCGAATCATCGCCCGCCTCACCGACGTCCCTGTAATTGATGCGTAGTGTCTCGGCTGCTCAGAAGGGTGGGGCCTCGTCGATGAGTGGTGCGAGTCCCAGGATGTGGGTGGCCCGGGGGTAGGGAGTGGTCTCGTAGTCTCCGGCCCGTCCGCCGGGGCGGGGGCCGCGGGTCGCGAGGCGGACGCGGCTACCGCCGCAGGTGTTGGTGCCGGGGACGGCGTGGTCGTGGGCCTGTTCGTCGAGGGCGGTGTTGAGCCGGTCGATGAGGTCCGGGGTGATCTGCTTGCTTACGTTCGCTGGTACGACGGCGCCGGGGACGTCGTGCTGGTGGGGGCCGACCTTTCGGGGCAGGCGGTCGATGGCGCCGTCCGGGTGGCGCTGGTAGACGGTCTTGTCGGGGGTGCGCCAGGACAGGTCGCCGGTGGACTCGTCTCTGGTGAGCTCCCATCCGGGGGTGTGCTTGAGGCGGTGGTGGGCCTGGCACAGGGTGACGAGGTTGTCCAGGCTGGTGGTGCCGCCCCGGCTCCAGGGGGTGAGGTGGTCGATGTCGCAGCGCTGGGCGGGGATCTGGCAGGTGGGGAAAACGCAGGACCGGTCGCGGGCGCGTACCAGGTCGGCCAGGCCGGCCGGGGGCCGGTAACGGGTCCGGCCCACATCCAGGACGACTCCGCTGATCGGGTCGGTGACCAGGCGCCTCCACGTCCCGCCCGTGGCCAGGGCCCAGGCGGTCAGCGCCGGCACCGCCACGCTCCGGGACCCGATCCTCACCTTGGCAACCTCAGTGGCCTGTGCGAGTGCGGCGGGGTTCTGAGCCGTCGAGATGGAGCCGGCGGCGAGTTCGGCGGCAGTGATGGTCTCAGCCGCTGTGGTGCTCTGAGAAGCGGGAACGTCCTGTCCGCAAGCAGGCAGACTCCTCCCACCAGCGGAGGGCGGACTGCTGCCACTGGTCGCGGTCGGACTTCTCCCGCTGGAACCGGGCGGACTCGTCCCAGCGGAATCAGTGCGCGCAGCATCCCCGGAATCCTTGGCGAGGTCCTGGTTCCGCTCGCCGTCTCCAGAATCATCGCCTCCAGAATCACCGCCTCCAGGGCCGCCGCCGGGGCCGCGACCAGCGAGGTCCGCCGGCGGGGCCAGACCCGCCGGATCGGCCGGATTGTCCAGACCGGCTGGGCTGGCCAGGCTGGTGATGGGGACGGTGACCTGGACGTCGATGCGGATGTTCTCGGGCAGGGGCGGGCGACCGGTGGCCGAGGGCGTCCACCACGGACTGGTAGACCCCACCAGGCCGCTCAAGGCGCCCAGGAGTCCTTCCAGGGGTATCCCGTCAGGCAGCAGCCGCCCCGGGCTCGCGCCAGCCGTGGCGCCACGCTCGTCATCAGCTGCCGTCTCTGCTCTGCTGCCGCCAGCGCCACGGCGGTCACCGAGACCACCGACTCGTGAGCCGACGGATTCAGGGTCGATTGTGCCTGATGCGGCCCAGGAATCCCGAGCAGTCGGCGAACCCGCCGGTGCCGCGGGCGAAGACGCCGCTGCCTCCGAACCGCACTCGCCGGTCCGCCTCTCGGTCCGATCACTGGAAGCGTCCTGGGCGAGCCGGCTGAAGGCTGCCCGCTGACCGGTGCGCAGCGTGGACAGGGTCATGGCGGTGATGGCGTCGGCTCGCAGCTGGGCCAGAGTGCGTTGCTCGCCGGCGGCCCGGGCGCTGGCGGCGATCGCGTCCAGGGTCGCGTCCAGCAGGACGGCGTCCATGGTGGGCAGCAGCAGACGGATCTGGGAGACGCCCTCACCCGCCGATCTCGGGCGCGACACGCACCGCCGCTCCACGTCGGCCCGAGCCCGCTCGGCATGCCCCTCGGGGTCGACCTGCATGAGGGCCCGCTCGATGTCCCGCCCCACCTGCGACACGCTTCGCCTCGGCGCCTGAGGCAGGACCTTCTTCTGAACCGCCAGCGCCACCGGGGTGGGCACCCCCTCCAGGCGACGAGTCACCAGACAGGCCTTCGCCGCATCCAGCGCCCCGCAGCGCTCCATCGCCTCCGTGGGACCGAAGCCAACGTCCATCAGCGCGCTGCCGTGGTCCACGATCCGCCCGGCCCGAGTCCGCGAGATCCCCAGACGGGCCGAGAGCAGGCAGGTGGTGTTGAACCTGCGCTCCTCATAGCCCACCACCGGCGAGACCGTGCCGCCCGGCCCCCACTGATCCGGATGAGCCGACAGCTCGCCGCAGCCGGTCAGGCAGGCTGCGGCGAGCGACTCGCCCCAGGTGGCCCAGGCCGCCAGACGGTGGCAGGCCGCCGCCAGCTCCCCCAACCCCGCAGCCCCCAAACCAAGCAGCCCCGCCGCGGCGGACTCCTCCACGCCCACGACTTCGCGCCCCTCGGCCGTGGCCACCAGGGCCGCGTCACCACCCGGCTCGTCGGCGAACAGGTCCCCGTCGTCAGCACCAACGCCGTCGTCGGGGCCCTCGGCGCTATCGCCGTCATCGTCGTCCTGGACTCTCACCAGCAGTCGGGCCAGCAATTCCTCCACCACGCCGGCCAGCTCACCACCGGCCACCAGAGAAGCCAACAGCTCCGTCGCCTCCTCCGCGGATATCGGCGGCACCGCCGCTGATATCCCGACGGGCGCACCCGCTCCGCCGGGCGCCACGTCGGTGCCCGGGTCACGAGAAAGCGCGCCTCTTTCGAACATATGTACAGTATAGTCGGATTCTCCGGCGTTCGCACGGTGATGTGGAGGCTTATTCATGGGGGTGTTCGGGGCCCGGGCGCTGGGACTGTTCCTGTGCGTGCGCCTGACCCTGACCTATCTGAGGCACAACCTGCCCCAGGGAGCTGCTCGCCGAGGTCCACGGCGTCCGGCGGGCCACCGCCTCCCGGGTCGTCGCCGCCTGCACGCCCCTGATCGCCTCCGCCCTCCGTGAGCACGTGCCGACCGTGGAGGACCTCGACGGCCCAGCTGATCATCGACGGCGCCCTTCTTCAGTGCTGGTCCTGGAAGGACCACCCCGAGTTTGGCCCAAGGCGAGCACGGGACCATCGGGCTGAACGTCCAGGTCGCCTGCGCCCCCTCGGGCCACCTGGCGTGGGTCTCCGACCCCCCAGGACGGCGGGGTCCACGACGCCGAGCCCCTGCGCCGCTCCGGCCTGCTCGACGTCACATACACCCCATGAATAAGCCTCAGGAGCCGCGGTGGGGCTCTCTGATATGAGGACCCGGACGGCAGGAGAGCTCGCGCGCGGAAAGGGCGAAGCCGTTCCCGTCATGTTGCTGTTGCCGTTGCCGTGGCGGTCTCCTCGGGGGCGTCGGAGGGTGTCGAGTGCTCCGGGTGGTCCATCCATCCGTTTGCCGGATAGAAGGCGCCTTGTAGTGCGAGACCCCATGCGGAGACCGCGATAGGCCCGTTGTCGGTGTCGATCGGAACCTGCCCGATATCTTGACCGGACGATAGGGACGTCAGTTGAAGAGTTGCGTTTCCCTTATATTCTGGGCGGTCCGGCGTGGTCATATAGGCGATATCGCCGAATACGCAGGCCGCACGGGGAACGGCTCGTTCATCGGAGGCCCAGGACAGCATCGGCGTCGTCGCCCCGGGCTGGCGCACAGAGAATGCGGGTTTTGTGTATGTGCCGTAAAGGATGACCTCATGTTGACCCGTGTAGATATCGAATGTATACATGTTGCGAAAATGTTCTCGCTGGTGGCTCAGCGCGATGCTCTCCCCCGTGGTGAGGTTTCGCATGTGCAAGTCGCCGGTGTCGTAAGCCCCCGGAGTGATGCGAGTCACGTCGCAGTAGTAGATCCAGTCGTCCTGGACTCTTTCGATCCGCCATTCGCCTTCCGTGGTCTCTGTGGTGCCGTTGGCGAGATAGACGAATATCGACTTCGATTTCTCGTCCATTGCGGTCAACGCCTCCCCTTTCGCGTCCATCTCCTGATAGCTGCCGGTGAGAATGGTACTCGCGTCGAACTGCGTCGACAGATCAGCGGTGCTCAGGCGGAATCCAAAGCCTCTGGCACTTGCGGTGTCAGGGTCCTTGCTTCCGGCCACGAGCAGAGCGCTGCGGTCGGCATTGAAGTTCAAGGACACCCGATCGAGCAGGTATCCGCTGAACTTGTACTCCTCGACCAGCCGCGCCGATGCTGCGATCGCGTAGTCGGACGTGGAAACCTTGACCACGTCGATCGCGCACGTCACCGACTTTCTATACGAATAGTCCACCCGCGAGTCGTCGTAGTAAACGCCGGCCACAAGATAGGCGTGGGTGTCATCCATGACCGCGGGACCGGTCGCGACGCTGATCTCCGGGAGGACCGGGGTCGCTGTCGTGGTGGGGCTGGCACTCGCTTCTGCTTCCGGGGTGGAACTCGCCGCCAAGTCAACTAACCTCGCGTTCCAGCTCCCCTTGCTATCGGGTGTCAATGCCCAGGTGGTCGGGCCCTTCAAGTCGACGACGACGGGGCAGTAACCTCCGGAGACGGTCTCCTGCAACTCGGGGATCGGGATCATCCCGCACAGATGCTGTCCGTGCAGAGCGGTGATCGTTGCGTTCGTCTGAACTCTGGTGTTCGGCCACACGGCCTGGTCGGAGAAATACGAGGGGACTGCGGTATCGGTCGGCGGCGATGGCCGCGGTGTCCTGCTCGGGGTCGGCATCGGGGCGATCGACGGGGTTGGCCCCGGAGCGGACTTGCCGAACGTGCCCGAGCAGGCCTTGAGTCCGGCCAGTGCGCCGATGGCCGTGGCCGTGGCCGTGGCGAGGAGCGTGCGACGACGCATAGTGGATTCCTTTCCTCCAGGAGGAATATCAAGAGGCAGTGGACGTGGCGGACGCATCCGGGCTCTCCGGTTCTGCTGTGATCGAAGAATCGAGCCAGGCGGTTGCCGAGTAGAAAGCTTTCTGAGTGGCGAGTCCCCATGGTGTGACGACGTTACCGCCTCCTACGGCCAGCCCCGTCTCGCCTTCGGCCTGAGTGATCTCCTCGCCTGTGCTGATCGACGTGAGATCGAGATGATCGATCGTGCTGCTCCCGGAGTCATCGAGGTGGTAGGATGAATACAGGATATTGCCGACGACGCACGCGCCGTCCGGTACTCTTCGTTCGTTCTCAGTCCATTTCAGCGCCGGTGCGGCGGCTCCCGGCAGGCGCACGGACAAAGAGGGATCGGAACCGTACTGATGATTGAACGCAAGGCTCGCCTGCTGATCGGAGGAGATGGACGGCCACCACCTGACCTCGTTCTCCCAGTCGTCCTTCAGGACAACGGTCTGACCGGAGGAGACGTTTCTCGTCAGGCCTTGTCTCGTCAAGCCTTGCTCGTCGGTGGTGTCGGCCCTGTAGTAGTACCAGTCGTCCCTCACGATGATCGGGAGGGCTCCTCCAGTGCTTTCGTGCTCGCCGTTGCCTAGAAACATGATGATCGAGGTCGATGCGGTTGCGGGCTTATAGCCGATGGCCTGACCGTAGAAGCTGATATGGGTGATATATTGATCCTCCAGGATGGAGCGCGCGTCGAGCTCGACCGACAGATCCGCAGCGCTGAGGCGGAGGGCGATGTAATTCTCGGGGGGCTGAGTCGCCGACGATTCGTCTCCTTCTCCCTCTCCCGTCATGATGAGGGAGCTCCGATCGGCGGAAAAAGATAATCTGATGCTCTCGACGTTCTCGGCCGAATAGTTCTCGGCAACTGTTGCGACGTTCGTGATGGAGGCGTCGGAAAGGCGGACCTTGGCCACAACAACCGGGCAGGTCGCGCCCTCGGGAGAATGATCGTACGATGAAGGGTCCTCGGTGCTCGGGGAGGATAGGATGAGGGCGCCTATGGTGAGATAAGCGTATTCGTCGTCGAGAAGCGCGGGACCCATCATGATCGTGGTGAGCGCGGTTTGCGGGTCCTTGCCCATGCTGTAGCGACTAACCGTTTCCGCCTCCTTGGTCGTCCAGGACCCGTTCTCATCCAGAAGGACTGCGTGGGTCGTGAGGCCTCCTACGTCGACGACGACGGGGCACCACCCGCCGGTGATGACGTCGAGTGCCTCCTTGATCCTGGCACCGCCGCACAGATAGCGGTCGCGGGCGGCGGTGATGACGGCGTCGGTGTCCGTTGTCTGCGCTGTCGGCCATGTGGGCCGATCTGCGAATGACGTGGGAGCCGAGTCGGGTCCTGGGGGTGGTGCCGGAGCGGAGCGGTTGGGCCGTCGAGTCTGATGAGTGCAGGCGGCCAGGACGGGCAGGGCCGCGGTGACCGCGGTGGTGGCTGCGGCGGTGGCGAGGAAGGTGCGACGACGCATGGCGCTCCTATGGCTTCCTGGAACGGGGACGGAAACGGGGGGGGGAGAGAACGGGGGCAGGCTTCTCGATGCTCGGCATCAAGGTTCGGCTGCGGGGACGTGGACTTCTTCTGATCCGGGAGCATCTCCCAGAGCCGTGAGGCGAGGCCTGACCAGTCATGATGCTCCTGTTGAGGAGGGTGCGGGGTCTTCCGCCCATTCGCTTGCGGGGTAGAAGCAGTATCCGTTGCTGATCCCATAGGGGGTGACTGCGTTGATGCCCCCTCCTGCTTGGACCTTGTCGAGCTGGAGGTTCTTGATGTTGTTTCCTGATTCCAGGTCGGTGACGCTGATCCTGCCGGATGCGGAACGTGTGTAGAGGTTGGCTCCGTACACGAGTCCCGACGCGGGCACTGTCCGTTCTGCCGTGGTCCAGGTCAGCGTTGCTGTGGCCGACCCCGGCGGGCGCACGTCGATCTGATCCGATGCGCAGGTAATGATGTATCCTCCGTCTGCCGTCGTGGTCCCGGGGGAGGAGTAAGTGCCGGGGTATCCGGTGAGGACGACTTCCTCGCCGGTGCCCAAGTCGGTCATGACCATTGCAAGGCCCCCAGGTTCGTATCGACTCGAGTAGAGCCATCGTTCGCACACGAATCGAGGGGTATCCCCTTTGGGGACCTCGTGGGGAGCGCCGTCGGTCAGAGTGACTATCGTGGTGCCTGATGTGATATTACTGTCTTTGTCCGTGCAGACGGCCTCGTCCCCCAGGTCCCCCCGGCAGGTTCCCGTCAGAACAGAATGCGCGTCGAATTGGACCGATAGATCTGCGATGGATAACCGGATGGCCAGATAAGGGTCACTACCGGTCGTGAGCATGAGGGCGCTTTCGTCGGAGGTGGGGGCGATGCCCCCGCTCGGCCCATTCCGAGTGGTGAGCGAATAGATGGGAAAGCCGGTCGAGAGCTGGGCGCTGGAGACCACGTCGGCGTCGGACAACCGGATCTTGAGCAGGGTCAAGGAGCCGTTCAAATCCGTCGGGCCGTCGGTTGCTCTCGCTCCTTCATTCCTGCCAACGATGACGTAGGCGTGATCGTCGTCGAGAGCGGAGGGCCCGGCGGCGAGCATCGTGACGGCCCCGGGGCTCGGCGTGGCCGTCTCCTCCGGTGGTTCTATCAACGTGACAACGGACGTGCGGTAACTGGTCCCGGAGTCGTCGGGGAGCACGGCGTAGACGTCGGGACCGCTGAGGTCCACGATGACCGGGCACATTCCCCGGAGGTCCGTTCGATCCGGGAGGTAACGGGCATTGATGCTGCCGGTGAGGCAGTGGCCGCGGGCGCACATGACGCGGCACTCGTCCTCCCGGACCGGGGTGTCCTCCTCGACTACTCCTGGTGGTGGCCAGAGCGGCTCCGTGCCGAAGTCGGTGGGCGCTGCCGTGGGGCTTGGTGGCGTCGGCACCGGCGCGCTCGGGTTCGCCGTGCTTGAGGGTGAGCTGTGAGAGCGCGTGGCGGTGCACCCGCCGGGGAGGGAGAGGCCGGCGCCCGCTGCGGCGCCGAGGGCGGTGGTGAGAAATGTGCGGCGGCGCATGCTGCTCCTGTGGCGTACTGGAACGGGGCCGGCCATTGCGACGGCCCCTTGATGGTCGGCCCGCTCCCGACTCGGGGCAATGGGGAGTTGTCCCGAACCCATCGACCGGGATCGCGCCGACGTGACGCGCCTCAAAGCGACGATGTCGTCCGCGCCCTGGGTGAGGCGGGCCTTCCTCCATAGACTGTGGCGCGGTGCCCCGCCGCCGTCCCCCGCCCGGGTCCGCCGGTCCCGGTGCCGCATCCACGCCCCCTCTGCCAGGAACGAAGAACAGTGAACGCACGTCCCCTCAATGTCGCCGTCATCGGAGCCGGTCCTGCGGGCATCTACGCCTCGGACATCCTCTCGAAGTCGGGCATGGAGGTCCGTATCGACCTGTTCGAGCAGCTGCCCGCGCCGTACGGCCTCGTGCGCTACGGGGTGGCCCCCGACCACCCGCGCATCAAGCAGATCATCGTCGCCCTCTACAAGATCCTCCAGCGCGGCGACATCCGCCTCATCGGCAACGTGAAGGTGGGCCGCGACATCTCCGTGGCCGAGCTCCACGAGCACTACGACGCCATCATCTTCTCCACCGGCGCCGACACCGATGCCCCCCTGGACATCCCCGGCGTCGATGCCCCCGAGTGCTACGGGGGCGCCGACTTCGTCTCCTGGTACGACGGCCACCCCGATCACCCGCGCACCTGGGATCTCAGTGCCAAGGAGGTCGCGGTCATCGGCGTGGGCAACGTGGCCCTGGACATCTCGCGAGTCCTGGCCAAGCACGCCGACGACCTCATGACCACCGAGATCCCGGCCAACGTCGCCGCCGCCCTCAAGGACTCCCCGGTCACCGACGTCCACGTCTTCGGACGCCGCGGTCCCGCCCAGGTGAAGTTCACCCCCCTGGAGCTGCGCGAGCTCGGCAAGCAGGCCGATGTCGACGTCCTCGTCGATGAGGAGGACTTCGAGTACGACGAGGGCAGCCAGGCCGCACTCAAGTCCTCCAACCAGCAGCGCCAGGTCGTCAAGGCCCTCGAGGGCTACGCGATGCAGGAGCCGGAGGATCTCACCGCCTCCCACCGCATCCACATCCATCTCTTCTCGGCCCCCCACGAGGTCCTCACCGACGACGACGGGCACGTCGTCGGTCTGCGCATCGAGCGCACCCGCCTGACCGGCGACGGCAACGTCACCGGCACCGGCGAGTACCGCGACTGGCCCGTCCAGGCGGTCTACCGCGCCGTTGGATACGCCTCCAGCGCCATCGAGGGCCTGCCCTTCGACGCCGAGCGGCACGTCGTCCCCAACGAGGGCGGCCGCGTGCTCGGCGAGGACGGCAAGCCGCTGACCGGCCTGTACGCCACCGGCTGGATCCGCCGTGGCCCCGTGGGCCTCATCGGCTCCACCAAGTCCGACGCGCAGGAGACGATCACGAACCTCGTTGCCGACGCGAACGCCGGCCTCCTGCACGCCGAGACCGACGACGAGAGCCAGGTCGGCCACGACGCCCTCATCGCCCTGCTGGAGTCCCGTGGCATCCCCTTCACCAACTGGGAGGGCTGGGAGCTGCTGGACGCCTACGAGCGCGAGCTCGGCGAGGACTACGGCGAGGTCGTCGTGACCGGAGGCGACGCCAAGCAGCGTGAGCGCGTCAAGGTCGTATCCCGCGATGCCATGACCGCGATCTCGCGCTCCACGGAGGTTCCCGAGGACCTCATCGGCCAGCCCGAGGCGGACCGCGTTCCCGAGCGCGTCGCCCACCGCCTGACTGACTGAGCCGAGCACGGTCTACGGCTCAAGCCCAGCCGACATCGCATCACCTGTCCGGCACCGGTCCCCGCGGCCGGTGCCGGACGGGCGTCGTCACCGACACGGAGAGGAAGAAGCCCGATGAGAACCCGCCGCGTCCGCTTCGCCAGCGGAACCAACCGCTGGGCGCATGACCTCTACCTGCGTGCCTTCCCCGAGGATGAGCGCCTTCCCTGGGCACTCATCCACCTGCTCAGCCTGCGGCGCGGCATCGACCTCGTCGCCTGGTGGGACCAGCCCGCCGGACCGACCCGTGCGGCCTCGCCGGACCCAGTCGCCCTGACCTGGACCGTGCGCCGCCCCGGCTCTCGTCTGCTCTACCTCTTCTACCTCGCCGTCGACGACGCCGCCCGCGGCCGAGGCCTGGGCACCCGCCTCCTGGCCGAGCTCGAGCGCCGTCACCCCGGCTGCGCCATCGTCCTGGACATCGAGCCCGTCATCGCTGAGGCCGACAATGCCGAGCAGCGACGTCGTCGGCTCGCCTTCTACGAGCGGGCCGGCTTCCGCGACACCGGGTACGCGGTCCTGGACTCGACGGGGGAGTACTGGACCCTCGTGCGTGAGGCGCCGGGAACCACCTTCGACCCCGACGACTTCCGCGATGCCCTGCGCTGCCTGGATTGCGGTCTCATCACCGCGCGAGTGGTCCCGCGCCAGCAGACATAGGTCAGACACAGGTTCA
>ERZ772924.1229-NODE-1229-length-12172-cov-6.778163_pt1 | contig 12172 bp, 7 predicted proteins | sample MGYA00512116_ERZ772924 | MGnify/ENA primary metagenome ERZ772924 (study PRJEB29015, sample SAMEA2737920) | human oral metagenome | biome: human oral; feature: human-associated habitat; material: dental | place: China | collected 2134 ...
TCACCCCCACCCCGACCCTCCCCCGCTGCGGGCTTCGCCCTGCAGGGGAGGGGGACTTTGAACAAGTTCTGAGGAGAACTCCGCCCCTCCCCCGTGGGGGAGGGGGTGTGGCGGGTCATGGCACGAGGATTTCGTTGCCGTTCAGGTCAATGGTGTAGCGGCGTCCGCCTTTTTCGACGATGGCGCGGCCATTTTCGTAGGACCAGGCGCGGTCGTACGCGGGTTTGACCGCTTCTTTGCCGTTCGCGTCGAGGTAGCCCCATTGGCCGTCTTTTTTGATGGCGGCGCGGCCTTCGCGGTACGGCCAGGCGTCCTGGTACTGCGGCGCGACGATTTCGCGTTCGTTGCGGTCGATATAGCCCCAGCGTCCGTCTTTTTTGACGGCAGCGCGGCCTTCGCTGTAGGCGAGGACGGTGTCGTAGTGCGGTCGTACTGGTTCGTTCGGCACGAGCAGGCCGCGCGGGGTTTCGCTGGCTGCGGCGCGGTCGGCCTTGCCTGTATCGGTTGCGGCAGTCGCGGTGGCGGGGCTGGCAGCCGGGGCGGCGCTGTTGGTCGCGTTTTGGCCACGGTTGGCGGCGGTCGCTTGGTTGGCGCGCGGGCTGTTGTGGTTGGCGGCACGGGCGGCGGCTGCGCTGGCGTCGTTGTTGCCGCCGCTGCTGTAGCCGATAGTGCCGTGGTCGCTGCTGTTGGCGCTGTTGTTGTCGGCGGTTTGCTGCGTGGCGGGCTGCTGTTCGAGTTTGGCCGCGCGCGGGCTTTCGGCACCGTTGGTGGCGTCCATCATCACATTCATCAGCGCGCCACGGTCAACGGCAACGCCCGGTTTGACGGTTTTGCCTTCGGGGTCAATGGCGCGGGCGATGTCCAGCGGCAGCGCCTTGCCGCTGCGTTTGGCGGGGCTGTCGTCGCGCAGGTTGTAGTTGCTTTGGCGGTAGTCTTCGTTGCCCTCGGCTTCTTTTTTGAAGTAGGGGTTTTCGGCGCGACTGCCAAAGAGGTCCAGCGCGTGGCGCTCCAATCCGTTGATTTTCGGGTTGATGTTCGGGTTTTTGGCAAGGTCGGCGGTGCGCATCAGCATTTCGTCAATTTTGCCTGTTTTTTCGGTATCCCAAACGATGACGTAGGGTTCGTTTTCGAGGCTGCTGCGGTAGTAGGCGTTGTAGTCGATGCCGCGGAACATATCGTTACCGGTGCGCACGATGCCGCTGTCCTGTTCGGGCAGGCTGCTTTCGTTGCGTAGCGGGTAGGCGAAATAAGGCGCGTTGTGGTCGCCTTTAATGAAGGCGCGCGAGGAGATGATGTTGTTGTAGATTTCGGTGTTTTCCTGGTTCCAGGAGAGGCCGCGGCTGATGGACCAGCGTTCTTTGACTTGGCAGACGCCGTCTTTCATGTAGTTGCAGCCTTTGGCGCGCGAGTCTTCGCGGATGAGGAAGGGGCGGGAGACGCGCGAGATGGTGTTGTTGTAGATGCGGGTGTTGCTGCTGCCGGAGGCGCGGATGCCGTAGTCGCCGCCTTCGATGATGTTGGAGGCGATGATGGTGCCGTCGCTGACTTCGTCAAAGATGGCAACCGGCATATTGATGAAGTAGTTGCCGGTGACTTTGGCGTTGATGCAGCCTTCGTCGCACCAGAAGCCGGGCGCGGTGTTGTTGATGAGGTTTTCGCGGAGGTAGTTCGGCGGGCTGTCGCCGTTGTCGAGGATGTTGTTGCGGAAGGTGAAGTCAAGGATGTGGGTGATTTTGACGTGGCCGATGCCGCAGTAGGCGCCGCAGTCTTTGGTGAGGAATTTTTCGTTGTTGTTGCGCGCGAAGTAGTTGTTTTCAAAGACGGAACCGTGGGCGTAGTTGGCGCCCGCGCCATTGGCACCGTTATCAACGAACTGGCTGTTGCGCAGGATGCTGTTTTTCGCGCCCGGAGCGCCTTTTTCTTTGGGGCCGTCGAAGAAGAAGGCGGAGGCACCGCTGCCGTTTTGCGCGAAGATGGCGTCTTCAACGAGGCTGCTTTCGCCGTTGACGCTGAGGGCGATCGGCCCGCTCATGTCGGCGAGGACGGGGTCTTTGTAGCCCCAGTATTGGTGCGGCGAGTATTGGGCGATGTTGATGCCGCGCATTTTGAAGCGTTTGCCGGTGCTGGTCAGCGCACGGGCGTATTTGGAGATTTCGGCGGTGCCCTGGGTCGGGTCGGAGCCGAGGTACCAGGTGACTTCGTGCGCCGGCGGGATGTTGAAGCCGAGTCGGTTGTTTTCGTTTTTCGGGTCTTTCAGGGTGGTGGGATTCGGGTCTTCGACGTAGAAGGTGCCAGGCTTGACGGCGTCCTTGCTCGCCACCTGTTTCAGCGGTTCGTCGTTGATGAAGGCCTGTTCGGGGTAGGCGGCCATGCCTTCTTTTTTCGGGTCGGCGTTGGTGGTGCAGACGCGGCAGAAGCTCTGGTTGCCGGTGGTTTTCCAGAGGTTGCCTTCTTTTTGCCAGCGGTCGGCGGGGATGACTTCGGTGCCTTTCAGCCAGACTTCGCCCTGCGGCTCGGCTTGCAGGGTGATGTCGTCGCGGGTGATGAAGACGTGCGGCTCGCGGTAGATGCCGGTTTTCATGATGATGGTGGTGCCGTTCTGGCTGCGGCGTACCGCCTCGCCCAGGGTGGAGAAGGGTTTGTCGCGGCTGCCAGTCGCGCCTTTGTCGGCGGTGGTGCCGTCTGTTGCGACCCAGATGACGTTGCCGGCGGGAACGGGGTAGTTCTGCGGTTTCGGGTTGTATTTGTGGTGCAGCCCGGCGTGTGCCGCGAGCGGCAATGCACAGAGGATTGCCCAGAGGGCGGTGCGGTGTGTCATGTTTTTGGCTCCTTTCGTTTTTCCGATTGGGAATCGCAGTTTAGCACGGCGGGGATGGCGTGGCGGCGATTACCTCCCCCTGGGCAAACTGCTATGATGGATTTTCTTCAACTACCGGAGAATCATCATGGCTGTCAAACCCGTCCCGACCCTGATTGCGGTCGCCCTCACCCTCATCATCTGGTTCGCCGTACCGGTACCGCAAGGCATCGACCCCGGCGGCTGGCATCTGCTGGCGCTGTTCGTCGGCACCATCGCCGCCATTATCGGCAAGGCGCTGCCGCTCGGCGCGGTTTCCATCATCGCCGTCGCCCTGGTCGCCATCACCGGTGTGACCGTCGCCCCGGATGCGGCCAAGCCCGCCAACCAGGCGATCAAGGACGCGCTTTCTTCCTTCTCCAACCCGCTCATCTGGCTGATCGTCATCTCCATCATGATTGCGCGCGGCGTCATCAAGACCGGCCTCGGCGAGCGCATCGGCTATTACTTCATCGCCCTTTTTGGCAAGCGCACCCTCGGCATTGCCTACGCCCTCGCCCTGTCCGAAACAGTGCTGGCGCCGATTACCCCCTCCAACACCGCGCGCGGCGGCGGCATCATCCACCCCATCATGAAGTCCATCGCCACCGCCTTCGATTCCTCACCGGAAAAAGGCACGCAGGGCAAAATTGGCCGCTATCTCGCGCTGGTGAACTTCAATTCCAATCCCATCACTTCCGGGATGTTCATCACCGCCACCGCGCCCAACCCGCTCGTCGTCAGCGCCATCAATGACGTGATGGGCACCCGTTTCCACATGGACTGGACCACCTGGGCGATTGCCATGTTCATCCCCGGCATGGCCTGCATCCTGCTGATGCCGCTGGTGCTCTACCTCGTCTTCCCGCCGGAAATCAAGGAAACGCCAGACGCGACCCGCTTCGCCCGCGAAAAACTCGCTGCGCTCGGCAAGGTGCGGCGCGATGAATGGTGGATGATTGGCGTCTTTATCCTCCTGCTCGCGCTCTGGGCGGACATCCCCTTCCACCTCAGCGGCGTGGCGGCGCTGAAACTGAACCCGACCAGCACCGCCTTCCTCGGCGTCGCCATTCTTCTCGTCAGCGGCGTGCTCAACTGGGGCGACGTCACCGGCGAAAAAAGCTCGTGGGACACGCTCATCTGGTTCGGCGCGCTGGTGATGATGGCCGAATTTCTCAACAAACTCGGCGTCATCGGCTACTTTGCCAACCAGATTCAGGGCGGCATCGCCACCCTTGGCCTCGGCGGCTACACCGCGATGCTCCTGCTCGCGCTCATCTATCTCTACGCGCACTACTTCTTCGCCAGCACCACCGCGCATATCTCCGCCATGCTGGTCGCCTTCTACGGTGCGGGCATCGCCCTCGGCGCGCCGCCGCTGCTCTTTGGCCTCATCCTCGCCGCCGCCGGCAACCTGATGATGAGCCTGACCCACTACGCCACCGGCACCGCGCCGGTCATCTTCAGCTCCAACTACGCCACCCTCGGCGAATGGTGGAAGGCGGGCTTTGTCACCAGCATCGTCAATTTCACCGTGTGGGTCGCCGTCGGCCTCGTCTGGTGGAAGGTGATGGGCTATTACTGATGGCAGGACGCAAAAAAGCCGGGGATGCCCCGGCTTTTTTATGGCGCAAACCCGTGCTGCGCGGCAAATGGACGCAGCTCTTGCAACAAAACAAACAGCGCGAACACGCCGTACCGGAAGACGTCATTCGCAATCTGCCGGGCAAGCTGGAGCTGCCGGGCTACGACGAAGCGCACGAAGTGGCATATGGGATTATGCCGCCATAGCGGCTGGTCATCTCCCCTGTGAGGCAGGGCGCCGCCCGGCGGGCATCCGTAGATCGGTGCTTGCAATGGTGCAATTTCTTCAGCCCCTTTCCGTGGTTTGCCCCGGGGTTTGTCCATCGCGGGAAAGGGTTGGCAAGGAAGAAGAAGCGGTTATAATCGCCTGACCGTTTCTCCATGAACGGTGCGGCAGGGATGCTGCGAGAGGAAACTCGTTCACAAGGAAGCATCTCACCGCGACATCAACGCCCCGGGCGATGATCGCCGGGGGCTCAACGGAAGGAGCATATACCGTGAAAATGACGAACCTCTCACTCTCTATCATGATCGCGCTGGGCGCAGTTGCCTGTGGTGGCAGCGGTGACAACAACACCCCGCCCCCGCCTGCCGATCCGCCCGCGCCGCAACCGGACAACAAGCTGCCACAACCCGAAGCGGACAACAAGGACAGCAAAATCGTTGACCCGACCGACACCCACGTCGTGGACGGCCGCGACCTCACCAAAGAAAGCATCGTTGGCGGCCTGCAATACATCCGCCGCGAAAGCTCGGATTACGACCGCGTTTACAACCCCGACAACCCCGCCTCCACTACGCCGCTGCTTGGTGTCAGCCTTGACGAACAAAACCCGAAACTGACCAACATTGTCCTCGCCCGCCGCGACCTCGAACGTGAGGAGAACAAGGCAGTGCGCGCCCAGTACGCCGGCTCGGAAGAAAACGAACCGCTTACCGCCGAAGGCAAGGCACGCGAACAGCCCGGCCTGCAGGTCGAAAACTTCAAAAACGTGGACATCCTCGCCGGTGCGTTCAAGCAGGTCGGTTCTGCCGATTTCAACGCCACCGACAACCGTCTCGGCGCCGACCACAATATCGACACCCATATCCAAAACAATACCGGCAAGGACGGCGAATTTACCCGTGACCGCGTGGCACACGTTTATACCCTGCGCTATGAATACCAGCAGCCGTATGTGGATTATCCGCATGGTTCACCCGCCAATTTACTAAGCAACAATGACAAACATTCCTCGCTGACATCACCGCCACCCCCACCTGATGTTCCCGTAAAATCTTGGGAAAGCCGCATCATAAATGCAGGTAGCAGTGCTGCCTGGGAAGATGGCGGCAGAGATAGCGATCTTGTTCCCGGTGGCTATAAATCAACGGATGTTTATGTCAGTGGTTTAAAGAACAATATAACCCGCCATGAGCCCAATATTGGGGTAGATGATAATGGTGCATTATCACCAGACGCAATTGTAGAAAACAGTACGGATAAATATGGTAACTGGGAAGGTGTTACTTCGCGTACTGCTCCTGCGAATGCCTGGAATAACAAGGCCGGAGAACCTACCCGCGACTGGACTGGCAATAAAACCGGCATTTATGACCAATACAAGAATCCTTATCCCAATGGTGCATATCCCCGTTATGTTTCCATTCATCCCCGCTATCAAAACTGGCGCGAACAGAAAAACGATCCCGCCCATAATCCGGGAGATCCTTGGTATGTCCAGGGGCAACCGCGTTATCCCAATGAACGCTATAACCCTGCCAGCAGGCTAACCGATGCAAAAGCGGATGTTGCCGATGGCAGATTGGGTGATGAAACCCACCGCCATACTTTTTTGGAGCAAGAAGACTTTACTGCCGTCCGTGAGATTGAGCCTATTCGTCCTTTAAGGAATCCGGTTCCCAATGACTGGAAATGGAAGCTGATACAAAGCTGGTCTTATGAAAGACATATGGATGTTTATAAACATATCGTAGAACGTGATAAAAACGGAAAAATCACACGTGATGACTGGGTTTATGATCATCACACTACAGAAAATAAAAATGCGTCAAAATATGATGCGGCCAGTACTGAATGGTGTAGCGGTTACAAAGAACCACAATATGTTTGCTGGACAGCAAACTGGACCCTGGATAGTGCACATTGGAATCTGATCGGGAATCAGGGCGGCGGTATTCGCGGCGAATTCCGTGGCCCGGCCTATGTGGGCTGGCATGAAGACCCGCGCACCATCCGCTTTGCCGACGAGCGTATCTGGAAAGCGGGGGCGCCCGGTTACAAACCCGAATATGAGCGCAAATATGGTGCCAACCTGATTTGGTGGAGTACCCAGGATAGTGCCTTTGAAAACTGGGCGACGCTGGAAGGCTGGAATCCGCGCGCCCGCCGGGTGGATAACAATATGCCCAAAACGGGTGGTGCGGCTGACAGCGGTGACGGTACGGAAGACCTCGTATGGGGGACAACAGCCGGCACAGGCGACAAGGCGCGTGATCATGATCTCGAAATCCAGCCGACCGGCGACATCACCAACGGCCTGATTCGTATCGGCGGCACATCCCGTACCGGCGGCAAGTTGCCGACGCTCGGCCAGGAGCTTTCCTGGGAAGATGGCCGCTGGAAAGACCGGCACAACACTACCACCCGTATTTTCGGCCATTACCATCTCGCCTGGGCCGATCAGGAAGACCGCAAGGTCAAGGCGATGAACATGAACAGCTATTCTGGCGCGCGCTCCTTTGTCGCCAAGGTCAAGGACGTGCTGCCAACGGCAACCGCACAGGGCTACAAGGCCGATCTCGACAGCGCCCCGCTGGAATACAGCATCGGCGCCCAGCCCATTACCCTGAAAAAAGTGCAGTATGGTCGCGTGACCACCCAGCTTGACCTCGCTTCGGGTGAAGGACCGTTTGCCGATGGCTTCCTCCGTGCACCGTTTGCGAAGAAAGGCACGCCGGACAGCGTGGACAACTACTTCTTCCGCGGCATTGATGCGACTGCCGTCAGCGACATGCCGAAAGAAGGCAGCGCCACCTACAACGGCCATGCGCTGATGTACGGCATCAACAACGACTTCCACGGCATCACCGGCGATGTCCGGCCTGGTGGCGGCACCAAAAACCTGCCGAACGCCTTTGATGGCCTCAACGGTGCGGGCAAGGCGGAAATCGGTCTCGGCAACTTTGTTGAAGCCGATGTTGATTTCGCCACGCGCAAGGTCAAGGGCGATGTCTATAACGCCTGGTTGACCGACGTCAGCAAATCCACCGTCGTCCACGACAAGTTGGTCGCCTTTGAAGGCAACATCATCGGCAACACCGTACTTGGCAAGGCAGACCGCACCTATGTCGGTGGCAATGATGAGGCGGAATTCCGCGCCGCTTTCTTTGGCAAGGAAGCCGACGAAATGGCCGGTGCGTTCAATTCGGTCAAGCCTGACGACAAATACGGCTCCGCTTATGAAATCGGCGACTGGGGCGGTGTTTTCGGCGCGGTCAAAGGCCCGGCCAACACCTTCCAGGCAGACGATGGTGCCAATGTTTATGGAAACACCAACGTGCCACCCGCCAACAACTACAACGAGTAAGCGGCTTGCCGCTGACGCGGAAACGGCCTCGCAAGAGGCCGTTTTCTTTTGTGGGTCAGGGTTGGCGACAGGCTGCGGTGTTTGCGCCAGTAGTCGGGCAGGAGGTGGAGGCGGACGGAGTGGCAGGGGGCAGACAAGCAAAAGGTGCGCCGGGGCGCACCTTTTTAAGGTTGTCCGCGTCAGACTTTTTTGATCCAGCCGTAGCGGTCGGGGGTTTCACCGTACTGGATGGCGGTGATGGCTTCGCGGATGGCGAGGCCATGTTTTTGGCTGGCGACCGGGATTTCTTTGTCGTCAATGACGAAGCTGGTTACGGGCGAGATGACGGCAGCGGTGCCGGTGAGGATGGCTTCCGCACCGTTTTCTACCGCCAGTTGCAGTTCGGCGACGGTCAGGTCGCGTTCGTCGATAGTGTAGCCCAGGTCTTTGGCGACTTTCAGTACGGAGTCGCGGGTGACGCCGTGCAGAAACTCGTCGGTCAGCGGTTTGGTGCGGATGGTGTTGCCGTCAATGAGCATGAAGTTGCTCGCGCCGGTTTCCTGGACGTCGCCGTTCGGGCAGAACAGGACCTGGTTCGCGCCGTATTTTTTGTGGGCGGCGGTCGTCCAGCCGAGGGCGGAGGCGTAGTTGCCGCCGCATTTGATGCGTCCCATGTGCGGTGCGCAGCGTTGGTGTTGGGTCTCAACCAGCAGTTTCATCGGGCTGCCGACCTTGAAGTAGTCACCCACCGGCGAGGCGAGGATGTAGAGCACGGCGCTGTCGGTGCCGTGTGCGGCCTTGCCGATGACGGGGTCGGTGCCGATGAGGGTCGGGCGCAGGTACATCGCGTTCGGCGCGTCCGGCACGATGTCGGCGGCGCGGCGCACCAGTTCAAAGAGGGCGTCGCGGTAGGCGGCGGTTTCGGGGACGGGGATTTCGAGCAGGCGCGCGCTTTGTTGCATTCGCGCGATGTTGTCGTCCGGGCGGAAGAGGACGATGTCGCCGTTTTTTTGGCGGAAGGCTTTCAGGCCTTCAAAGCATTCGCTGCCGTAGTGCAGGCCGTGCGCGCCGGCGGGCAGGGTGATTTCGGCGCTGTTCTGCCAGCGCACGGGTTGCCAGGCGCCGTTTTCGTAGGCGATGACGGGCATTTCGGGGTAAAACTCGCTGCCGAAGACGGCGGGGACGGGTCGGCTCATGGTTGTTCCTTTCGGGTTGTTGGCGGGAGCGGCTACGATACTGCGCGCGGCGGGCTATGGCAAGGCGGGCAGGCTTTGCCCGGCGATGTAGAGGCTCATGCCGCCGACGATGCTCAGCACGGGATTGCGCCAGCGATGCTCAAGAACGATGACAGTAATCAGCGCGAGCGCAGAGACGGCGGCGGCGCTGGCGGGTTGCCATTTCAGGGTACTGGCGGCATATATGGTAAGGATGGTCATCACGCCGGGCGGCATGACGCGGCCGAGCCAGGCAAAGGTGGTGTCGTAGCGGCGGGCGATGCGCGCGAGGAGGAAGGGGAAGGCGCGCAGGGCGAAGGTGATGATGGCGCTGGCGAGGACGGCGGCGGCGATGGCGGTGTGGTTCATGCGGCGGTTTTGCGGGGGCTGAGGCAGAGAAGGGCGAGGAGGATGGCGATGGCGGTCGCCAGCACGTTACGCTCGCTGACGGTGGCAAGCGCGATGAGGATGGCGATGAGGCCGTAGGCTTGCGCCGGGCGGCGTTCGCGGTAGTAGCTGTGGCTTTGTGCGAGAATGAGGAAGAGGGCGGTCAGGGCAAATTCGAAGCCGGTGAGCGCGGGCGGGATGATTTGTCCGAGGAGGAGGCCGAGGGCGGTGCCGCCAATCCAGTAGAGTTGGCAGAGGGCTTCGATACGGGTGATGAGGCGCGGGTCGGTGTCGCGTCCCATCGGCGCGATGAGGCTGTAGGCTTCGTCGGTCAGTGCGAAGATGCTGTAGGCGAGGAGCAGCGGGCGGCCGCGGTAGGCGGCGGTCGGGAAGGAGAAACCGTAGAAGATGAGGCGTAAATTGACGGCGAGGGTGGCAAGGGCGACCGCGCCGAGGCTGGTGCCGTTTACCAAAAGGCCGGCAAGGAGGAATTGCATTGCCCCGGCGTAGAGGAAGATGCTGGCGGCGAGCGCCCACAGCGCGGGCAGGCCGTTTTGCGTCCACATTACCGCGTAGGCGATGGCCAGCGGGATGTAGCCGAGGAGGATGGGGATGGTGAGGATGAAGGCGCGGCGCCAGGTGTAGTCTTGCATGGGTTCAGGCTTTGGGGTTGCGGGGCGGGTAGGGCAGGGGCGGGATGGCTGCGAGGCGGGCGCGGATTTCGTCCCACGACCACAGGCGGTATTCGGGATGGGCGTCGATGCCGACGTCCAGCGCCGCGCCGCGCAGTTGCACGGTGCCGTGGGTGTGGCCGTAGAGGTGCCAACTGCCGCGTTGCGCGCCGCGCCATTCGAGGATGGGATAGTGAAAGAGTACCAGCGGCTGGCCGTCCAGCGTTTCTTCGTGGTAGGGCTTGATCCAGCGGAAGCGTTCGCGCAGGTAGGGGTCGGCACCGAGTTCATCGTCGTGGTTGCCGCTGACGAGGCAGATTTCGCCATTGAGTTCGGCGAGCAGGCGGAAGGTTTCGGCAAGGCCGCCAAAGGAGACGTCGCCGAGGTGATAGACGCGGTCGCCCTTGCCCACTTGCGCGTTCCAGGCGGCAATCATCGCGGCGTTCATTTCGGCGACGTTACGAAAGGGGCGGTTGCAGTATTTGATGATGTTGTGGTGGAAAAAGTGGGTATCTGCTGTGAAATAAACCGCCATGCCAGGCTTCCGGTTGGTTGAACGCGCGGCATGATACCACCGCGGCACGTGCTTGTAACAAGACCCGGCGAACGGCGCCAGTTCTGGCCGGGAAGGGTCAGATTCATGAAAGGAAAGTCTTTTTTTTCAATAAGGCAGCCAAATGCAGGGCAGTTTGTGGCGGACGTGTTACCAGGATTTGCCGGGCATGTTCCGGCATCAGGATTTGTCGGCGACAAACGACCGGTCTGCGGAGGGATGGCACATCGGTAGCCGCCCTTCGGCATGCGGTGCTTGTCGCTGACGCGGATTGTTCGCTGCCCCCACCCCGGCCCTCCCCCACGGGGGAGGAAGCCGTTCGGCGGGTATTCGGGCAGCGGTTTTTTTGCTGTCCGGGTAGCGGATTACATATACCTTGAGCGCCCAAGGTATATGTGGCGAGGGATGGTGCGCCAAGGCACACCCTATAGCAGTGGCGGGCGGTTCCGGCGTTATGCCTCTGCCATTTTTGGCGGGGTGAAGGCGGTGAGCGTTGGCGCGTCGCCCGTGTATTTTTCGACGTTGACCACCGCGGTGTAGCCGGTGTTGCCCCTGGGCGAGGCGCGAGGTGCCACGGTCGATGGCAAGGACGTTGCCGCAGCCGTTTTTGCACAGCGCGTTCGCGCTGCCGTCGGCGGGGTCGTACCACGCGCCTTCGTGCAGGGCGACGATGTTCTTTTTGATGCGCTCGCTCACGACGGCGCCTGCCAGCACCTGGCCGCGTCCGTTGTAAACGCGCACGAGGTCGCCGGTCTGGATGTCGCGCGCGGCGGCGTCGTCCGGGTGTATCCACAGCGGTTCGCGGTTGGCGACGGCGTAGTGTTCGCGCAGGCTGGTCTGGTTGAGCTGGGAGTGCAGGCGGTAGTGGCTGTGCGGGGTGACGAGTTGCAGCGGGTATTCGGCGGGCGCGTTGCCGAGGTATTCGACCGGCGGCAGCCAGCTCGCGTGTGGCAGGCAGTCGTCGTAGTGCATCGCCTCAATCGTTTTTGAGTAGAGTTCGATTTTGCCGGACGGGGTGCCGAGCGGGTTCAATATGGGGTCGGCGCGGTAGTCGGCGTAGCGCACGTAGCGGTCGGCCTTGGGGTCGCGCGGGTTTTCGTAGATTTTGTTTTCTTCCCAGAATTGTTGGAAGAGCGGCATGGCGATGCGTTGTTGGCGCGCGCTTTGTTGGGCTTCGTCGTAGAAACTCTTCAACCATTGCATTTCGTTTTTTCCTTCGCTGTAGGCGGCGTCCACCCCGAAGCGTTTGGCGAGCTCAAGGAAGATGTCGTAGTCGTTTTTCGCCTCGCCCTGCGGTTCGACCAGTTTTTTCATCGGCACGATGTGCATGTTGGAGTAGTCGCCGGTCATGGTGAGGT
>ERZ772924.1236-NODE-1236-length-12137-cov-3.557027_pt1 | contig 12137 bp, 10 predicted proteins | sample MGYA00512116_ERZ772924 | MGnify/ENA primary metagenome ERZ772924 (study PRJEB29015, sample SAMEA2737920) | human oral metagenome | biome: human oral; feature: human-associated habitat; material: dental | place: China | collected 2134 ...
ACCGTCGGCCCCGGCGAGTCGGCCACCGGGGAGGCACGTCCGGCGGCAGCGGCCACCGGGCCGTCGCGGCAATGCCCTGTCGTGACGGGCCCCTATGGGGCATCACTAAAGCTTCCGGCTACGTCGGGGGACGGGGTGGCCTCGTCCATCACCTAAGCGCGCGGGTGGCGTTGAGCACGCAGAGCACCATGACGCCCACGTCGCCGAAGACGGCGAGCCACATCGGGGCGAGGCCGACCCCCGCGAGGAGCAGGATGGCGACCTTCACCGCGATCGCGAACGCGATGTTCTGCCTCGCTATCCCCAGGGTGCGGCGGGCGATGCGGACGGACGCGGCGACCTTCGAGGGCATGTCGTCCATGAGGACCACGTCCGCCGCCTCGATGGCCGCGTCCGAGCCCATGGCGCCCATGGCTATCCCCACGTCCGCTCGCGCCAGCACGGGGGCGTCGTTGATGCCGTCGCCCACGAAGGCGAGCGAGGCGGCGCCCAGCTCGCCCATGAGCGCGGCGTTGCCCACGGCGACCCTCCTGCCGTTGACGGTCGCGACGATGCCCTTGCCGGCGACCTCGGTCGTCTCCAGGACGGAGCAGTCGTCTCCCTCGCAGGGGAAGGCGTCTCGCAGCGCCTCCGCGATGGGGTGCGTGGAGTGGCGCTCGACGTGCGCGGCAAGGTGCAGGAGCCGGTCTTTGTCCTCGATGTTATGGTGTACCGCCATCACCTGGAAGACGCCCTTGGTGAGCGTGCCAGTTTTGTCGAAGACCATGGTGTCTGATCGGGCGAGCGTCTCCATGAAGCCCGACCCCTTGATCAGGATGCCCTGCTTGGACGCACCCCCGATGCCGCCAAAGAAGGTGAGGGGCACAGAGAGGACCAAGGCGCAGGGGCAGGACACCACGAGGAAGGTCAGGGCACGCAGCAGCCAGGTGGCAAAGCTCGCACCAACGTCTCCGCTCGCGAGGGGCGGGACGATGGCAAGGGCGAGGGCGAGAAACACGACGATCGGTGTGTACACCTTGGCGAAGCGCGTGATGAAGTTCTCCGAACGGGACTTGCGGTCGCTGGCATTCTCCACGAGCTCCAGGATCTTCGAGGCCGTGGAGTCCCCGAACGACTTGTCCACGTGGACTCGGATGACGCCCGAGAGGTTGACGCAGCCCGAGATGACCTTATCTGCGACGGAGGCGTCGCGCGGTTCGCTCTCGCCCGTGAGCGCGACGGTGTTCAGGCTGGTTGAGCCCTCGACGATGGTGCCATCCAGGGGTACCCTCTCGCCTGGGGCCACGACGATGGTCTCTCCTATCTCGACGTCGGCTGGGTCTATGCGCTCGAGCGTACCCGCGCGCTCGACCGTGGCGAAGTCGGGGCGGATGTCCATGAGCTCAGAAATGGACCTGCGGCTGTTGTTCTCTGCGATGGTCTCGAAGAGCTCGCCCACCTCAAAGAAGAGCATAACGAAGACGGCCTCGGCAAACATCGGCTCGCCTCCTGGGATGAAGGCGATGAGCAAGGCGCCGATCGTCGCTACGGCCATCAGAAAGTCCTCGTCAAAGGGGTCTCCTGCCATGAGGTTCTCGGCTGCCTCCCTGACCACGTCTCCACCTGCGACGACGTAAGCCGGCAAGAACAGCAGGAGCTGTCCTGGAAGCGGCAGATTAAAGAAACGTTCGATAAGGTATGCCGCGAGCAGCAACGCGGCTGAGACGATCACCTTGTGCAGGGCTCGCTTGGGATCCTCTTCCTCCTCTTCCCTGTCCTGCTCGGCCGTCTCGCTGCCGTCGACCTCGTGCTCGTCATGTCCGCGCCCATGATCATGTCCGTGATCCGCGTGGGCGTGGCAGTGCTTACAGGCCATGTCCAGCTCCCTTCGCCTATGAACATATGAGCAACTGCTCATACTATATGATAAGTGTAACCCTCGTGCATGTAGCTGTCAACAGGATACGGGCATTTCTTGGCCGTTTGCCTTAGAGGCCGTTCCGAATACGCGGGCGCCGTGTGCGACGGCCCTGATGCGATGCGGCAGCACCTTGCACGATGCGGCAGCGCCCGGCACGGCACAATATCCGGCACAAACCCTTTTTTGGTGCCAAACCATCACCGAAGCTTAATCCTGCGCCAAGGATTGCTTAATCTTGCCCTGCGACCATACAATCAAGCGAGGGCGAGAGGCGCCTTCGTACGACGTAGGGAGTGGATGATCATGGACGAGCTCGATAAGGTCGAACGGATTTGCGAAAAGACGCAGGTAAGCTATGAGGACGCCAAGGCCGCACTGGACGCACATGATGGCAACGTGCTGGACGCCATCATCGAGCTGGAGCGCTCGGGCAAGGCGCACACGACGAGCGCGAGCTATGCCAGCTACAGTACGCAGGTGCAGGAGCAGTCGGAGCCGGTCTCGCCCGAGATGGGGCGGGCCCAGGAGGCCTATAGGCGCTCGGTGGGGACGTCAGAGTTCTGGGAGGGTGTCAAGAATGTGTTCAGAAAGAGCATAGACTACAAGCTTATCGTGCTGAGTAGGGGTGAGGAGATCATCAGGGTACCGGTGCTCGTGCCAATCTGTGGTCTCCTGGTCTGGGGTGCCACGATCTGGATCTTGATCGTCGGCCTGTTCTTTGGGCTGCGCTACCGCATCGAGGGTGATGCGAGCACCGTGGCCAGTAACATAAACGATGCGATGGACACGGCGGCCGATGCGGCAGAGACCATAAAGCAGGATGTTACGACAAAGTAGCAGCGAGCGGGGCGGGTGGCGGAGAGGAAGCAGCGCGTCATGACAAGGATTCTGATCGTGGAGGACGAGGAGAAGATCGCGCGTTTCGTGGAGCTCGAGCTGCTCCATGAGGGCCACGAGGTCGACAAGGCCGCCGACGGCCGCGCCGGCGTGGACAAGGCGCTCTCGTCAAACTACGACCTGATCTTGCTTGACGTGCTGCTCCCGGGACTCAACGGCCTTGAGGTACTCAGGCGCATACGTCGCGAGAAGGACACGCCCGTCATCATGCTCACGGCCCGGGATGCTGTGATGGACAAGGTCGCAGGCCTGGACGCTGGTGCCGACGACTACGTGACCAAGCCCTTTGCCATCGAGGAGCTGCTCGCGCGCATCCGCGTGGCCCTCAAGCGACGTGAGGCGACCCCGTCCGCCACGCAGGCCGGCGAGGAAGCCTCAACTGTCGAGGCAAACCTGCTTCCGCATCCGCCGCAGACGCGGGTCATCTCCCTCAGGGGCGTCTCCTTCGACTTGGACCGGCGTGAGCTGCTGGTGGGGCGCGATCCCGTGGAGCTCACGAACCGCGAGTTCGAGGTGTTGCGCGTCCTCATGGAGCATGTGGGCGTGGTTATGAGCCGCGAGCGCATCGCGTCAGACGCCCTCGGCTACGAGCTCATGGGGGAGGCGAACAACGTGGACGTGCACGTCGCACACCTGCGTGCGAAGATCGATGATCGTCTGGGCGAGAGGCTCATCGCGACAGTCAGGGGTGTGGGCTATGTCATCCGTGAGAGATGAGGCCAAAGGTACCCGAGGCGCGGGGAAGACGCGAACCCGACCTGTAGGCGACCGACCCGCGAGGAGGGCGGACAAAGGAACGGACAAGCTGGACGCACGCACGTCCCGACCTCGGCCCACACGCGTCCTCGTTCCCTCCATCGTCCGCTCCATCAGCTGGGGCTTCTGGTGGCGGCGAGTGCTCGCCATGGTCTGCCTCGACCTTGCGCTGGTGATCTCGCTGCTCATGGTCCAGACCTACGCCGCAGCCGTGCGCTCGGCCGATGTCGCTTCAGGGATATGGCCGCTTCCGAGCTCCGTCCAGCTTGGCATGAGAGGCCCTGAGCCCCTCGACTTCGGCTGCCATGTCGCGGTCGAGGGCGGGAATGCGACCTTTACGCTAGGCACGCTCCTTCCCGTTCTGCTTTGCGCCCTCGCCCCACTGGTGGTCACAGAGTTCTTCTCGCTCGTGTCCTTCTTCCCTGACATGCGCCGTGTGCGCAGGCAACTCAAGCCTCTGAACGACCTGGCCCTGAAGGCGGACGCGCTCGTGAGCGCGGACACCTTGGGAGCCGCGACGCGCGGGCCGACGGCATCCGGTGAGGACAAGATGGCCAGCCTCGAGCAGGCCATCGAGCGGGCAAGCGTCGACGCCCCGCGCGTGAGGACCGGTGACAAGGACCTCGAGAGCATCGAGGTTGCGCTCAACCGACTGCTTCGGCAGATGCAGGACGCCAAGCTGCAGCAGATGCGCTTCGTGAATGACGCGAGTCACGAGCTGCGCACGCCCATCGCCGTGGTTCGCGGCTACGTGGACATGCTGGATCGCTGGGGCAAGGACGACCAGGCGGTGCTTGAGGAGTCGATCGCCGCTCTCAAGCTGGAGGGCGAGCACATGCAGGAGCTTGTGGAACAGCTGCTGTTCTTAGCCCGAGGGGACTCGGGGAGAAACGAGCTCCACAGGCAGCCGTGCAACGTGGCAACGCTCGTGGCGGAGATTGCGGAGGAGTCGCAGATGATCGATGCAGGCCATCGCTACGAGCTGAGCTCGGGAGCCAAGGCCGCCGCCGAGGCGCAGGACCCGCGCTTCCTGCTTATGGCCGACGCCGTTCTCGTCAAGCAGGCGCTGCGCATCATCGTGCAGAACGCGGCAAAGTACTCGCCCGAACAGACGACCATAGGCTTTTCGCTCACGCAGGACGAGACGAGCGTCTCGGCCAGCGTGCAGGACGAGGGCAGGGGCATGTCCGCCAAGACGGTAAGACACATCTTCGAGCGCTTCTACCGAGCGCAGGACGCGCGCAGGGACGCCGCGGGCTCTGGTCTGGGCCTCTCCATCGCCAAGTGGATCGCCGACAGCCACGGCGGCAGCATCTCCGTCGTGTCGTGCGAGGGTGTGGGCAGCCGCTTTGTCCTCACCATCCCGCGAGGCGCGGAACACGACACGGACAAGACAGAGACGGGGCGAAGCGGGGTGGCGACGCGAGCCAGAACGACGATCTCGGCCGATGCCGACCGCCAGGCCTAGGGCCCCGTGGCTGTGCAACGTGGCGCCCACGATCGACCGTGAGCCGAGGTCGTCGTCCTCAGACCCGGCCCCTCTTAGCTCAGCCCTCTATGACGTATGCGTTCACGATCTCGCCGAAGAAGGTGATGTGGGGGTCTCTGTTGGAGCCAGTCGCGCGGCCGTCCACGTCTTGCGGATAGTGGGCCATGATGTCCGGCGAGTAGAGCGAGAGCTCCTGGTCCTGGCGGTAGATGACCCTGCACTCGAGCGTGAGTGGTAGCTCGGCGATACCGGGTGCGCTCACGATATCTGAGTCGACGAGCGTGAGGCCTGCCAGCGCAACCTTGTCCACCTCGTCTCCGCGCTCGCTACCGCAGATACCGATGATCTTCCTGTCAGACGGCCGTTCCTCAAGGGGGACGTTGATCGTGAACTCGGGATTTCGGTCGAGGAGCGCGATGGTCGAGCGGTGCCTGCGGACGTAGGCGACAAAGACCGGCCTGCTCCAGTTGGTGCCCAAGGTGCCCCAGCCGATGGTCATGGCGTTGACCTTCTCGTCGGCCTTGGTCGTGAGCAGGATGCCTCTGGGGATGGCCTTTACGATCTGGTTGGCGTAGTCGCTGTAGTCGACCGTGCGCTTTGTGGGCATAGGTGTCTCCGTCTCTCTGTCCGTAGGTTGTGTCGCTCATAGCTCTGTGCGTAATCGTACCCATCTTTGTTCAAGCGCCTCTGCTCAAGTACCCCGGGGCCTTGGAGGCGCAGGAGGGCGAGCTCGTGCCGTGACCTTCCTCGCTGGTCTCTAACCTCGGGCATCCGTTTCGCCTCGCGAGGTAGAATAGTACCGTCTCGCGGGAGCACGTCGCCAGAGTGCGCTATAGTGCATAGGTGAATGTGCGTCCATGACGTGCGGTCGCGGCAGCTGCACCGCCATCGCACGGCATCGCGCGATTCGCGTCTCGATACGATACGATACGTAAGTGCGGGGAGCCACGTGCGTGCGTCGCACGATCCGCGCGATGAAAGGAAGAACCCATGGCCTCACCTCATCGCTTCGTCTTTGCGTCTGACGCCTTCAAGGGGACGTTGTCCTCCGCACAGACTGCCGCTCTGCTCGAGGATGCTGCGTGCGCTCGCTTTCCCGACTGCGACTGCGTGGGCGTTCCCATGGCGGATGGTGGGACGGGCACCGTCGACGTGCTCATCGCTGCCTGCGGTGGAGAGAAGCGAAACGTGAGCGTGCACGACCCCTTTGGCAGGTCGATCCGCGCCTCGTACGGTCTTCTGAGCGGCGAGCGCGCCGTTATCGAGATGGCCGCCGCATCGGGTGACCGACTTCCTGCGCCAAAGGAGCGTGACCCCCTCGCCGCTACGTCCTATGGCACGGGAGAGCTCATCTCAGACGCGCTGGCGCGAGGCTGCTCCGACATCACGGTCGCCCTTGGCGACTCAGTCGCGATCGATGGCGGCATGGGGTGCATGCGCGCCTTGGGGGTCCGCTTCCTTGACGAGGACGGATCCGAACTCTTTGGCGGTGGGCGTGACCTCGCCCGCGTGCACTCCGTCGACCTCACCCTCTTTAGGCTCTACGTGGGCACTGCCCGTTTTCGCGTGATGTGCGACGAGAAGATCCCTCTGCTGGGCCCAAACGGTGCCGTGTCCAGCTGCGCCAGCCTCGATGGGGCCGACCCCCAGTCCGTACAGGCGCTTGAGCGTGGCATGGAGAGCTATGCCAGTGTGCTTGAGGGAGAGTTTAGTGGCGTGGGGCTTGCGGGTGTCCGTGACGTCCCAGGAGCAGGCGCGGCCGGTGGCCTTGGTGCCGCATGTGCGGCGTTCCTCTCGGCACGTCTCGAGAGCGGCATCGAGAGCGTTCTTGACATCGTAGGCTTTGACGAGCTTCTAGAGGGGGCCGACCTGTGCATAACGGGAGAGGGGCGCTTCGACGCCCGCTCGACGAGCGGAAGAGTCGTTGCCGGCGTCGCGGGTGCCTGTGAGCAGCATGACGTTCCCTGTGTTGCCATCGTGGGCGGCATCGGGGACGGTGCGAGCGCGAGTGGCGTGCGTGGACTAAGCGCGGTGATGCCCGCCGTTGACGCCCCCATGTCCCTCGATGAGGCTGCCAACCGCGCCGAAGACCTCTACGCCAGGGCGGCAGAGAGGCTCTTCGCGCTGCTTGCCGTTGGCGAGAGCTACCGGACGTAGGAAAGTTACGGGATGTAGGGGAAGCTCCTGCATCCCGACCGGTCTGGTTGCTGCCGGTACGACATCGCTTGGAAGGTTTGCCCGGAGGGCAGCTCGTGATACTCCTTCGCGCGGCTACTCGCCGCCATAGACAGGTCGCACAGGGTCGCCTGCAACAGTGTACACAAATCAGCTTTCTGGGCTTGCTCTCTTGAAATCCGACGGTTTGTGTACACTGTTTTGCTCGGCGTGGATGCATGACTTTTCTTCTATTACGAGAACACTTATACTCAATTTCTCTTGAGCCAAGGCGACGTGTGCGTCCCGCGTTGAGCGTGGACAGGGTGGCGCAGGCTTTCACACGGGTGTCAGGTTAGGTTGCGTCCAGCGTGTGCCTACTGTCGCCGTAGATGCCTAAGGCGCCGATGCGGGGGCTATCGGCGCCTGACGCGCTCTTGAGGACGTTGCGCATGCGGCGGATGTCCTCACGCAAGGCAACAACCGGAGCTATCGGTGTCAAGTAAGGATCCTTGGATGACCCGCCGGACGAGGGTATGGGGACTGGGCATTTGCCGGATCGATCTGTTGCGTGGCTCCCATCTCAAACGAGGGTCTTCCCGCAGGCGCCCTGTGGGGCGGTCCGTGATAGAGATTGTGAGTACACACACTCATCGTCATATACTACCATATGCGAAAACCGAACGACAAGCCACGTGCTCTCTCGACTCCTTAGGAGGCTATTGATGTCAATCTTTGGCATGGGCGTTCCAGAGCTCCTCGTTATCTTGGCCATTGCCCTCCTTCTCTTTGGACCCAAGAACCTTCCGAAGCTGGGCAAGTCGCTGGGGGCGACGGTCAAGAGTATCCGCGAGGGCATGGACGAGGGTGAAGGTAAGGACAAGGACGCCAATGTCACCGACGTGAGCGACACCGTCGAGGAGGAGCCCGCCGACTCGGACGACGCGGTCTTCTGCAACAAGTGCGGCGCCAAGAACGTCGCTGGCTCAGAGTACTGCAACAAGTGTGGCTCCAAGATTGAGCAGGCTCAGTAGGTAGGTGACGGCGGTCAGGAGGCCACCTTGCACGCGTGCGTGCGAGGTGGCAACTCGGCTCAGTCCCAATAGCGAGGGGAAGACGCGCAATGGAGAACGTGGAACCAGATGTGAACATCATGAGCAAGGCGAGCTACAAGCGCCTCGAGGAGAGACTCGCGCAGCTTGAGGATGTCGAGCGTCCCAAGATCGTCGCCGAAATCCAGCGCGCACGCGAGCACGGTGACCTTTCTGAGAACTCCGAGTACGATGCTGCCAGGGAGGCTCAGAGGCAGAACGAGTCGCTTATCAGCGAGCTGCGAAGCCAGCTTGCCAACGCCAGGATCATCGAGGGCAACGCAGACGCCGTGTCTCTCGACGATGAGGTTGAGCTTGAGGATGGCGCAGGCGAGAGGGAGACCATCACCATCGTGAGCACGGCGGAGGTTGACGTGCTCGAGAACAGGATATCCAATGCCTCACCCCTCGGTGCCGCCCTTTTCAACCACTCGGTTGGCGACACGGTATCGTATGTTATGCCCTCGGGCAAGCGGGAGAGCGTCAAGATAGTGTCCATCAAGCATAGGGATCAGGGCGACGACAGAAGCCTCTAGGTGACAAGGTCGCTGGCAGCCAGAGGGTCTGCGGACTAACAAGAGGCTCTTTTTGACAGGTTGGACCTTGTCGGCGCACCACGCCGTCAGGCCAGAACGTAGCAGGGAGGGTCAGGTGGCACAAGTGGACGCGGGTGCGCCAAACGCAAACATAGACATCAACGACGAGCGGGCTGTGCGCCGGGCGAGGCGTCAGGCGCTCATCGACGCGGGCGTGAACCCGTATCCCGCCACAAGTACGGTCACAGTGCATGCGGCAGAACTCGAGGAGCGCTACGCCTCGCTCGAGGACGGTGCGAGCACCAAGGATGCCTACAGCGTCGCTGGACGCGTGAGGGCGCTGCGCAAGCAGGGCAAGGCCCGCTTTATCGTGCTCGAGGACGCAACAGGACAGATCCAGCTCTTCTGTCGTGTCAACGACATGGCAGAGGTTGACTGGGGACTGCTCGGCCAGCTCGATCTCGGTGACATCATAGAGGCGAAGGGCGTGGTGTTGAGTACGCGTCGCGGGCAGCTCTCCATTGCACCGAGCTCGGTGAGGCTTCTCTCCAAGAGCCTGCGCCCGTTGCCCGAGAAGTTCCATGGCCTCACGGACCGAGAGGTCCGCTACCGCCAGCGCTACATCGATCTGATCATGAACCCCGAGGTCCGCGAGGTCTTTCGCAAGCGCTCAGCCATCATTAGCCTCATCCGCCGCTACATGGAGTCTGCGGGTTACCTCGAGGTCGAGACGCCCATGATGCACGCCATCTTGGGAGGTGCCAACGCCAAGCCGTTCGCGACGCACTTCAATGCGCTTGATCGCGACTTCTATCTGCGCATAGCCACCGAGCTGCCGCTCAAGCGCCTCATCGTGGGAGGCATGGAGCGTGTCTTCGAGCTCGGAAGGCAGTTTCGCAACGAGGGCATGGACCTTACGCATAACCCCGAGTTCACCTCGATGGAGGCCTACTGCGCCTACTCCGATCTCGAGGGCATGAAGCGGCTCAGCGAGGGGCTCTTCAAGGCCATCGCGCGCGGCATCTGCGGCTGTGAGGAGGGCCGCGAGCTCATCAGCTACCAAGGCCAGACGATAGACATGAGCGGTAGCTGGGCCTCTCGCTCGCTCATCGAGATAGTGTCTGAGCGTGTCGGCGAGTGCGTCAATATGGATACGCCCATCGGGCGTCTGCGTGAGCTGTGCGAGGCGCACGACATCGAGTGGCAGGAGGGTTGGGGTGCGGGAAAGCTGCTGTTTTCGCTCTATGACGAGCTTGGCGAGTCCACGCTCGTGAACCCCACCTTCGTGTGTGACTACCCGGAGGAGGTCTCGCCGCTTGCCAAGCGTAAGGACGAGGATACGCGTCTCACGGACCGCTTCGAGCTGGTCATTGGCGGGCATGAGTACGCCAACGCCTTCTCGGAGCTTAATGACCCCGTCGACCAGGCCGGCCGCTTTGCCGAGCAGGTTGCCGCCAAGGGTCTTGGCGATGACGAGGCAATGGGCTACGACTACGACTACGTGCGTGCGCTCGAGTACGGCATGCCCCCCACAGGTGGCATCGGCTACGGCATCGACCGCATGGTCATGCTCTTCTGCGATCAGCCGTCCATCCGCGACGTGCTGCTCTTTCCGCAGATGAAGCCCGAGACGATCACGAGGGCACAGATCGCGGAGCAGGTTGCTGGCACATGTGGCCTGGGCGTGACGGACGTGGACACAATTGCGGCAGACTCCGCCGCCGGTGCGAGCGCGGAGAGACGGAGAGAGTGACATGGCTAAGAAGCTGGAGAGCGGCCTTACCCGAGAGCAGGCCTTCGAGCTGCTCAAGAAGTACAACGAGGACGAGTTCCACATTCAGCACGGAGAGACGCTCGAGGGTCTCATGCGCTACTACGCCGCTACCTACGATCCCGAGAACGTCGATTTCTGGGGTCAGGTTGGTCTTCTCCATGACCTCGACTGGGAGAAGTGGCAGGACGAGAAGACCCATACCGTCAAGGCCGCCGAACTTCTGGCCGAGGCGGGTGCTAATCCCGAGCTTGCGCACGCCATCCAGACCCATACCTCTGACAGGAACCCAGACCTTCCCAAGCCCGAGAAGAAGATGGAGCGGGTGCTCTTTGCGGCCGATGAGCTCTCGGGCCTCATCCAGGCGGCGGCCCGTATGAGGCCGTCGGGCTCCGTGACCGACATGCCCCTCAAGTCCCTCAAGAAGAAGTTCAAGGACAAGCGCTTCGCCGCAGGCTGCGACCGCGACGTTATCCGTATGGGTGCCGAACTCAACGATATGGAGCTCGACGACCTGCTCGCCTCCGTGCTCGAGGCCATGAAGGCCATCGCGCCTGTCGGCGACTACAACGCGAAGGCCAAGGAGACTGGGGAGTAGCAGAAGGCTTCGTGACGGGTGAGGCGTAGACTCGCGTATGACGCGGGCTCGCGCAGTCGGCGGCCAATGTCGTACCGTTCTGCGGCGCTGCCACTCGGTGGCATCGAGTGGCAGAGCGACCGCGCACTCGGTACCACCGAGTGGTATGGAAAGTCGTAAACGTGCAGGTATGGCATTATTTTGTGCCACTTGGCGTCACCGAGTGGCACGACAATCGTCCACTCGACGCTACCGAGTGCGCGGTCGCGTAGGTTCGCTCACCTGTGGTACTGGAACGTGTTGATGGAGCTGCCAACGGGGGTGTTCAGCACGAAGCTCCCGTCGTTCTGCTTGGTCCAGCTGCCTGACACTGCCACATTGGAGTTGCCTTGGAAGGTGCCCGCCTTGAGGGATTCGATCGCAGCGGCAGTGTCAGAAGGTGAGACGTACCCGCCCCTGAAGCTGCCGTCGCCCTCGAACCTCTGCCATATGAAAAGGTTCATATCTCCATATGGCAACGTCGAGCCATTCTCGTCCGTGAGCCACATTGCCCAGGTCCCGACGATGCTGTCCGGGGCGCCTCGTGGGAACACGAAGTTGATCGAGAAGGTCAAGGATTGGTCGTCGCCGAGCCTGAGTGCCGTGTCGCTTTTCAGGCCATCCTTTACATTGGTGAATTCGGGTTTGCTGTTCTCTCTAAGACCCAGCGACGCACGCGTGACCGGCACTTGCACATAAAGGTGGTCCCTCCCGGCCCAGCTGACCCGTGCGTTTCCCCCAATGCTCTGTCCGTCGATCGCGAGGGTGGCACTACCGTCCTCAATGACGGAGAGGACCATCGTCGTATGCGATGCTAGCGAGCTGTCCACGGGGCTGCTGGTGAAGGTGTAGGTTCCCGGCATGAGATGGGGCTGGGCGAGGCCGAACCAGTTTGTGCGCAGTCCCGCCGCGACGACGAGGGCGATT
>ERZ772924.1239-NODE-1239-length-12124-cov-88.482061_pt1 | contig 12124 bp, 9 predicted proteins | sample MGYA00512116_ERZ772924 | MGnify/ENA primary metagenome ERZ772924 (study PRJEB29015, sample SAMEA2737920) | human oral metagenome | biome: human oral; feature: human-associated habitat; material: dental | place: China | collected 2134 ...
CGCGGGCCGGCCCCGCCCTCACCGGGATGCGGAGCCGGCCGGGCGGGTCGGGCCCGCCGCGAGTCGTGCGTCGCGCCTCAACGTCAACTGCGGTTCGGCGCGTGAACGTACTTTTCTCCCATCCTTCTGAGCTCTATCCCCAGAAGGATGGGAGAAAAGTACGTTCATGTTGGAAAGGTACGTTCACGATCGACCCCTTTCGCCGAGATCGGTCCGACAGCACGGGCCGCCACACACGCCGCCTCAAGCCGGCCTCCCGGAGCAGCCGCACGCGGAACAGGACGGATCGTGGGGATTGCCGTCGCGACGCCGTCTCCAATCGCCTCCGACTCGCCGCCTGCGCTCACGTGACGCATCGTGCCGACGTGCGGCAGCAGCGGCTCATACCGCCCCCGCCGACTCGCCACTGTCCTTCCGCCCCAGCGCCGCAAGACCGCTCTCAGCACCCGCTGAGGGCCGCGGCTGATTGTCGCCGGCGGCATCGTCCCGGGCGCCCGTCCTGAGCAGGTAGGCCACGAGAGACTCCTGCGAGTCCGACGACAGACGGGCCCTGCTCATATACATGGACCAGTCGTAGGCCAGTACCTTCTGAGCGTACGGCTCGGCGAGCTCGATCTGCCGATCGATGCGGGCCTTGTGGGCGCTGCAGTCGGAGGTGAATGTCATGCTTCCCGCCCGGTAGGTCGAGTCATTGCGGACGAACAGCTCGATATTCGCCCACGTCTCGCTCGCGTTCGCGCTCCTCGCCGCGGCGTACAGCGTGGTGACGTTCTCGGGCGAGGCCACCGAGTCCTTGTCGCTTCGGCTCACTCTCCCCGTGCCGACGCCGTCCTGGGGCGCGAGGATGACGTCGACCTTCCCGGCACCCGTGTGCACGATGTCTCGGAACCGGTCCTCAAGGTACGCCGCACGGCCCGGGTCCTCGAAAGAGGCGTAGGGGCTGAACACGACGCGGCGCTTCTCCGCCGGCAGGGCGGAGACGGCGACGTCGTTCTGGGACGCATAGACGTTGAGTGTGTGCTGGTGAACGGCCGTCGCCCGATGCACGACCGAGGTCTCCCGGCCCTGATAGAGCCCGGCGAAGGCCGCCTTGGCGCCGAAGGCCTGCATCCACGATCGGAGCAGGTTGCGCGTGAACGCGCCCAGCGTGCCCGTGTAGGAGTCGTCAGCCACATACTCCGGATAGCCCGGCGTACCGGGCCTCCCCATCTGCGGGACGGGCATGCCCAGATAAGCTTTCATATTGTACAGCTCCGCATTCGACACGGTATTGAGCGCAGCATCATCCTCGCCGTTCTCATTCACCGCGACGACCAGGCTGTACTTCCCGTCGCCGGCAACACAGGCGTCCTCGCCGCCGGCGGGCAGCAGCCAGTAGGTGTAGCGCTTTCCGCCGGCATCAACCGCACCGCTCCTGCCCGCGCACCGCAGGGCGTCCGAGTAAAAAGGATAGTGCGCACTGTAGGTGAAGACCCGCTCGATGGACTCCCCGGCGCTCAGAGCGCCCTCGGCCGCGGTGTAGCCATCTGCGCCATCGATCGTGAAGTCCTTGAACAGCGCGTCCGTCTGCAGGGCCTCCCGGGAGCTGCGCCTCAGCTCGGTACTGGATGTGACAATGGTGTCGCCGCCGATCTTGTGCACGGACTCGACCTGTCTTCTGCTTCGGCACTGGTCCGAGTCCGGAAACATCCAGTACCCGGAGATCCCGTACTGATTGTAGACCCTGTCGTCCACCCGATCCGCGCAGTCCCCCGCGGGCGCGGCCCCCGCATCCTCCGTGAGCAGAGTGCCCGCATGATGAGTCATTCCGAGGAGACTGCCGACGATGGCGATCACGCACAGGTACGCATACTTGCTCTTCATTGTTTCCGCACCGATCGCGCATATTAATCATGCATACTCGCCCATATTCGCCGACGCCCGAGGACGGCAGTCGGGGTGGCGGGATTTGAACCCACGATCTCCTGCTCCCAAAGCAGGCGCGCTACCAAGCTGCGCTATACCCCGTGAGAAACGGACCGGATCGCCAGCGCAGCGCCGGAAGCGGCCCGGTTCGATCACCGAGCGGGTGACGGGAATCGAACCCGCGCAATCTGCTTGGAAGGCAGAGGCTCTACCATTGAGCTACACCCGCATGAACAGGCCGACCACGACTGACCGCACCGACCCGATGAAGGACCTCAGTAGCTATCAGTACTCCAGAAGCCCGCTCTTGTAGGCCCTCACCAGACGGCGGGGCACGGAGATCTCGCGACCCGCGACGCGAATGGTGTTGAGCTCGGGCAGCTTGGCCTTCCACTGCGAGCGGCGGTTGCGGGTGTTGCTGCGGGACATCTTCCGCTTCGGCACTGCCATGAGCCCGCTCCTCTCAAGAACTGGATCGTCTGATCGATCGAAAACTGGACCGGGGGAAACCTTAACGGCATCGACCAAGGCCCTTCCAGCCCGGGTGAGGCGATATGCGTGTGATATCAATCCCCTCGTCGGTTCTCGCCAACGCAGGAGCTCCCCTCCCCCACCCCTCCGGGTGCTCGGCGCGTCACGGCTAGCCACGGCACGTCGCATCACCTCACGACATGCCACGATGGAACCATGCCCGCCTCCTCCGCCCCCTCTTCGACCGGCCCCGCCGTCTCCCACGATTCACCTGACATCCCTGACTCCCCCGACCCGCAACTCACCCTGGCTCGAGGCGACCAGCCGGAGACTGACCTGGAGATCAAGCGGTCCCACTTCCTGGCCCGCGCTCAGCGTGCGGACTGCGAGGAGGAGGCGCGGGCCTTCATCGCCGCAGTCCGCAGTCGCTACCCCGACGCCCGGCATCACTGCTCGGCCTACATAGTCCCCAGTCCCGGCGCCCTCCCCATCGAGCGCTCCAGCGATGACGGTGAGCCCTCGGGCACAGCCGGTCAGCCGATGCTCGAAACACTGCGATCCTCAGGCCTCACCGCGACCGCCGTCGTCGTCACGAGGTATTTCGGCGGGACCCTTCTGGGCACCGGCGGCCTTGTGCGCGCCTACTCGGAGGCGACTACGCGCGTCCTGGCCGCCGCGAAGCGAGTGCGCCTGACAACCCGTTACCTGTGGGAGGCTCAACTCCCCGTGGCCGATGCCGGCCGGGTCGAGGCGGAGCTGCGAGCCGCGAGCGAGCGCGGAGCGCACGACCTTTCCGTGGAGGACACCACCTGGGGCGCAACCCTCGCGGTTCTCGCCCTGACCACCGACTCCCCCGACGCCGCCCGGCTCACAGAGCTCTTAGCCGCCATCACGGCAGGCGGTGCCGCACCCCGCAGCGCCGGGCACCGCGTCGTCGAACTGCCCGTCTGAATGCCCGCCTGAATCTGAATCACAGCCGCCGCATCCGCGTCATCTGAATCGCCCTCAAGCCCTCGCTCGCCCTCGATCGCACCCGCTCCACGCCACCCCTGATGCGGACGCCGCCTCGACCACCTTGACAGTCCTGCTTGACAGTCATGTGCACTATCGCGGTACTGTCTGCCGCACGGGCGGCCTCCGCTGCGGAACGGCCGCCTCTGAACTGCGAAAGGAGGACCCCATGATGTCCAACGGCGTCATGCGCGAGATGTCCTCCTGCTGTCAGAGCTGTCAGTGCTGCGAGTGTCGATAGGGCGCCTGGCCACGACACTGTGCGCGCGTCGCTGCGCGCATGCCCGGCGCTCTGGGCGAGTCTCGACGCGAACTGTGCTGCAATCGCAGGAACCGCGCGCCTCATCCGCCCTCCCCACCGACGGCCGCGAACCGTCTGCCGACTCCGCTCGGCGCCCGGACCCTGCCGGTTCCCCACTCTTGTTGTTCATCGGCCGCCGTGCCTGCGCGGCCGATCCCGTCCACAGGGAAGCTCACGAGGAAGAAGCATCATGACCTATTTGTCCAACATCACCGAGGCCATCGGCGGCACCCCGCTGGTGCGCATCAATCGCGTCATCTCCGGCCCCGTCACGGTCCTGGCCAAGGTCGAGGCCTTCGAGCCCGCCGGGTCCGTCAAGGACCGCATCGCCCTGTCGATCGTGCGCGCAGCCGAGGAGTCGGGCGATCTCAAGCCGGGCGGCACGATCATCGAGGCCACCAGCGGCAACACGGGCGTCGGCCTGGCCATGGTCGGCGCGGCTTTGGGCTACAAGGTCATCATCACGATGCCTGAGACTATGTCCAAGGAGCGCCGTGCGATCATGCGCGCTTTCGGCGCCGAGCTCGTGCTCACCACGGAGGGCGGCGTCGCCGGTGCGGTCAAGCGGGCCGAGGAGATCCAGGAGGCGACCCCCAACTCGATCCTGGCATCCCAATTCACCAACCCGGCCAACCCCTGGATCCACCGGGAGACGACTGCGCGCGAATTCCTGGAGCAGGCCGGTGAGTTCGACGCCTTCGTCGCCGGTATCGGCACCGGCGGCACCCTGACCGGTGTGGGCCAGGTCCTGTCCGAGGAACGGCCCGACGTCAGGATCTTCGGCGTTGAGCCCACCGAGTCCCCTCTGCTGAGCGAGGGGCATGCCGGCCCACACAAGATCCAGGGGCTGGGCCCCAATGTCGTCCCCGAGATTCTCGACCAGAACATCTGGGACGAACTGCTCCACGTCCCCTCCGACGACGCCATCACCTACGCCCGGCGCGCTGCCGCTGAAGAGGGCCTGCTCGTGGGCGTCTCCTCGGGCGCCGCTCTGGCCGCCATCGATTCCCTCGCCCGGCGTTCGGAGCTCGCGGGCAAGACGATCGTCACCGTCCTTCCCGACACCGGTGAGCGCTATCTGTCCACCCCGTTGTACTCCGAATACCTCAACTGATAGCCCGATCGCGCCACGGGTGCCCGGTTCCCGCCGCCCTCTGAGCGGGCCGGCCGGCGGCGGCACCCGGGAACGGGGGTGCCGCCGCCGAACGTTATCTCGGCCCGGACCCCCTCCGGCCATCGGCCGCCGCGAACGGTCCCGATGGGCCCGGGGAGCCGGGCCGATAGCCCTTCGCCAACGCCCTACGGCAGTGCCGCCCGGCACCGACCCCGACACTGAGGAGCACCATGCACGACCCGAACCGTTCGCTGTGGCACCTGGCCAAGGAGGACTTGACCACAGCCCGCAGACGCGATCCCGCGGCGCGCTCCAGTCTCGAGGTGGCCGTGCTCTACCCCGGTGTGCACGCCCTGTGGGCGCATCGAGCAGCGCATAAGCTGTGGCGCTCGGGCCACAAATTCGCCGCCCGAGCCCTGTCCCAGGCGGCACGGAATGTCACCGGCATCGAAATCCACCCGGCGGCGAGGATCGGCGATCGCTTCTTCATCGACCACGGCATGGGTGTGGTCATCGGCGAGACCGCGGAGGTGGGCGACGACGTCCTCGTGTTCCACGGGGTGACCCTCGGTGGTGTCTCGATGAACCCCGGTAAGCGCCACCCCACGATCGGTAACAACGTGCAGATCGGTGCGGGTGCCAAAGTGCTCGGCCCGGTGACGGTCGAGGACAATGCGAAGATCGGCGCCAACGCGGTGCTGGTCAAGAACCTGCCCGCCGACCACGTGGGCGTGGGCGTCCCGGCGCGCGCCCGCGACCCGCGCACCGACCCCGAACTCATGATGGACCCCACCATCTACATCTGACGACAGCGTCGGACTCGCCGGCCCGCCCCGCACTCGGTCGATCGGCGCCGTTGGCGCACGACGAGGCCGGACGGCGGAGGGCCGCTTCTGCGGACATCATCCGGGCGCGGGTGGTTCGTGCGTGCGGTTCGGCCCGTGGGGCCGGGTTGTCTCCCCGGCCCCACGGGCCCTCGTCGTCGAGGCCGCCGCACCGGGTTCCCACTCCCGGCCGGCTCGACCCCCTTCGCCGGAACGGCCTGCCAGGGCTCCCTAAGACCCCGCAGACCTCGAAGACGAGCCCCTCATCGGGTTCCCCAACCCTCATGACCCGCTCCGTCCGACGGCACCCACTATGCAACCCCACCACCCTGGAGATTCACCCCCACCCCACCTGGCAAAACCCTGAAAACCCAGACCCGCTGAAACCCCCACCACCGACATCGACATTCCCACACGAGATCAACGACCCCGCCGTCACTCTCGGCCCGATACGCCACCCTCGGCGGCGGGCAGCGCCCAGGCGCGACGCGCTTCGACGCCGATCTCGACGTCGTCGCCCTCGGTGTGGATGTCCTCCGCCTCCGGGTCGGACTCGACGCACACGAGCGTGCCGTGCGCTGTTTCCACGGAGTACTCGACGTGGTCGCCGTAGAAGACCGAGGTCAGCACGGTGCCCCGCTTACCGGCGAGCTCACCGCTCCGGCCGCCCGCGTCGTCCCCCGCCTCAGCACGGGTCAGGCGCACCGACTCGGGCCGTACGACCACGCTCAGCTCGTCGCCCTCGCGGATGTCGGGATGCACGGGTACTTCCAGGTGCTGTCCCAGGACGTCCACCCCGACCGCATCGTCGACGACGGCTCCGGCCGTGGCCTCCAGGAAGTTGGCCCGTCCGATGAAGTCGGCCACGAACACGCTGGCGGGGCGGCGGTAGATCTCTTCGGGGGTGGCCACCTGCTCGATGCGCCCGGCGTTCATCACCACGATCCGGTCCGACATGGTCATGGCCTCGGCCTGGTCGTGGGTGACGTAGATGGACGTGATGCCCATGCGTTGCTGCAGGCGGCGGATCTCCAGGCGCATGCGCACTCGCAGCTTGGCGTCGAGGTTGGACAGCGGCTCGTCGAACAGGAGCACTTTGGGGCGCACCACCATGGCGCGGGCGAGCGCCACCCGCTGCTGCTGGCCGCCGGAGAGCTCGTTGGGAGCGCGATCGGCCAGCACGGTCAGGTTCATCGAGGCCAGTGCCACGTCGACGCGCTCACGGAGTTCGTCGGCGGACAGGTGCCGCAGCTTGAGGCCGTAGGAGACGTTGTCGCGCACGCTCAGGTGGGGGAAGAGGGCGTAGGACTGGAAGACCATGGACATGGGGCGTTTGTTGGGCGGCAGGGTCACCATGTCCTCCCCGTCGAGGACGACCCGTCCGGAGGTGGTGTCCTCGAAGCCCGCGACCATGCGCAGCGTCGTGGTCTTGCCGCAGCCGGAGGGGCCGAGGAGGGTGATGAACTCGCCCGGTGCTATGTCGAGGCTGATGCGGTCGACGGCGGTGACGTCCTTGCCCCGGTTGGCGAAGACCTTCGTGACGTCGCACAGCTGGAGGTGGCCGGCGGTCGCGGTGTCGTTGATGGTGCTCATGGTTGGGTCCTGGTGGTCCTTCGTAGTCCTGGTGGCAAGTGGGATGGCCCGATGATCTGACCGTCCTGCGGCGGTGCGGCTCGAGTCGGCGGTGCGGTTGCGCGGTGTCCTGTTCACGGTTCCGCTCACAGCGTCGCGCCCGATTCGCGGACCCGCCGGTCTTTGACGAGCAGGTTCATAACCCCGGTGATGGTCATGACGATGAGGATCAGGACCGTGCAGAAGGCGAAGGCGTTGCCGAAGCGTCCGGCATCGACCTCGGCGAGGATCTGCGAGGTCATGATCTTCGTGTGCGGGGTCGTGATGAAGATGATCGGTGACAGAGTCGTCATCGACCGGGAGAAGGCGTAGGTCAGGCCCGCCAGGAAGGCGGGACGGATGAGCGGGAGGGTGACCCGGCGGAATGTGGCCAGCCCCGAGGCGCCCAGGGATGTGGACGCCTCGTCGATCGCCTTGTCGATCTGGTGCAGGCTGGCCACGCCCGAGCGCTGCCCGGCCGGCGTCGAGCGGGCCACGTAGACCATGACGATGGCGATGGCGCCGGCTGCGACCGCACCGCCTCCGGCCAGCGGCGGGATCACGTTGATCGGGCCGATGGCCACCGGCACGTTGTAGGTCACCAGGTAGCCGATGCCGATGACGGTGCCGGGCACGGCCAGGCCGAGCATGCCGATGAAGTCCATGATCCCGGCGCCGCGGCGCAGACGGACGACCACCAGCCAGGCGATCACCATGCCCAGGACCCCCGCGATCGGGGTGGCGATGAGCGCCAGGATCGTGGTGTCGATCATGGCGTCGTTGCCGATTCCGGACAGGATGTAGTCGAAGTGGCGCAGCGTGAAGGAGTTGTTGACGCCGAGGATCTCCACGAATGCCCCCGCGATGACCGCGAGATAGACGATGACGACCAGAGCGAGGATGAGCGCCGCCAGCGTGAGCAGCGGGATGCGGGTCCGGTTGTCGCGGATCCGCTTGACGGACCCGGCGGGCTTTCCGGTCACTGTCACTGTGGAGGTGCGCTTGGACCAATAGCGCTGGAGGAGGAAGACCAGCAGCGAGGGGACCAGCAGCACGAGGGAGTAGGCCGCCCCGGCAGCCGTGTTGTAGTCGCCGGTGATCGCGATATAGGCCCTCGAGGCCAGCACCGTGTAGTCGCCGCCGATGACCAGGGGGTTGGCCAGGTCCGCGATCGCCTCGACGAACAGCAGGAGGAAGGAGGCGGCAATGCCGGGGATCACCATGGGCAGGGTCACGGTGCGGAAGATCGTCCAGCGGCTCGCCCCCAGCGAGGAGGCGGCCTCCTCCATGGCCGGGTCGAGGCTGCGGAACATGCCCAGGAGGTTCATGTACGCCACGGGGAAGAAGGACAGCGTCAGCACCAGGGTCAGTCCGCTGAGCCCGTAGATGTTCCACTCCTGACCCAGCAGCTGCTTGGAGATGATGCCGTTGCGCCCGAATAGTGTGATCGACGCCGTCGCCACCGCGAAGGGCGGGGAGACGATGGGGATGAGGCATACGAGGTGGAACAGACGCTTCCCCCGGAAGGCGACGCGGGCCTGGACATAGGCCAGTGCGAACCCGACGGCGGTGCCTAGCGCCCCGACCACAGCGCCGAGGACGAGCGTGTTGACCACGATGGTGCGGTTCGTCTTCGAGGAGAACAGACCGGTGAGGACGTCGAGGCCGGACCCGGAGAAGGCCTCGGCGAGCACCCTGATGAGGGGCAGCCCGACGAGCAGGATGAGGAGGAGGGTGGCGATGCCGGTGATGGTCAGCGTCACGGGGTCCTGACGGACTTTCGTGCGGTCGCGGGACCGGCTGCGGGCGATCCCGCGACGGGGCTGCGCCGGTGCGTCGGAGGACGGGGCGGTGGCGGACATGGGGCCTCGGATCAGTGGGAGGGGCGGGTCGATGGGGTCGGCGGCGGGCAGCCGTCTCCCGGTCGGCGACGGAATCCGTCGCTGACCGGAGCGGCCGGGGCGGTGCGCTCGGCGAATGCGTCCGGTGCGCGGCGGTCATTCCGCCCGCCGCGCACCGGACGCCGGGTCTGGTTGATCTACTCCTTGGGGGCCGTGGCGATCTCGTCGTCGAAACGGGCCGTCAGGCTCGGCTTGGCCTTCGCGGCGGCGGTGAAGTCGTAGTCCACGAGGTTGACGGAGTCCAGGTCGACCATCTTGTCGGAATGGTCGGCCTCGGGGTTGGTCAGGACCTGGTACGAGCCGACCGTCTGCCCCACGTTCTGCCCGTCGGCGGAGATCGCGAAGTCGATGTACTTCTGGGCGGCCGTCTTGTGCTTGGAGCCGTTGACCAGGGCGACGCCGCCGACCTCGTAGCCGGTGCCTTCCGAGGGGAAGGAGACGGTCAGGTCGCTCATCCCCTCCTCCTGATACTTCACGCAGTCGTGGGAGAAGACCAGCCCGACGGCGGCCTCCCCGCGCCCGGCGATCTGTCCGGGGGCGGTGCCGGACTTGGTGTACTGGAGCACGTTGGAGTGCATCCGCTGCATGTAGTCCAAACCGGCGTCCTCGCTGCCGAGACGGGTGACCTGAGTCCACAGGGTGGTGAAGGCGGTGCCGGAGGTCGAGGGGTGGGCGGTGGAGATCTGACCTTTGAGAGCCGGATCGAGCAGGTCGTCCCACGAATCGGGGGCCTGGACGCCGAGAGCGTCCAAACGGCTCTTGTTGGAGCAGAAGCCGAGGACCCCGACGTACACGCCGGTCCAGTTGCCGTCCGGGTCCTTGTACTTGTCGGGGATGGCGGCGGCCTCAGGCGAGGAGTAGGACTCGATGAGTCCCTGGTTGACGGCCTCCCCGTAACCGTCGACGGGACCGCCGTGCCACACGTCGAACTCGGGATTGTCCTTGGCGGACGCCAGGCGCGCGACCGTCTCGCCGGAGGACAGGCGCACATAGGTCGCCGGAATGCCGGTCTTCTCGGTGAAGGCGTCGGTCCAGGCCTTGCACAGGTCCTCCATGGCGCCGCACGCGATGGTGATGGGGCCGTCGTCGGCCCCGTCGGCGTCGGAGGAGCTCGTCTTGCCGGCGCATCCGGCCAGCGCGAGGCTGAAGGAGAGAGCGCCGACGAGAAGGGCGCCCGCCCTGCGATGGGAGAACATGGGGAACCTTTCGCAATGGCGGCGCCGCGTCGCGCCGCTGGTCCTATGATCGCTCGAAAGGCGGATGCTGAGCCGGTCACGTCGGTGACGAGTGATGACAACCCTGTTATTAATCGATCGGATTGTACGTCCTCCGGCTGCCCCTCGGGCGTTTCAGGGTAGCCGCGGCATGGTGTAGCCCTGCCCCCGTGCGGCGACGACCAGATCGGGGGGCGCGTTCCGGCGTCCGAGGTGGCGGCGCAGCCGGTAGACGGTGGTGCGCACCATCTCGCGCCCTCCTGCGGACTCCGCTGTTCCCCACACCTCGTTGAGCAGGTCCGCCCAGGTCAGGACGGAGCCGGCGTGCCGGGCCAGGGCGGCCAGGAGGCGGGCCTCGGTGTCGGGCAGGGGGATCGGCCGGCCCTCCCAGGCGACCTCGCCCGTGGCGGCCTGCACGCTCAGCGCTCCGTTGGATACGACGTCGCCCGTCCCCGCAGCGGTGCGGCGCACGACGGCGCTGGCTCGCAGGGCGAGTTCGCGCGGCGAGAAGGGCTTGGTGACGTAGTCGTCCGCGCCGGCCTCCAGGCCTGCGATTCGGTCCTCCTCATCCCCCAGAGCCGTCAGCAGGATGATGGGGACGGCTGCGGCGGCGCGGATCCGCCGGCACAGCTCCACCCCGCCCAGCCCTGGGAGCATGACGTCGAGCACGACCAGGTCGAATGACTCCTCACTCAGCAGCTCCCAGGCCGATTCGGCGTCGGCGGCGCTCACGCACCGGAAGCCCTGGGTCTCCAGTGCGAAGGTGATGACGTAGCGCATCTGAGGCTCGTCATCGACAACGAGCCCCAGGGGACGCGAGGTGCCGGCGGTCGTATCCACGATGCCTCCTTCCGTTCCTATCATGCCCCGCTATTCATGCTTCGACGCCGGGTCCGCATCGGGAGTCGTACGGCCGCCCTCGCCGGGAGAGCCCGGCTCGAGCCCGTTCGATACGGATGGGCGGATCGGCAGCGTGAGGTAGACGGAGGTCCCGCGCGAGGCCAGGGAGTCCACCAGGACGCTGCCGCCGTGCAGGGTGAGGATCTGCTTGGTGACGACCATGCCCAGTCCCACGCCGCGGCTGACAGGCGCCTCCAGGGAGTTCTGGGAGCGGAAGGGGGTGAAGAGCGCCTCGCGCTGGGCCCGTGTCATGCCGCGTCCGTTGTCGGCGACGGTGATGAGTGCGGTGTCCTCCTCGCTGCTGACCGAGATGGTGATGGTGGCGTGCTCTCCCGCGTGGCGCACGGCATTGGTCACCGTATTGGCGATCGCCTGGCGCAGGAGTCTGCGGTCGGCGACCATGCGGATGGGGGCGCCGTGCTCCTGCAATCGCATCGGTGCGGCCACGGTGCGGCGCATTTCCTGGATGAGAGTGCGCACGAGGCGGCGCAGCTCGACGGACTCCAGGTGGAGGGTGAACAGCTCATGGTCCAGGCGGGCCTGGGTCAGGAAATCCTCCGCCATGCCGATGGCCTGCTCGGTGTTGTCGAGAATGGTGGCCACGAAGCGGCGCTGCACTTCGTTGAGATCGCCGGGGGTCTCCTCGGCGAGCAGCTCGGCCGAGGCGCGGATGAGGCTGAGCGGAGTGCGGATCTCGTGGGCCAGGGCGTCGCGCGGGGCTGCGTGCTCAGCGACTCGGGTGCGCAGGCGCTGGGTTTCGGCGCGCGCCAGACGGGCGCGGTGCCGGGCGATCGCGGCCAGGGCGGCGGCCGCGCCCAGAGCGAGGAGGAGCGGGAGGACGATCAGAAGCACGAGGTCAGTGTCGCAGGCGG
>ERZ772924.1244-NODE-1244-length-12096-cov-4.688232_pt1 | contig 12096 bp, 10 predicted proteins | sample MGYA00512116_ERZ772924 | MGnify/ENA primary metagenome ERZ772924 (study PRJEB29015, sample SAMEA2737920) | human oral metagenome | biome: human oral; feature: human-associated habitat; material: dental | place: China | collected 2134 ...
AGTGGCTGGTCGTGACCGCCTGCGCGCTGGGGGCGATCCGGGCGTTCGCCCGGCTTGCGATGGGAGTCGGCGGGCGCACCCGTGCCGCTGCGCGGCGCTCCTTGAGCACGGCGCTGCTCTGCCTGCTCCCCCTCGTCGTGATCTGCACGATACCGCAGCTGCAGCGCATGGCCGACTTCAAGCGCGTCCGGCCCCATCCGCAGCAGTCCCTGACGGAGATTCTGCTGCTGGCCCCGCAGGAGGGGCCGCCTCTCCTCTATGCGCCCCTCATCCTTCTGGCCGTGATCGGCGTCGTCCATCTTCTGCGCAGAAGGCACTGGGCCCTGCCCGTGGTCTGGGCCTGCGCGGCCGGGTTGGCGGCGCTCGCCTTCTTCCCGGTGCCGCCGCTGTCCGCGCTCACCGGCGGATGGTGGGCGGATCCCAGCAGGTTCCTGTCGGTTCTCGTTCTCGTGGTCGGCGTCCTCGCCGCCGTCGGATGCCAGGCGCTCGTCGAGCGCATCGCCGGGGAGGGACGGCGGTGGCGCGCGGCGGCTGCGGTCCTGGTGCCAGCGCTCGCCACCATCCTCGCCGCCGCCTCGGTCGCCTTCAACGACGTCTGGGTGAGGCGCGGCTACGATGAGGCCTCGCTTGCGTACTCGCCCTGGGTCAGTGACGAGGAACAGGATCTGCTTGAGGGCGACATGCGATATTTGTTCGACGGAGCCGTCGTCTTCGGTGCACCCAATACCGGGGCCGGATTGATTCCGGTGCTCACCGACGGGCGGAGCATGAACCGTACGATCATCATCGACAACTCCAACAGGCCCGAGCAGCGATACCTCGGGTACCACTTCAGAGACATAGCTACCGATAAGAAGGTGTGCGACATCATTAGAGCACAGTCCGGCACGCCGCTGTACTACGAGGACTCCGACGTGGATCCCATGGAGATATATTGGCTCTACCCCGGATACTACGACGTCGACACCTCGGTCGGTTTCGAGGAGATCGCGCGGATCGACACCGCGGTCGTCTACCGCATCACCGCGTGCGAGAGTTGACCCCGGGACCGGGACGAAGACGCCCGCTCCCCGTCCCGCGCATAGCTCTGATGACGGTGACGCGAAACCGGGAGGATGCGTCTCACGTCGGAAGAACATATGATGGAGGTGCAGTTGGAGTCGCCAGACATCGGAGGTCACCATGACGCGTTCGCCCCGCCCCGCACTGGTGTTCGCCGTCCTGATTCTCATCGTCGGGACCTGTCCGTTCTCGGCCGCGGCGTCGCTGCTATCAGACCGAGCTCAGGAGCGGGAGACGCTGCTGCGAACCGCTGCTCCGTCCTCGGCTCCCGAGGCGACTGCATCGCCCACGAGCGGCGTTCCGACCTCCGACCCGCTGCCCACAGCGAGCCGGGACGGGGAGGCCGCCCGCGACGACGGAGCTGGCGCCCGAGAAGATCCGTCGCAGGAGCAGTCGCCGGCGCCGGATGCCAATGAGACGGCTCAACCCGCTCCCCTGGGACAGGACCGGGCGGCCGCACCCCAGGCGCCGGCAGTCGACGGCCCCATCGGGGAGTACTGGCGCGCCCACAGCCAGATCATGGGTCAGCCCATCGGCGCTCAAACCCCGGTTGACGGCGGTGTTTACCAGCGTTTCGAGCGCGGTGTCGCCTATTGGTCGGGGGCGACGGGCGCCCACTTCGTGACGGGACGTTTCCTCGGGCGGTACGGAGCCGACGGCTGGCAGAGCGGAGCCCGCGGCTTCCCCAAGACAGACGAGTACGTGGACCGGGGAGTCGTCCGGCAGGATTTCCAGCATGGATCCTACTGGGACGGGGCGATGCCGGCCGGGCTCTACTCGCACAGAATCGTCCAGCCTGCGGGCCAACCCAACGGCTACTTCTGCGGTCCGACGGCGGGGTACACGGTCCTGAGCAACCTCGGCGCCTGGCAGTCGGCAGCCACCGGCGAGCCGTTGTCCATTGACGCCCTGGCAGGCCCCCGGTACATGAACACGGTTGGCTACGGCTACACCTCGTTCAACGACCGCAGGTTCGAGTACGGGATGAATACCTGGCTGGGGCGGACCACCTACTACACCCTGCATGCGCCTTCGGTGGACCAGGTGCTGACATCCGTCATGCATTCCTACGAGACCGGTTATCCCACGGTGGTCGATGAGCAGGAGCGGCGCGGCGGCCCCCACTTCAACAACCACTCCAACTCCACTTTCTCGCACATCATGGTGGTGGACTCCTACGACTCCTCGACGGGTGCCGTGTCCTTCGTCGACCCCGGTTACACCCTGTGGGGCGGCGCCCAGTCGATCTTCTGGTACCCCAGCCTGTCCACCTTCACCCGGACCCACCTGCAGAACGAGGTCATCAATGACGGCAAGCAGCACATTGGAATCTACACGTCCTGATGCGGCCGCGGGCGGTCGGAGCGGCCCGCGGGGGCTCAGCCGGCGCGCCCTCCTGACCGGTCTCGCCCTGGTGGCGGCGGAAGGCTGCTCCCCCCATTCCGACTCGGGAGCGACTTCGGGGACGACCGCGCCGGCGCCCCCTCCCGCCATGACCTTCGGAGCGTCCACTGCGACGCCGTCGGTCAATATCCCTTTCACCTTGTCAACGGGAACGGGCGGGCGGCTGGTGGCGGTGCCCGCGGCCGCGCCATCGGCCGAGGTCAAGACCCTGTGGACCCTCGGGGGCGATTTCGCCCGGATCGCCTCCCTGCCCCTGGACGAGCGCAGCCTCTTCGGCTCGTCCTCCACCACACCGGACAACGTCTACTCCTATGCCCCCTCCCTGCTGGGGCAGGACGGGAGGGATGAACCGTTGACCCCGAGGCCCGCGGGGGACGGGGCGGGCTACTACGAGCCGCAGGACGGGACGGCCACAGAGCGGTGGATCATCTGGCGGTCCAGCGCCGTCAACCCTGCGAACCAGGCCATCACCGACGTCGACGACTGGGCCGTGCAGATCTACGACCGCGCCGGCAGGGCCGTTACGGACCTGGGCACCGCCCGCGCGCTCAACGGAGTGGACGCCACTCCGCGCACCCGTGGCGAGACGCTCCCCACCTGCTCCGCCACCAGTGTCTACTTCTGCTCCAGCGTTAGCGTTGAAGGCGGATCCTCCTGGAAGACCTCGATTCTGCGCTTCCCCCTGCCGGGCGGGGCCTCCCCCGCGCCGACTGCACCCGCTTCCGGGGGTGGTGGCATCGCGGTGGCCGACGGCGACTTCCCAGCGGCTCTGAATGGCGGGGTGCTTTTCGCCACGGCATCCGCACCCGGCGGTGCGCTCGACACCGTCTCCTACCTGGCTGAGGAGCGCAGCGAGCCCTCCGCGCTGTTCTCCATCTCCAGCCCTGGTGGAACTTGGGTCGTCAGCGGACTGTGGGCCGCATCGGATCGCAGAGTCGTCGCCGTGACCTCCCCGTCCGGCGGTGGAGCCTTCCTGGGGATATGGAAGGAGCCGGAGCAGGCCCCCTCCCTGTGGCTGTCCACCATCTCACCAAGCATCGTCGCCTCTCTCAATGACACCTGGCTCGTGTGGGGCTCCGGCTCCCAGGGCGACGGCTCGGAGATGTACGCCATGAACTGGGAGGAGGAGGATCCCCGTCTTCTGGGAGTGGCGCCCGGCTACTCCCGGCCCGTGCTCGCCCCCAGCGGTTCCACCGTCCTCATACCCGGCAACGACGGGACGAGGCCGACGTCCTGGACGGTCGGCTCCCTCGGGTGAGTTCGGTGAACTTCCGGTCCGGTCCCGCTCACTGCCCCCGGGCGGCGTAGCCGGCCTCGACCCCGGCCTTGAGCGGTCGCCACCAGGCCTCGTTGTCGCGGTACCAGTCGATGGTCGCCTGCAGGCCGGAGCGGAAGTCGGTGTACTTCGGCGCCCAGCCGAGCTCGGTGACAAGTTTGGAGTTGTCGATGGCGTAGCGCATGTCGTGGCCGGGGCGGTCGGCCACGTGGTCGTAGTCGTGCGGGTCGCGGCCCATGAGTTCGCAGATGAGCTCGACGACCTCCTTGTTGGTCTTCTCCCCGTCGGCCCCGATGAGGTAGGTCTCGCCGATGCGGCCCCGCTCGATGATGTCCCACACGGCGTCGTTGTGGTCCAGGACGTGGATCCAGTCGCGCACGTTCTGACCGGCGCCGTAGAGCTTGGGGCGCACGCCGTCGATGAGGTTGGTGATCTGACGCGGGATGAACTTCTCGATGTGCTGGTAGGGGCCGTAGTTGTTGGAGCAGTTGGAGATGGTGGCGCGAATACCGTAGGTGCGGTGCCACGCACGCACAAGCAGGTCAGAGCTCGCCTTGGTGGAGCTGTACGGACTCGAGGGCTTGTATGGGTCGTCAGGTTCGAAGCGCCTGGGTTCGTCGAGACCCAAATCCCCATAGACCTCGTCCGTGCTCACGTGGTGGTAGCGGATGTCATACCTCCCCGCTACATGCAGTAGCTGGTACGTGCCCACGACGTTTGTCCGTACGAATGGCTCGGGGTCGAGGATGGAGTTATCGTTGTGAGACTCGGCCGCATAGTGCACGATGACATCGTGTCCAGGGACAATGCGGTCGAGAAGATCAACATCGCAGATGTCACCCACCACGAGCTCGACCTGCGACTCAGGGAGACCAGTAATATTCTTTGGGTTACCCGCGTACGTAAGCTTGTCAAGCACGGTCACGTGACATTCCGGATGGTTCGCTGCCACCCAGCGCACGAAGTTGCTACCTATGAAGCCACAGCCGCCCGTGACAATGATGTTCTTGGGTTCGAAGTTTTCGGACATGGCTACTCCTCCCCAAAGTGGCGGTCAGGGGCAATGCCTCCCTCAGCGACGGTTCGCAGATGTTGCCCATAGACTGACTTCCCATACTTGGTGGCAGCCTCTAGCAGGACATCCTTAGAAATCCATCCGTTCTCGAAGGCGATCTCCTCGGGAACCGAAACCGGAAGATCTTGCGCCTCCTCCACAGTGCGCACGAACTGCCCCGCCTCGAAGAGGCTCTCCATGGTACCGGTATCAAGCCATGCGTAGCCGCGGCCGAGGGTTACGACATCAAGTGTCCCATCCTCAAGGTACATTCGGTTGAGGTCCGTGATCTCGTACTCACCGCAGGCAGAGGGGCATACGCGCTCCGCATACTCAGTCACGCGCTCATCATAGAAGTACAGGCCCGTCACCGCGTAGTTGCTCTTCGGGTGTGTGGGCTTCTCCTCAATGGAGACCACATTGTAGTGCTTATCAAACTCCACCACGCCAAAGCGCTCGGGATCGTCAACTCGGTAGCCGAACACAGTCGAGCGTGCCATGGCGGCATTTTCCACTGCCCTGCGCAGGTGTCGGCTGAGTCCATTGCCATAGAAGATATTGTCACCGAGCACGAGCGCGCAGGCACCACCCGCGACGAAGTCCTTCCCATAGTGGAAGGCCCTTGCAAGTCCGTCAGACTCTGGCTGAACGACATACTGCAGAGAGATGCCGAATTGGCTTCCGTCACCCAGCAGACGCTCGAAGTTAGGTGTGTCCTGCGGAGTCGAAATAATGAGGATGTCGCGTATGCCCGCCAACATGAGCGTGCTCAGGGGGTAGTAAACCATGGGCTTATCGTAAACGGGCAAAAGCTGCTTGCTCGTCACGGATGTTAGCGGGTAGAGGCGTGTGCCGCTTCCTCCCGCGAGGATGATTCCCCTCATTGTTCACCACTCCAATCTGAGGGGGCACCCTCATCGGCAAATACGGGAGGATAACTCAGTGATAGAGGCATGTTGCGTCATACCCCACTAGCTTCCCTGGGCTGCCAGAACCACGCCAATCGTCTGGATGATTAGCTTTAGATCCACCCACAGTGAGCACTGCTTCACGTAGAGCAGGTCAAGGCTCACCCAGTCATCGAACGAGATGTAATCCCTGTTACGCCTTGTCTGCCAGTAGCAGGTGATACCACCCTTGACTAACAGGCGCTGTTGGTGACGCTCAGTGTAGCGGGCAACTTCCGAGGGCAGCGCTGGGCGAGGACCCACCACTGATATGTCGCCCACAAGAACGTTGAAGAACTGGGGAAGCTCGTCGATCGAAGTTTTGCGAATGAACCTCCCCACTCTCGTTATACGTGGATCATCCTTGATCTTGAATACGGGACCGTCCTTTTCGTTGAGCTTCCGGAGCTCCGGGAGTCTCTTCTCCGCATTTTGGTACATGGAGCGGAACTTCCAGATATAGAAGCGCCTGCCACCCTTTGACACACGCTCCTGCCTGAAGAGGGCAGGGCCCGGTGAGTCGAGCTTGATCGCGAGGGCAACCAGCAACATGGGTCCAGAGAGTAGAACCAGCACGAGGGCGGAAAAGGTAATATCGAATAGGCGCTTGAAGAAGCGATATGCGTATCGCTGGTCAAGCCGCTCTGCGGCGGCATACACATCAGCGTCCGGAAGCATAGACGCTTTCACAGCAAACAAATCCAGCGAGTCGCGCTCTCTCCGCTTCCCACTCTGCACCAGATTCAGAAACGACGTGCTGGGCCATAGTGCAGTAGGGTTATCGCAACCCTTTTGGGTCCCCGCCTTCACCAGATCCTCAGCCACCACCCCCGCCGCCATGTTTATCTCCCATGCCTTTCATGCCCCCGTCCGACAGCATGCGATGTACCACAGGAAAATGTTTCTTTAGCGGTGGCAGATAGAATATGTGGTTGTCTCAATATATCTACAGGTCCATACAAGCCTAAACTATTTTTTAGTATTGATATTCCTATACCGTAACCCACCAGAACCACCGCCTCAGAGAAGTCTACGATTCAGCTCTTATACAAACCGAAGCTTATTACTATACTAGCATATGATTAGCTTGAGTAAATCTGAACTAGTACTATACGGATATATTCTGTAGAAGCTAATACATCCGTTATTACAAGGTTGTCGCATCCTGGGATTGCATCACTGATATTTCTATATCAAAGCCCACCAAAACCACCACCTTAAAGAGACCTACGGCACCTATGACATCACTATAGAGTACTCTATGATTGTCAACTGTCAGCGATGGATAGTATTTTACTTACTTGTCTTTTGCCGCACCGTTCGCGCACCCGACGACAGATGATGAGCCGATTCATTGCCATCAAGACGCCTAGAAAGAACCTCCCTCACACTGCGCGATGACGTTCTGGCAGCGCCGGCAGATAGTGCTTCATAGCTCTTGGGGCTCTCGATATCGCTCTCTATGCCAAGAGCGATGCGCCCCACCTGTCGCAGAGAGGCGGCCTGGTCCTCCAAGGCCATCCTCGGTCCTAACGCATTAACGCCGACTATCCGTAGACTATCCTCCGCCGTCGCCTCGAGACTCTTTCCCGCCCGTTCTCTTCGCCTAGCTACGCTCTTATATGTGACAAAGACACCGACCGCAATCAAGAAGCCAACAGCGAAACCCGCCATGAAGACGGATACGGGGTTGAAAGGTGTCGAGGACGTCGTATCTGCATATGCGCATATCGGAACGTTCGCGACACCAATCTCCACAAGTCCAACCAATATCGCAGAGCTGACTCTTTTCTTTGCAGGCATATACACACCTCCAACAACCTTTATACCCACTATTGTATGTTCAGATATTCATAATATAACTGATACTAAATTTATTGCCAATATATCGGTGCTTTCTCCATAAATATGAATCTCTTGGCATAGTTGCTGCTGAGGAGGCGCAAAACAAACGAGACCGACAGATAGGTTAGGCCTCACGCCGTCGAACTCCCTCGCACTGTTGGTGATCGTTCTGTCGCTCTCGAACCCATCGAGGTTGCGAGGTAGGGTTCCTTAATCGGCAAGGCCCTGCCATCCTCGTGGATCAGGATCAGCGTATCGCCCCTGATGGACGTTGACATGCCCGCCAAGAGCACGGGCTTGGAGCCATCGACGTCGACGCGAACATCGAACCCAGGCCACGCGCGGCCTGCCCTCACAAACGAACCTTGGCTGCTCAACGGACCCTCTATGAGGGCATATCGCAGGCTGGGAAGAACTCTACAGGCGTACGAGAAGGGACTCACTCACCAACGATCATGTTCTGGAAGCGATTGCTCATGAACTCGTTCGAGAAGCGCTCGTCCACCCACAGCTCAAAGTCGTTTCGAGGCGGTATGCCTGCGTCGCGAGCCGCCCTGCGCGTGAAGCACGCAAGTGTCATGAAGATGTCGAGGGCAAGGTAGGCGGCAAGGAACAGCACGAACACGACCTGGCGTCGCGTTGTCGGCTCACCAATGACGCTCAGCAGCCACGGTGTGATAAGGTTTGCCCACACCAGGCCAAGGACGCCCCAGAAGAAGAGGAACGGCACGGCAACCCACTTGGTGATGGCGCCCGGAACGTTCGTGTAGTCCCACGACACGGCGCCCATGAAGGTCTCCATGCCCCAGCCGGTGACCTGCTCCAAAAGACCACCCACAACCATCGCGACTAGGAAGACCTGCCACCACGCGGCCTCCCTCTTGCGCATGCGCAGGCAGATGAGAGTGAGAAGCACCGCACCAACGCCGTAAAGCGGGGAAAACGGTCCCCAGACCAGGCCGTAGCGACCCTCGGTGAGCCCCTCGGTGACGAACATCCAGACCTGCTCGAGGATGAGTCCCGCCACCGAGCCTACCAGAAAGAGGATGACCACCTGGTACCAACCCACCCTCATGTGGTCAGCCCGATCGTTGCGGACGAGTCGCTCAGCCTCGGCAATGGATCGGAGCTGGGTTATGGTGAGCCTGGTCGGCTTGCCCATCTCCTTCCGATAGCCCTTGAGGCGGTAGTAGAAGTCGAGCTGGGCCGCAGCCTTACGCACATCGTCGGGAAGTTCTCGGTTCTCTGCAGCACGCTGTATGGGCTTGCCCCGCCCGAGCCATGCCATGAAGCCCTTTACCAGCATAACGACAAGCCTGATGATGCCGATGAGCACAAAGAGACTTACCAGTGACCAGAACATGTCCCTCCCACCTTATTGACGCAAACCCACACATCGACGCGTCTTTCTCCACCCCAACAATCATACGCCTCGCGCATGGCAGAGATGGCAGACAACTGGGAGATGCAAGGCAAGCCATCCCCACCTCATGGCACTCCCACGCACCGAACAAGACGCATGGTAAGGACGGAGCCCGAAGTCCAAGGCGACGTACAATGATCCCATACGGACAGACGCCATCATCGAAGGGAAGGCCATGAACGACTTCATCTTTCAATCCCCCACGCGCATCGTGTTCGGCAGGGGTTACGTGGACAAGACAGGAGCCGAGGTTGCGACACTGGGGGCCAGAAACGTGCTTCTCGTCTACGGCGGAGGCTCCGTCAAGCGCACGGGCGTGCTCGATCGTGTTGAGAGATCACTTAGCACGGAGGGTGTCGACTACACAGAACTTGGCGGAGTGAGGCCCAACCCCGAAGTTAGACTCGTGCGTGAGGGCATCGACCTCGCCCGCGAGAAAAACGTTGACCTGATCCTCGCCGTAGGAGGTGGGTCGGTCATCGACTGCGCGAAGGCGATCGCGTTTGGCGTGCCCTACGATGGGGACGTGTGGGAGCTCTTCGAGAGGAGGACTCCCATCGAGACGAGTCTACCCATCGCCGCCACGCTCACCATCCCAGCGGCAGGCTCAGAGGCATCGGGCTCCTGCGTCATCAGCAACGACGAGCTGCGACTCAAGAGGGGTGTGAGCGGAGACGTCCTTCGCCCGAGCGTCGCCATCATGGACCCCGAGCTCACCTTCACACTGCCCCAGTACCAGACCGCCGCAGGCGTGACGGACATGATCTGCCACATCTGCGAGCGCTACTTCAGCGGTGTCGGCGCGGTGCCCGTAGCTGACAACATAGCCTGTGGGCTCATCAGGGCGATCATGGAGGCAGCCAGGCAGGTGGCAAAAAAGCCTGATGACTACGACGCGCGGGCAACGCTCATGTGGGCAGGCACGCTCGCCCACAATGATCTCTGCGGCTGCGGTAGAAGCACCGCAGCCGAGCGGCGTGCGGGCGGCTGGGAGAGCCATGCCCTCGAGCACGAGATCTCCGCACACCACAGCGAGGTCACGCATGGCGCGGGACTTGCCGTGATCCTCCCGGCGTGGATGCGCTACGTATGGCCGGCACACCCTGAGCGCTTCCTCTCGTTTGCGAAAGACGTCTTTGGACTGATGCCGGAAGATGACACGCATGAGGCGGACGTTGAGACCATCACGCGCTCCATCGACGAGCTACAGCAGCTCTTCGTGAGTCTCGGCATGCCCAAGACGCTTGGTGACCTTGGGCTTATGCCCGACGACATCGAGGCGTGGATGGGGACGCTGCACCAAAACAGAGGGGAGGTCTTCGGCGAGTTCAGGCCGCTCACCCTCAATGATGCGCGAGCGATCTACCAGTCATCGTTCTAGCGCTTCACAGGCAGCGGGCGTGAGACGACCCGCTGCCTCCCACGGCAGCTTGGCACAGGAAACGACATCCCCGTAGGTTGTGCTAGGCGCGCGGGAAAGCCCGCTGACGACCTTGCTCTCAAAGGCGTCTGTCATCCCGTCGGTTTCAGGCACCGCCTCGCTACGCCACGCTCGGAAAGGGAATCTCTCCATTGCGCTGCACGCCCCAGCGCCCATAGATGACCTCGTCTGCCCACCACCTTCCCTCGGGTAGCCACATACCATCCTGCACGTAATCCAGGTAGGTGCCCCATGCGACACACGCGCGCTGCGCCGTGCCTGGGTCCTCGTCCCACGCCGCATCCACCCGATCCTCATCAAGGGGCTCGAAGTAATCGTAGTAGTTGTCCTTCTCGAGGCCCTGGACGGCATCGAGGAAGCTCCACCTACCACAACACTGCTGGTAAGGATGACGATCGCCTCCGACGATCACATACAGTCTGCCCTGGGGGACGCGTTCGCAGTCCTCGATTGGCGTTGGGGTTCCCCAGGGGTCTCCCAACTCGAGGTCGCGTATGGACCTCTCCGTCGCATAGTAACCAAACCACAGCCTATCCCGACGCGCGATCAGCGCCCTGCGAATCCCCGCAGCCTCCGCCAGACACGACACCTCAACCATACTCTCCTGATATCCCATGACAGCCCCCATCTCTTGGCACTCCACCGTCTGGGGCCAAAGCCCGCAACAAGACAAGAGCCACCTCAATCCAACGTGGCCCTCACGCCATCCACCGGGCTTTACCGACAGACGCCAACCTCAAACGCGAACGCTCGCCGTGCTGGGCAAGCCAGTGAGGGCTGGTGCACCCTCCTGCCATCACGTACCATTGGGGGCCTCCGCAATAGCTCTTGCTTGCCTGCGCATGCACCCATCATAGCACAGTATTAAGTACAGGTGTTCGACAATTTCTAACCTTTGGTGTTTTTGCGGGCACCTATGCGAGGCCATAGTTCACGCGTGGCACAAGGTGATACGTCGACGAGTTCGTCCGAATCTTCTCACAATACAGCATAGCCTGCGTCTCGCTCTTTGACCTCGGTGAGGTGCGGCTCTCTCAACGACACATCGGACCGAATGATGTACTCATTATCATATCACTTTCAGGCGAGTCCCCTGATGCCTCGTCAATAGCATGGTGGCACACAACCTCACGACCACGCTCGATCGCCTTCTCTCTGCCGAACGTACTGTCGTCTATGCCGACGACAGGTCTGTGGCGAGCGTGGCGAGTGAGGCCAAGCGCATCTTCATGCCCCTCTTGGAACTCATACAGGTCTACAGCGCCCAAGATTGCCAGACGCTCTGCATGAGCAAGCAGAGGGGCAGCGCCCTCATCATCTCAGGCGCAAGGCACTCTCGGGAAACAGTGGCGCTCATTCATATCCTCCAGTTGTATAAGACGTACACGCTCTGCATCACGAGCGAGCATGGCAGCGAATGCGCGCTTGCCGCAGACGACACCCTTTACGTGGGAACCACAAGAGCTAGCGCGCCTTCCGACGCGACGGAAAGACGCATTCTGCGCGACTGTTCGCATGCAAAGTGCGTCTTTCGGTAGGCAACGTGACGGAAAGGCGCAGTTTGCGGCCACCAGACCACCCAGACTGCGCTTTTCCATGAGGTGATGGTTCAAACTGCGTCTTTCCGTGAGGTGGCGCCGCGTT
>ERZ772924.1245-NODE-1245-length-12091-cov-3.174061_pt1 | contig 12091 bp, 7 predicted proteins | sample MGYA00512116_ERZ772924 | MGnify/ENA primary metagenome ERZ772924 (study PRJEB29015, sample SAMEA2737920) | human oral metagenome | biome: human oral; feature: human-associated habitat; material: dental | place: China | collected 2134 ...
TAGCATGTTCCTTCAAGAGTGCAAGGAACTGCGGCTGGCTTGCGGGATACACGCTGAGCGGGAAATCGCCGAGAGAAGCCCCCTCTAAGGTATGCGCGGCATTCATGACATTCTCAAAGGTACCGCCGGCGCAGCCCGCAATGATCCCCTGATCGACACGGAATCGCCCGTCGATAATTTTCTTTTGCAGACCAAGGTCGATATTCTTGTTCGCAAAGAGTTCTTTTGACGTCCGTTCGACCTCGTGGAGAATGTCGGACAGATTCTCGTTGACTTCGTCAATCGTGTAGACATTGCTCGGATGGAACGGCATAGCGATCATCGGACGAATTGCAGCGAGGTCGACAACCACAGCCCCCTCATAATAAGCTCCGACTCCAGGGCGCAGTTCCTTGTACGCCTCGGGGCGCTTATGTGCTATAAGGAATTCCTGTGTCTTTACATCGGTAGACCAAATGGAAGAAAGACATGTTGTCTCAGTTGTCATAACATCAATGCCACTGCGGAAATCCATCGAGAGATTCGCAACACCCGGTCCAATGAACTCCATGACACGGTTCTTAACGTAGCCACAACCGAATACTTTGCCGATGATGGCAAGCGCAATATCCTGTGGACCCACACCGGGACGCGGTGCGTTCTTTAGGTAAACCGCAATGACCTCAGGGCATTTCACATCATACGTATGCCGGAGGAGCTGCTTGACCAGCTCACCGCCGCCCTCGCCAATCGCCATTGTGCCGAATGCGCCGTATCGCGTATGGCTGTCCGATCCAAGAATCATACGTCCACAGCCGGCCTGCATTTCACGCATGAACTGATGAATGACAGCCTGATGCGGTGGAACGAAAATACCACCGAATTTCTTTGCCGCCGTCAAACCAAAAATATGGTCATCCTCGTTGATCGTTCCCCCTACTGCACAAAGACTGTTATGGCAGTTTGTCAGTACGTAAGGAATGGGAAACTCCTTCAACCCGCTTGCCATTGCCGTCTGAATGATGCCAACGAAGGTAATGTCGTGAGATGCAAGCGCATCGAACTTCAGTGCGAGACTTTCCATGTTTCCGCTCGTGTTATGCACTTCCAAAATGCGATAGGCGATCGTTTCCTTGCGTGCTGCCTGTTTATCCGTCATCCCGTGTGCGGCAGCTTCCTTTTCCGTCAGAAGTTGCCCATCTGCTGTCAGATATGCGCCTTGTTCATATAGTGTAATCATAGCCAGCTCTCCATCCAACAATTACATAATACTCAGACTCTGGTTGACCATTTTGTACTTCCTATAACCGCTCAATTTCGTACAAAAAATATGTGACCGCAACGAGATCCGCCGAGCCGCCGGGGCTGACCCACGCGGCGATCAACTGCGCGTCAAAAGCCTCGACTGCTGCGCGTCCCGCCGCCGTCCCCATGCCCCCCAGCGTGAGGATGCGGGCGGCATCGCCCTGCACGCGATGAAGCATCGCAAGATCGTGACGACCGAGGATATTCGTGTCCATATTGTGTGCCATAAGCACTAGGAGCACGTCAACGAGCACATCGTTCAACGGTATATGCGCCGCCCTGCGCGTGCGGTAGAGCGGCAGGGCATACTCCCGTACGAGCGGGAATCCTGCCTCCGCCTCGCCGCGCACGCCCGTCAGACCGTACGCGAGATACGCTGCCTGCCCTTTCGTTGTGGGCACGGCATCCTTTGCGAGTGCTCCATAGTCCGCGCGGCAAAGTCCCGCGCAGATCGTTTTCGCCGCATCCAGAACCGCATCGGCGGTCAGCCGCCCGCCATGCGCCATGAGCCACCCAGCCGCACCGAGCAAAACGCCAAAGCTGAACACCGCACCCTTGTGCGTATTCACGCCCTGCGTGCGTGCATACATGGCGACCTCTGCACGACATCCGATCGGACGCAGCAGCGCGAGTAGGGTATCGAGGTGCTCATGCCCCGCACCCGCACGCGCGAATTCCGCAAAATACGGAGCAAGCGCCGCCGCCGATGCCTGAAAGGTGAAGAAGTCCATATCGTCGTGCGCCCCATTGTTCGCACGATCGACAAGCCCCGGCTTCGGCGTTGCCGCCACCTCGACAAGCAGAGCCTCCACGGCAAGCGCGGCAATGTGATCCACGCCCTTCATATTCCCATCCAATACCGTATTCAAAGCACGAGCAGTTTGATCTTGCGTACGACATCGAGAATCGTACCGTCACGCGCCTCCAGAACGGCGATCACCTGATCCTCCCATTCGAGTTCGTCCGGCTCACCCACGAGGCTGTACGCCTTCTCTTGGAGCGCCTCGATCGTCGTATGGGCAATCCCCGCCGCGTCGAGACACGCGATCAGATCCCTGCGCGCGGGATTGACGGCGATGCCGTAGTCCGTCACGAGCACATCCACACAGTCCCCCGGCGTCGTCACGGTGACGACCTTCTTGCAGACCGTTGCCATGCGCCCGCGCACGAGCGGCGTGACAATGATACAGCACTTGCTCCCCGCCGCCGTGTCCGGATGCCCGCCCGGCGCACCGCGCAGCACGCCGTCCGAGCCGGTCAGCACGTTGACGTTAAAATCCGTGTCAATCTCCAGCGCCGCAAGCACGACGAAGTCGAGCTTGTTGACGTATGCGCCCTTGTTCGCAGGATTCGCATACTCGCTCGTGGAGATCTCAAGATGCTTGTCGGGATGCGCCGCGAGATGCGCAATCGCCTTTGTGTCGAAATCCTGCGTATCGAGCAGCTTGCGCACAAGCCCCTTGTCCATGAGGTCGCAGATATTGCCGCCCATGCCGCCGAGCGCGAAGCCCATCACAATCCCCCGCTCGCGCATATAGTCCTCAAGGTAGCGGTTGACCGCGAGCGACGGGCCGCCGACGCCCGTCTGGAACGAGAAGCCGTCCTTAAAGTACGGCGTCGCCGCCATGATCTTGGCGCAGTTCTCCGCCATCATGAGGTTGCGCGGATCCTCGGTGACGCGCGCCTCCTTCGTGCCGATCTTCTTCGGATCGCCGATCTCATCCACAACGACAACATAGTCCACGTCGATCGACGGAATGGCGGCGGGACTGTTCGGGAACGGGACGAGCGTGTCCGTCACCACGACGACATTGTTGGCATAGCGCGAGTCTGCGACGGCATAGCCGAGCGTACCGCAGTTGTTCCTGCCGCCCGTACCATTCGCATTGCCGTAGTCGTCTGCCGCCGACGCCGCGATAAACGTGATGTCGATGGAGAGTTCCCCCGTTTCGATGGCACGCGGCCGTCCGCCGTGGCTGCGGATAATCGCGGGCGTTTTCAGTTTCCCCGCCGAGATGACCTCACCGATGCGTCCGCGCACCCCCGAGGACTGGACGCCGATGATCTTGCCCTCCTCGATATAGTCCGCAAGGAGATCCTGTGCGCTGCCGAGGGAGGTCGTCGCAACCGTCAGATCCTTCAGCCCCATCTCCTCGACGAGCACCTTCATAACCATGCTCGTCACATAGTCGCCGTTGCGAAAGGCATGATGGAAGGAGACCGTCATGCCGTCATGCGCGCCGCATTTCTCGCACGCCTCACGGATCGAGCCGACCACCTTCGACGCCTGCGGCTTCTCTGCGCGTCGTACGGTCGCTCCCGCCTTTTTATAGGGCTTGCCGTCCATATAGAATTTGCCCTGATAGACCTCCTTGCCCCCTGTGAGGAGGTCATCGGGAATCTCTCTGCCCACTGCATTTTTCATATCACTGCACCCCCTTTTACAAATCCCCGTGGTAGACACCGCACGCCTTCGCAATGGCGAGTATGCGCTGCGCGTCCTCGATAAAGGCGATGTCGACCATCTTGCCGTTCACCGTGTAGACACCGACGCCCAGCTTCGACTGCTCCTCGTAGCTGCGCACATAGAGTTCCGCCGTTGCGATCTCCTTCTCCGTCGGGGCAAAGGTCTTGTGCACGTACGCAATCTGGCGCGGGTTGATGAGGCTCTTTCCGTCAAAGCCCATCGCGTGATCGAGTTCCACCTCCGCGCGAAAGCCCTCCTCATCGTCGAGCGCGGTGAACACCGTGTCAAAGCACTGAATGCCCGCCTCACGCGCCGCGAGCAGCATGAGGCTGCGCGCCGTATTGATCTCGATGCCGCTGCGCTCGGGGCGGACGTGCATGCTCTTGCGGAAATCGCCGCCCGAGATCGCCACGCCGAGCATACGCTCCGATACCTGACAGATCTCGCGCGCATTCAGAATCCCCTTCGGGCTTTCGAGTGCCGCCATGAGCAGCGTCCGCCCCTCCTCGACGCCGAACTCCTTCTCCGCTGCGAGCACGTGATCCTCGATCAGCCGCACATCGTCCGCACTCTCGCATTTTGCGATGCGCACGCCGTCCGCACCACCCGCGACGCAGACGCGCACATCCTCCTGCCAATGCGGCGTATCAAGCCCGTTGATGCGTACAATGACCTCGGTATCACCATAGTCGATGCTCTTCAGCGCATGATAGAGAGAGAACCGTGCCGCATCCTTCTGGTTCTCCGCCACGGCATCCTCAAGATCGAGCATGATGCTGTCGACGCCGTAGATATACGCGTCCTTGATGAGTCCCGGCCGCTGCGCATTCATGAACATCATCGTGCGGCGCAGACGGAACCGCTCCGGTCTGGGTCTTGGAATCATTGAATCACACCTCCCCACGGAACATTCTGATCCGATACACCCGCACTGCGGAAGACCGCACACTCCACACGCGCGCGGATCGTGCAGTCCAGTGCGCCCTTGTCCACCACCTGCACACGCGCGGACGAAACGCCGAGGCGTTCCAGCGTTTCGAGCACGGTCTTTTGGATGGCGCGGCCGTACTGGTTCATGACGCTGCTCTCCAGATGAAGCTCGATGCCGCCCGTGCCCGGCTCGACCGTGACTTGCGCGTCGCTGGACTCCAACGTCCCCGCCATCGCCATTTTTTCGATCTGCATAACGCTTCCTCCTAACTTTCAATTATGGTACCATAATAACAGGAAGATGGATTCTATGTAAATGCACTCATTTTTCCACCCATGCCATTCCAAAAAGGAATGTTAGTCTTGCGTTTTTCAATCGTAAAAGTGATGATAGTCATGGTATAATAAACGCATCGTATTCTCTGATGGGGGGGGGGAAGCCGATGGATACGCAGGATATTCAGCTGCTCATGACGCTGCACCGCACAAGCAATATCACGCGCACAGCAGAGGAGCTCTATACGACGCAGTCCTCGGTGTCAAAACGCATCCGCCAGCTCGAAAAGGAGCTTGGCATCATCCTTGTCCTGCGCTCGCGCCTCGGCATCCAGTTCACCCCCGCAGGTGAAATCGTGCTGCGCCACATCAGGGCGATCACGCGCGAGCTCACATCGATGAATCAGGAACTCAACGACACGCAGGGCATTATCTCCGGCACGCTGCGTATCGGTGTGTCGATCAACTACGCGATGTACCGTCTGCCGCCCATCCTCCGACGCTATCAGGAATGTTACCCGCTCGTACATACACAGACAATCATCGAGGTCAGCCAGAAGATCTACTCCATGTTCATCGCGGGACAGATGGAGCTTGCCGTCGTGCGCGGCGAATACTCGGACTGGGATGGGCCGCGCATGCTCTTGGGTCGCGAACCGATCTGCGTCATTACCTGCCGCGCCCACGAACATCTGCCGCTGGACGAACTGCCGCAGGTCATCCGCAAGGCGGACACGGAGATGGAGCGCGACACGGCGCTCTGGCGCAGAGAGCACAAGATCCCCACGGCAAAGAATCAAGTCTTTGCGAACAGCACCGCTACCTGCATCGAGATGGTGCGGCAGGGACTCGGTTGGGGCATCGTGCCCGAGATCTGCCTTGCGCACTTCGATGGCTGCATCCGTCCCATGCGCTTTGCAGACGGACGTCCGCTCAGGCGCTCCACCTATCTCCTCTACACGGAGCAGACCGCCGCCCTGCCGCAAATTCGCGCCTTTATCGACCTGCTTGCCGAAACGAAGGAGAACCAGAACCTATGATCACGACCATCTATCCATCCGACCGCACGGGCATGGAACGCGTGCGTGCCTTACTCGAAAAGGAAGACCTGCGCATGGACGCAAACCTCGACTACACCTGCGCCATCCTTGACAAGGCTTACAACCCCATCGCGACAGGCAGCTGCTGTGGAAACACGCTGCGCTGCTTCGCCGTTGACAGTGCACATCAGGGCGAGGGGCTGCTGAACGAAGTCCTCTCCCATCTCATGACGGTGCAGCAGGAGCGCGGGAACGCCGCCGTCTTCCTCTATACGAAGGGCAGCTCCGTCCGCTTCTTCCGCGACCTCGGCTTCCATGAGATTACCCGTGTCTCGGACACGATCGTCTTTCTCGAAAATCGCCGCTGGGGATTTTCCGACTATCTGAGCGCATTGCAGCGCGAAAGTCCCGCAAACGCAAAAAACACGGCGGCAGTTGTGATGAATGCGAATCCGTTTACCCTCGGACACCTCTATCTCGTAGAGCAGGCCGCTGCGGAAAACGAATGGCTACATCTCTTTATCGTGAGCGAGGATGCGAGCCTCTTTCCCTTCGCTGTGCGGGAACGCCTCATACGCGAGGGAACGGCGCATCTCAAAAACATTGTCTATCATCGGACGGGTCCCTACATCATCAGTCAGGCGACCTTCCCCAGTTATTTCCAAAAGGACGAGGATACTGTTATCCTGAGTCACGCACAGCTCGATATCGCCGTGTTCTCGCGCATCGCACAGGCACTCTCCATCGCACGGCGCTACGTCGGTGCGGAGGAGGCGAGCCGCGTCACACGCCTCTACAACGAAACAATGTTGAAGGAACTCCCGCGCACAGGCATTGCGTGCAGGATCATCCCACGCAAGGAACACGCGGGCGTGCCGATCAGCGCCTCCACCGTGCGGCGCGCGATAAAGTTCGGCGACATGGATGCTCTTCCCTCCCTCGTGCCGCCCACAACGCTCGCCTTCCTCCAAAGTGAGGAGAGTGCTGCCATTCGCCGAAAGATTGCAGAGACGACAGATGTCGTCCACTACTAAAGGAGGCATTATGTTCAGCGGTATCCCTGTCGAACTGTCCGCCATGCTCGCCGCACGCGAGGAACGCGCTGCACGTCAAGCTGCATGGCTCGAAAAATACGCCGTCCCTCTCCTCTCCTTTACGCTTAACATCCCAGGTCCCGTCAAGACATCGCCCGATCTGCGGCGCACGTTTGATGCGGGACTCCTTGCATTGGAGGACGCACTTGGAGCGGCAGGGCTGTCCCCCATGGCGCGGACAGAAATCCATGCGCCAACGGGCGATGAGGCACTGCTTGCCATCGACGGCGATGCGGAGGCAATCAAGGAGATTGCCACGCGCATTGAGGAGGAGTATCCACTGGGACGGCTTTTCGATATGGACGTTCTAAACGCGGACGGCACAAAGCTCTCGCGCTCCGTCCCGCGCCGCTGCCTCCTCTGTACGGAGCAGGCACAGAACTGTGCGCGCAGCCGCCGTCACAGCATTGCAGAACTGACGGCAGAGATTGAACGCCTCCTAGCCGTATATCTATGATAGAGGGGTTGCTGTACGAAGCAAAAACATCGTACAGCAGCCCCTATTTTATTGCAAAAAAAGACTCTGCACAGGAAATCCCATGCAGAGTCGATAGAAATCTACCTATTAAATTTTAGAACTGCCACTTGACACCGGCATTGCCGCTGACACCCTGGCGCTTGCCCAGCCAGCCGGCAAGGTTGAAGTCGTAGGTAACGTTGCCGTCCTTGGGTGCAAAGCGATAGCCGAGTTCGAGCATGCCGCTCGAGCCCTTGAGGCTCGGGCTGGGCGTATCATAGCCCTGGTAGGACGCATACGCGCTGCCGCTGAATTCGTGCTCCCATGCAAGCCCCGTGTAGAACTCGCCTGCCGCACCGTTCTGACGCACATAACGGAATCCGAGGCGCGTTCTGTGCGAGCTGACTTCGGAGAAGTCATAGTCCTCACCCGTGTTCAGATGCGCCGTCACATCGCCCTGATGCGACCAGAAATAGCGCAGATACGGCGTGATCTTCGCATTCTCCTTGAGCTGAATGTCCTTACCCACAGCAAAATGACCTGCCCAGTAGGTGTTTGAGACATCGTACGAGGAATTGATACCGGCATAGATGCTGCCGTCGTAGTCACTCTTCACGCGACCACCCTGCAGCGAGCCCTCATACCACATGCCGTCCTTCCTGTCGACGCGCACCATGAGACCAAGACCATACGTACGGAACTTGCCGCTGCCATGCGTGTCGTCGTCGAGGTAGGAGTCGTAGTGGGCATTGCCGTAGGAGAGGAAGGGACCATAGACCACATTTCCATTCTTCAGCGCCTCCTCACGCGCCCAACCGACACCAATATTCCAGCCGTTTGTATCGACATAGGAACCGGTCTCAGAGCGCATATGGCTGCCGCCGATACCTGCCCAGAGATGATATCCCTTCGGCGCTGTCGCCTCCTCATCCGCCTTTCCGGCAGAAGCAGCGTCTTTTGCCGCCTTAATATTATTGGCAACGAGGAAGTCCACACCCTGATTGATGAACGCCGTTGCTCCGACGCGCGTCTCAGCAAAGGACTTCGTCTGCTCGATCAGCTCTGCCTTCTTGACAACGGCAGAAACTTCGTTCGTCGCCGTCTGTGCGATATCGAACTCATAACGGAGCGATACGCCCTGCATTGCCGACGACGTATTCTGAATCGTGGGATCGGTCTGAATTGTGCCGCCGGGTGCCTTGATGAGGCTGAACTGCTCGCTCACGCGGAATGCGGGATGCGCGCCGTCGATGACGCCGACGCCGATGCCTACGCCCTGCAAATTCTGCGTTCCCGTCGTGGTGAGTTCGAGAATCGGAGCCGTCTTGTCATGTGTCTGATCGAGGAAGAAATTGATGTTCTGGATGCCCGCGAGGCTCTGCGCCTTCGATACGCCGGGGTGCAGGACGAGCGTATTGCCCGTACCGGAAGCAGACGTGCCGCCCGTGATGGTGCCCGTGACGGTCGTCTTGTTCAGATGGATGAAGTTGTCCTCCGTCGTTGCACCGCTACCGCCGACAACATTGCCCCCGACCGTGATATTGTCAAGGTTGATGACGTTCGCCGAAGCCGCGCCACCCGTGGACACAGAACCTGTCACGTCGCCCGTGACATTGGACGTGACGTTGACGGTGTTCTCCTTTGCATCGCCGGTGGAATAACCGCCGACTGCATTGGCAACCGTGCCGCTTGTGATGTTGACCGTGTTCTTGGTCGCCGTGCCCGTCGGCGATGTTGCATAGCCGCCGTAGACAGTACCTACCGTGGCGCCATCAATCGTGACACTGTTGTCATGGCTGTCATTCTTCTCTGCCGACAGAGCTTTTGCATCCGTGCCGGACAGGGGAACATCCGTGTAGCCGCCGTAGGCATTCGTGTAGCTGCCGCTCGACACGGTGATATTGTTCTCGCGTGTCGCGTTGCCCACCTTCGAGATGCCGCCGTAGACATCCGTCGAACCCGACGGTGTCACAGGAGCCGTCACGCCTCTGTACTGATAGCTCTGCGCAATGACCTTCGTATCCGATGCGGTACGATTCTCCGTGTCGATGTTGTACTCGGTCGTATCGTCCCCATTGATCTTGCTGCGCGCACCGTCATAGGTGCCGCCGAAGGAAATACCTGCACCGTTCTCCATCAGCGTGATCGGGGTCGTCGATGTGCCGGTCGCATCCAGCGTCTGCCAGTCGAGCGCATTTGCGCCGCCCGTGAACGTGAGCATCGAAGTTCCCGCATTCGCCGTGGAGGCATCGAAGTTCACGTGCTGGAACGCCGTGATATTGCCGGCGCTGTTCGTGCCCTTCACCGTCAGCGTATTGCCCGAGGTGGCATTGTTGCCGCCGGAGATCACGCCGTTTACGGTTGTGCCTTCCACATTGACCTTGTTGTCATTCGTGGCAGTACCCTCACCGCCGGTGACATTGCCCGTGACGGTCACGGCACCGAGATTAATCGTGTTGTCAGAGGCAGCGCCCGCCGCGGAGGAACCGCCGACCACGTTGGCGACCGTGCCACCCGTCACATTGACCGTGTTCTTTGTCGCCGTGCCCGCCGCCGCGTTCGTGTAGCCGCCGTAGACGGTGCCGGAGACGTTTGCACCGGCAATCGTGATCGTATTATCGTGGCTGTTGTTCTTCTCTGCCGAGTTTGCCTTCGCATCCGAGCCGGGCAGCGGCGGAACAGAGTCCGTATAGCCGCCGTAGGCATTCGTGTAGCTTCCGCTCGACACGGTGATATTGTTCTCCCGCGTCGCGTTGGCAACCCGCGAGATACCACCGTACACATCCGTGCCGATCGAGGTCACGGCGTTCGTCTGTCCGCGATACTGATAGCTCTGTGCAATGACCTTATTGTCCGAAGCCGTACGGTTCTCAGTGTCGATATTGAACTCCGTTGTATCGGCAGAGTCAATTCCGCTGTGCGCGCCGTCATAGTTGCTGAACGAAATGCCCGCGCCGTTCTCCATCAGTGTGACGGGACCTGCGGTCGTGCCGATTGCCTCAAGCGTCTGCCAGTCAAATGCGGATGCACCGCCCGTGAGCGTGAGCATCGGATTCGTCGCCGCAGTGCCGACATCGAATTTCAGCTTGCCAAAGCCCACGAGGCTGCCCGCCGCGTTTGTATTCCTGACCGTCAGTTCATGACCCGTGCCGCCCGCAGAGCCGCCCGTGACGGCGCCGGTAACGGTCGCACCTTCCAGATTAACCTTGTTATCCGTTGTGGTCGTACCCTGACCGCCGAGGACACTGCCCACGGTCACGCCACCCTTGAGCGTAATCTCGTTGTTCGAGGCTGCACCGCCTAGAGCGTAGCCGCCAACGATATTGTTGACCGTACCGCTCGTGACTTCGACCTTGTTCTTGGTCGCCGATCCCGTCGTCGATGTTGTATAGCCGCCGTAGACCGTGCCGGAGACGTTTGCGCCGGCAATCGTGATCTTGTTGTCGTGGCTGTTTTCCTTTTCCGACGACTGCGCCTTGCCGGAACCAAACGAGGGAACTTCCGTATAGCCGCCGAACGCATCCGTATAGGCACCAGTCGACACGGTGATCTCATTCTCACGGGTCGCATTGCCAACCTTCGAGATGCCGCCGTAGACATTCCCCGGAGCGAACGCCGGTGACACCACGGGATTTGTCTGCCCGCGATACTTGTAGCTCTCGGCGATGACATCGTTGTCCGAAGCCGTATGGCTTACCGTATCAATGTTGAACTCCGTCGTATCATCCGAATCGCTTCGGCTGTGTGCGCCGTTATAGGTGCCGCCGAACGAGAGCCCCGCACCGTTGTGCATCAACGTAATGGGACCTGCAGATGTTCCGGTTGCCTCAAGCGTCTGCCAATCAAGGAAAGATGTACCGCCGTTCAGTGTGAGCATCGGATTCGTCGTTGCGCTGTCCGTGTCAAAGATCACCTTGTTGAACCCTGCGATGCTGCCCGCCGTGTTCGCACTCTTGACTGTCAGCTTATTCCCCGTGCCGCTCGTAGATCCCGCCGTAATGCTGCCGGCCACGGTCGTTCCTTCCACGTTGACCTTGTTGTCATTCGTGACCGTGCCCTGGCCGCCGAGGACATTGCCCGCAATGTATACGGAACCGAGGTTGATCGTGTTATCCGAGGCTGCGCCCGTGGACACACCGCCCGTGACATTCGTCACGTTGCCGCTTCTCACGTTGACCGTGTTCTTCGTCGCATCGCCATTGGTCTTGTAGTTGCCGCCCGAATCCCGCTCGGTGTTTTCGACCATGCCGCCGCGCGCCGTAAGTGTCGCACTGCCGCCCGTAAGCGTCAGCTTGTTGTTCGTGACGGTCTTGCCGATGATGGAGCGTCCACCCCATGCGTCCGTGGCTGTGCCGCCCGCATAGTTCGTGGTGTTGTTCTGGAAGCGGTAACCCTTAAGGTAAACTTTCGTGGTTGTGGCAGTATTCCCCTCCGTCGCAATATCCGCCTCATAGTCGTTTGTGTGGATGCGTCCGCGCGTTCCTGTCGTGCTGTAGTTGCTGAGGTTGATGTTATTTGTGTTGTTGTGCAAAAGCGTAAAGAT
>ERZ772924.1251-NODE-1251-length-12053-cov-4.208535_pt1 | contig 12053 bp, 9 predicted proteins | sample MGYA00512116_ERZ772924 | MGnify/ENA primary metagenome ERZ772924 (study PRJEB29015, sample SAMEA2737920) | human oral metagenome | biome: human oral; feature: human-associated habitat; material: dental | place: China | collected 2134 ...
CCGCGCGTGGACCTGCGGGCGGAGGCCGGGCTGGCCAGGGTGATCCGCGACGCGGCCGTGGAACGTCTGATGCGTTCCGCCCACGACGTCAGCGAGGGCGGCCTCGCGGTGAGTCTGGTGGAGTCGGCGCTGCAGGGTGGTTTCGGGTTCACCATCACCCTGCCGGGCGAGGAGCCGACGGTGCAGCTGTTCAGCGAGTCGGCTGCCCGGGCCTTGGTGACCATGCCCGAGTCGTCTGTGGAGCGGGTGGAATCGCTGTGCCGTGAGAACCGTGTCCCGTTGACGCGGCTCGGTGAGGTCATCGAACCTCTGGAAGCGAACGTCATCGGTCTGTTGAACGTCCCGCTGGCGGAGTTCCACAGGGTTTGGTCGCGGCCCGTACCGGAGGCCATGCGGAACTGAAACCGCCCCGTCACCGATGACGGCCCATTGGCGTCTCCAGGATGTCCAGGACGCGATGAGCCACCCAGTGTTCAGCTCCGTTTCTGCCCGTTCCCCGGTGCGTCAGCCATCTCATCCTCAACGCGTTCCGGATCAGATCGCGGGCCCCTGGTTCGTGATGCCGGGCCCGCGCTCCACCGAACGGGCCGTCACGAGAGGGTTCTTCATGATCTGCTCCACCAGGAGCGGGAGGCGGGAGCGAGTGGTGAAGGCAGCCTGCAGGAATTCCTCGCGAACCGCTATCAGGTGTTGGGCTCGACGTGATGCGTCCGTGGCCTGGGACTCGACGGCGCCGAAGAAGAATGAGAGCCAGGGTTCCAGGTCCCCGCTTTCACGGACTCCCTGCAAGGTTGCGTAGTACCCGCTTCGGTGTGATTCAAGAAAACTCGACAGGTACGGCAACGGCATGTCGAGGCGCCCACGGGATTTCAACAGGAGATTGATCAGCAGACGTCCAATGAGGCTTATTCACAGCCATCTTAGCCGCGCTCTGACTAGGGATTTTGCTGGCCGACGCGCCGCCCGTGAATGAGCCTCAATGCGTCCATTGCCGTCCAGGAAAGGATGGACGGTTTCGAACTGATAGCGCATCAACGCGGCCTGGACCAAGGCGGGCAGCTGCCTGCCATCGTCATTGACGAAACGCTCCCAGTCGGCGAACAGCTCGGGGAGATGACCCCGGCGGTGTCGGCGTCGTGGAAGGTGACCGCGCGTCGTAGCGCGGTTTCTACGATGTCGGTGTGGAGGGAGTCGGAGAAGGCATGGCCGATGACGCGGTGCGAGCAGCCGTCCCGGACAGCACGCAGGTAGAGCCGGCCTTCTCCGGTGGCCTGGTAGGGGATGTCAGAGGTCCACCTTCGACGCAGACGCGTAAGCCTCGGCGTATCTCTTGGTGACCTCGAACCTTGCTGCCATCGACAGCTTCCCTTCAACCTCCACACCCCATCGTTACCATGACCTCAGTTCCCGGGGAAAAATGCGTGAGGCACGGACCCTACCCGCGCGGAGGCCATGTATGAGTCTCGTCGAAATCTTGTGCCATCCCTCAAGGGCTGGTAGCGTGCAGTCAATTAGCCCAACGACGGGAAAGAGAACCATTATGGGCCAGCGATCAGTTTGCCTCTCGATCATGAAGGCGGATCAAGAAGATTTCGTTGTCGACAACCCAGCACTCAAGCTCAGCGATGAAGAGCTGAAAGAACCTGAAGCCTGGGATGCTTCCGCATCCGAATTGGTCTCCGAAGTTAACTAGTTGAAGATTGTGGGATGTGTCCCGCTGTCCGGGGTGCAACCTGCTTCCACCGACGATGAAGAGACTGACCCCTGAATCCTTGCTCAAAGCCCTGTCGAGCAGAGAATTGCTTGAAGTGCTTACCCAAGCCTCACGCGTGATCTCGGACCGCGACACCTGCGAATCTGCTGGGCTTCGCGAAAACTCGTCAAGGGGACTGAAGAGCAGGGCGCAACTCTTGGCCATGGGGCTCATAGTTGAACGCCACGAGAGTACGTGTATCTGTCGCGACACCTTCGCGAGTGCTTACGAAATGTTCGAGCAGAATTCGCCAGTTCTTTCCGCCCTAAAGCACCACCCAGCTTGCAAAGCGTTTGTTTCAGGTAGTCTCATTTCTGGCTTGCCGACCTCTCCGCGCCGATTCAAAGAGTTCTGCCAATTCGTCTTGAAAGTCCTGCCTGACAGGCCAACGTTTCATGAGGAAGCGCTGAACGCATATCTCGACAGAGCCACAACGTCAAGGGTTGATGTTGTGGAGATTTGGAGAATGATGGTGGATGAAGGCGTCCTTCAAAGGGGCGCCGGCTCTAGGATATACAGGAGGGTTGATCAGTTATGATTGGGATCGGCGTCCTACGGGCAAACGTGTTTCTTGCGCGAAATGACAGAGATTATGAAACTGGGCGGTGGCGGCAGATTTACTCTAAACCCGGCCTATGTTAACTGGGATGGCGCGGATAGAACATGTCGCCCCACCGCAATGCAGGCTCTCTTCGGTGTTGCTGGACGTTGCGCTGAACTGCGTGCTGATTCACGCTATCTGCAGCCTTCCATCCGTGGAGAATATCTACGTGCCCTCGGGATGCGGGGATGCGGGTTCCGCCATGGGATGCGTCATCTTGACAAGGCATGCCATGGGTGCTTCGGTTCGCAGCGAACGATTGAAATCTCCCCAGTTAGGGATCGATGCAGATCCGGAGTTCATTCACGAGTTGCTGCGGAGACACGGCATTGATCATGAGTGTTTCTTGGAGCGCGACGACCCGGGTCTTGACCCCTGCAACCAAAGTTTTAGTTTGGTTGGAGCATTGGTTCGTAGGTCCAAGTTCAGTTGGATTCACGAAACGCGGGTCCAAGTAGTGAGGGCAGTTGCTTGGATGCTCTGATCCCGTCGGGGTCCTCAGGAGGTCCAGGACGTGATGGGTATTCCGATACTCCATTCCGTTCCTCGGTGCCCCAGCCATCCCGTCTCCGGGTATTGCGGCCAAACCGGTTCTTGGCTCTGAAGGGTGTGGATCCGGGCAACGGGCTGGTCGTTTCGAGCTCGTGAGCTCGTGGACGGGTGTCTTTCGAGGCCAGCTGAGCAGGATCGCGGTGAAAGCGTCGGAAATCTCTCGAACCGGGTCTGTCGGTGGGCACTCCTACTCTTTCTGACATGACCAGACTCGATACCCGACCCGACGGCACCCCGATCCCCGTGCCCGGGGTGACCCGGATGCTCTCCGGGGTTCCGAAGGTGGAGAAACGGCTCGGGGCCTCGTTCCGCCCCGCCAATGCACCCCGAGAACTCGACCAGTCGCTGCTGGAAGCGGCTCCAAGCCGTGGCGCCGCCCTGGCGTGTCTCATGGCCTGGCACGGCGACGGAGCACTGCCCCAGCTTGAATCGGAGTTCACCCATCGAACGAGGTCGTCGGCGGCTGCCCGGCTGATCACGAGCCTCGGCAGCCGCGCATCTCGGGACGCACTGTTGAGGCATCTCGACAACTCTCAGGCGTACATGATGTTCCTCACCAGCGCTCGGCGCTGGCCTTTGGACTCCCTCGAATCCCTCCTGAGGTTGAACCCCAGACGTGGGCAGCGCGCCGCGGACCTGTTCCAGATCCTCGCCTGGCGCCACCCCGACTGGGTGGAGGCGCTCCGCGACGCCGGCGCCGACTCCCATCTCATCGATTGGCTGCTGGCCCCGGAACCGGGCGTTGACGAGGCCGGAACCGAACTGCCCTTCCGCGCGCATGGCGATCTGCCGGATGTTCCGAAGTGGTTCAACCCGATCCGGGCGCCACGCCTGGTGCTGGCAGGCACCGGACGGGCCGTCCCCGTCCACCAGGTCGGGGACGTGGTGAGAAACCTGATGGTTGACGAGCACGAGAACACGGCCAGGTGTTTCACCCGGGCCAGTCTCGCCGCTTTTCTGGCGGATCTGCTGCAGCAGTGGCGGTCCTGCGAGGTCAAGGGAGACGAGTGGGTCCTGGCCCGGCAGAGCATGGGCGGAGAGGTTAACGCCCGCCTGGTGACCGTCCTGATCAAGAAATCCTGGCAACGTTCCCGTTGGGATCGTGTACTCGCGGGAACGGAGGTCTTGGCCCGGATACGCAGCAAGGTTGCGCTCCTGGAACTGATGGAAATCGCCGGGAATCTCCGGAACCGTGGGCTTGGGGAGCAGGCACGGATCGTTCTGGAGCGGCTGGCCGAGGAACGGGGAATCAGCATGGAGCAGCTGGCCGAACAGGCCATACCGGACTTGGGCCTCGACGAAAACGGCCGTCTGAGGCTCGACTTCGGTCCGCGTCAGTTCGAGGTGAGGCTGAACCTCGAACTGACGCCACTGGTGTCGACGGCAGACGGGAAAACCATGAGGACCCTGCCCAGACCGGGCAGGAAGGACGACCCCGTGGCGGCCGGGGAGGCCGTTGCGGAATTCCGGGAGTTCAAGAAACAACTCGCCGCCGTGATCCGCTCCCAGACGGACAGATTGGAAATCGCGATGAGCACCTGCCGGCGTTGGACCCAGGACGAGTTCCGTACCGTCTTCCTGGAACACCCCGTGATGCGGCTGGCGGCGCAGAACCTGATCTGGGCCGCCCACGATGCCGACGAACGAACGGTGTTGTTCCGCGTCGGCGATGATCTGGGTCTGCTCGACGTCCATGAGGAACCGGTTGCCCTACCGGTGGGGGCCGTCATCGGGCTGGCGCATCCCTTGGAGATGTCGAACGAGTGGACTTCCCATTGCATCGATTACCACATGACGCCGCTGGTGGAGCAGGTTGGCCGGAGCAGTTACGCGGAGGTTCCGGAGTTCCCCGGCAACCAGGTCTGGGGCGAGGCCCTGCTCGGGCTCGGGGCACGCGGCTGGAAACTCCACGGCGACGACAGGGCAGGTGTGGATGGGCTCTGCCGGGGTCTGAAGGGAGGCCACCTGGATCTACGGATCAGCACTGCCTTCTGGTCCCCTGGAGGCAGCCCACCCGCCGATCCGGTACGTCTGCTGAAGGTCGAGATCGTCGGTGAACGTTCCAAGATGGATCCGGTTGAACTCAGCGAAGCCATCCGGGACCTGGTCAGGCTTCCCTGGTGTTCCAAGAGATAAACCCCGTCCTGGGGAGATCGAAGAAGACACATCGCTGCCTCCGAGACGCTTGGGAAGCGACGGGGCACGCGATACTGCGTGCCGCCCCGGCGTCTTCGCCCGGGCCCGACGGAACGGGATCCAGGCAACACCTCGGTTTGGTTGGAGCGTTGGTCCGCAGGTCCAAGTTCAGTTGGAGCCACGGAGCGCAGCTCCAAGCAACGGGAGCGGCTGCTTGGATGTCTCGATCCCGTTGAGCTTTCAAAACAGAGCGAGCCGGGGCGCAACAACTGGAGTAGCTCGAGGCGAAAATCAGGGTGTGGGTTTTCGGAGACTTGCGGTCAAGTCGGCTTTTCTGCTGCCGGGTGGTTTCGACTCAGCCGTTCGCTGCGCTCACGTGCTGGCTCAACCAGCTTTGCCTTGTCTGAAGTTGGTTGAGCCGGGCTGCGACGAAGGAGCGGCCCGTGTCGAAACCTCTTGCGTGTGGTTGGGGACCGGGGTCGGGTTCTGGGTTGCCGGGTGGTGGTGGTTTCGACTCAGCCGTTCGCTGCGCTCGCTCGCTGACTCAACCGGCTTCAGGGGAGGCGCTCGCGGGCCCGGTTCAATCAGCTGCCGTAGGGGTTCTTGGGCGGCTCAGCCAATGTCGGGGGAGAGGGTTTCGTCCGCTCGTGGCGACTTCTGTTCGGCGGCGCTGGTGGGCAGGTGCCGGCCCGTCCGCAGGTCGTGGATCATTCCGAAGCGTTCGGTGGCGTGGGGGAGTGCGACCTCCCTCAGGTACCTCACAAGCTCCGTCTCGCCCTCGCGTTCCAGGTGGGCCAGCAGACTGCTGACGTCGTCGGGATGGCGGTTCTGGCTGGCCTTCGCCTTGCCCTGGATCTTCTCCACCGCGACCTCGGCCCTGACGATCGCCCGCGCCATTTTGCGCAGCTTCTCCTCGCCTACGGCCTCCAGGACCTCGGGCGGTTCCATCCGGGACGTGAGTTCGCGGGCAGCTTCGAGGGTGGCCCCGGGGTCGGCGGTGAAACGGACTCTTCCGGTGACGTGAATGGTGATGTAGTCCCAGGTGGGGACGTTCGGGAGGTCCTTGTTGGTGGCGTACCAGGCCGGGGGGACGTAGGCGTCGTCAACGTCGATGATCACCAGCGCCGGACCCGTGACGGGCTCGACGGCCTGCGGGTTGATGCGCATCAGGTGCGTCACGAGCACCTGGCCGGTCCCGCGCGTCTCCAGGTGGAACGGGACGAAGGTCGCCTGCGGCCCCGAATCGTGGACTGTCACGAGATTCCCGGCCCGCACCCGGCCGAGCAGCTCGGCCAGGTGGTCGTCGGGAATCTCGAAGTGCTTTGCCACGTACACACCCCGAGCTTAGAACAACAGGATGGGGTCAGTGGGTGATGTCACAGCGCAGCAGTTTTGCCCTGCCGGCCTTGCGAGTCGAATCCTGGAGCCAGCAGCTCGGTGTAGATGCCTCGAGGCGGCCAGTTCAGCGGGCGAACCGATCTCGTCGATGTGTCCCTCGTGCAGCGTGGCGATTCGGTCCACCGGTGAGATCGTGGACAGCCGGTGCTCGATGATCGGCGTCGTGCGACCCTCCAGCAACTCGTCCAGACCGGCCCGGACGGCTCGCTCAGCCTTGGCGCCCAGTGCGCTGGTGGCCTCGTCGAACACGGGGATGGGTGCGTCCTTCAACAGGGCCCGGGCGACGGAGATACGCTGCTTCTGCCCGCCCGAGAGTTTGATTTCGCGTTTCCCGCGTCCGATGACCAGCACAGCGCTGATGGTCAGCAGTAGCGGGAAGAAAGAACCGGAGAACGTTTTGAAGAGGTCCGTGATGGATGTGATGGACCTGTTCAGACGGGAGATGAGGGTGCCGGTCAGTTCGCTGTCATAGCGGCGCTGGGGAAGGCGCAGCAGCTTGTCGTGGTAGCGCTGCGAGAGGATCCCCCGGAGCGGGCGGCCAGCGCGTGTATTTGCCGAATCAGATCGACCCGATCGCGGTTCACGAGAACCGGTCATGTCGGAACCACCCGCTGCGTGGCGCCCGGATCAGGGGTGCGCGATCCCTGCGCGCAGTTCTGCGACCTCTCGTCGTAGCCTGATCAGTTTCAGGCGGCGGTCCACCTGCCGAATGCCGCGACCCGTCCTGCTGTACTGCTGGTACAGCCAGCGGACCACCACGAGAACCAGGTGCCAGCAGATCGTGCACGCGACGATGAACGGCAGTTCGGACAGCCCCGGGAGCCTCACGAATACCAGGACGGTCAGCCCCAGGGCTATGAGGGTGACCTGCAGTTCGAATATCGTGCGCATCAGCCATGCGCCGAGCCTGGCCAGGCGGTTGTTCCCGGGCTTCATGGCCTCGGCCAGCACGTCCTTCCGCATCAGGGTGAAACTGTAGCCCCAGAAGAACCTGATCCACAGGACGGCCGGAACGTAGAACAACACAACCTCCCAGACCGTGGTCACGTTGTGCGCGAGATGCCATGTCAGGGGAATCGGGCTCAGGACAGCGAGAAAGGTGGCGATGATGAAGTGCCGTGTCAGCAGCTGTCGTCGTGTGTGACGCAGAAGCGCTTCCCGCGAGGCCCTGTTCCGGTCGGTCCTTCTTCTCTTCTCGTCCCGGCCTTTCTCGTTCTGTTGGTGTTCACGGTCTTTTCCCAGTTTCCTGAGGCGGGTCTCGGTTGCCTCGGCATTCTTCCGGGAAAGGGCCGCCTCCTGTTGGGTGGAGCGCGCCAGGCGCATCCGCTCGTTCTCCAGCGAACGGCTCCGGATCGCAATCATGAAACCACAGGTGAACACCCCGCCGATGGGTAGGGGCAGCAGGAGCGGGGCGCGTTCCGTGAGCCAGGGAATCGCCAGGGTGATCGCCACCCCGGTCAGACCTGCCAGTATCAGGACGACTCCCTCCCGCATCTGCTGGAGGGCGACCTGTTCGTTCGTCACGTGGTCGTCCCGGTCCGGGCTGCGGCTGCCCTGGATCGAGAACGCGATGTAGAGGGGGGTCAGGAGGGCGAGCAGCACTGGAAGCATGATCGCGAGCAGCTGGGCGAATCCATCGGTCGCGAGCTGTCTCCACGTACGGGTGATCTGTTCCAGCAGGGCGGCGGAGTTCGGCAGGCCACCGAAAACGGTGAACTGCTGGATCGAGGATGTGACGATGACCAGCACCGTTGTCAGAACAAGAATCCCGAGACTGGACAGGAAGGTGAGCCCCCAGTGCCCTCGGGAGATGCTGCGAATCTGTGAATAGGTGTCGGCGTTGACCGTGAGGTCATCCTCTCCGGCGGGTTCCGGTCCTTCCCGAGAGGGTCCCGGGTCCGAGGCGGGAATCGAGTTCGCCGGTGGTTCACCGAGGGTGGGGGCCGGGCCGGTGACGGGCCCGGCAGCTCGTTCAGATGACCCATCGGGCAGTGGGGTTGTGACCGGTTCGGATGTCCCGGATTTCGTTTCCTCGGGGTGAAGGGGTTCGGCGGCCTGCCGGACTGTTCTCGGTACCTCGCCCTCCTCTGACGGGGTCGACGTCTCGCCTGAACGGGTTCTTCCGATGTGCGTGTCGTGAGGAGCGGACGTGGTCGACCCGGCGGGATCGCCCGGCCGGGTCCTCACGGGTTCCCCGGCTCCGGGGACCAGCGGTGGTTCGGCGGGATTTTCGACCGGTTCCGGGGCCTCCGCAGGGCTGGCCACCGAGATTGCCGGCCCATCCTCCCGGGGAGGCCGCACGGCCTTGTCCGGGGAGTGGAGAAGGGACGATGAGACGTAGGCCGGGGTTGCATCGGTCAGCGTCCCGCGCCGCGGTTCTCCCTCGTCATCATCGTCAGCTCGATGCGCCGGTGGGCATGCCGGGATCGCCGTGCGCTCACCGGCGGAGGTCAAGGGTATCCGGTCATCGGGCCTCATCGGTCCGCACGGGGAGCCGGGTGATTCGGAACGTGACTCACCCGATCCGGTGTCGGGGCGTTTCGGGATGGTGGAGAGGGATCTCTGGGGTGCTGCAGTCCCGGTCAGCTCCGGCCACAGGGCCGGTGGCGGCGCGAAGGGAGACGGCACGGGTGGGAAGGCGCTTTTCCGGGACTCCGGCCAAGCGCTCTTGAGCGGCGCCCTGTCCCGGGGAGCGGGCAGCAGGGCCTCCCGTTCCCGCGACGATTCTCGTGGCGTGACGGGTTGTGCGGCGCCCCCGAGCACCTCCCGTTTGGGCGACGGGGCCGGGGCCGGCTCCTGGTTGTTCGTGTTCCCACTTCGTGTTCTGACCATGTCCGCTCCGGTCTCCTGAACTGACGGCACGATTGGACATCGTTCACAACACTCTACGTTCTGGTCGCGTTGAGACCAGACCCACCTGCCACAAGGGGTGTCGCGGAGCGTGACTGGGTGTCCCCGGAGGTTCACGGGTCCTGCCGAGGTGCCCACCGGGTCAGGGAATGCGATGGGTCCACTCCGGGGTGGCGAACTTCTTCTCCACCAGTTCCGCGGCAGCCGCGAGTTCGCCGTCGGTGTAGTCGCGGCGACGGGTGGAGTAGCGCGACTCGAAGTGTTTCAGGAAGGAGCCGATGATCTGGTCGCGGGGTAGCCGGGTTTGTGAACGCAGCGGGTCGACGCGCTTGTTCGCCGATCTCGTTCCCTTGTCCGACAGTTTCTCCCGCCCGATCCGCAGCACCTGGAGCATCTTGTCGGCATCGATGTCGTAGGCCATCGTCACGTGGTGCAGCACCACGCCGCTGGTCAGGCGGCGTTGCGCCGCGCCCGCGATCTTGCCCTTGTCGGAGGCGATGTCGTTCAACGGCACGTAGCGGGCCCTCACCCCCAGCTCTGCAAGGGCCCCCATCACCCACTGGTCGAGGAACTCGTAGCTGCGTTCGAAACTCAGGCCCTCCACCAGGGACCCCGGGACCAGCAGCGAGTAGGTGACGCAGTTGCCTGGCTCCATGAACATCGCGCCACCGCCCGTGATGCGCCGCACCACGTTGATGCCGTGGCGTTCGCGACCCTCCTCGTCGATCTCGTTGCGGTAGCTCTGGAAGGAACCGATCACCACCAGCGGTTGATCCCAATCCCAGATCCGAAGTGACGGCCCGATCTCGCCACGGGCCATGCGGGCCGCCAGCACCTCGTCGAGGGCGACGTGCAGGCGCGGGTCGAGGGTGACCGGACCGATGACGTCGAAGGTGTGGTCGTCCCAGTTCGTGGCGTGCCCCAGCGCGCGTCGCACCGCGATGCCCACGGCCTCCGGGGAGAAACCGAGCAGCCGCGCGTCCTTCGGCAGGCAGGAGTTGATGGCTGCGGCCAGGTCGGCGACCGAGGAGGTGTGGGGCAGGCCGGTCAGCGCCCGGACGATGTCGTCGAGGGATTCGTCGGGTTCCAGGAAGAAATCCCCGGAGACCACCACCCGGGACAGTTTCCCGTCGACCACATCGAGATCGACCGCCACCAGTTTTCCGTCCGGCACCTTGTACTCGCCATGCATGTAGGGGAGCCTACGGGAGATCGGTGGATACGTGACGTCATCGCGCCCGCGGGCCAGCGAACAGCGTTTGTCGCAATCCTGCGACGAACGTGCCGTGCGACGCCCGGAACCGACAAGCTTGAGTCATCAAGCGAGAAACAAGTTCTTCCAAGGAGTAGCCGTGAAAACCATCCTCACCCGTACCGCCCTCGCCGCCCTCGCCGTCGCAAGCCTCGGGTTCGCCGCCTGCTCCGCGGGTGTGGAGGCCACACCGCAGGACGCCGCGGTCAACAACGGCGGTTCTCGGTCGGCTCCCGTCCAGACGAATTCCCCGGCCTCCCAGGAGTCGGAGGGCAGCGGCGACACAGCCGTTGACGCCAAGGTCGGTTCCGGCGGCGTGACCGCTCCCGGTGTCACGGTGGGTCCCGGTGGGGTCTCGGCTCCGGGCGTCACGGTGGGTCCCGGCGGCGTGACCGCTCCCGGTGTCACGGTGGGTCCCGGTGCTGCCTCCAACAGCTCCGACTCCGAGGACAGCAACGACGGTAACATCGAAAACGCTCGCTCCGTCGACTGCGACAAGGATTCCGTGGTCGATGACACCGGTGCGGTGGTTCGTTTCTCCGGACACTGCGATTCCATCACCGTCGATGCAGCAGGAGCCGTCGTCTACTACGAGTCCGTCGGCAGGCTGACCATCAAGCAGACGGGATCCGTCGCCCGGGGTGGCGACATCTCCCGTCTCGAGATCAGCGGTTCGAGCAGCAGCGTCACCGTCAACGGCGACCTCAAAGAGGCGTACCTCTCCGGCATCGGAAACGCCGTTTCCGTCAGCGGAACCGTCGGGAAGGTCAGCGATACCGGAACCGGGAACGCCATCAACTGACCTTCCGGACACCCTGCCCATCCGTGACCGGCCCCGGTTTTGGGCGGGTGGGTGTTCTCGCACTATCTTTCACCCGGCACAATGTGCTTGCTCTCTAAACCAGTCACCCCCCTTGGAGACATCATGAAGACCAACCCAATTCGCATCGCCCTCGCCGCAGCCGCCGTCACCGGCGGAACCGTGCATATCCGGCACTGGCCACAACGCACCACCCAGCCCGGTAACGCCATCCGCGGAATTCTCGAACGCATGGGATGCACCGTTGACAGCACTGCCGTTGGCCCCAGCTACGACCTCGTGGTCACCGGCCCCGCCGGGGGTGTCTACGGCGAGCACGGACTCAAGGGCATCTCCATCGACCTCTCCGACGTCGGCGAACTCACCCCCACCGTCGCCGCGCTGGCAGCGTTGGCCAACACCGAATCACGACTCACCGGCATCACACACCTTCGTGGCCACGAAACCGACAGGCTAGCTGCGCTGACCAGGGAAATCAATAATATCGGCGGGCAGTGCACCGAACTGGCCGATGGGCTATGCATTTCACCGGTCCCCCGCGAACAGCTGCACGGCGGCCTTTGGCACTCCTACGCGGACCACCGCATGGCCACCGCAGGTGCCATCATCGGACTCGCCGTCCCCGGAATTGAGGTCGAAGACATAGCCACCACCACCAAAACACTCCCCGACTTTGCGAACATGTGGACAA
>ERZ772924.1253-NODE-1253-length-12042-cov-7.606824_pt1 | contig 12042 bp, 16 predicted proteins | sample MGYA00512116_ERZ772924 | MGnify/ENA primary metagenome ERZ772924 (study PRJEB29015, sample SAMEA2737920) | human oral metagenome | biome: human oral; feature: human-associated habitat; material: dental | place: China | collected 2134 ...
GCGAGGCAACGCCGTACTGGTTTAAAGTTAATCCACTATAAAAGGTCGTCTGAAATCCTGTTTCAGGTTTTCAGACGACCTTTGCTTTCAGACCTTCTTAACGGCGCGGCTTATTCTTTGCCGATGCCTTTATCCAGCCCTTGCGTCAACCCGTTGATGTCGCCGCCGTTCAGACCCAATTCTTTCAAGAGGCCGTCAACCAGCGGGGCTTGGCTGCGGTAGCGCAGTGCGCTGTTGACCATTTGGTCGGCGAGGCTGGCTTGTGTGGTTTGACCGTCCGACACGCCTTCGGAGCCGTTGGCAGCACCGTTGAATCCGCCCAAGCCGTTGACTTGCAGAATCTTGATGTCGTCGATGTTTTCCATCGGGCGCACGGATTCGCGGATGATGTCGGGCAGGTGTTTCAAGAGGGCGAGGCGCACTTGCATTTCGACTTGCTCGACGCTCAGGACGTTGGCGGCTTCGTTCACAGCGCGGGTACCTTCGGCATCGACTTTGTATTGCTGCTCTTGCGCTTGTGCCAACAGGACTTTGGCATCGGCTTCACCTTTGGCTTGCAGGCGTTGTTTCTCGGCTTCGGCTTCGGCGGCGATGCGCACGGCTTCGGCGCGGTCTTGCGCGGCCTGTTTCTCGGCTTCGGCGGCAACGGTGAGCGAAATCGCGTCTTTTTGCGCGGCTTCTTCGGCGGCAATCAGTTCGACGGCTTTGGCACGTTCGGCGCGTTCGGTTTCGCGCACGGTAATCACGCTCTCTTCTTCACGAACGGCGGCGGCGCGGGCTTTGTCGGCCTCGGCTTTGGCTTCGGATTCGGCACGCGATTTCTCGGCAACGGCGATGGCGCGGTCTTGTTCGGCAAGCTCGATGGCTTTGCGGCGCTCAACCTCCGCCTGCTCGACGGCTTGGGCTTTGCGGATGTCTTCGTTTTTAATGTCGCGTTCGGCGGCGATGCGTTTCAAATCCACTTCGCGTTCGGCGGCGATTTTGGCTTCTTCCGCCTCGCGTTTTTTCTGCGCTTCCTGCTCAGCGATGCTGGCTTCCTGTTCGGCGCGGCGCACGGCGATTTCGCGTTCTTGTTCGAGTTTGGCGTATTCTTCTTCGCGCGAGATTTTCAGGCGTTGCTGCTCGGCTTCGAGGTTTTTGGTTTTAATCGCCAAATCGGTGTCTTGTTCGATTTCGTTGCGTTTTTTGCGGCGGCCTTCGATGGTTTCGGTCAGTTTGGTCAGACCTTCCGCGTCAAAGGCGTTTTGCGGGTTGAAAAACTCAAAGCTGGTTTGATCGAGGCCGGTCAGGGAAACGGTTTCGAGTTCGAGGCCGTTTTTAAACAAGTCTTCGCTCACGACTTGTTGAACTTTCTGAACGAAATCAACACGTTTTTCGTGCAACTCTTCCATCGCCATTTCGGCGGCAACGGCGCGCAGTGCATCGACGAATTTACCTTCGACGAGGTCTTTCAATTCGTCGGGCGACATGGTTTTCATACCCAGCGTTTGCGCGGCGGTGGCGATGCTCTCGGCGCTGGGTTTGACGCGGACGTAAAATTCCGCCATCACATCGACGCGCATCCGGTCGCGGGTAATCAACGCCTGCTGCGCCGCGCGGCGCACTTCAAGACGCAATGTGTTCATGTTGACGGGGATGATTTCGTGCAGCACGGGCAGCACCATCGCGCCGCCGTTCATGATGACTTTTTCGCCGCCGAAACCGGTGCGCACGAAGGAGACTTCTTTGCTGGCGCGGCGGTACAGGCGGGTGAGGATGAGGCCGAGTACGAACAGCGCGACGAGTATGACGCCGGCGATGATGCCGATGGAAACTAAGTTCATGGGTTTTCCTTTCTTGTTGTCGATATACCCTTGAGGGGCGTGGGTTCAGACGGTTTTTTTAGGGTTTGGGGTCGTCTGAAAGGTTAAAAATAGCGGTTTTAAAGGTAGGTCGGATTCTTGAATCCGACAATTTCGGTTAGGTGCAATACGGCTGAAGCGGAGCGGTTCGTCGGATTCAAGAATCCGACCTACCAAGCTTAAAATAACGACCATAACGGTGTTTTTTGTTAGTTTTATAAAATTTTTAGCGAGCAAATTCGCAGCAGGACTTATAAAGTTGTGATTCTTTTATTCATCCTCATCATGTAAGAAGGCATCTTCTTCCTCTATATAATTCTTTGTATCTTCCTGAGAAGCAATTGTATTATCCAGAAAATTTAGACTAACCTCATCGTCCTCGCTATCAAGGAATAAATGAATTTCACCACCCAGATTTATAATGCTTCTTAGTACTTTTCTGAATTCTCTTAGCTTTTCCAGATCTAAATATAAGGTTTCAAGAATCTTTTCTTTATTTTCAAGTCTTCTTTGAATTTCAATAATCGGTTCTTGATTAAAAGCTCGTATAACTTTCAAAATCTTAATTTCATTTTTATTAGTTGAAACTTTCACAAAAAATTTGTGTATCATTCTTTCCTTTCGAAATCAAAAATCTTCAATAGGGTTTATTCGTTTCCCTAGAAAGCTTTTCTTCCAGTTTTCACCGATTTGCTAAGTGAGCAAACCGTAGCGTGGGCTTTGCCCGCAACCTACTGTCGTTTGAATCAAACGATCATCCGAGATGTTTGCTTCGTGGGCGAAGCCCACGCTACGGACTACTTGAGAGGTGTCGGTTCAGACGGTTTTTTGGAATTTGAGGTCGTCTGAAAGGTTAAAAATCTGGGGTTTTAAAGATAGGTCGGATTCTTGCAATACGATAATTTCGGTTATGTGCAATACTGATGAAACGGGGCAATTTGTCGGATTCAAGAATCCGACCTACCGAGCTTATACCTTGAATATCACTGCCAACCTGTTAATTCAATCAATGCATTTCGGGAAGCTGTTGTGCAGATATTGTGTCTTCCTAAGCCCAGCAGCCCGCCGATTACTGTTGTTCCTCTGCGTTCGGTAATCAGGCTGACTCCGACGATGTCACTCATATGTATACGGTCAAACTTCCTGTAAGCCCCGTCATGCCCGCCTTGATAACGGATGCGTCCGAATGCACCGTAAATAATCAATTTTTCGCGATCAATATAAATCGATTTTCGGGTCGTCAGTCCGCACCACCAACGTTCCACGCGCCACAGCCACAATAGCGTGAGTACAATAGCCAGCAGCCAAGTCATGTTGCTTGAAAGCGATAGATCCATCCATTTCACTATCTTCAGCCAGAGACCGCCTACGCCGATGAGACCGAACAAGAAAGCAACCAAGGGTTGAAACAACAAACCTCTGAATAACGAATGCTGAAACAGCAGTCCGTCGCCGACAACGATGACACCTCGCGGCAGCTTGTTTTTCAACGCTTCGATTCGGGATTGCATATCGCGCTCGGACTGCGCCAAATGATCCATATCTATCCCCGTTTTGTTTTTCTAATTAATTGATAAATGGTGATTCATTGCAAACCGGCGTTTATCTGTTCAGACGACCTCAATCCACCAAGCTCCCGCTCGGATTCAAAATCGCTTTAAACGTATTTCCCTCCAGCGACACCAGCAACACCGCGTCGCCCTGTTTTAACACTTCGTCGGAATCCGGTTCTGCCATTACATAATGCTGTTGACCATACACATCTTTCACCCGCACCTGCGCCGCGCTGCCTGCCCGTGCTTCGCCCAGCACCACTGTGCCGATGCGTCCGATTAGGCTTTCCTGCGAAACGGCGGTGGTTTCGTCTTTGGGCATGATTTTGTACAGTCCGCCCGCCGTCAGGCGCACCAGCGGCAGCGAAAGGAACCACACGGCGACTGCCGCCAGCCATCCGTTCAGATAGCTGCCGAACACGGCGGCAAAGGTCGTCTGAAACAGGTAGCCCGTCAGTCCGTACACGGCAAGGAACACCACCATCAGCATCAACACCGGCACGCGACCGACATACAGCCAGCTCAGAAACCTGACGAACACGCCCGCGTCCGCAGCGTCCAGCCCGACTTCGGTGTGCGCGGTTTCGGTCAGGCTGTCGGGCAGCAGGTTGTCCAGCCAGTCGCTGATGCCGCCCACCAGCATGGAGATAACTTCCAACACGCCGAGCAAAACCATCAGCGCGATGGCGATGCCGAAGATTTCCGTTTCGGGGGCGTTGATTAAATTCCACATATTCCGTTCCTTGTTCTGTCAACTTTCAGACGACCTTAAATAGACTGCTTGCGAAAATTTGAATGTTTGATTGCCGTCATTCCCGCGCAGGCGGGAATCCAGAAGTTTGAGATTACGGCAATCTTCAAATAATACTTCTGAAGAATCGAAGTCTGGATTCCCGCCTGCGCGGGAATGACGGCATTAGGTATGCCTTATTTGAATTTGACCTATCCGTGCATCCCAAACAGACATTCGGTTTTCAGACGGCCTCTCCGCTCTCAATCTCAGCGCGGCATTCAATTGGAAAGTTGACCGAGTTGGCGATGAAACACAGGCGGTGCGCTTCGTGATGCAGTTCTAAAGCCTTGGCGCGGTCGCTTCCTGCGGCGATGGTAACGCGCGGCTTCAACACGGCGGAGACGAAACGCCCCGGGTTCCCGCCACCGCCTTCGTCCATCACCGCTTCGGCATGATCGGTGTAGGCGGTAACGCAGATGCCCGCGTCGGCACACAGGTGCAGGTACCATAGTTTGTGGCAGGCAGAAACGGCGGCCAACAGCATTTCTTCGGGGTTCCAGCGGTTCGCATCGCCGCGGAAGGCCGGGTCGGCGGAACCGTGCAGGTCGGGCTTGCCCTCGACGGAAACGGTAAAGTTGCGCAAATAAGCGGTGTAGGATGATGTGCCTTTGCCGAGATTGCCCGTCCATGTTGTCGCAGTGCGGTAGGTGTGTTTTTTGCTCATTTTGACATTCCTTTCAATTATTTACTGTTCGCGGCAATAAAGACGGTATCCGCCTTGAAACACCGACTCTAGTTGAGCCAGGCATAAGCCGATGCGCCCGCCGCCAAACTGATGCCCAGCCACAACAGGATTTTGGTTTCTGCCCATACGTCATCCCAATACCGACCCCGCAGCGCGCTGATGATGTCGGGGGTGCAATAGAATTCGACGCATTCGACAAATTCGTCCCAATCCTTAAACATCACAAAGTAAAGCAAGACGGCGGTTAGCAAGCCGATCAAGATGGCAAAAATCATCAAATTCCCCTATTTTTCAGACGACCTGTGCGTATCGTAAAGAAAGGTCGTCTGAAACCGCTCCTAACTTTTCCCTAAGTCCTGCGTGTTTAAATGTCTATACCGACAACAGACGCAAAGGGAACGAAATGAAACATTCTCAGTCGCAATATACAAAGCCGTCCAAACCGCTTTTGAAAAAACTGCTGCTTCCTGTCGCCGCTGTTTGCGCCATTTTTCTTGCAGCAGAAGGTTTCGACCTTTACGAAGACTACGCCCAATACCGCATGGAGACAGACCCGGCGTTCGCGCAACACCACGACCGCGCTTTGTCCATCCTGCACAGCAGGGGCTACGAAGTCCACGATTCCGACACCGACCTCTATTGGGCAAGACCCGTTTTGGAATTTGAGGCCTACAAAGGCAGCTTGGAATACAAAATCGTGATGTCTTATCCCGATTTGAACATTCTCGTAGAACGCGTCGATTTATAATCCGCTTCCGAATATTCTTTACTTACCCCACGTCCCGAAAGGATACGACATGAAAAAACTTTTACCGGTATTACTCTTAGGCAGTATCGCACTGACCGCTTGTGCCGCCCCTTATCCTTACGACTATTACGATGACGACTATCGTACCGACCGCTACGAGCAGCGTTATGACCGTTACGATGACCGCTATGATGATCGTTACGACGACCGCTATGAGCGCGATTACGACCGTAATGACGACTACCGTTACCGAGACGGCAAGTATTACGATGACGACTACATCGAACACCAAATTTACAGCGATCCGTCTTTCGAGCAAAAACGCGCACAAGTGATGCGGATTCTCGAACGACGCGGCTACCAAGTTCACGAAATCGAAGCCGACGACCGCCGCGGCCGCCCCGTACTGAAAGCCGAAGCCTTCAAAAACGGACGCGAATACGACATCGTCTTCTCATGGCCGGATTTAAGGATTATCAGCGAACGCATCGACTACTGATTTGTTCCGCCACACGCCGCAAGGACAAGCTCCGCGCGGCGTTTTTCTTTTCAGACGACCTTTCTGACAAAGGAGGTCGTCTGAAAACTTATTTCCCTGCCTTCAACGCCGCCAATCGTTCGGCAATACGGTTGTTGCGGCTCAAGTCTTCCAATTCCTTCAATTTTGCCAACTGCGCGGCATCGGTGCTGCTGTGTACCGCGTTCTGACGACCCATCACGCGGTCGAAGGCGTTGCCGCTTTTTTCGGCATCACGGGCGATGCGGTTGAGGTCGCTGCCGCCTGCCGCTTTGCCTGCGCCCGTGCTTTGCTGCGCGGCGCGCCAGTCTTGTAACTGCTGCTGCATCTCGCGTTTTTTCGCCTGCAAGGCGGCGATAAAGCCTTCAAGTTCTTTTTCCTGCGCAGCGCAGTCGGCGATGGTGTTTTCCAAAACAGGCAGACGCGCTTCGATGTCCATTTGTTCGGCGATGCCCGCTTCGGCAAGGTCGTCGCGCCCCGCCGCTACGGCAGCTTGCAGGTTGGCATCGATGGCTTCGTGGCGGTTGCTCTCGTCCGCCATTTTCTTGGCGGCAAGGTGTTTCTGAGCCAACACTTTGCCCAACTCGGCACGCACTTCGTCCACCGCCCGCTCGATTTCGCGGATGCTCTCGTTCATGACTGCCTCAGGCGCAAGGTTTTCCGCCGCATCAATCAGGGCATGAAAACCGCCGCTCACCAGACGGCCCACTCTGCGGGATAGGGTTTCGCTCATTTGGATTTTCCTTTCTTTATGAAATCATGAGAAATATTGTGTTTAGCTGGCATCCGATTGTGCCAACCAGTCGTAACATTGCTCCCATGACAATGTTTCGTTTTCGTCTTCTTTCCCTTCCAGCAGGGCTTGTTCTAAAGCTCGTCTGAATGTGGCGCGGGTATCCGGGTGGGTAAACCAAGCCGACAGTCGGACGGCGAATTGCGTTCTATTCGGACAATGCTCGGGCAGATAGCAGACTTTGTACCAATCCGGCTCATCGCTTCCATACGGAATTTCTAAATACAAGTCGACAAATTCGCGTAAAGCTGCCGTTTTATCCGCCTGTTCCGTCCACACTGCCAGCAGTTCGTCGACAACATCCAATCCGGCAAATTGAAACATATTCAGCCAAACGACCAAGCAGCCTTCGTAGCGGGGCGCGGTCAGTTGCGAGTCAAACCAAGCGGCGGCGAAACGTTTCAACCAATCGATTTCTTCTTTTGTCCAGCATTCGGGAAAATGGCAACACAACTTATCGAGCAACGTTTCATCAAGCGATCGGACATCTTCCTCGTTGACCAAAGCCTGCAAAATACGCGGCAGAAAATGTTTCATGTCGAGAGCCGTTGCAACCCCGTTGTCTAAAGGCACGCTGCCCAAATACGCCTGCAACATATCGACAGGAATCTCGCGTAACGGATATTCCAACAACGCCTGTTGGAAATCTTCGGGAGAGCAGCTATTGCAAGTGCAGATATTCAGCGGGAAGCGCACGCTGTAAGGTGCAAATAATTCGTATGCTTCTGCTATCCATTTTTCCATCTTTGTTGCCTTGCCTTTGATAAATGTACACCATACCTCTCCAAAAGAGCTTTCAACTTGTGAGATAAAGCTTTGATAAAGCAACACCTAGCATATATCTCATATATGCCCTACAAATGAATTTATTTTTTATACTGAACACAACTTACCTATTTAAATTATTCCAAACGGTAAACCCCCTATACCCACCAGTAATTATTACTTTACTATCCAGGCAATAAAGTAAAATATCCTCATTGTCCATAAAATATACCGCATTTAAAATTTCTTTTAAAAATTCTTTTTGAAAACAGAAGCCTATTTTTGAACTATGGAAAAGCATAAAAATCTCATTTTCACCAATCTCTGCTTTAAGATCAGAAAAAAAACATTCTTTTTCCAATTCTGAGTAATCTAAATAACGATATTTTATGGTTAAATCATGATCAAAATATACAATCCTATCTTCTGTTTTAGAAATATATGTTTCCCAGAATAGTTTAGTTGGATTTTCATCAAAAAACTGTATTTTTTCTAATATTTCTTCACTTATACCAGATGCCTTAAGTTCTACATATGAAGGGTAAAGCCCTTCCTTTGATAATTTATATAATATATCTTTTTTCATTTACTCTCCCTTTCTTAAAGCTGGAATAGAACCATTTCCATTTTGGACATAGATGTTCAGGACTGAAAGGAGAAGCCTTTCAGACGACCTCAAACCTTGCACTACTTGCTATGCGTGATTTCTTCCAGCTGACCGTTTGCTCCGATAACGGCGCGGAAATTGCCGCCCAGCGCTTTAGGTGGCTTGCCGCTGATAACCCAATGCTCCCCGTCTTTTTTCACCCGATACGGCTTTTGCGCTTGAGCGGTTTGTTCGCCGTAATGCTGCGTCACATAAATTTCAGTCAGCCGTAGGACTTGCTGCTCGGTAACAGGTTGTGCGCCGCCGTCCGCACTCACCGCCAAAGAGGGATAGATGAACATAAAAGTCAGAAGCCAATGGTGGATTTTCATTTTTAGTCAGCCTTTCCTGCACGCCTCAAACTTCGCTCGCCTGCTGCACAATCTTCGCCAGTTTCAAAGTGTTTTCAAGCTGTTGCAGCACAGTATCGTCGTATGCCGCGCCTTTGCCGGTTACGGCGAGCTGCAAGATGCTGTCGGTGAGGCGGACGATGCGCCACATCAGTTCGCGTTCGTATTTTTTCAAACTTTCGAGGTCGGCTTCTTCGGGCAGGTCGGCGGCAAGCGTCGCGCCCAAGTCGGGCAACTGCTCAAACAAGCGCGCGACGATATGCGAATGCGCCCCCGCCTGCTTTTCCGCGTGCAGCACGTCATGTTTCGCCGCTTGGAAAAACTGCTCCTGCGCCGTCAGTGCGGAACCGTAATCGCGCGTCTGCGTATGCGCCAAACGCGCCTGCTTGAGCAGCTCGCGGATTTTTTCAGACGGCGTATTCGCGCCTTCGATTTTTAATTCGGCAATAAAATCAGCGTCTTCCTGAGTGATTCGCACGCTGACTGGGATACGGTTTGTCGCATTCATATTCGTTTGATTTGGTTTGTATTCATTTGTATACAAATATACAAGATGAAATGACAAGGCGCAATATTTGAAATGGTTTATTTTTGTAAACCCTAGGGGCTGTCGACATTTAATTTTCCAAGTGGATTTTTGTTCACAAAGCGGAAGATTCAAGGCGGAAACCGCAACAAGGTTGGACACCTTGTGAGGATTTCCAACGCGGAAGATACCGCTTTGGGGATAAAAAGACACGGAAACTATTGAATGTTGACCGCCCCTAGGACTCGCTGAAACACGTTTGCAGACACATGGGGGGAATCGAGCTTTTCCTTTATAATCCCTCCATCTATTTTTCACTTATTTCAAGCAGGTTCACCATGTCCAGACCCACTCTCCTCCTTGTTGACGGCTCTTCTTATCTTTACCGCGCTTATCACGCGATGGCGCAGTTGTCCGCGCCTGACGGTGCGCCGACGGGTGCGCTTTACGGTGTGTTGAATATGTTGCGCCGTCTGCGGGCGGATTATGTGCACGATTATTGCGCGGTGGTGTTTGATGCGAAGGGCAAGAATTTCCGCCACGAGATGTTCCCCGACTATAAGGCGACGCGCCCGCCGATGCCGGACGATTTGCGCCCGCAAGCGGAAGCCTTGCCGGATTTGGTGCGGCTGATGGGCTGGCCGGTGCTGGTGGTGCCGCAGGTGGAAGCGGATGACGTAATCGGCACGCTGGCGGCGCAGGGCGGCGCGGCGGGCTGGGAATCGACGCCCTCACGGGCGCGCTCCAGCTCACGCCTCTGGCGACGCGTCAACGGCCGACCGTCCTGCCCGACCTGGGGCAGCCGCGTCGTTTCGTGGGAGGAGGGCGAGAAGGCAGTCATCGGACTTTCCAGTGTGCCAGATTGTCGACGCACGTCGGTAACGGCGTCTCAGACGCCGGCGGGCAGATCGAGGGTGGGAGACCCTGTGGACGCCTCCATGGCCTCCATGAGGGTGTCGACGCGCTCATCGACGGCGCTGAAGGGATCGCGCAGGGCGACGGGCCGGGAGCGGTCATCATCAAGACGCAGATTCACCCAGTCGGCCGACAGATCCCGGCGCAGATCCTGCGCCCGTCCGACCGCGGCTCCGCGCAGGTGCGCACGAGTCGTGGCCGGCGGAGTGCCGACGGCGGCGCGGCACGTCTTCTCGTCGACGAGACGCCGCAGCAGTCCGGCCCGCTCCATCCTCAGACGCAGTCCGTCCCTCGGGCTCACGTCGTGATAGGCCAGAGCGAGCCGCGACAGGCGCGGATCATCCAGCTCGGCGCCGACGCGCTCGGCGTAACGGGTCAGGAGCTGATGCTTGGCCGCCCAGTCCAGGTCCGTGGCCACGTCCTGGGGCCTGCCCGAGCGCACGGCGTCCAGGCCCCGCTCCCACAGGTCGAGGACCTGACGGTGGAGCTCGGTCAGGTCCAGGTTCCGGACGTGCTCGCTCACCCTGGCCAGATGCTCGGTCTGCAGGTCCACCGGCGTCATGGTGCGCCCATCCGCGAGCTCCAGGACCGCTGCGCCCGTCAGGTCGTGGCAGGTATCACGGATGGCCTTCATGGGACGGGCGAGCCGAAGGTCCGCGAGACCGCCGCCCTCCTCGAGGTAGTCCAGCAGCAGGTCCATGGCTCCGACCTTGAGGAGGGTCGATCCCTGGGCGATGTTGGAATCGCCGACGATCACATGCATGCGCCGGTAGAGATCGGCGTCGGCATGAGGCTCGTCACGAGTGTTGATCAGGGGGCGCGAGCGAGTGGTGGCCGAGGAGACGGCGTCCTCCATCTGGTCGGCGCGCTGGGAGAAGACGTACCGGGGGGCGGCGCCGTGACCGCCGGGCAGAACGCGACCGGCGCCGATGAGGATCTGACGGGTGACCAGGTGGGGCACGAGGGCACGGGCATCGTTCCAGAAGTCGCCGCGGCGGCGCACGAGGTAGTTCTCGTGGCAGCCGAAGCCGGAGCCCTCGGCGTCGAGGTTGTTCTTGAGCAGGTGGATGCGGCCGGGCACGCCCCGCTCCGCCAGGCGGGTGCTGGCCCGCTCGGCGAGATCGGCCATGGTGATCTCCCCCGCCCGGTCCTGTGCCAGGAGGTCGGCGAGCCGGTCGCACTCGGCGGTGGCGAACTCGGGGTGGCTGCCGACGTCGAGGTAGAGGCGCGCCCCGCCGCGGGTGAAGACGTTGGAGGAGCGGTTGAGGCGCACAACGGGCTCGAAGAGCTCGCGCGCCGCATGATCGGCGTCCAGGGGCGGCGCACCGCCGATCGTCGATGCGCAGGTGATGCCGTACTCGGTCTCCACACCGATGATCCGCCGCGCGGGCTTGCGCGAGCGCGGCATCCTCACTCTCCGCCCTTCTGGACGAAGCCCTCTACGAAGGCCGCCGCATTGGTCTCCAGGACGGAGTCGATCTCGTCGAGGATCTCATCGACACCGGCCGCCCGGGCCTGACCGGCCGCGTCGGGGGCCTCGTCGTCGCCACTGCCCCCGGTGGGGCGGATCTGCTCGTGAGTGCTCATGGTGCCTCCTGCCTGACGGTCGGGGCGCTGCCCGTCGCTCCTCGTGGTCTCAGTCTGCCCCCATGCCTCGATGTGGCCCAATCGTTATCCGGATCTGATCGAGCACATCGGCGACCCGCTGCGAGTCGGCCCGCACGTCATCCGGCAGGGCGACTCGCAGCAGGTGCTCGTGGCCGGGCAGGTCCAGCACGAGGCTCGTCCAGGAGGCGGCCACGACGGCGCCGTATCGGGCCACGGCCAGTCCCCGGATGGCGGCGCGCGTCCCGGACGGCGCGGTATCGACGGCCGCCTCGATCTCCGCATCGGTGGTCAGCCGACGGGTG
>ERZ772924.1258-NODE-1258-length-12014-cov-4.436408_pt1 | contig 12014 bp, 13 predicted proteins | sample MGYA00512116_ERZ772924 | MGnify/ENA primary metagenome ERZ772924 (study PRJEB29015, sample SAMEA2737920) | human oral metagenome | biome: human oral; feature: human-associated habitat; material: dental | place: China | collected 2134 ...
AGAAATTAAACGTCAAACGAAAAAGAAGGTTCTTTTTCCTACCGAAGAAGCCCTGAACCGTTATTTAGTTACTTTGTTTGAAGATTATAATTTCAAGCAAAGTCAACGAATCCATAAAGGGTTTGGACAATGTTCTGACACACTTGAAAGCTTATTTGATTAACACTTCGTAACTCTGCTTGAGTGTTTACACATAATTATTGACAGTATATCTTTTTTGTGTGTATGATATAATGTAGTAGTGAATATTAATTATTAAGTAACAGAATTAAGTTTTGTTCTTTCGAAAAAGTAATTTAGATTGGAGTAGTATGAGATTATGAATGAGAATATTTCGGATTCAGATTATCAGGATTCAGAATTTATTGAAAGAGCTAAGGTTGAATCTGAAAACTTAACTTTTCAATATCAAGATTGGATACGTAACCTACACAATGTAGGTTTGTTTCCCTATAATGTTAATGAATATTATCAGTGTTTAAAAGATAAGACCGCAATGTCCGCCTATAAAGAGCCTAAGAGATATTCTTCTAATAAACAGGCTGGACTTACCTTTTGGTTACGATTTAAGTCATTTTTCTTTTCTGAAGTAAAAAAAGAGTTAGCGGATAGAAAAAAGGTTGCTGATAGGATTTATGAAAAAGAAAGGCAAGCTGCTATTAATCGCTATAAGGAAGAAGAAAAAAAGTTTTACAATTGGCAAAAGCTCCAACATGAGAAAATAGATGAACGAAGACAGTCTTTTATCAATGGGGAAGTAAATGAAGTACAGAGATACTTTAAAGAAGTTCTTTATAGTGATATTTATTCTACAAATTTCGAAGACAAATACTATATACATGTTAAGGACTTGGAATTTGACTCAGAATCTGCTACTTTATCTTTAAGGTATAAAATACCAACTGCTGCTGAGATGCTATTATGCAATCGCTTTGAAGTCAATTCAGAACATAATGATATAGTTCCATTGTTTTTAGATAAGAAAGATGCGGAACGGATGAGAGAAGATATTACTCAGAAGGTTCTAGCTAGAACTTTTCAATTGTTATACGTGTCAGATAGTTATAGCCATCTCAATAATATAATAATCACTGGTTTTTTTGAGTATTTTGATGATTCTTTCGGTACAATTCGTAGAAAAGATGTTATTCAGTTAAATATGACAAGAGAGGATTTTAAACAAACAGATTTTTGCCAAGTGAAAATAAGTTCCTTGTTTACTTCTAGATTAAAACCTAAAAAATCTGGAGGAATATATAGTAAGGATGCAACTGAGATTAAGGAATTGTGCTAAAGAATTGTAATTAGAAGACCATAAAGGGAGGATACTCTATTTCCGAGATACCTTTTTCTTGGCATATAGTAGCCGTAAATACTCGTATTAGTTACGTTTAATGGTTTCATTCAGATATTCCATTCATCTCTATTTCGTTTCATAGTATAGAAAGTCACTATCAGCACATGTTGAGACGGTATCACTGCTTGTACGAGCTGAGGTATCAGCGAAGTAGAAGCAGATGTTCCGCCCATGCGATAGCTGTCGTAGAGCGAGGAAATTATGACGAAACGATACGGTAACAGCTGTGTAGCTTTGATGGTAAAACAATAAAAAAATTTTAATATCTTAGTCAAGATAAATTATTACATTACCTTTTGATATATAAGTGGAAAACTGTAACTTTTATGTTGCAGTTTTTTTATTACATCATGATATAATTAAGAAAACAAAATATAGAGGAGCTTTTATGAAAAAAGAACAAGTATTTCAAAATGTAGAATCATTACAGCAAGTCGTAAATGTCATTAATGAAGCGTCTGCTGCGCTGAATGACAAGACACGTACAATGCGAGAGAGTGCAATACCAGAAGTTTTAGCAGGTGCCCTGGGAGCAGGCGTCGGTGGAATTGGATCATTTGCTGCTCTCTACGGTTTAGGTACTGTTGGTTTATCCGCTGCCGGAATTACATCTGGACTTGCAGCTGCAGGAAGTATTGTTGGTGGCGGAATGGTAGCTGGCGTCTTTGTTTTAGCAGCACCTGCTGTTGTCTTAGCTGGAGGAGCTATTTTATTAGCATCTAATTTAAAAAATAATCAACTTAAACAGGAAAAAGAACGATTATATAAAGAGGCGCTACAAAAACATGAAGCAATTATACAAGCACTGAAGGCTGAGACGGATGCTGATAAAGAGCGTCTGGATTATTTACAAAGTTTAAATATTCTTCTTACACAAGCGATAAAAGATTTAAAAAATGATTTAGGAAAATCGTAATGAGTAAATTTAAATATTCAGATGAAGAAAGACAATTTAATAATATTTTAGTCTATCAAACTAGAGAGTTAAGTCTAATCAAAAGACATGATAAGACAGGTGTGGAAGCAAGGATATCAGAAAGTGAAGAGTTATTAAAAGAGCTAGGGTATAATCTAAATTATTTACCAAAAATAGATACTGAAGCAGAAAAACGAACTATAGTAGTTCCTAAATGGGAAGATTTAATTGCAAAGTCTGAGCATGAAGTCGGTTCTACGAATGACTTAGAAGTACTTTTTACAAATGAAGAGCTAGAGATAAATGAAGCTATTGTTCGAGAATTGAATGATGATTTTAATAATATACATAAACTTGATGCTATTGACATTTCGATTTGTGCTGGCGCTGGTGTATTAGCGGCAATAGTTGATATACTTTTAATTGGAATACCTAAAAAAACTCCACAAGGTTTGAAAGGTGGTCCTTTATCGAATCATGTAAGAGATTGGTTCAATCAGAGATTCCCCGAAGAAGAAATGGAAAAGCTAGCAAATTCAAAAGTTAGTAAGGTTCCTTTTGATGCACAAGATAATCGTCATACAAAAGTTAATGTTAATGGCCTATCTGCTTACTATCATAGATTACTATCTCTTGGACATGACCCACTTCTTGGTCTAGTAATTGGTGTGTGTGATATTCTTAATGGAAAGATGACTACTATTGATAAAACTGGAAAAATAGTATCTCAATTTATGGACAACTACACAGATAGAAAAGAAAGTGATATTTTCGCTGCAATTGCTAAGCAGATAATTCATTTTAAATCTGATATTACAACTTCAATGGGATTACCTGCTCCATTGATGGGACTATTCAATTTATTTCAGTTCGGAAAAATTGGGAATGAGGAACAAACAATAGCAGAAATAGTACAAGGGATGTATTACGAAGGTTATGATTTTATTCATTTTAGCAGCATGGCAATTTCAACTATGATTGTTGAAGTTGTCATCAGACTAGGATATGCTTTAAAAAGAATTAACGAGGGAAATTCTTTAAAAAACTCTATCCCATTTTCGGTGGATAGAGAAAAACATCCAAAATTACATACTATGCTATTTATAGGACATTCCACAGCTACAGCAGCTAATGCTGGGAAAATATACTTTACAAAAAATCCTATGATAATAAATTATGCACAATGGGTCACTTTTGCAAAGTACTCATATTCACATTTAAAGTGGGTACTAATTGAAAAAAACGAAATGAAAGACCTATATGTTTCGGAAAAAATTTCTAAAGAAAACCAGGAAGTTTACAATCAGATAAAGAGTACGTTTGATAACTTCAGCAACGATTATGTATTTACATTCGATTAATTTATTGAAGGAGAATCTATGAAAAAGAGCACCTATAATATATTAACTAAAATTCCTATATATGGAATTTTATTAAAACAATCGAGTAAAGGTGAGATGAGGCTATGTAGTCCATTCTTTCAAGATATGGCGGAAGAATGGATTAGACCAATTGAAATTTATACACTTCTAGAGGAAAAATATCCAGGTGAAGTGGTAACAAGAGAACGTTTTTATGAAGGTTATAATAAAATACTTGAATTAAAGTTTAAGCAATAGATAAACTAAACGTCTCAGTTTTACATTAAAGGAGATGAGCTTCATAGTTTTCACTGGGGTCTTACTAATCAAATCTAATAAGGTTCACATACGAACCATATGCTGTTGTGGTAAGTTTAGTAGAGAAGAGCAGCTAATCCTCAAAAGCTTCTCCAAATATTTTAAGTCCCACAAATGCATCATGTTGAGGCGGTAGTGTTGTAAAAAAAGTCAAATCAAAAAGACTTCATCTTAAGCGACTTTATAAACATTTGGAATTTGAAGAGGAAAAAAATGATTTTAGAAACGGAAAGATTGATTCTTCGCCCATGGGAAGAAAGAGACGCCAATGATTTATTTCAATATGCCAGTCATCCAGAGGTTGGTCTGTACATACCAGTATTGAAAACAGTAGGGAGATTATAAAAAGTTATTTTTCAGCACCTGAGATATACGCCATAGTTTTAAAAGAAACAATGCAGCCAGTGGGTAGCATAGGATTGATGATCGGCACTGTAAGTGATAAAGGTATTCCTGATATTGAGGCGGAGATTGGTTACTGGATAGTAGTTCCGTATTGGGGTCAGGGTCTGATACCGGAAGCAGTTCGTGAGTTGATGAGACCTGGATTTGATGACCTGAATCTAGAGAAAATGTGGTGCGGTTATTTTGACGGCAATACAAAGTCAAAGAGAGTTCAGGAAAAATGTGGGTTCCGTTATCATCATACAAAAGAGAACATTCCATGTGTATTGGAAGGTGTTCTTCGCACAGAACACATAACCTGTCTATCAAAGTCAGAGTGGATTTCATTTAAGTAAATCCCAGTTTGTCGAGGCAAACTCTTTTAACGATAACCTTATGCTATCGTTAAATAGATAAGTGGATATGTTCCTACATACAAATAATGCTGCTTGAAGTACTAAGTGAGCATTCAATCCATGTCAAGTGTGTAGCTTTGCTGGTGAAAACGTAGGAACGTTTTAGTGAAAGTAATTTAAAAATCCTTGTTTTTAAATTTTTGGCAGTGTAAGTATTAGTAATCGAAATAGGTTAATGCGAGTATGAATGAAATTATTGTAAGCAATCTAAAGAAAAATTTTCGTGGTAAAGTTGTATTGGACATTCCTAGCTTTGGATCGCATTCAGGAGAGATTGTTTCTATAGTGGGCACCAATGGTGCGGGTAAATCAACTTTCATAAAAATTATCTCTGGCTTAATGTTACAAGATGCAGGTGATGTATTTGTTTTTGGCAGTAAGAATACTTCGAAAGATATTCATAACAATGTTAAGCTCGTACTAGAAAGCGGTAGAGGCTACTATGAATATCTGACGGCAAATCAAAATATTGATTACTTTTTACATCTGAATAAAATTTCGCGTGGTCAGGTTAAGGATGAATTGGAGGATTTATTTAATAAACTAGCTTTCCATCCCTATGTTGATGTCTTGGTGTCCGAATTGTCACAAGGAACGAGACAAAAATTGTCTTTGATTATTGCATTACTTTGTAAGCCAAAAGTATTGTGTTTAGATGAGCCAACTAATGGTCTGGATGTCATTGCCAAAAAGCAGTTTGCGAAATTGTTACTAACTCTCAGCCAAGAAAAAGGAACCATTGTTCTCATGACGACTCATGATATCTATTTTGCAAAAGAAATATCAACAAGAATTTGTATCATGAGTAGCGGGAGAATAATACAGCAAGGTAGTTTCTCAGAAATCTTTGGGAAAAATACTAGGTGGGTTAAATATAGAATTGGTATTTCAAACTCTGATAAAGATGCTTTTGAGAGACTGTTTCCTGATTTATCTTATCAAGTAGAAAATGAAAGATTGATTGTTGAAGTGAAAGATAGTCAGGTGAAAAATAATATCTTTAATAATTTTGAGATGATATTTTTTGAAGAAGTTGAAGAAAGCATCGAAGAAATATTGTATGAGGTTATCAATGATGATTAAAGAAATAAGAAGGGAGTTAAAGAGACAGCTGCAGGAGATGATGCAGTTTAAATTTAATTTATTTTTTTCAAATTTTGGAATTTTGATAATGGTTTCAGCTTATCTTCAATATTTTAAAAATACACAAAGTAAATTTTTATTGTTATGTTTATTATTTACTTGGTATTTTACGAGTCATAGTATTACGCACCCAACTTTTTTTATTGAGGATGACCTTTATGATAGAACTTTGATTAGTGTAATCCAGAGTAGTAAGAGTGTTTTTCATGTCTTAATGTTTAAAATTATTGTTCAGATATTGGTGGATCTAGTTAAAGCCATACCTATATTTATCGTTTTATCCACGCTTAATGATATTGATTTTCCGGATAGTATCTTAAAGTTAGTTGCGAGTCTCGCTGCATGTATGCTAACTATTATTAGCATTTATGGTTTGGGCTTTTGCCTATCAAGCCTCTGCTTCATTTTTAATCGTACTTCTAGCATTACATCGTTAATTTCTTATTTCATGCTGTATTTTACTGGCATACTAACACCGATAGGTGGTTTATTTGGCTTTATAGGAAAGCTTTTCCCTTACTATGCCTTGAGAAATTTTATTATTTCTCCGTCCTACCAGAGTATCTTTTTTATTATAGTCTATTGTGCAGTATATTGGTCAGCTGGAACTTTCCTATTTTTCACTTTATTGAACATTGCTAAAAAAAGAGGGAGCCTTTTCCATGTTTAGTGAATTAAGAAGATATTTCAATTATAGAGTTCGATACACGTTTGATAGTATTTGCGAAGTGATTTATTCCATGATTTTTATTACAGGAATCATTATTATTTTCAATAGTGATAAACCGATAAATCTACTCTATTTTTTTATTTATTATTCTATAACTAATGTGATATTGCTTGCTAATGAGGAGTTGGAATTTGAAATTCGCACTAATCAATATACAAATATCAAAACAACTAGACGGACACCAATGATGATTTATATTGCTAGATCAACAACTTATTTTATTTGGTCAACACTCATTTTTTTGATTTCAATCATTCTATCGCATCTGTTTTTTAATGGAAAATTTTTTATGCCCTCATTACATTTAGTGGATTTGATTTTGATGTCAATACTTAATTATGCTGTATTTTTTGTCTTATATACCATGGCAATTAAGTTAACAGAACGTTTTAAACGAGTATCCGTCTTATTGAATTTATTTAATACCATAATGCTATTTTATTCTGGACTAGTATTTCCAGCTCCCTTTGTTAGCTATGCAGATGTGTTAGATATATTTTTGAGTAAAAAGTAAAAGTGAATTGATATGCTTCGAACTAGTTTTTAAGTCTTTCTCTGAAAGATTATAAAGTAGGCTTACGTTTAATGGTTTCATTCAAATATTCAGGCTCCTATTTTATCCCCGTCTAGAGAAAAAACGACTATCTAAGTTGGTAAATAACTTCAGGAGGTTTATACGCTATGCTTAGATCTTATGTAACTAAAAAGTATTTATTCTTCTATTTTGTGGCGATTATGATTACTTGGCTGGAGGCTGTTATTACACCAGCTTTGATTCAGTATATTGTCTCTAGTTTTACCAATCACCAGTTGCATTTGCTGTGGCAGGTCTTGATTTGGGGGATTGTGGGGAATTTGATTCTCTTGCTGGGTTTGGCAGGGAAACGCTATTACTATGCACGAGTGCTGACGGATTTCAAGTCGGGGATTAAGCAGGCTATCTTTCAGACTTTCTTATATAGCCGTCGGATAGCGGATGAAGAGGTTTTGTCCGACCTGGAAAATGATGTGAAACAGCTAGAAGATAACTATATTGAGCCGACTGTCATTATCATTTCTTCTTTGGGATTTACAACCGTCTCCATCTGCTATGCTCTCTGGACAAATTTTTATCTAGGCTTGCTCTTTATCATTTTTTATTCGATACCGGTTCTTTGTAGTAGCATAGGTTCCAAACGTCTGGATGCGATTGCTAAGCAGAAGTCCATGGCTAACCAAGGCTATGTCTCTCAGGTGACCAATATGATTGCAGGTGCTCGTCCCATACGGCATTATCGGGGACAAAGCTTGTTTTACAATCTTTTTTCCAAAGATTTGCACAAGACTTTAGAGCAAGAAGTCGCCTATGAAAAGCAACGGACTTTAAACAGTCTCTTTATCAATGGGATTGATGCCTTTTGCTCGGTTGCGCCTATTGTCATTGGTGGTTTCATGACCTATTATAACTACCTATCTGCAGCCAGCTTTGTTGGGATTTACCTAGTATCGCATAATATCGGCTACCAATTTCAGGAGCTATCTTACTTTATCAATACTAGAAAATCAGCCAAGTCTCTCTGTGATAAGTATCAAAAATTGCTGGGAGAGGAGTTGACAAAGCCTTCAGTTCTTGAAGGTTCCGTCTTTCCTATCCAGCTAGAGCAAGTCAGCGTAGAGCGTGATGGTCGAGAAATCCTAGCCCCTTGCGACCTTATCATTGGGGAAGGGGAAAAGATTGCCATTATCGGAGAAAGCGGGTCTGGGAAAACAACCTTACTGAACCTAATCTATGGTGAAATCAAGCCTAGTCAAGGTCGGATTCGCTACCATGGACAAGAGCTAAACTCGGATGAACTCTATCAGGCAGGAGCCTACATTCTCCAGTCTAGTCATGTCTTTGATGGATTGACACTGGAGGAAAATATCGCTTTGGGCCAAGAATTGGATTCCGTTAGGATGGAGGAAATCCTGCAGCAAACTGGTTTGAAAGCTCTCCAAGGCAAAACACCAAGCAATCAAACCCTTTCAGGCGGTGAGAAGCAGCGGTTAGAAATTGCCCGTGCTCTCTATCACAATCGCCAATTTATCCTAGCTGATGAAGTTAAAGCCAATCTGGACCTTAAAAACCAAGAGAAAATCAGTCAACTACTTTTCTCTCTCCCACAAGCACTTGTAGAAGTGATTCATCACTACAGCGAAGAGGACTTGAAGCGCTATGATAAGGTGATAAAACTGGATAAATAAGACGATACATAGTTTACAAAAAGGAGTGGCCTCTGCCACTCCTTTTTGCAAGTTTGTGAATAGCCTATTTATTTTATGCTGATTATGAATAGATCAGAGGAGATTGCAACTTGAAAACTAGTATAATTGCTGGAAATTAAAAAAATTTCTTCACTAACCCAAATTAGAATTTTGCTTAGTAATTTTTTTAAAGTAATCATCCCATTCATTCATCGTTTCGGGACTGAGAATGATATTAACTGTTTCTAGGATTGTACTATGTGTTTTTATGGCTTTTTCCCTATTCCCCCATAGATAGTCAAATATAGCCTGAAGTTCATGTAGATAAAGCTTTTCAAATAAAAAGTAGTTTGGATATTTCTTTTGGAACAGTAAGCATAAAAGTTTTTGACTTGCTCCTTGCTCTTTTCGTTCAATAAAAGCAGAAAGACAGTTTAGAACTGTATCAATCTTGATTCGATCAAGGTTATTTTTTGGTGATTGAGGAATATTATCTAGAATAGTATTAGTAAATACTACCAGAGCTTCAGTTGTGAAATATGGGACGAGGTTTCCAAATAGCCCTACGTCAAGGTTCGTCCAATATTCTAATGAAAAAAAGTAGTCAGTCAACTGAAGTATGACCTCTTGTTTAACTGTCTCCTGTTGTAGTTCACAGATCATAACCTCAAGAACGAGTGAGATAATAAGATAAATATATTGCTCTTTTTTCGAAGATAACTCCAAAAGCTCTGTTTTTACTTTAGAGAGTGTCTGAATATTGTTATTACTCAAAGCATCCTCTATTTGTTGTATTGTTTTGTAAAAATCATCATCTTGAAAATCCTTCCACTCAAAAAATTCATTAATTTCAATTATCATGAATCCTAACAGTTTAAAGAGTACATCTTTAGAAAGGTTCGTATGGCCGTTTTCAAAGTCAGAAATACTTGTTGCAGAGCCAGCAATTTTGCCGAGTGTTTTCAGGGAAAGTTTTCTTTGCTTTCGAATTACTTTAAATTTTTCTCGATTATTCATGTTCGGATTTCCGAAAATTCTCTTTCTTAAGTTTCTAACATTATATAATAGAAGCATTAAAAATGAAAGGAGAAGAAGCATGGTTGTAAATGAAATTATTAATACGCGCTTGTCCAAAACGTGATATTTTTAACGAACGTAGCTTTGATGAAAAATGCAAACAAATACAACAAAATATTATACAAAATTTTGAACTCGCTATCTTATCTAATAAAGTAAACTACGAATTAAAGGTTGAATGATATGAAGACAATTCTAGAGAATATCTCAAAATTAAAATTGTTTGTCTATATACTATTTTCCATGCTCTATTCTTTACAAGGCTTACTCACGTCCTTTCTCATACAGATTGCAGGGGAAATTGACGTGAATAATACTCAGATGGTTCTAACATTTGGACTGGGTGGAGTGCTACTATTTATATTTGTTTATGCTTGTATGTATATAAATAATACCTTAGTACGAGCAATAATTGAAGATTTTAATGTCCTAATTTCTAAAAAGGCTATTGAAAATTTTTATCAAAAAAGATTAAATTATACCTCTGAAGAGCTAAACTCCTTTTTGACACAGGATATTCCAATGTTTTGGCAGGAATACTTAGTTCCTTTGATAGTTTATCCCATCTACGTATTATCTATTCTTGCTTCAGTGTCATATCTCCTCATACAAAATATCCAAGTAGGTCTGCTATTTACAATCGGGGGATTTTTAATGATTATACCTCAGTTTATATTTAATAAAATGTTGCAGAAGAGAGGAGAGGAGCTAAGTACAGCGAGAGTAAATAGTATGACATCTATTACAGATTTTACAAAAGGAATAGATACAATTCGTAGTAATCAAGCAAGTAAACAGTTTTCATCCCATGTTTTGGACGAAATCAAGAATACGGAGAAAAAACAATACCGATATTTTACTAGTCATAATCTGGTCATGTTTTGGACGGGTCCTCTAAAAGGAATTGGCTTAGTGGTTCCACTAATGATAGGTTTGTTTTTTATTAAGTCAACTTCTATCACACTTACAACTTTACTAGCCATGATGACTGCGTCCATGAATTTAATTTCTCCATTACAACAACTTTTAGAAGGAACCTCTAGCTTGCAATCAGCTAAGTTTATTAGGGATAAGATGGTTTTCATTTTAAATATGAGAAATAATGATGATGAAGAAATAGAAATTAAAACTTCAAAGGAAAAATTGAGGATTTATGGTAGAAATCTTAGTAAGTCATTTGAAGATAAAATCATTTTTAAAGGATTATCTTTGGACATTCCTTTTGGAAAAAAGATTTTATTGTCAGGAGCGAGTGGTAGTGGGAAATCAACCCTGTTTAAAATTTTAAGTGGTGAAGATACTGAATTTTCCGGAAATTTATATTTTGAAAATGAAAAAGGAACTTGTTATGAACCATCCTATAACAAGGTGTCTTTAATACATCAAAAACCGTATATATTTAATGGTAGTTTAAGAGATAATTTAACATTATTTCAGGAAATTTCTGATAGTAATTTGCGTTATGTTTTGCAGAAAGTGAACCTTCTAGAAGAGTTGGGGAATAATCTTGAGACTCAACTTGATGGTCAAAACTTATCTGGTGGTCAAATGATGAAATTAGAGATTGCGAGATGCTTGCTCAGACTTAAGCCGATCTTACTTGTTGATGAAGTGACTGCTTCATTGGATGATATGAATGCTCAAGAAATTCGTGCACTGATTTATTCTCAAAATTGCACTATTATAGAAATTGCTCATAAATTTACAGAAGATAATTATGATGATATAATCAGGATCGAGGATTATAAGTCTAGTGATCCTAATCAATAAAAGGTTGCCGATAGCTATCAAATGCCTTGTTATTCTAAATTACTTGATATGACATTTCAACTAGACTTCTATATACAAAAAATGGTTATAAAGTAAGGTTTGTTGATATTGATGCCGATTAGGAGATTGGAATTTATATTGTTCGATAAAAAAATATTGATGACATCTTACTAAATCAAGGAGGAATATTGTTTTGACTGATTCTGCTAAAATTGATAGAAAGTATTTTTATACTACAATCATTGGTTTATTTCTAATGGCAGTGTTGTCTTTGACAAAGATAATACCTGAACTTTCTTTATCAGGTCTCACTGTACTG
>ERZ772924.1259-NODE-1259-length-12011-cov-17.191536_pt1 | contig 12011 bp, 6 predicted proteins | sample MGYA00512116_ERZ772924 | MGnify/ENA primary metagenome ERZ772924 (study PRJEB29015, sample SAMEA2737920) | human oral metagenome | biome: human oral; feature: human-associated habitat; material: dental | place: China | collected 2134 ...
AGTCGGCGGCCTCGATAAGGTCGAGGTTGTGCTCGATGACCAGCACCGAGTTGCCGGCGTGCTGCAGCGAGCGCAGGGCGCGCAGCAGGCGGGCGATGTCGTCGAAGTGCAGGCCGGTGGTGGGTTCGTCGAACAGGTACAGCGTGCCGCCAGTGGCGAGGTGGCCGCTGCGGGCGCCGCGCTTGCGGGCCTGTTCGGCGGCTTCGGCCAGGAAGCCGGCCAGCTTCAGGCGCTGGGCCTCGCCGCCCGACAGAGTGGGCACGGGCTGGCCAAGCTTCAGGTAGTCGAGACCGACCTCGACCAGCGGCTGCAGGCGGCGCTGGATCTCGGGGGTGGCGCTGAAGAAGTCGGCGGCCTGGCGCACGGTCATTTCCAGCACGTCGACGATGGAGGCCTCCACCGGGCGGGCCATGGCAGTGCCGTCGCTGCGGCCGCGGATGCGCACGTCCTGGATCTCGGGGCGGAAGCGCCGGCCGTCGCAGTCGGGGCAGCGCAGGTACACGTCGGACAGGAACTGCATCTCGACGTGCTCGAAGCCGTTGCCGCCGCAGGTGGGGCAGCGGCCGTCGCCGCTGTTGAAGCTGAAGACGCCCGCGGTGTAGCCGCGCTCGCGGGCCAGTTCGGTGGCGGCAAACTGCTTGCGGATCAGGTCGAAGGCGCCGACGTAGCTGACCGGGTTGCTGCGGGTGGTCTTGCCGATGGGGGATTGGTCGACGAAGACCACGCCGTCGATCTGGCGGGCGCCGACGAGGCGCCTGAATTCCCCGGGGGCCTCGGTGGGCAGGCCCTGCTCCTTCAGCAGGGCGGGCAGCAGCACGTCCTGCATGAGGGTGGACTTGCCGCTGCCGGAAACGCCGGTCAGGCAGACGAGCCGTCCCAGCGGGATGTCCACGTCGATGCCCTTGAGGTTGTGGGCGGTGACGCCTTCAAGCCGCAGGCGCGGGGTGTCATCGGTGACGGGTTCGCGATGGCCGGAGGAGACGTGCTTGCGGCGGGCCAGGTAGTCGGCGGTGAGGGTCTGGGCGGCAGGCAGCCGGCTGGCCGGGCCGTCGAAGACGATCTGGCCGCCCCGTTCGCCCGGGCCCGGGCCGATGTCGATGATGCGCTCGGCGGCGAACATCACCTGCGGGTCGTGCTCGACCACCACCAGCGAATTGCCGGCGTCGCGCAGCCGCTGCATGATGGCGATGATGCGGTCCATGTCGCGCGGGTGCAGGCCGATGGAGGGCTCATCGAGGATGAAGAGCGTGTTGACCAGCGAGGTGCCCAGTGCGGTGGTGAGGTTGATGCGCTGCACTTCGCCGCCGGAGAGCGTGCGTGACTGGCGGTCGAGCGTGAGGTAGTCCAGACCCACGTCGCTCAGGAAGCGCAGCCGGGTACGGATCTCGGTCATCAGCAGCTCGGTGGCCTCGTCCAGCGGCGCAGGCAGGTGCAGGCTGGCCATCAGCCGGTTCAGCCGGTCGATGGGCAGCAGCATGAGGTCGTGCAGGGTCAGGCCCGGCAGGGCGTCGAGCTGGGCGTCGGTCCACTGCGTGCCCATGGGGCGGAAGCGTCGGTAGCTTCCCGCGCTTTCCGCGTGGGCATCGACACCGGCCGGATCGTTTGAAGATGCGCGGCCGGACGAGGGCTGGTCGGCCGGGGCGGTTCCGTTTTCGTCGGCGACCGGGGCGAAGGCCTGCCGGGCGTCTTCCTCGTTGCCCACGCGCCAGAGCAGGGCTTCAGGCTTGAGGCGGGCACCTTCGCAGGCAGGGCACGGGGTGTAGGAGCGGTACTTGGACAGCAGCACCCGGATGTGCATCTTGTAGGCCTTGCTTTCCAGCCAGCCGAAGAAGTTGCGGATGCCGTACCACTGCCGTTTCCAGTCGCCGCTCCAGTCGGGCGCACCTTCGATGACCCAGCGCCGGTCGGCTTCGGACAGGTCCGACCAGGGGCTGTCCAGATCGATGCCGGCCTTGCGGCCGTACTTCATCAGTTCGTCCTGGGCCTCCTTGAAGCTGGGCGTCTGCCAGGGCTTGACGGTGCCTTCGGCCAGCGACTTGGACGGATCGGGGATGACCAGGCCGAGGTCCAGACCGATGACGCGGCCGAAGCCCTTGCAGGTGTCGCAGGCGCCCAGCGGCGAGTTGAACGAGAACAGGCTGGGCGTGGGCGCGTGATAGGCGATGTCGCAGGTGGCGCAGGCGAACTGCGTGCTGAAATGCCAGCGGGCCAGCTCGTGGCCCTCGGCGTCCTGGGCGATGACGGCCAGACGGCCATGGCCGCGGTCCAGGGCTGCTTCCAGGCTGCCCGCCAGCCGGTCATCGGGCACGCTGCTGGCGCGGAACCGGTCGGCCACAACAGTGAGGCGGACGGGGTGGTCGTGTATCAGCGGGGTGTCGTCGGCGCCGGCTGCCGTGGCGGCGTCGGCGTCATCCGGGACGGAGGCCTGGGAGGTGAGGGGGCTGGCGTCTGCCTTGGCAGCCGCGGCGCGGGTCGTCTTGTCGGCTTGGGTGCGCTTCCCGGTCTTGGCGGCCTTGTCGCTCGTGGCCTTGCCCGCCTTGCGCTTGCCGGTCTTGCTGGTGGTTTCCTCGCTCTCGGCGGGGTTGGGCAGATCCTCGCGCTGGTGGATGCGGGTGTAGCCCTGGGCCTGCAGCTGGGCGATGACTTCCCGTTCGTCGAAGCCGGCCGGCACCAGAACCGGGAAGGTGACGTAGAGGCGGGGATCCTCCAGCGCGGCGGCCCGCTGGCGCACGGCGGTGGCGATGCTGGTCACGTCGTCGACCCGGACCGGCTGGGCGCACTGCCGGCAGTACAGGGTGGCGGCATGGGCCATCAGCAGCTTCAGATGGTCGTTCAGCTCGGTCATCGTGCCGACCGTGGAGCGCGAGGTGCGCACCGGGTTGGTCTGGTCAATGGCGATGGCGGGCGGCACGCCGTCGATGCTGTCGACCTGGGGACGGTCCATCCGGTCGAGGAACTGGCGGGCGTAGGCCGAGAAGGTTTCGACGTAGCGACGCTGGCCCTCGGCATAGAGGGTGTCGAAGACCAGCGAGGACTTGCCGCTGCCCGAGACGCCGGTGACCACCACCAGCTGGCCGGTGCGGATGTCCAGATCCAATCCCTTCAGGTTGTTCTGCCGGGCGCCGCGGATGCGGATGGGCACCTGCGGGTTGGAATGGGCGGCAGCAGCTGATGAGGATGGGGCGGGGGTGGCGGAGGTGCTCACGGTGCGACGGGGACAAGGCGGAGAAGACGGGCGGGCGGCGGCGTGCCGACCCGCGGGCAGCCTGTGGACAGGCGAGGCTGGCCCGATCGACATGGCGTCGGGCATCGGGTTTCTCAATGGTAGTGGATCGTGGGGGGCGAGTCGCTGGCCAGGGTGGCGCAGGGGCAGGGCCGCTCCCTGGGGATTTGCATGAAGTCCATGCCCGACGTGCGACGGACGCAAGGACTTGTGCGGCGGATACCCTAGAATGGCAGGACATCATCACCACGAGGAGATCGTCATGGCCCTGCCCATTTCCACCCCCAATGCTCCGGCCGCACTGGGCCCTTATTCGCAGGCGGTTCGTGCCGGCGACACGGTGTATCTGTCCGGTCAGATCCCGCTCGATCCCAAGACCAGCGAGCTGGTCGAGGGCGGCTTCGAGGCGCAGGTTCATCAGGCGTTTCGCAACCTGAAGGCCGTGGTGGAGGCTGCAGGCGGCCATCTGGGTCAGGTGGTGCGGCTGGGGCTGTTCCTGACGGATCTGAAGCAGTTCGCCACCGTCAACAGCATCATGGCCGAGTATTTCCATGCGCCGTATCCGGCGCGTTCCACCGTCCAGGTGGCGGCGCTGCCCAAGGGCGCACCTTTCGAGGTGGAAGCCACGCTGGTGCTGGCGTGAGTCGTTCCCGGTCGGCGCGGCACGCGCGATGAAGAACGTGCGCAAGGCAGGCGCCGCCGTGGAGGGCGCAGAAGCATCGGGCAAGGAGGCTGCCGGCGGGCGTACCGCCAAGGGGGCAGCCAAGGCGTCGTCCGGCCGCCGCTCGGCGGCTTCGCTGCTCGCCCGGCTGGGGCTGCATGGGCCGGACGACCTGGTGCTGCACCTGCCGCTGCGCTACGAGGACGAGACCCGGCTGGTGCCGATCGGCTCGCTGGTGCACGGCAGTTCGGCCCAGATCCAGGCCACCGTCACCCGTGCCGAAGTGACGCGGGGCCGACGTGCGCTGCAGGTCTGGGTGAACGACGGTACCGGCGAGCTGCAGCTGCGCTTCCTGCATTTCTATCCGTCCCAGCTGACGCAGTTGCAGCCGGGGCGGCTGGTGCGCGCCTATGGCGAGCTGCGGGTGGGGCTGTTTGGCCGCGAGATGGTGCATCCGCGCTACCGGATGGTGAGCGAGGACACGCCGCTGCCCGACCGGCTGACGCCCGTGTATCCCACCGTGGCCGGTCTGGGCCAGGCCACGCTGCGCCGCGAGATCGACCGGGCGCTGGCCGATTGCCGCTGGCAGGACACGCTGCCGCCGACGTTGCTGACGGCGCTGATGTCGGGTTCTGGCGACGGAAAGCCGGCATCGGGACGGCCGGGCGCGGACCCGGTGGCGTCATTGCTGGCGGGGCTTCCGCCGCTGCTGGAATCGCTGAGGCTCATCCATCATCCGCCACCAGGGACCGATCTGGATGCCCTGCTGGAGCGGCGCACGCCAGCCTGCCAGCGCATTGTCCTGGAAGAGCTGGTGGCGCAGCAGCTGTCGCTGCGGCGAGCGCGCCAGCTGCGGGCGGGGCAGCGGGGGCAGCCGCTGGCGAATCGCGACGGAGAGGCAGCGCTGCTGGCTTCGCTGCCGTTTGCGCTCACCGGTGCGCAGCGCCGGGTATGTGACGAGATCGCGGCCGATCTGGCGCGGCAGCAGCCCATGAACCGGCTGCTGCAGGGCGACGTGGGCAGCGGCAAGACGGTCATTGCCGCGCTGGCGGCGATGGTGGCGGTGGGGTCGGGCTGGCAGGCCACGCTGATGGCGCCGACCGAAATCCTGGCGCGGCAGCACTATGAGCGGCTCTCACCCTGGCTGGAGCCGCTGGGCGTGCGGGTGGGCTGGCTGGCCGGTTCGCTGGGGGCAGCCGCCAAGCGCCGGGTGAAGCAGGCGGTGGCCGCCGGTGAGGTGGACGTGCTGATCGGCACGCATGCGCTGATCGAGGATTCGGTGGTCTTTCCCAGGCTGGCGCTGGCCATCGTGGACGAGCAGCACCGCTTCGGCGTGGCGCAGCGGCTGGCGCTGCGCGGGGAGGGCCGTTTCCTGCCGCACCAGCTGATGATGACGGCGACGCCGATTCCGCGCACGCTGGCGATGACCTTCTATGCCGATCTGGACGTGTCGGTGATTGACGAGCTGCCGCCGGGACGCCAGCCGGTGACGACCAAGCTGATTGCCGATTCGCGCCGCGATCAGGTGGTGGAGAACGTGGGGCGCTGGGTGGCCGAGGGCCGCCAGGCCTACTGGGTCTGCCCGCTGGTGGAAGAATCCGAGGCGCTGGACCTGCAGAACGCCATCGACACACGCGAGCAGCTGCAGGCGGTGCTGCCGCAGGTACGCACCGGGTTGGTGCATGGCCGGTTGTCCGCTGCCGAGAAGGACGAGGTGATGGCCGCCTTCAAGGCCGGCGAGATCGACCTGCTGGTGGCCACCACGGTGATCGAGGTGGGGGTGGACGTGCCCAACGCCAGCCTGATGGTGATCGAGCACGCCGAGCGCTTCGGCCTGTCGCAGCTGCACCAGCTGCGCGGCCGCGTGGGGCGGGGCACGGCGCAGAGCCTGTGCGTGCTGCTGTACCGGCATCCGCCGGGGGCCATCGCCCGTGAGCGGCTGGCCACGATGCGCCAGACGCAGGACGGCTTCGAGATCGCACGGCGCGATCTGGAGCTGCGCGGTCCGGGCGAGCTGCTGGGCGCCCGTCAGTCGGGGGCGATGCTGCTGCGCTTTGCCGACCTGGGGCGGGACGCGCCACTGGTGGATATTGCCCACGCCCTGTCGGAGCGGCTGCTGGAGGCACGCCCGGACGTGGTGGAAGCGCATCTGGACCGCTGGCTGCGGCGGCGCGAGCGATTCCTGGATGCTTGAGCGGCCTGCCGCGCGGCATTGAGGCCGGTTTTTGCGGGTGGGCTTTCCGTCGTGCGGTCGGCCGGAAGCCGACGGAATGTGGAGCGTTCGGTGCCCAGTCTGAGATAGAATTCTTCTATGACTTTGACTGAACTGAAATACATCGTGGCCGTGGCCCGCGAGCGACACTTCGGCCGGGCGGCCGAGGCCTGCTTCGTGAGCCAGCCCACCCTGTCGGTGGCCATCAAGAAGCTGGAAGACGAGCTGGAAGTGCAGCTCTTCGAGCGCGGCAACGTGGAGGTGAGCGTCACCCCCGTGGGCGAGCGCATCGTTGAGCAGGCCCAGCGCGTGCTGGAAGAATCCGCCACCATCCGCGAGATCGCCAAGGAAGGCAAGGACCCCCGCCATGGGCCGCTGCGCCTGGGTGTCATCCACACTATCGGTCCCTACCTGTTGCCCCGTCTGGTGCCGGCCATGCTGAAGGCCGTGCCCGGCATGCCGCTGCTGCTGCAGGAGGGGCTGACGGCCAAGCTGCTGGAGGCGCTGAAGCTGGGCGAGATCGACGTGGCCGTGGTGGCCGAGCCGATGCCGGTGCCGGGCGTGATGTCCTGGCCGGTCTACGACGAGCCCTTCGTGGTGGTGGTGCCCACCAAGCATCCATGGGCGGCGCGCCCGTCGGTGGATTCGACCGAGCTGAAGGACGAGACGATGCTGCTGCTGGGCGCGGGCCACTGCTTCCGCGACCAGGTGCTGAAGGTCTGCCCGGAGCTGTCGCGCTATTCGCAGACCAGCACGGCCGGCATCCAGAAGACCTTCGAGGGGTCGTCGCTGGAGACCATCCGCCACATGGTGGCCTCGGGCATCGGCATCACCGTGCTGCCCTGGACCGCCATGCCTCCCGGCATCGAACCCGGGGTGGAAGGCAAGAACAATGACGGCCTGCTGACCTACGTGCCCTTCGAGAAGGCGCCGCCGGTGCGTCAGGTGATGCTGGTCTGGCGCAAGAGCTTCGGGCGGGTGGAGGCCGTGGAAGAGCTGCACGACTGCCTGGTGAAGCTGGAGCAGCCGGGCGTCATGCCGCTGGATGTGCCCGCGCCGCTGTCGCTGATGACGGTGCCGGTCTGATGACGGTACGGAACACATCGGGCGCGGTGCTGGCTGGTGCGGCCCGGGAGGACGATACGGGCGCGGATGCCGCACAGCGGCGCGTGCTGGATGAAGGTGCCGATCGGGTGGATGACCTCGGATTGACGGTCGGCGGCACGTCCGTTCTCGACCAGGTGGGCAACACCCCGCTGGTGGCGCTGTCGCGCCTTGTGGATCCGGCCGTGCAGGCAGCCGGTGTCCGCGTGCTGGCCAAGCTGGAAGGCAACAATCCGGCCGGTTCCGTGAAGGATCGGCCGGCGCTGGCGATGATCACGGCTGCCGAGGCGCGTGGCGAGATCCGGCCCGGCGACACGCTGATCGAGGCCACGTCCGGCAACACCGGCATTGCGCTGGCCATGGTGGCAGCGGTGAAGGGCTACCGGATGGTGCTGATCATGCCCGAGACCCAGAGCCTGGAACGCCGCCAGTCGATGCAGGCCTACGGGGCCGAGCTGGTGCTGGTCTCGAAGGAAGAGGGCATGGAGGGGGCGCGCGATCTGGCGCTGGCCATGCAGGCCGAGGGGCGTGGCCGGGTGCTGGACCAGTTCTCCAACGACGACAACTGGCGGGCGCACTATCGCAGCACCGGCCCGGAAATCTGGCGGCAGACGGCGGGCAGCGTCACGCACTTCGTCTCGGCCATGGGTACCACCGGCACCATCACGGGCGTGTCGCGCTTCCTGAAGGAGCAGCGAGAGGCCATCCGGATCATCGGCGCCCAGCCGGCAGAAGGTGCGTCGATTGCCGGCATCCGTGCCTGGCCGCCCGGCTACGAGCCCGCCATCCGGGCGCAGGCGCGCATCGACCGGGTGGAGGAAGTGAGCCAGCAGGCGGCCGAGGACATGACGCGCCGGCTGGCGAGGGAAGAGGGCATCTTCTGCGGCGTGTCGTCGGGCGGTGCTGCGGTGATTGCGCTGCGGGTGGCCGAGCAGCTGGCCGCGGAACGGTCTGCGGCAGCACGGCAGGCTCCCACGTCAGACGGGGTTCCCGCTCCCGGCGCGGTGGAACCGGCGACCGTGGTGTTCATCGTCTGCGACCGGGGCGACCGCTATCTGTCGACGGGGCTGTTCGCCGGCTGATCAGCCCTCATGCGGCTGCCCGCACCAGCACTGCCAGGCGCGGTGGGCCGCCTGGCCGTCGGCAGCCGGATCGACGCCGAACAGGCCCGGTGCGGGCTGGCCGTGGTCGTGCGGCAGCACCAGATAGCAGGTACGCCGATCCACCGCCAGGCCGACCTGAGCGCCGTGCGGCAGCGTCAGCGTGGTGGGCTCGTGGCCGAAGGGCAGGCCGGTGATCAGCGGGGTGGGCGTCTGCGTGCGCAGCCACTGCCAGACCTTCTTCATCGTGTAGCGATCGCCTTCGGCCTGCTTCCAGCTGAAGTGGCCCAGCAGCACGGCACGCTGGCGATCCAGCACGCCCGTGTGCAGCAGCTGGGTCATCAGCCGCTCCACGCGGTAAGGGTGCTCGTTGACCTCTTCCAGGAACAGGATGCCGCCGTCGATGCGCGGAAAGAGCGAGGTGCCCAGCAGCGAGCAGACCATGCTGAGGTTCCCGCCCCAGAGCGTGCCTTCGGCCTCGAAGCCCGAGGGCGCGCCTTCACCCCGAAAGCCCACCAGTTCCAGCCGGCCCGACAGGGCGTCGGCCAGCGTTTCCAGCGTGGTGGGGTCCACGTCGGCCGGGTCGGCGGCGTCGAAATGCGAGACCAGCGCAGGGCCAGCCCAGGTGGTGGCGCCTGTCCGGGCCAGCATGGCCAGGTGGAAGGCGGTGAAGTCCGAGAAGCCCAGCCATTTCTTGCCGCTGGCGGCCAGACGCTCGAAGTCCAGCCTTTCCAGGTAGCGGGTGATGCCGTAGCCGCCCCGGCTGGTCATGATGGTGGGGGCGTCGGACTCCATGGCCCGCTGGAAGGCCTGCAGGCGCGTCTCGTCGTCACCGGCAAAGCGCTGCTGGTGGGTGGCCAGCGCCTTCGGGTCCAGCGCCAGCCGAAAGCCCTGGCGCTGCAGCAGCCGGCGTGCCCGCTGCACGCGGCTGCGGTCGGCAATCGCCCCGGAAGGGGAGATGACGTAGATGTCGCGGGCGTGAGGGGGGATATCAAGGTCGAGTCGTTGCATGAATCTATTTATTATTATGTGCTTGAGCAAAAACCCCTAACATACTCTTTCTGGCCTTTTTGACCTCTGAGTAATGTTGAATTCCATCGGAGATAAATTCTTTGACCACGGGTATAGAGGCAACTAAAGGTGACACCACCCCGAAGGATGATAGCACCGGAAGAAACATTGCGCCAACTCCAGTAAGGATGGATGTGCCGCCAAAACCTGCGGTTGTCAAGTATTTGGTCTTATATTTTTCCCGGATTTGATTCATGTTTTTGTTGTGCTCTTGGATCATATGGCGGATTCCGTGGGATACTTCCTTTACTGTCCTGTCTATATCCTGGATTCCTGAAGATGAGAGTTGTTTTGTGTACTGACTGAGATCGTGGCGAAATTTTTGATTTTCCTGATTGAATAACATTTCCGCGAGGCTTTCCATGGGGATGTTTCCTAGCCAGTTCAGTGTCTCGTTCTGAAGGGCTTGGAGGTGCAAGTAGGATTCTTGGGAAAGTATGTTGTTTTTAATAAGGCTTCTTCCTTGTGCTTGACTTGCTAGTTTGAAGTAGTGCCAATGTGCGGGAAGGATTAGCATGGGTTGAGCGTCAATTTCTTCCGAGTTTTCCAGTAAGTGGAATTGTCCGGCAAGTCGTTCGATTATAAGTATTAGAGCTATCTGTTCGTTTGATAGGTTGGAGATTGTTTCGAATGATGTTTTGTCTCTGGTGAGTCGAATTTCTTTTAGGTATTCTTTAATCGCTTCGGTGGGTTCATTGATTTCTCCGGGTTGTTTTCCGGGTGGAATGATTAGTTGTTTTGTCGCAGATGTTTTAAGAAATTCGTACGGGTTTTCTTTGATCCACTTTCTAATCTCTTCGATGCCTGAGAATTCAATTTGTGTCGCATCGCTGATTACGGATGTCACTAGGCCATATATGCCATCCTGAGTATATGAGTCTCGGTCTTCGAGTTCGTTTTCGAAGCTTGGAAATATGAATACAGGCGGGTTCTCGATGTCTTTTTTTATAAGCGGGTAGAGTTTGTTGACATAAAACACCTGTTTTACGAATGACTCAAGATGGTTTTTGAGGTGAAGCGTTTTTGTGGATAAAAACGGGTATATTGGATCTGGGATTAGCTGTGTATCTGCGTAAAGGGCCATTCTTTTGATGCCTGATAAAGTGGATTTTGTGACTGTTCGTTGGCCGCCAATATTTAATTTAAGTCCGCCAAGACTCTTTGCTTGTCTGAATATGCTAACTCTATAGTCTTCATAGAACTTGGCCATGTCTTCTATTTTATTTACAATTGTTTTTGCAAAGTTTGTATTTCCTTGCTTTTTCATTTGGTTCGATATGGAGTCAAATAGGTCGTCTTCAGTCTTTTTCCACCATTCTTCTTTTCCTGCGATGCTGTTCAGTATTTCGGATAGATGGTTGAGTAGCTGTTTTTGTGACTCTTTTATTGATATTTCTTTCTTATCGTGATGTTGTCTCTGCCTTTCTTCGGTATGAAGATGTGCGATTGTTGAGGCTATAGATCTTGCTTCAGGGGAGACGCTTGATGGGGGTATTAGCTTCCAAGGATCCGTGTTTATGGAGATAATTTCATGAATATATTTTTCTTGGGAGGGATCGGTGATTTTTAGCCTACCTTCTTTGATCCATTTTTGTGCTTTTCGGATGTTGTTGGTGAGTTCTATGGACTTTGCTTTTTCGTGATTATCATGGTTGGGGTTCATGATCTATCCTTGTCTTGTAATATGAGTAGTAAAATAGCAAAATATAATTAAATTGTCTTATACTGTTGTTTTTTCATCGTTTTAGATTGAGTTCCAGCTGCGGCGCGCCCAGCGTGCCGGCATGGCGCTGGTGCAGCACTTCGGCCAGCTCGGTCACGGCCATGGCGTAGAAGAACGAGCGGTTGTAGCGGGTGATGGCGTAGAAGTTGCCGGTACCGATGACGTAGCTGGGCGGGTTGGCGCCGTTGGGCAGGTCCACCAGCATCAACGGCTGGTCGGCCGGCAGTGACAGGGGGCTGGTGATGCCGGCGGCGCGCAGGTCGGCGATGCTCAGCTCAGGCTTCGGGCCGCGGGCCAGCAGCGAGGCGGGGTCGGCGTTCTCGGCCAGCGTAGCGGGGTAGTAGAGGTCGCGGTCCTTCTGCCAGCCGTGGATGGCCAGGAAGCGCGCCACGCTGCCGATGGCATCGACCGGGCTGTTGACCAGATCGATGCGGCCATCGCCGTCGAAGTCGGTGGCATAGCTGCGGATGCTGCCAGGCATGAACTGCGGGGTGCCGATGGCGCCGGCGTAGGAGCCCCGAGGCGTCAGCGGATCCAGGCCGTTCTCGCGGCAGTACAGCAGGAACTGCTCCAGCTCCTTGCGGAAGTAGGCGGCGCGCGGTGGAAAGTCGAAGGCCAACGTGGAGAGCGCCTGGATGGTGGGGAATTTGCCGGTGTTGCGACCGTAGAGGGTTTCCACGCCGATGATGGCGACGATGATCTCGGCAGGCACACCATGTTCCCGCGTGGCGCGTTCCAGTGCGCCGGCATGCTGCTCCCAGAACTTCAGGCCGCCATCGATGCGCACCGGCTGCAGGAAGCGGGCCCGGTAGGTCTGCCAGTCAGGCAGCTTGGGGGCCGGGGGCGGCATGGTGGGGGCTGCGCCTGCGGGCGTGGCGTCACCGGCCGGGGCTGGCACGGGGGGCGGCGGAGGCGGG
>ERZ772924.1262-NODE-1262-length-11987-cov-37.930774_pt1 | contig 11987 bp, 8 predicted proteins | sample MGYA00512116_ERZ772924 | MGnify/ENA primary metagenome ERZ772924 (study PRJEB29015, sample SAMEA2737920) | human oral metagenome | biome: human oral; feature: human-associated habitat; material: dental | place: China | collected 2134 ...
GGCACCTACGGATGCCGACGGATTCAGGCGATCCTGGAAAGGTATGGAGTGCGGGCGGACGGTGGCACGACCCGCTCCATCATGCGCGACCAGGGCCTGCGAGCCGCACAGCCACAGGCGAAGGCCCGCACCACCATCCCGGCCGAGGATCTTGATGAGCGACCGGACCTTGTTCGGCGTGATTTCACCGCACAGGCGCCGGGGCGCAAGTGGTGCAGGGACATCATCTACATCAGCACGTGGATAGGATTCGTCTATCTTGCGACTGTTTCAGGCTGCTGCACTAAGAAAAGTAGTGGGTTGCGCGATGGCTGATCATATGCGCACGTTTTTGGCGTGCGAGGCCATCGACATGGCGGCACGCAGGTGCCCGATTGAGAAAGGCGCGACGATCTTCCCGCTTCGACCGGGGCGGCCAGTACACGTCGCAGAAGTTCCTGGACCACATCAAGGTCTACGGAATTCGGCCCTCGGTGGGGCGCACGGGGGCGTGACTGGGTGGGTGCGTGGGCGGAGTCGTTCAACGCCACGTTGAAGAATGAGAGGGTCCACCGGATGGCATATCCCACGAAGGACAAGACGACCAAGGATGTTGGCTCATGGATCGAGATGAGATATAATTATGCCCGCTTTCACTCGGCGTTTGAGTATCACACCCCTAACGAGGTGAAACGCGAGTTTCTTGGCTCGAGCAGAGCGGCCTGAAACACAAAACAAGCAGTGTCTGAAAAATACCCGGCAGCCCAGGGAGCGGTGTAGACGCCCTTGAGAGCCGCCGCGACCTTCCTGCGGTCCTGGTAGAAGACGAACCGCATCCAGGGGAGCGGATCAGATGGTATCCGCGCAGGTGGGGACCACGCTGTCGGGTCAGGACCGCCTCTGTTCGTCTCGGGCAGGCCCGCGAGCCCGTCGCATTCCCCCGCGCGGTTCGCTCCTGTACGGGAGGTGCCCCCTCTACGACCAGTTACGCCCCTGACACTGTGGTTGTGCCGGCTCGGCGCACACGCGCCGCCCTTCAAGGAGGCCCCTTCCTCGGCCCGGGGTTCAGATCCTTAAGCCACGTGCTTGACACCACCGTCCATGCCGGCTTTTCGTGTTTGAGGGTGTTGTAGGCGGGGCTTATCGCCTGGTTTGGATGGTTGTTGTCAGGTGGTCTTTGAGGCATCCGGCGTGGATGAGGCTGCGGATGGTGTAGCTGGTGAGGTTGCGGAGTCCCAGGGCGATGCCGCGTAGGTGCTCCAGGCGCCCGTTGATGGCGTCGGTGGGGCCGTTGGAGGTACGGGGGCGGTCGATAGTGGGCCAGGGGTGTCGGAGGCTCTTTCGGTCAGGGTCCTGGCCAGGGCCTGGATCTCCTTCAGCCCGTCGGGGATGGCCCGCTTCAGGGAGTCGATGAGCCGTTGCATCAGGTACTTTCCCAGGCTTGGGTCCTCGGTGCGGTAGGCCTGGATCAGGCGCTGGTAGACGCCCCAGGTGGCCTGGATTGGAACGTGGCGCTCATCGGCGAAGAGGTTCTCCAGGCGCTGGGCCTGGGCGTCGGTGAGCAGGCTGGCTCTGGTGCGTAGGGTGCGCCCGGCCCGGTAGAGCGGGTCGCTCTTGCGGCCCCGGCGCCCCGTGATCGCTGTTGGACGTGGCGGTGGCACTGGTCGAGCCTGCCGGCAGCCAGGGCCACGACGCGCGTAGGGGTCCATGACCGCCCGGGCCTTGGGGAGCTCCTCGCCGGCGACGTTCCCGGACCCGGTGAAACCGTCCATCGCCACCACCTCGACCCGCCCACGCCAGTCTTGGTGATTCACACGCATCGAGCCCGAACCGGGCGGCGCTGGCCCATGGCGCTACCCGGGCGCGGGGTGAAGGTCCCGGCCCGGCCTTCCGGGAGCACCACGGGTCTCGAAAGGACCCACCTCGCAAGTCCACCGTCTTAGGCGTGGTCCCCTCCCGGCAGTACCTCGCGCTCGGGTGGCCGGCTCGCCCCCTTATAGCCCAGGTGCTCAGTCGACTCAGTAGCCAGCCCCCGCTCCAGGCCCCCCTGGCGCAGGGCCGGCAGCAGACCATCAGCCCCAGTCATCTCCACCTGCCCGGCACCAGGTCTGCTCCAACAAGTCGTCCAGAGCCCCGCTCCGGCGCAACTGGTCGCCCACGTCCCGCCCACCAGCAGGAGCCCTGTTGTCGTCATCGCTAGCAGCCATCAGTGTCAGTCCTTCCACAAGGGCTTACACAAACCACTGAACACGCTCTGCCACGGGCGATCTCCCGAGAGATGGCCTGACGGCACCTGCCCAGGACCAGGCGATGGTCGCGGTCGACTTGCCGCGGGCCCGGCCCTGGGCGATCAGAACCCGCTCAGCGTCACTGAGACGCTGGCCGCGCCCGACCCGTCCCGAGCAGGCGCTGCCCGACAGGCTGTGGGAGCACCGCCCCGAGAACCGTGCTGATGCTGCTGATGCTGTCTCCATGGTCTGATCGTGCCAGTACCGGCTCGCCGACTGCCGACACACCCCAGCGGCGGCTGCGGCCTCGGGCAGGCCCGCCCTACCCAGGACGGCCTGGACGACTCGGGCGCGTCTGGCCTGGTCAGCCTCAAAAGACCCGCCCTGACGCCCCCTGACCAGGACCACTCCGCATCCCGGCACCACTGGCTCACCGTCCCACGCCGGCACCCCACATCCCGAGCCACCGCCGCAGCCGACTCACCAGCCACCACCCGCGCCACCGCATCCCGATGCACACCCCGATCAAACCGAGCCCCAGACACAAAACACTCCTCCAACAAGTGGTGCATCCACCCCCAGAACCCGCCGTCTGTCGCGTGAGTAACGTCATATTCCTGAGTGGCGGGGGTCGTGTCGATCACTTAACATACATGTTAGTATGCATATATGAAACGAACGGCCGAGGACGCGGCCAAGACCCGCGTCGCGCTGCTGGAGGCGGCGCTGAAGTCCTTCGAGGAGAAGGGGTGGCGGGGGGCAACGTTCGAGCATGTCGCCGAGCGAGCAGGTGTGACACGAGGTGCGCTGCACCATCACTTCCGCAGCAAGCGGGCTCTGCTCGTGGAGGCGCTTGAGTGGGGCTGGTCCGATTACGAGCAGCGCTTGTTCGCGGATCTCGGTGGCGACGACGTCGAAGCCGGTACGGAAAACGAGATCGGCGACCGTCCGAACCGGGACATTGAGGAACTACTGCTGCGTTTTGTGCGGCTGGTGACCGGCGACCCGAGATTTCGGGCCCTGACGTCGACGACGGTGCTCATCGCGCCGCAGGCGCTCGGGGATCGCTCCGGGAAGGACGATGCGCTCGACGGCTGGCGCGGGCGCATCGAGACGATGATCGCCCGCCGCGGCGGGGACGGGACCCGTCTCGCGCCGGCCGATGCCGCTGGCCTCGTTCTCATCGTGCTCCAGGGGTTCACCGTCGCCGCGGTGACCCGACCGAAAGACATTCCGCAACCCGACGAGCTCGGCACCGCGATCACGGCGCTGGTGAGGGGGTTGCTCGAGACCTGAAGGAACCACATGACCATCGATATGACCAATAACGCGACCGGCGGCGTCTCGCGCTCCGCGAGCGTGACTGCCGGCCGTGCGACCGCCGTCGCCGGAGCAATACTTTTCACCGATATGTTGTTGCAGGGCCTGGCGATCCCTGTGCTTCCGCTGCTGCCCTCCGTGGTGAGACAGGGGGCGGCGGCGACTGGCGTGCTCTTCGCCTCCTATGCTGTCGCAATGGTGATCGCCACCCTCTTCGCCGGTCGTATGGTCGACCGGCGTGGAGCCAAAGGACTGCTTGTCACCGGACTGATCGTCCTTGCCGTCGCAACCCTCCTGTTCGCCACCGGGGGCCCGTATTGGCTGCTGTTGACGGCCCGTTTCGTGCAGGGCATCGCTGGCGGGATCGCATGGGTCGCGGCCCTGTCCCTGATCGCAGCAACAACCGGATTCAACGAGCGGGGCCAGATGATGGGCATCGCCATGTCGACCGTGACCCTGGGCGTGCTCGTCGGCCCGCCCCTGGCTGGTTTCCTGGTCGATGCCCTGGGACCCGCCTCCCCGTTCCTCGTGGCCACGGCTGTGACGGTCATTGACCTTGTTTTGCTGCTGAGCCTGATCCCGGGCTCGCCCCGGCAGGTCGACGACACCGCGGGTCCCTTCACGGTGCTGCGCGTGCCGGGATCCGTGTCCATTGTGATCGCCATCGCCATCGGCGCGGCGGTGATTGCCGCGGTGCAGCCGGTTCTGCCCGGCCATCTCGGTGCGCAGGCCTCCAGCACCATGATCGGGGTTCTGTTCGGGATCGCGGCGCTGGTGAGCATTATCGCCAACCCGATCGCAGGACGCTTCGTGGCGTCGGTGAGTCCTCGCCTGCTCATCGGCATCGGAGTGATCGCCGTGGTGGCGGCGCTTCTCATGCTCGGCTGGTCGTCCGGAGTCTGGCAGGCCGGGGTCGGCATGGGTTTGCTCGGCCTATCGTCGGCGATGCTGCTCGCCCCGGCCACCACGTTGATCAGCGAGCAGGGATTCAAGTCGAGCCCGCCCACGTTGGGCGGCTCCTTCGCCCTGTACAACCTCGCCTACGCCGCAGGCCTGGCCATCGGACCGCTGCTGACGGGCTTCGGCGTCCAGGAAGTCGGGTTCGCCGCCGCCATGGTGATCGCCGCCGGCGTCCTCGCCGTGTTCGGCAGCCTCTCCCTGGTCTGGACGCCCCGTCCGAGTTCGGGGGAGTAGCCCGCCGCCGGCGGCGACGCCGCTGAGAACCGCCGATGCGTCCAGCAAGAAGGGGCCTCCCCGAAAAGCCGGGGAGGCCCCCAGTGGTACATGGGTGCATGAACAAAGTTCCGGTCTTCACCCGAAATATGACATGTCTATCGAATTGAGTTCACGCGTGATAAATGTTAAAATTTATGAAGTCGCGGACTTGGGTAAATAATCTCAAGATGAACCTACGCGATAAAACGAGAAAGGTATTCCATTATGACAAAATCTGTGTTCTTCAGTTTCCAGTACGATCCTGACAACTGGCGTGTGCAAGAGGTGATGAATATGGGTGCCATTTCTGGAGAACCATTGTTCACCCCGCAAGATTGGGAAAAAGTTCGTCGAGAGACAGATAAGGCCATCAAGGACTGGATTCGACGACAGATGCTTTATACTAAAGCTGTTATTGTGCTTGTAGGTGCAACAACATATAAAAGTCATTGGGTTAACTACGAGATTAGAAAGGCATGGAACGATAGACGCCCTTTGCTTGGCGTCAGAATTCACGGTCTCCTTGACAAAGATGGACGGACAGCTTCCTACGGTCAAAATCCATTTACACAAATTAATCTGCATAGTGGTAAAACTATAGCTGATTATGTAACTTTAATTAATCCTAACGGAAATAGTAGTAAAGATGTGTATAGTGACATCAAGGAAAATTTAGAGAAATGGTTGAAGGATCATGCCTACAAACGATCGTAATTGTCCTTTTTGTGAAATAATTGCACGAAATGATCTTGACGTTCACGAAATTTTCCGAGATGAAAATATAATTGCAATTTTTCCAACTGAACCAGCAGTTCTTGGCCATATTTTACTTATTCCGCGTCGACATGTGTCAGATGTTTGGCATTTAACGCTTGAGGAGGCCGCACAATTGTCGCGTGTTATATTACATTTTGCTTCAGCGATTCGAGTTGCACTATCGCCTGAAGGACTGAACATCATTCAGTCGAACGGAGAGGTTGCCACTCAGTCGGTCTTCCACCTCCACGTGCATCTCGTCCCACGCTGGGCGGGCGATACTATGGGATCGATTTGGCCAGCCAAAACAAATTTTTCAGACTCACAGAAAGAGGAAGTTTTTCAAAAGATATGTAATGTCGTAAAACAAATCAATAGACCCAATCTTTCTGTAACACCTGAAGATAAGCGAAAGCACCTTGACTACATCCAAGCTGTGATAACTCGCCAGTCTGCAGCATCATCCTCAACCAAAGGATGGCTTCTTCCCATTGTCACCGCAACATTTGGGTTTGCTCTCACACAGAACTCATGGCTTTTGGCCGTCATCGGACTAGTCTCGATCTTACTCTTCGCCTACCTTGACGCCAACTATTTGAGGAGCGAAAAGCGATTCCGCACTCTATATAACACTGTCGCACAGTCTCGGCGGCTAGTCCCCGATTTCACACTAGACCCAGCCGACGCAGAAGAGCCATCTGATAGCGACGCATCAGCCCAATCGAGATGGCAAGCTTTTACTCATTCTTATCTTCCTGAGTGGGAAATATGGAGGTCATGGTCGATTCTTCCTTTTTATTTTGCTCTATTCGTTCTAGGGGTCGCAATGGTAGTGATTATTGTTCTACGGGGCACATAGTAACAGTGCCCTGTATTATTTTATATTTGTTCATAAGTATAGATTTAATTCCTATACAACTTTAATAGTATCAAATGGCTATTAAATATAGTTTTGTTTTATAAATTTCGAAATGATTTTACTTTTTTATATTTCACTTATACTTGCTTATACTTGCAGTTTAATCTAAAATATTAGCAATTCTTATTTTGATTTGAAGTTACAGCTAAAATAATCACAATGCATCATATTAAACACATTGTTAGTGCGACATTGAACATAAAATATATTCAACATTTATATTTTCATAGTTTATATACAGGACAAAGGATAAAGACTTTTAACATACTAACAATAATAGGCTTAATCTTAGGATTCCATGTTCTGCGGCATACTCGACCACATTTACCGATAAACCTTCTCGAAATGCAAGAAACGCTAGCATTCAGCAATTTTCAGTCGGGCTGGCGGGATTTGAACCCACGACCCCTTGACCCCCAGTCAAGTGCGCTACCAAACTGCGCCACAGCCCGTCGCCGCCGCATGGCGACCCATAAAGAGTACACCACCGGAGGGGTCTTTCCAAAGCGCAGCCGCGGCGGAGTCGATTCCTCGCCGAACGCAGCCTGGACGCCATCTTCCCGGCCATCGTCGAGGTCGCCCGGGCACGCGTACCGCTGACGGAGTACATCGTCTCCGCGAAAGCGGACGCCCCAGCGGCCGATGCTCCTCGACGGGCGCACTCTGATCGGCGAGGCGATGCGCCGCTGGCCGGAGCGGCTCACCGTGACGACTCTGACAGGGCGCGATTGCACGGTCGGCTACAAGGCTTCCCGCGAGTTCGGGCTGCGGGTCACCCGGCCGACGGCTCGTCGTTCACCATCGACGCCGAAACGCTGCAGTCGAGAAGGTTCGCCCTAACCGGCAGGCGGCCGGAACCCCGAATCCGCGAATCGAGCCCGGACGGCGTATCATTGAGTCGGTTTACGCCGAACTCACGGACAAGGGGAGAGCTGATGTGACGACGCCGTGACTGTCAGCCAAGAATACCGCCGCTCACCTCGACATCGCATGAGATTGCCGACGGCGGACTCCTCCCGAATAGCCGCTGGCACGCCCGCCTCACGGCAGACGTCGGTGGCCCGCCGTATTCTCTTCCACTGCCCTCAGCGATATCGGGCAAGTGGGAACAACAGTTTTCGCGGAGTATCATGAGGGCGATACTCACCGCAACCCCCGGAGGTCTAGGACATGCCCATCATCGATAATGTCAACGAACTCCTCGGAGACGATCTGAAAGCCGCGATGACGCCGGGTTCCAAGGTGCGAATCGCGGCGTCGACGTTTTCGATTTTCGCTTTCGAGGCATTGCGTGAAGAATTGGAGCAGATATCCGAGCTGAAGTTCATTTTCACCTCGCCGTCGTTCGTCACGGACAAAGTGACGGACAAGCTGCGCAAGGAGCGCCGCGAATTCTTCATTCCGCCGGGGCATGCCGAATCCAGCCTGTACGGATCGGAATTCGAGATCAGATTGCGCAATAAGCTGACTCAACGCGCGATCGCCCGGGAGTGCGCAGACTGGGTGCGGCGTAAAGTCTCTTTCGGATCCAACGCCACCGGAAGCCAGATGCAGCAATTCGCAGTCATCGATGATAATATTGCGTATACTCAACTTCAAGGTTTCACAACGGCGGATCTCGGTTATGAGCAGGGAAACTCCATATCGAGTTTTGTGAATCGCCTCAATGACAATTCAGACGCCGAACAGTATATGCAGCTGTTCGATAGGATTTGGAACAATCCGAATCAGCGTCAGGATGTCACCGATGCGGTATACGAGCATATTGCCACCGTGTACGCGGAGAATTCTCCGGCGCGCATTTACTTTCTCATCCTGTACAATCTGTTCGCCAATTTCCTCGATGACATAAGCGAAGACGTTCTACCCAACGATCGCACCGGATACCAGGATACGAAAGTTTGGAAAAGCCTGTATAATTTCCAGTATGACGCCGCCATGGGAATCATCAATAAATTGGAGACCTACAACGGTTGCATTTTAGCGGACAGCGTCGGATTGGGGAAGACATTCACCGCATTGGCCGTCATCAAGTACTACGAATTGCGGAATAAATCGGTGTTGGTCCTCTGCCCGAAGAAACTCGCCGAAAATTGGACGAATTACAATGCGAATCTGACGACCAATATTTTCGCCGAAGACCGTTTCAACTACGATGTTCTCGCGCATACCGATCTGTCGCGGAAGAAGGGCATGTCCCTGGGGATACCGTTGGATCGCATCAATTGGGGCAACTACGACCTCCTGGTGATCGACGAGTCGCATAATTTCCGCAATGCGGATTACTCCGAGGGCAGGGAAACGCGCTACCAGAGGCTCATGCGCAAAGTCATCCGGGAAGGCGTGAAGACCAAGGTGCTGATGCTCTCCGCGACCCCGGTGAACAATCGGTTCAACGATCTGAAGAATCAACTGCAACTCGCCTACGAGGGAGAATCCGAGAATCTCGCCAGAAAGCTGCACATCTCCACGACGGTGGAGAAGGTGTTCGCCGACGCACAGCGAGTGTTCAACGAGTGGTCAGAGCTCGATCCGGAGTACCGCACGACTGACCGCATCCTTCAGATGCTCGACTTCGATTTCTTCGAACTGCTCGATTCGGTCACCATCGCCCGCTCCCGCAAACACATCCAGGCGTTCTACGACACCACTGAAATCGGCGCGTTCCCCGAGAGGCTCGCTCCCCTCTCGATCCGCGAGCCCCTCACGGACTTGCCGAATGTGCCGGATTTCAACGAGATCTTCGAGCAGCTTCAGGCGCTTACCTTGGCCGTCTACACTCCGCTGGCCTATGTGTTCCCGAATAGGCGAAGCAAGTACGAGGATCTCTACGCCGTCACCGCGGGCAATAGCCGCTCGAATCTCGGCCAGGCCGGGCGAGAGGCGGGTTTGAAGAAGCTGATGACGGCCAACCTCCTCAAGCGGCTGGAAAGCTCCATCGACGCCTTCCGGCTCACCCTTTCCAAGATCGAAGCATCGGTTACGAGGATCCTCAGCCGCATCAGCTGGGGCGCCGTCGGGCCCGAAGACGTGAAACCAGATTTGTCCGAACTTGACTTGGACGAGGAAGATGTGAACGTCGAGGTGTTCACTCTGGGCGAGAAGATAAGAATCGATCTGGAGGATATCGACATCCAATCGTGGCAGCGGGACCTGTGGAATGACCGCGAAACCCTCTCCGAGCTTTTGGATGAGATGCGGAAGATCACCCCTGACCACGATGCCAAACTTCAAAAGCTCAACCACCTCGTTCAGAGCAAAATCCGGCTTCCCATCAATCCCGGAAACCGCAAAGTCCTGGTGTTCTCCGCCTTCGCCGACACCGCCGAGTACCTCTACCGCGAACTCTCGCCGGCCTTCGAAGCCATCGGATTGACGACGGCGCTCGTCACCGGCGGCGGCAGCGGCGCTAAAACCACGCTCGGCACCGGTTACGACGTCCAAGAGGTCCTGACTCTGTTTTCGCCCCGATCGAAGCAGCGCCATCTGATCATGCCCGGAAAAACCGACGAAATAGACATACTCTTCGGCACTGACGTCATCAGCGAAGGCCAGAATCTCCAGGATTGCGATTACATGGTGAATTACGATATCCATTGGAATCCTGTGCGCATCATCCAACGATTCGGCCGCATCGATCGCATCGGTTCCACGAACAAGCAGATTCAAATGGTCAATTTCTGGCCTGATATTTCCTTGGACGAATACATCAACCTCAAGGAACGAGTCGAGAATCGAATGGCCGTGGCCAATCTCGTGGCCACAGGCGATGACAACATCCTCAAACCGGACGATGACGACACCGACTTCCGCAAGGAGCAGCTTCGCAAACTCCAAGACGAGGTCATCGAGCTCGAAGACGTGCGCACCGGCGTGTCCATCACCGACCTCGGCCTCAACGATTTCCGAATGGATCTGCTCGCCTATGTCAAAGAGTACGGCGACCTCGCCGCCGCGCCCAAGGGTCTGCACGCGGTCATACCGGCGGATTCGCAGAGAGGCCTCGTGCCCGGGGTGATCTTCGCGCTGCGAAACGTGAACGCGGACGAGAACATCAACCGCGGCAACCGACTCCACCCCTACTACCTCGTCTACTTGGACGACGCCGGAAACGTGGTCGCCGATCACACGGAGGCCAAGAGGCAACTCGACCTCATCCGCTCCGGCTGCCGTCCCTACGACGAGCCCATCGGGGAGGTCGTCCGCATTTTCAACAGGGCCACCCGCGACGGGGTTCGGATGGACGCGTACTCCGAGCTGCTCACCGGCGCGATCCACTCGATGATCGACGTCACGGAGAAACGCGATGTCGACAGCCTGTTCACGCCGGGGCACACGACGGCGCTGACCCAGACCATCGCGGGCCTCGACGATTTCGAGCTGATCGCCTTCATCGCCGTCGTCGACCCCGCTGAGGGAGCGAGAATCAGTGGCTGATCTGCTGTACCTTTGGCCCGCCGCAGCGGAATTCGGCAGCCGTGTGCCCGAAGGGAAGTTCTTCGATCACCCTGCCTTCACCCCCGCTGTACGGGAGAAGTTCGCCTCGGAGGTGCAATGCGTCACCTGGTGTTACAAGCTGGCCGAAGCCACCCTCGATCTTCGGGGAACCGCCGAGGTTCCCGAAGTGCAGGTCCTTCGAATAGACGCCAGGGATGCCGATGTCTCGAAGCAGGTGCTGACGGCGATCGACAAGGCGATCCCCTTTCCCATCGTCTTCGAAATCGCTCGCGGCCCGGGGGAGAGGCGGGAGGTGCGGATGGCCGCCGCCCACAAGCGGCTCGAGGCGCGCACCGCGAAGATCAGCCGGTATTTCACCACCGGCTGGCAGCCCGACGACGCTCCGCGACGGCCCCTCCCGGAGGCCGCCACGCTGCCTTGCCTCTACGCTGCGATCTTGGAATCGCTGGCGCAGGTGAAGATCCGCCCGGGCGAGGACGTATCGGAAATCACCGCAAGGTTGAAACAGGCCGGCAGGCTCGAGCGAGAGATCGCGATGCTTGAACGCAGAGCCGGTAGAGAGAGGCAATTCAATCGCAAAGTGGAGTTGTATCGCACGATCAGAGCGAAACGCGAGGAATTGGCCGAATTCATCGGCGAGAACGCGAATGCGGAGGTTCGTCGAAGCTACGCATGACATCGCCCCCGATCTTCTCCCTCGCCGGAGGACGCCTTACGGTCCTTTGCAGGCTGAATCCTCACAGGCTTGCGGTGCGAGTTGTGCTCCGGCCTTCGGAGGAAGGATACTAAAACCTTGTAATATCGGGGTATGAGTGATGGAGGGGGCATGGCGGCGAGCACGCCCAATGCGACGCCTTTCAAGGGCAACCCGCGAACCGCTTTCGCGCTGTCGCTGGCGCTGGGGCTCGGCCTCGGGTTCACCCTGGCCCAGTGCCAGCAGCCCGGCAGGCAGGATTCCTCTCCCGAGGTCACGCGCCCGACTCCTGAACCTTCCGCCACATCCGCACCTGCGTCACCGTCGCCGACGCCGCAGCCCGCTCCGGCCTCGCCGTCCCCGGCGCCGCAGACGAGCGCTCCGGCCCCCGCTCCCACGCAGACTCCGTCCGCCAGGC
>ERZ772924.1266-NODE-1266-length-11971-cov-16.902064_pt1 | contig 11971 bp, 14 predicted proteins | sample MGYA00512116_ERZ772924 | MGnify/ENA primary metagenome ERZ772924 (study PRJEB29015, sample SAMEA2737920) | human oral metagenome | biome: human oral; feature: human-associated habitat; material: dental | place: China | collected 2134 ...
CTGTTACTGTTACAAATATATATTTTTTGTTACACTTACTTGCTTTTGGTTATCTATATTTATTATATCACACTTTTCTAAAAAAGAATAGCCTTTTTTCTCAAAACTTTAATTATTTTTAAGGATTTATTATAAAAATGAAAATTTTAAAACTTTTATTATAATAAAACTCTTGTAATTTCCTAAAAAACAATATAAAATATATACTAAGAATAAATTTAAAAGGATGTGGTAATTTATGAATTTAAAAAAACAAATGTTAATTAGTACATTTGTAATACTAGCAATAATGAGCTGTGGAAAAAAAGAAGCAACTCAAAATGAAGATCAAGATGAAATTCAAATTGAACAACAAAGTGCTGACACTACAAATAATAATTCGCAATCCAACCCAAAAGAAGCACAGCCAGTTGTAGAATCTTCTGAAAATGTTAATGAAAATGCAACTAATCAACCCGCTTCTCAAGTAAAACCAGAAGAAGTAAAATCTAGCCAGACTTTACAACATGTAGACAGACTTATTGGTAAAGAAATCACAATGGAAGATCGAATTTTAGTATTTTCTAAAGAAAATAACCAATATAAAATAACTTACAAAGGCGAATCTGAAAACGGAATGCAAGTTGACACTAAAAACTTGACTTTCAATGAAAAAAATGACAGTTTAACAGACGGAACTTATACGTTTAAGCTAAATAAAAATAAATTAGGTCTATATGCTGGAAATCAATTTCTATTTACAGTCGATTAATCACATTAATTAATACATAAGAATACACTCAAGCAGTAAAATTATATATTTTTTATAACTGCCTGAGTTTTTTTTATACTATACTCAAACCTATTTAAAATTAAACTACTAAAAATTATATTGATTTAGGTTTGAGTAAAATAGTCATAGCCTTTTGAGTTTAGTTTTAAAGCAGTTTTACTATATTATTCAAATTTATTAAGTTAAAAGATTTCAATAAAGATAATTTTCAATTTTTCAAGATTTTTTATTACTTTTTACCACATATAATTGCTGTAATTTCATTATAATCTTGATTATTTATCTTGTCTCTTTCTTTATATTCCAAATCTGAAATTTTATAAAAATCTTTAGAATCTTTTAGAAAAAAAACATCCTCTAAGTCAAATTCTAAAAAAATATCTCCTAAAGCTTGAAAATATATCACCATACTTCCTGATGGAAAAAAGCAATTACACAGTATCATAGTGTAACCTCTTTCTTTATTAAAGGCATCAAAAATTTTCGCTGCACGAAATGCATCTTTTGATTTATTAAATCCTATATCTATACTGTATGCTGTTAATCCTGTTACTGTTAACAAAGAAGACTTTAAATAAAAACTTCTAGTTTGATACTGATCTAACATTTTTTTTAAAGTTTCAGGTAATTGATTGTATGTGGTATCCAATGTATCTAAAACCGTAGTATAAGTTCTTAAAAACATTTTATCACCTATAATAACTGGAACACTACTAAAACATTCCATTAAATCTAATTCAAAATCATCAGGGTCTTCTGATTGTAATCGTAATTTTATTTTCATTTTGACTATCTCCTATATTTTAATATTCTTTTTATAAATCCAAGTTGCTCAAAATCCAATTTCTTCTTAAAAAAATTTCTCATATATTTTTAAATTTCGTCGTGTTACTGTGACACACTCAATCAAAAAATACTTGTCAAAAATATTTAATAATTCAATAAAACTTATTTAAACCAAACCAAAAAAAGGCAGAAAATTTTTCCACCCTTTTTATTTTTTCTTATAATGAGAACCGCATTGCAAAAACCAGATTTCACCATTTTCTATTTTATAAACAATTCTATTTCCTTCATTAATTCTCCTGCTCCAGTAGCCAGATAGTTCATGCTTCAAGCCTTCAGGTTTTCCGATACCAGTATATCCATTTCTATCAATGTCTTTTATAAGTTCCAATATTTTTTTGAAAACTTTCTTATCATTTTTCTGCCAAAAAAGAAAATCTTCCCATGCTTCATCAGACCATCTTTTTACCATTACAGCACCTCGTGAACTGTTCCACCAGTTTTTTCAATTTGTTCCTTTGCTTTTAGAAGTCTTGTAATATTTTCTTCACTATAGAAATAATCGTCTTTTTCTGACAAGTCAATTTCCAGTTTTCTCTCTCTAACCAATTTTTTGGCTGCCATTGTAAAAAAAACAGGTAGTGTTATTCCCAATTCTTCGCATACATTTTCCAAATCAAATTTTAAATTATCGTCTAATTTAAATGCATAAGTTGTTTTACTCATTTTTATCACCCCTATACATAAATATATATAACTATTATAGCATAAAAATTATAAGAAATAAAACTTTTGTTATATAAATAATAGTAAAACTACTTAACCTCCACCATTTCCCCACGTACAGGAAAAATTGCATTCAATAGCGACTTTGTGTATGGATGTTTTGCTTTTTCAGAAATTTGTCCGCCTTCTATTACTTCCACCACATCTCCGTGGTACATTACTACGATTTCGTGTGCAAAAGACTCTATTAGTGCAATGTCGTGACATATAAAAATCATTGTTATGTTTTTTTCTTTTTGTAATTTTACAAGAAGTTCGACTATGTTTTTTTGAATGGAAACATCAAGTGCCGAAGTTGCCTCGTCGCATATAAGTATCTCTGGCTCAAGCGAAATTGCTCTTGCGATTCCAAGCCTTTGTCTTTGCCCACCACTCATATTTTGTGGATACTTTGTTACGAATTCTTCAGGCAAGTCAACCATTTTAAGAAGTTCTATAGCTTTTTGCTTTCTTTCCGATCTTTTTAGTCTCCCGTAGTTCATTAATGGCTCTGTGAGGATTTGCATAACGTTCATTTTTGGATTGAAAGCTGACCATGGATCTTGAAAGACTATCTGGATATTTTGTCTATTTTCCCACACTTCCTGTTTTGTAAACTTGCTTATATCCCTTCCGTGATACAAAATCTCTCCAGAAGTTGGCTTTTCCAAGTCCATAAGCATATTTACAAGTGTTGTTTTCCCAGAGCCTGATTCTCCAACAATTCCCAAAGTTTTTCCTTTATGAATTTTTAAATTTACGTTGTTACAAGCCACTACTTTTTTATCATTTGATTTTTCATAAATTTTTGTAAGGTTCTTTGTTTCAAGAATTACATCATTAATATTAGACAAGCCTTTCACCTCCAATTTCAGGCACAGCTTCAAGCAATTTTTTAGTATATTCACTTTTTGGATTTTCTATAACTTCATTTTTATTACCTGCATCAACGATTTTTCCATTCTGCATAACAATTATTTTATCTGAAATATATGCCGCAACTCCCAGATTGTGAGTTACCATTATGATAGAAGTGTCAAATTTTTTTCTCAAATCCATTATTTCCTTAACTATTTGAGCCTGTGTTATAACGTCCAATGCACTCGTTGGCTCATCTGCCAAAATAATTTTTGGATGGAAAGTTAGTGCCATTGCTATTCCTACACGCTGTTTCATTCCACCTGACAGCTGGTGCGGATAGCTTTTCATAATGATTTCAGGATCTGGCAAGTTTACTTTGGAAAACATATCTTTTGCTTTTTCTTCAGCTTCTTTTGCCGACATTTTGGAATGTGTCTGAATGTATTCGACAAACTGTTTTCCTATTTTTCTTATTGGATTAAGAGTTCCTCCTGAATCCTGTGAAATCATAGTTATTTCAGTCCCTCGCAGTTCCCTCCATTGATTAAGGCTTTTACTGAGCATTGAGTTTCCATTATAAATTATATCACCCGAAATTATTTTCCCTCCATTTGGCAATAGTCCCAAAATAGAAGAAAGAACGGTAGATTTTCCACTACCGCTTTCCCCCACAATTGTTATTATTTCACCTTTTTTCAATGAAAGAGAAAAATTTTCAACTACTGGAGGCTTATCCCCATACTGAATTGTCAAATCTTTTATCTCCAACATAAATTCTCCTTAATTAACTTTTGCTACATCTTTTGTTATCCAGTAGTAATCCATTGGATACATTTTAAGCCCTGTTACTGCTTTGTTGCTGTAAAGGAATGTAGTTTCATATCCAAAGAATAATGTCGCCGCATCGTTCATTATTAACTGCTGTATTTTTACAACAAGATCTTTTCTCTTAGCTTTGTCAAATTCTTTTGATAATTCATCAAGCATTTTATCAACTTCAGGGTTTGAATAACCTGTTTTGTTTGTTTCTGCTTTGCTGTACCAGTTTTCATGCAAGTATTTTTCAGGATCTCCAGTATTTGCAGCAAGTACGTTCCAAATTAACATATCAAAGTTTGAATCGTCTCTCATACTCAAAACTGTTTCATAACTCACAGGCTTTAATGTTACTTTGATTCCAATTTCCTTCATATCTGTCTGAAATGCCTGAGCATAAATTCCCAATTCTTCTCTACTTGTATAAATTACAAAGTTTAAGTCAAGTTTTGATCCGTCAGGACGTTCCAAATACCCATCTCCATCTCTATCTTTGTATCCAGCATCTGCCAGTATTTTTTTAGCACTTTCTGGATTATACGCATTTTCATCCTTTAATTCATTAAATCCGTAGTCCAATGTTGGAGGTACTGGTGCTTTTCCTGGAGTTGCTCCACCTTGTAATAAGTTTTGTGTATAGTTTTCTCTATTTGCACCTCTTATTATTGCTTCTCTTAATACTTTATCTTTAAGTCCTTTAGTTTGGTTCATAAAAGCATAAGTTGATCTAAGCGATTTCAATTCATTTATTACAATATTTTTATCCCCTTCAAAATCAGCCTTATTAGTAACTTTCAAGTTGTACGCTACATCAATTTCTCCTGATTTTAACGATAATGCTCTTGTATTTTGATCATTTATATCTTTAAATGTTACTTTTGCCAATTTTGCTTTTCCATTCCAGTACTTTTCATTTCTTACAACAACTGTCTGTTCACCAGGCTTAAATTCTTGAACAATAAACGGTCCTGTTGATATTGGTCCTTTTTGAGCAAATTCATCTGTATTAACTGATGTATCAACTATTAAGAATAATGGATCTGCCAATGATTCAGGCAATATTGCTACAGGCTCTTTTGTTTTTATTTTCAATTCTTGTCCACTAGCCTCTATTGAAGCATATTTAAAGAATGATTCTGCTCTTTTATTTTTAGCAAATACTCTTTCTATTGATTTTTTTACTGCTTCTGCTGTCAATGGATGTCCATTTGAGAAAGTTACTCCATCTCTTATTTTAAAAGTCCACTCTAATTTATCATTACTTAATTTCCAGCTTTCAGCAAGCAATGGCTGCAAGTTACCCTTTTCATCAAAAATTGTCAAGTTCTCTCCAACACCATAACGAGTTACAACCCAGCTAAAATACGTATCTGTAGGCTCAAGCGTATCTGCAAACGAAGTTACTCCTACTACAAGTTCATCTGGATTAGTCTTACTTTTTGTAGAACTGCCTTTTCCACCACATGCTACAAGCAGCATCAATACTGCTAAAATTAAAATTAAAAATTTACTTTTACGATTTTTTAACATTTTTTTCTCCCTATATATTTTATTTTTTGTTACCATATTTTTTATAAATTACTCATTTTTTATATCAACTACATCTCTTACTGAATCTCCCAGCATATTGAATATAACTACAACTACTACTATTGCTAATCCCGGATACAGCATTACCCACGGTGCTCTACTAAGTGCTGATCTTCCTTCATTTAACATTGCTCCCCATTCTGGAGTTGGTGGCTGTGCCCCAAATCCTAAAAATGAAAGTGCAGCTATTTCCAGCATTAGTGTTCCCATATCCGAAACTGCTGTTACTATCATTGTTGTAATCATATTTGGAATTATGTATTTAAATATTATTGAATAATCCTTACTTCCTGTTATTTTTGCAGCTTCTACATAAAGTTCCTGCTTTATTTTCAGTACCATACTTCTTGCAAGCCTTGCATATTTTGTCCAAGTAACTGCGGCTATTGCAATAATCGAATTTTTAACGCTTGGATTCAAAAGTCCTGCTATCGCTATAGCAAGAATAAGTCCAGGAAACGCAATCATCATATCCCCTATTCTCATTATGACTGTATCCACAATCCCACCAAAATATCCTGCAATTACTCCTAATATTGTTCCTACTGCAAATATTACAAACATTAACGTTAAAGTCATAAATATAGAATATCTTGAGCCATATATAATTCTTGAAAATAAATCTCTTCCAAGATGATCGGTTCCAAAAATAAATCGATTTGATGGTCTTTGTAAACTTGGTCCTAATTGTTTAAAAGGATCTTTTGGAACTATAACTGGTGCAAAAATTGCGATTAATACCACAATAATAGCCAATACCAAAAATATTTTCAGTTGAGTATCTTTTCCTATAAATTTTAATTTTTTCAATTTATTCAAACCTAAATTACCTCCTCAACTCTCGCATCCAAATATTTGTATGAAATATCAACTGTAATATTTACTAGTAAATATAAAAATGCAATTATAAGAACATAAGATTGAACTAATGGATAATCCTGTGATTTTATAGCAGCTACTGCCATTCTTCCCATTCCTGGCCAGTTATAAACTATCTCTACAACTGCTGTTCCTCCCAGAAGGCTTCCTAATGAAAGTCCAAGTAATGTTATTATTGGAAGCATTGCATTAGGCAGTACATGTTTCCATAAAATATCTCTTTCTTTTATTCCTCTCATTCTAGCCCCTGTCACATAACCTTTTCCAAGTTCTTCAAGGAATATGTGTCTTATTTGACGTATATATTTAGCTGACATTGCTATCGCTATTGTAAATGCAGGTAAAATCATTGAACCAAAATCAGCATTTCCGCCTGAAACTGATACAAGTCCAAGCTGTACTCCAAATATGCTCAAAAATACCAGTCCTAGCCAGAAACTAGGTATTGACATTCCCATAAATGTTATCATTCTTATTAAATAATCCTGCCATTTGTTTTCTTTTACTGCCGCAAGTATTCCAAGCGGTATCGACATTGCACACATCATAAAAAGAGACAGAAAAGATAATGACAATGTAGGTATAAATGCCTGAGCAATTTTCTGAATTACAGGTATTCTTAATGAATATGACTTTCCAAAGTTTCCTTGCAGTACTCCAAACAGCCATTTCCAGTATTGAATATAGAAAGGCTTATCAAGTCCAAGTTCTGCCCTTGTTTGAGCCAAAAGTTCAGGTGTTGGAATATGTCCACATTCTGTCAACATTACTTGTGCAGGGTCTCCCGGCGAAATATACATAAGACAGAAAGTAAAAAAACTTATTCCAAAAAGTACAATTAATATTTGTGTAGCATATTTTACTATTTTTTTATTCTTCGTCATTGTTCTAAATTCGTGATACTTATCACTTCCTCCTTTAAAAATACGACTTTTTTATTAAAATCGTTATACTTTTTTCGATTTACTAGTTTACTAAATAAAGAAATTTAAATTATATTTTATAATTTTTACAAATAAAAAATTCAACTTCGAAAGTTGAACTAAATTTTATATATTAAAACAGATGAATAGTATTTATGCAGATTTACAGCAGTTTTTATATATTAAATTTTTCCCTTCCCGAAAAATAAAATTTTTTAATATAGGCAAGTCTCCTGACTAACTTCATCCTACTCGTACCCTTCCCAAAATATAATAATATTCCAGTGGTTTTTCAGTACTTTCGTCAGTATCACAGTAGAGGTGGCTGTACCAGATTCTAACTGGTTTCCTTATTAAGTTTTACAACACCTATAAAATTATAAATTTAAAATTATTCTTTTGCTATATTAATAAACTTCTTCTAATTTATCCATAAACATTTTACGTATAAACTGATATTCTCCCATTCCTTTTAATAAAGGTGTTACTTCATATCCTTCATTTTCAAGAGCAGTTTTCCATGAATCATCCTCATCAGAAGCCATATCATTTTTGGCATGATCTCCTGCTACAATCATAAACGGCTTTAACAGTATTTTCTTAAATCCTCTTCCTTTTAACTTTTGAATAACATCTTCAATTGTCACTTTTCCTTCAACTGTTGCTACAAAAATATTGTCTTTTCCAGCTTTCACATATTCCTCTTGAAGACGTTGATATGTACTGTCTGCGACACTTTCAGATCCATGACCCATAAATACAATGGCATCATTTCCTTCAAGATTGTTAAATTCTTCATTGTTCACAACTTTTTTAAAGTCTTCATCAGTTGCTAAAAGTGGTTTTGAAATTTTTCCATACTTGTTATTAAGTTTTGAATACTCAACTCCATCTAGAATATGTAAAGACATTGTAATAATCTCATCATATCCTTTATTTTTTAAGGCTTCTAGCCCTTCCTCCTGATCAAATATGTGGATTCCTTCTTTTCTTTCCACTATTCGTCTTATAACTCCTGAAGTGTAGGCTCTTTCCACATTTTCAGTTCCATACTTTGCTTCCACTTCTTTTTGAATCGAGTCAAGGCATTTTTCTCTTGTATCCTTATGCGATGTACCAAAACTTGTTACTAAAATCGCCTTTCTCATAAACACTTCCTTTCCATCTGAATTTATAAAATTATTTACTTTTTACTAACTAATTTACTAATATTTATATTTGACAATCAAACTATCTTTTAACTATGCTTCTATTATAATAATTTTTTTCGTTTTTTGCAACTATTTTTTTAAATTATTTTAATATTTTTCTAGTAAGTATAATTTTTCACATTTCTTCAAAATCAAGTATTTATAGGTATATTTTATTTTTTTCTTTTAAAAAACTATCAAAAAGATGAACATATGATCAAATAAAAAAATATAGTAAATAAAATAATTAAAATTTTAAGTTCGTCTTCCTTTTTTATACTTTTTCTAAAGAATTACTTGATGTATCTTTTGAATGTTTATTCTCACAAGACAGCAAGAATGCTCCTGCAATAAGAATTATAACTGATAATTTAGTTTTTATCATGTATAGCTTTCTCCTTATTAAGAATTTGATTCGAGAATTATGCTTATTTCTTTCTCATTATAGTACGGTTTTATAAGCTTTTCTAGTTTTTTTAGGTCATCTTCTGTGGCATTTTCAAATATAAAGGTTATTCTTGGTTTCAAGTTATTGTATTTCATAAATTCATACCAGTCAATTTCTTCAAACTTTCTTTTTTTGTTAAAATAACCTCTTAATTTCTCACCATAATTTTTTAAAAAATCATTTTCTTCATCAACAGTTTGAATATTTAATATTTTATTATAGAACAAAAATCCATTATATCCTTGAGTTTTTTGAGATTTATTACCTTTTTTATCTTCGTACTCTAGTTCACCTAAATAATCTATAGGATCATTGTACCACCAATAAATGCTTCTATATATTTTCCCTTTCTTATAACTACCAAAAATCTTTTCAATTTCAGGGAATTTATTTCCTTTTGACTCATCATATAAAAGATTATTTAACACATATTCTCTAAATCCTAATCTATCTAGTATCGCAAGAAATAATGATAGCCTAAGTTCTTTATAATAATCCTTTTCATTACTTGTCAAAAAACTTGCATCATTTTCAGTTATAAGAACTTTTTCCATTTCTGGATTATTTGAATACAGATAGTTAGATTTATACACTATAAATCCTTCGTTTTTTCCCATGACATAAGTTTGCGGTACATAGAAATTATTTCCTTGCATTGGAACATACTCGACCTTATACAAATTTCTGTCTATTACCACATTAAACTCTCTTTCCAGCATATCATAAACCTGATTTAAGTATCCTTCTGCTTTTTTCTCCCTTATTTCTCCTGAATTTGCTTCCTTATGTTCATATATTGCACTGAATATTCCTAAAAAAATCAATGGAGACGACAAAATTAAATTAAAACCTATAAAAATTAATAAAATAAAACCTATTTTTTTCATTTTATTTCACTACTCCTTTTAGTATTATCGACTAATCACACATCTATATAATTTGATATATATTATCCTGAAAGTTTTTCATTTTGTATATGTGGAATAGTATGTCTCATCATACAATTTCTTTTATAACAAAACAGCCTTAGATTATCACTAAAGCTGATTTACTATGAAATATTGCAGATAATTAGCAGAAAACTCAAATTTCTTATATGGTTAGTACAAGAAATTTGAGTCAATCTTTAACTTTAAATCTTAAGTTATTTTCTTGTGAGATTTAATAAATTATTATATCCAGTATCTTCTTATTATAATAAGGTTCTATCTCTTTTTGTAGCTTTTCCCCTTCTTCTTTTGTTCCATCAAAATAAAACTCTATTATCGGATATATTTCATGTATTTTCATATATTCTTCCCAGTTTATTGTTTCAAGACTTCTTGGGGTACTAAAATATTTTTCATATCTTTTCCCATATTCTTCCATTACTTCTGAATTATAAACATTGTAGTACTCAGAACCTTCAGATTTTCCTCTACAGTTTATATTATTTACATAGTTTAGATTATAAGATTGTTCAAACTGGCTTCCTATACCTCCACATTCCCAAATGTTACTTTCTATGTAATAAGTAATTTTCCCCTCATATTTTTTAAATATCTGCTCTATTTTTTCAAAATTATTTCCTTTCGTCTTATCATATATCAGAGTATTTAATATATATGGTTGTAATCCAAAATCTGCTACTATTTTCAATAGCCATCTTCCATCATCAAAACCTTTTAATGTACCATAACCTGTTATTTCATAATACATATCTTCCAATTTTTTAAAATACTCTGATTTATAACTTATTCCTTTTTTCTTTATGCCATAAACAGGAGGAGGGGATTTAAATACGTAACCACCTTTATGCCCTATTACTTCAATTTCATAATCATTCTTATTCATAGTGAAATTGTATTTAGTTTTTGCTTCCTTTATTAAACTTATAAACTCTTTTTTTCCTTCTTCGGCTTCTTCCATTTGGCTTATAATGCTATATCCTAAAAACAAACCTATAATTAAAACAAAAAACATAGATACTGATATAACTAATATTTTTACTGTCTTCATTACTTATTCCACCCCTCTGGTCTTACAAGCAGTTTATCTATAATCTCTATTTCTTCACGCATCTTGTTAAAGTCCTCACTCATTTTATGACCATCATTATCTTTTTTGGGATTTCTTTCTTTATCAAAAGGATCCCCAGTATAATGATATTTGCTTTGATATATTATATTTCTAGATATTGGATTATATCCAAATTCCTGGTTTATTTCTAAAAATTATTTTACTTTTGATTTTACATTTTGAAATAATCCTTCTACAAATTCTGCTTTAGTTGTATCACTTCCAGAAATTTTTACAGTTCCTACTATTTCCCGTGCAAAAGGATACACATTATAAGTCCATCCATTCTTTGTAGTAATTTGACGAATATTTTTATTTTCTGATGCCGCTACTTCTGTAACTTCTACCTGTCCTTTGTATTTGTTTTTTTCAAATAACTTCAAAATACTTACAAGTGCAGATTCATCGTGCTTTTCTATAATAAACTCAACCTTATCTGCTCCTGAAAGGTTTTGATACATCTGTTTTGCAAAATCTCCGTCCTTTTTCATTCCAAAAAGAAGATTTGCAAGTCCTCCTCTATTTATTGTTCCTGATATTATTGGACTTTCATAATTGTCATTAATAACTCCAATTACAACTTTGTCAAAAGCTGAAAACGATAGTGTTCCAAAAATAATAAATAATGCTAAAATTAATTTTTTCATTTGTGTCTCTCCTTTTTTATTTTCTCCAGTTTTATAAAAATTTTAGTTGATATTATATTTCTATCTTCTTCTGCCCTTCATAAATCCTCCACCAAGTCCTGGAATACCGCCACTGTTAAACATTTTCATCATTTGTTTCATTTGTTCAAACTGCTTTATCAATTTATTTACGTCATTTACCTGAACTCCGCTTCCTTTGGCAATTCTCATTTTACGGCTTCCGTTTTTTAGAAGTT
>ERZ772924.1270-NODE-1270-length-11951-cov-3.473016_pt1 | contig 11951 bp, 10 predicted proteins | sample MGYA00512116_ERZ772924 | MGnify/ENA primary metagenome ERZ772924 (study PRJEB29015, sample SAMEA2737920) | human oral metagenome | biome: human oral; feature: human-associated habitat; material: dental | place: China | collected 2134 ...
TATCTCGAAAATATCCTCTAGTTCGCAACATTCAGTTATTATATCTATGACACGCTTGCTAACTTTATTGTTTTCCAAATGCGTTGAAATATAGGGCGAAAACAAAATTCTTTGGCTTTCATCTATGGTAATCGCCTGGTGCTCCAATGCCTGCAATGAACCTAGAGCCATCAATAAAATTGCCCTCTCGCCCACAATATCAATATTTTTCTCTAGTATCATTCGGTCTCGCTCCGCTCGTATTTAATTTCATCTAAAATCATACAAATCTTCCTCTCGTCTATCTCCCCATAAAGGCAAGGGTTTGCCAGCTCAAATATGATCTCTTGCAAAATTTCATCCTCATATCCTATATCCTCGCGACACTCTATTAAATTTGCCCATTCCTCAAGGAGATCATATGAAATTTCTTTATCGATGACCCTATTTAAGATGTTTGCAATGGTATTTTGAGTTATTGTTACAAGCTCCGATTCGCTATTAAAACCTATCTTTGCCAAGTCGCTTTTTATCGCGCTTATATCTTTAGTAAAATTTATTAAATTTAATAAAATATCTATTTTAGTCATCAATGCCGTATTTACCCTCACGCTTCTATAGCCATATCCTTATATTTTTCATAAAGTCTTGGTTTCAAAATTTTAAATTTCACAGCGTTTCTCCTTAGTCCTTTCCAAATTTAAAGATTTATCCAATCCTCTTTTTTACGCCGAATTCAAATTCGACCTGCTTAAATGCGTCCTCTGTGCTTTTATAAAATTTCCCATACACAATCCAATTAAAATTTTCATTTGGACACCGGCCTGGGGCCAATGGCCGGATAATATATAAAATCATCTCCGTTTCTAGCGCGATACTTAGTGATATATTGGATCGCCACTTCGAATGCATCGTCATCCCCCTTGTCTGTATACCAGCCGTCGCATGTGATGACGGGCTTATTGCCGCTTAGGCGATATACTTCTCCTCCTAGGATAATCATACCTTTATCTCTTGTGATTTTTAACACATCCATTACATCGTCAAATCTCCAAGCGATTTCATAAAATCCGAGCTTCTCTCTTAAGTTTATACCGCGCTCCAGCAGATCCTGCGGCACTATATTTACAAAATCCTCATCTGTAAACAACATAATTCGCTCCTTTTAGGTATAAAATTATTGCCATTGCCATTTTTCTATTTCGTCTTTCTTTACGAAATACCCTCTTTCGCCGCAAGGATAGTAAATTTTACACCATTTACTCCCGCAGGATTGGATAGGGATGACTATCTCATCATAATAAGCAAATTCTTCTTTATCTTCATAGAAAATTTTACGAATAACGGCGTCTTTAAATTTATATATAATTTTTTGATCTATTTTTTCGCCGCATTCGCCGTAAAAGGCACCGTCTTCGTGTTTTGCAAAAGTGATTTTATGCCCTAAAATTGTAGGGCTGCACCCATATAGGCATAACGCGACAAAAGATATAACAAAATTTCTCATCTCTTTCTCCTCTCTTCTATAATATTGCGTATTGCGTCTTGTACTTCTTGATGCTTTTGACGCTCCCGCTGGTGAATTTTAGCAAAATATACGCTTTGTTCATATGGAAAATCCCTAATGCGAAAAAGCCCCTAATAAGAGTCCTAATATTTCGGAAAAGATTATATCTAAAATAAAAATGAAAGAAGCCCGGAACGACTAAAATTTAAGATAGGTGTCTACGCGCAAGAACCCAATGCAACTAAAAGAAGTGATTGGAACTTAAAGATAGCTTAATTGGTGGAGGTGTGCGGGATTGAACCGCAGTCCGAAAACAAACGACCAAAGCCTCTACATGTTTAGCAAAAGTGAAGTTCTCGCGCAGGCTCGCTCACTTTCCAAAACGACCCGCCTGTGCAAAGACTAGGATTTCACCCTACGGCTCGTCACGCCGCAGAGCTACGCTATCGCAGATTACCCGCCGCCGCGCTTAGATAGTATCGGCGCAGAGCAGGGCTCGACTGGACTTACGCAGCTTTAGCGTAAGCAGGAGCAAATTTAACGTTGTTTGCGTTTAAATTTAGTTTGGATTTTATACGCTGTATCCAAAGCGACATGCCGCCTTGACCCATCCGTTCCCGTCGAAGCCAAGTCACCCCCGAAAGAATGCGCGCGCATTTTACTTTAAAATTTTATAAATGTCAAATTCGGCTTATGCTAGAATTGTGTTCAAATTTTAACCAAATCAAGGAGCCAAAATGTCAAAAATCACGCTTTCTAAATTATATGAGATGAAAAAATCCGGCGAAAAGATCGTGATGATCACCGCCTACGACGCGCTTTTTGCTAAAATTTTCGACGACGAGGTCGATATGGTGCTCGTAGGCGACAGCCTAAATATGAGCTTCGGTGGACACTCCGAGACCCTGGGCGCGAGCGTAGAGCAGATGATATATCATGCGCGCGCCGTAAGACGGGGACTAAAGCGGGCGTATATGGTCGTGGACATGCCGTTTTGCTCGTGCGCGACGCCCGAGCTCGCGCTGCAAAACTGCGCCAAAGTTTATGAGAGCACCGGCTGCGACGCCGTCAAAATCGAAGGCGGCGCGCATATGGCAGATACCGTGGCGCTGCTTCATCGAAACGGTATCGCCGTGATGAGCCACATCGGGCTAAAGCCGCAGTTTTCGCGCTTTATGGGCGGTTACAAGGTAAGCGGACGCGGAGAGGAGGGTGCGCGCGAGGTCTTAAACGACGCTAGAGCGCTTGTCGAGGCGGGCGCGGTGCTGCTGCTGGTGGAGGGCACGATCTGCTCGGTTGCAAATCAAGTGGTGCTCGGTACCGACGTGCCCGTCATCGGCATCGGCGCGGGCGCGGGCGTGGACGGACAGGTGCTCGTGTGGAGCGATATGTGCGGGTTTTTCACGGAGTTTCGGCCGAAATTCGTTAAGCGTTATTTAGACGGCGCTGCGCTGGTAAAAGGCGCGGTGCGCGAATACGCGCGCGAAGTGAAGGACGAGAGCTTCCCAAGCGAGGAGTTTGAATATAAGCAATAACGGGATTTTGGGCTAAATTTTAAAATTTACGCGCCGAAATTCCAGCGATAAAGCCCCGCTTGCCTTAAAACAATGCTTCGTTTTCGCGCGTCGCAGGCTATGCAAATAGCTCGCGCCGCTTGAAATTTATTCGGCGCGAGCGATTGCGAGCGCTTTAGCTAGTGCGAGAGATCGCAGGCGCTTTGGGCGGATACTCTGCGCGGTATATTTTATACGGGGCGCCGTGCGAGAGTTTGCGCGCTTCTGCATGCGGGCGCTATTTATGTCGCCGAGCGCAATGCGCGAGCGCTTTTCATGAACGCTCTCGCGCCCGCAGCTCTAAAATACGCTACGAGCGCTAAATTTTACGCACGTAGCCGTAGAGCTCAAACATAAACCAGCCGTCACGCCTAAACGGTTTATAAAATTTAAGGAGAAAATTTGGCTAAAGCTTTAAAAATCATCATAGCCACGGCTCTGGGTTTGCTCTTTTGCGTAAAGGTGCTGCCGATTTTGGCGGCATTTTTCGCGTTGAATTCTTTCTCTGATAAAGATGATATGGAACTGGATAAAGCCCCGCCGATGCAAAACTACGAGCAAAATCGCGAGAAATTCCTAGACCTGTTAGCTTTTGCAGGTCGCAACTTCCCTAAAAATTTGCGCGTTACAATCCAGAGCACCTACGGCGATGAGTATATTTGGATCGATTTGGACGGCAACGAGACGAAATTTTATTCAAATTTTAGAGACAATGCGCCGGGTATTGGCGAAGGGTTAAAGCTCATTGGCTGGGACAAAAAGACGTTTGCAGAGCTAAAATCAAAGCTCGCAGCGATAAACGCCAGAACCATCGTGCTAAATAGAAGCGGCGACAGCGGGGTGCCTTGGGCGGAGATCACCTACCGATACGTGGAGCACTTCACCGATAGCTATCAGTTTTATGCTCCGGATAGCCCGAAACTCGCGGAGCTATATGCCAAGGGCTGCTCGAAAAAATTTCAAAGCGACGGCGTAGTGTTTTTATTCGAAAGCACAACGTCCGGCTTATATAGAGCGTTCTGCGATGGCGACGACGATAATAAGAGCGTTTTGATCGAAGAGCATGATTTGTAGAACTAGGCTCGCGCAGGAAAAATTTAGCGTCTTAATTTGGGGTGCGATCGATAAGGCGTCGTGAGATTCACGGCTAAATTTAATCGCCCGAGCCCGCGTTGAGCTTGGCGCAAATTTTAAAATTCACGCTAAATTCTAAGTCGTCTTGAAAAACGAAATTTCGCGCGAAATTTTACCTAGCTGCGCAAGCGCGTAAGGCAAAATTTTGCATAAAATTCTACACAGAATTTCTTGCAAAATTTTAACCGATTATGTGAGATAAAATTCTAGCCTGCTGCGTACCGCGAAGCTTGAAGCGCAGAATTTAAATCTTCGCTGCCGCAAAAACAAAATCCGCATCAAAGCTCTACAAGACAAAATTTTGTCGCAAAATTTCGCTGCAAAATTCCAAACGCAGAATTTAATATCGCAAAATTCCAAGCGCCAAATTTTACGTTGTAAAATTCCGTGCGTATTTTTCAGTTGGCTAAATTTCGCTCTTTAATTCTACGCGCTCAAATTTCGCACCGCCGCTCGCGAACGCCTAAAGCCTTAAATTATACGTGTTAAATTTCACCTCGTAAAATTTAGCGCAGTTAGCGACCCGCGCGCTGTCTTGAAACCGCTACGGCAAAATTACATACTTAAAGCATAGCGAGCGCAACGGCATGAGTGTAGTCTTAAATCCGCTGCGGTAAAATTCCGCAGTCTTTCGCGACGGGTGCTCTGCTTTTTAGCCCCAGCCCTAAGCGCGTACCGTAAAATTCCGCGCGGCAAATTTTATTTCCGCCTACAAAGACGGCGCCTTGCTAAAATTGTCAAAATTTAGCCATTTTTCGCTACACTTGCTAAAATTTTAAAAACGATTAAAGAGAGATTATGGACAGAATTGTAGAGATCGAAAAGATGCAGCTCGATGAGAGCGTGGAGAGCTCGCTGCGCCCGTCGAGCTTCGAGGATTACGTGGGGCAGGAGAAGATCAAATCAAACCTCGCTATCGCGATCGCTGCGGCGAAAAAGCGCGCCGACGTGCTCGATCACGTGCTTTTCTACGGGCCGCCCGGGCTCGGTAAAACCACGCTAGCCCACATCATCGCCGCTCAGATGGGCGCCGCTATCAAGGTCACCGCCGCGCCGATGATCGAAAAGGCGGGCGATCTGGCGGCGATTTTGACGAACCTGCAAAGCGGCGACGTGCTTTTCATCGACGAGATCCATCGCCTAAGCCCCGCGATCGAGGAGGTGCTATATTCGGCGATGGAGGACTTCCGCCTCGACATCATCATCGGCTCGGGTCCCGCCGCGCAGACTATCAAGATCGACATTCCGCACTTTACGCTCATCGGCGCCACGACGCGAGCGGGCATGATCTCCGCGCCGCTGCGGGATCGCTTCGGCATGCAGTTTCGCTTGCAGTTTTACACGCACGCCGAGCTTGCGCGGATAGTGCAGATCGCTTCTGTTAAACTCGGGAAGGAGAGCGCGGCAGATGCCAGTGCCGAGATTGCGCGCCGCTCTCGTGGTACTCCGCGTATTGCGCTGAGGCTACTGCGCCGCATACGCGATTTTGCCGAGGTGCGCGACGAGGGCGCTATCTCGCACGATCGAGCGCGCGAAGGGCTCGAGGCGCTGGGCGTGGACGAGCAGGGCTTTGACGAGATGGATATAAAATATTTGGAAATTTTATTTGACGCCAAGCGCCGTGCCTTGGGGCTTAGCACGATCGCGGCGGCGCTTAGCGAGGACGAGGGCACGATCGAGGACGTCATCGAGCCCTATCTGCTCGCCAATGGCTACATCGAAAAGACCGCCAAGGGCCGCATCGCAACCGATAAGGCGCGCGAGGCACTCGGTCTCGTGCTAAAGACCGCAGAGAGAAATCTGTTTGAGGAGTAGGGCGGATGAAATTTTATACTTTACGGCGCTGAGCCAATAGCTACGCAGGCGGAGACCCTACCGTGGCGATTTTGTATATTTGATCTTTGAATTTTGCTTGGTTTTAAAATTTCTTCAGATTTAAAATTTAAAGCGGGAAATTTTATAAATTTAGAGCAAATTTATTATCGGCTCAATAAAATATCCAAAAGAATATGAAGAGAAATTTTATGAAATTCATAACAAAATATATAAAAAGGCTCTTATATTATTTTTACGATGTATTTTATAGGCGTGTTTTTATCAGGGGAGTTTCGCATCCGCCGGCACAGGTGGCTAGCATAGGCTGCTATGGTTTGCTTTTTGTCCTGTGCGGAACGCTCCTTACTATTTATAGAACGGATACGTCGCCTAAGCAGTTAAATGAGCTTGAGATAGATACCGGAATTTTAAGAAGCGTTTATTATGATTTTCGCGGAAGCGGCGGACGAATACATATAGAACTAGAAAACGGCAAGAAAAAGGTTTATGAAATAAGCAAAAGCGATAGCGATATTTACGAAAAGATAAAAGGGCAAAAAATCAAAATTTATGGCGAGCCAAGCCCAGATATATTAGGTAATAATGAAATTTTACAGCTTGAAGATAAAGATGGAAAGATATATAAGGAATATAATTTTGATCATAGATTGTTAAGACCATATTTGATGACCGCACAGTTTAAATTCTTTTTAAAAGGGGCAGTTTTTCTACTTTTATTGATATTTTTTATAAATTTTTCAGATAGAAATTTGATTAAAAAAAATCCAGAAAAAGGAGCAAAAAATGAGTAACGGGTTGGGTATTTATTAGGGATGCGCTTTCGCATGGTCTCGCTAATGCGGCTGCAGCGCAAGCTGGAGCGAAGTTCTGCTTTCGTACGCCTATAAGGGCGGCTATTATTCTCACTCTCCATTGAAAGTTAAAATTTAGTTTATTCGCGCACCTGTTGTGCTCATTATTTTATAAATTCGCTATTCTTTTGCTCTACGTAGATTGTTGTTTGCGATTATTAAGGTACATTGATTTTCTAAAAAATAGCCTGTCACCCGCTTAGCTTTTACTTCACTCTCGTTTATTGTACCGATTTTTACTTCGCTTCTAGCAGACGCATTCGCTATACATTTTTCTTTTCCGCATAAAGTTGCCATTGGGCTTATTGTAAGAGTTGTGGCGCGAACGAATCCAAACATCGGGTGCGCGCGGCTTTAGATTTTGCGGCGCGGCATACGCGTCTGGCGTCAACATATCAGCACTGCCCACCAAAGCGCTAATTTCATCAAATTTAGCCGCCCGCAGCCTGCGCATTCGTATCGCGCGCGCCGATTACCACGCGCGATAGACCTAGCTGCGCCAAAAGCTCGGCGCAATACGGCGTCTTGCCGCGGTGCACGCAGGGCTCGAATGCGGCATAGGAGCACACATCTAGTTTTGACGTATGTTCGAGCTATGCGCTATTTTCATAAATTAGGTACGATCCGTGTACATGTCGTATAGTGCGCTGTATGTTGAAAACGCACGAGGACGTCGCTCGTAAATTCTATGAAATTTTAAAATTTAATCGAAATCTGATAAAAAAATTTATAAAATAGCTCATCAAATTTCAAAAGGATAAAATTTGCCGACGTCAAAAGATAATGCCCCAAGCCGCAACGAAGACCTGGCTGAAAAGATAGCTCAAAACAACGCCGAGAATAACGCCAAAAGCGAGGCTCAAAATTTCACCGAAAATCAGACCGTAAATAACGAGTGGGGCAAAATCGAAGCCGCCGCCGAAGCCAAAGCGACCGTCAAAAACAAAAACAAGAACAAAAACAAAACCGCCACCGAAAATCAAAGCGAAAACATAGCCGAAGCGCGCAAAGCTGCCAGAGGAAATACCGGCGCCGATAAAGCAGGCGCAGTTGCGCTAGACGCCGCGGAAGGCAGGACTAAAACTGCCGCCGAAAATAAAAGCAAAAGCCGGATCGAAACCGACAGAGTCTCATCTGCCGGTGCTTCCGCGCTTAACGACGCTGTCGAAGCCAACGAAACCTTCTCGGCTAATGCTTCCGCGTTAGGCGATGCCGCCGCTTCGGGGGCCGCCGCGGGTGTGAAAGCAGGTCTTGCCAAGGCTAGCGGGCGCGCAAAGACGAACAAGATATTTTTTATCGGCGCAACCTTGCTGATGTTTTGCTGCGTGATCTATCTATTTTCGCCGTTTTTGATGGTGATCGCAATCGGCGTGCTGATGGCGGTGGCGACCTCGGGTCTGCACGCTAAAGTGACGAAGCTGTGCCGTGGCAGGCGCACGCTAGCCTCGGTGCTTAGCCTGTTTTTGCTCTGTGCGCTTTTTTTCGTGCCCTTCATCTATGCAGTGATCGAGATCGCCAAAAACGCCGCGAGCTTCGATATGGCGCGCCTAAACGACGCGCTTAGCTACGTTCAGAGCCTAAACATCAAGCTGCCCGGGCCTTTTGAGAAATTTGATACGCAGTTTCGCTCGTTTTTGGCAAACCTAGACGTCGCGGGCCTAGCGAAGCAGATCATCTCCTACCTCTCGGTCGTCGGGAAATCCAGCGCGAAATTTATCGTCGATATGGTGCTTATCGTCGTGTTTTGCTTTTTTGCATACCTCTACGGCGAGAGCTTCAAGCGCTTTTTCAAAAAAATTCTACCGGTCGAGCCCGCGCAGATCGATTATATCTTTTCTGAGACGGCAAATACGATGAGCGTCGTGTTTTACTCGACCATCTTCAATGCCGTATTGCAGGGCTTTTTGTTTTCGATCATCGCGGGGATCTTCGGCTTTGACGCGCTGCTGATGGGGGTGCTTTTCGCCTTCTGCTCGCTCATCCCCGCAGTCGGCGGCGCGCTTATCTACGTGCCTACCGCGCTATACGTGCTAGCGGGGGGCAGCACCTCGGGCGCGATCGTGATAATGGCGTATTGCGTGATACTGATCTCGACGCTCGCGGACAGCTTCGTAAAGCCGCTCGTGATAAAATTTATCAACTCGCGCTTAGTCGAAAACCCCGCAAACATCAACGAGATGCTGATCTTCTTCTCGATGCTTTCGGGCATCAGCACGTTCGGGTTCTGGGGCGTGATCTTGGGACCCGCGATTTTAACGCTATTTATCGCTGTGCTAAATTTATACGATTATCTAAAAAAGATAGAATTCGAGTAGGGCTTGCGCCGCTGGGTGCTTTTAAATTTATGAAAATGCTGCCCGTAAAACGCAATGCCCAGCACGCCCTTGCGGCTCTTGCGCCCTCGCGCCTTTGCGCAGGTTTAAAGGCTTTAAATTTAAAGGCAAATTTTAATTTCAGCTGCTGCTCGCGCTCTTTGACGAATTTTAGAGCAAAGATCGCGAGTATCGGCGAGGTTATTTTGGGTCGCGTCATGCGGCGGCGCAGTATTTTTAAGCTACACCGCGCGGCGTGGCGAAATTTTATGGATTAGAGTTTAAATTTAAAGTAGTCGATAATAAAAGAAAGAATTTTAACTTCAGCTCTAGCAAGCAATGCCCAGCAACTCAATACCCACTTTCGTCGCCTTCTCCTTGTGAGTTAAAATTTATCTTATTCTTTTGATTCTTTAAATTTTGGTATTGATTGAAAAGTATGTCCGTCTCATGTTTATCATAGTATAAATTTTTATTATAAAATATCGTTTCATAATCGAGATTGCTCCCCTTGTCGTATATTGAAATGAAAGAAAATATATATTCTCTATCGCAATCCATATTTTCATCAATTATCTTTTTATAGTTATAGCAAAACGGGTATATGCTCTTTTTTTGTTGATAAACTACATCCCTAAATATAGAGTTTAAAAGCCACCTATAACATCTGTTTTCTGGAATAATTATGTCAAATTTTTTAGTTTTTGTTTCGTGCATAATTGGTAATTGTATGTCATTTTTACTTATAAATACAAAATCAGTAAATAGGTCGAATGAGTGGTTGGCGCCATCTCCAAACCTCATATATATAAAATTCTCTATAAAATTTCCATTTTCGTCAATCAAATGCTTTTGTTCCCAAGGATAAAAGAGTCGTAGCTTTAAAATCTCGTCGTTTTCTACAATCTCTTCGGCATTTTTTATGGGCTTGCCGTTTTTGCAAATTTTAGAGCCCAGATCCATTAGATAATTAAAATTTAGCCTTTTATCCAGCTTCCAAAATTCGCATCTATCATCGGGGTATTTATCGCCGTTGCACCATGAAAATCTTACTCTCTCATAGCCGTTTTTGTCTAAGTGAATATCCGCCATCTTGCCGAAATCTATTTGCGAATAATTATCTAAGTAATGAAGCTTTTTTAGGTAATCTTTTAAATTTAGCTCTACGATCTCTCTTTGCGTCAGGTTTTTATCTCTAAAATCAATCGCTTCTAAGATCGCTGAAATTTTATGAGCGGGCAGCAAGGCGATAAATATGCAAAGCCAGATTAGAAAAACTATAATACAAAGGTATTTCAGGCGCAAGCTTACTCCTTCGGGCAGATTGCGCTATATTATCCAATGCAAGCTTAACGAGCCCATAATCCGCAGTGCTTGCAGCAAACGACTTGCTGTAAAAATTCCAAGCTTGTTTGCGCAGTTAAAATTATATAGTTAAATTTGAAATTTTAAAATTTACATTTGGCGGTAAAATTTTAAAATTTGCGGCGGCGATTTAGACTCGCACTTTGCCGCCGTATTTGATCTGGCTCGGGTCTTTTTCGTCCAGCTCGCGCATTATCTGCTCGCCGTTGTCGAAGTTTGCCGCGGCGATATCTGCGTCCAGATCGGAGTATGAGTAGATCATCATCGCCTCGCTTACACCCTCTATGACTTCTATCGCGCGAAATGCGGCGATCTCGTCCTCGGAGCTCTCCGCGCTAATCGTGGCTACCGCCTTGCCGTCCTCACACGCTACGAACTCGCAGCCGCCGATACTTTGCAACTGCTTGCGAAACGTCGCTACGTCAGTATTTGCGCCTAGATAGATCACGACGCTTGAAATATTCATTTTAGCCCCCAAAAGTAGATATATCTATTATACCCCGAGCCCACGAGATAATCTCCTTCGAAAAGCAGATAGTTGATGATGTCGTTGTCCAGCTCGATGCTGCGGACGATCTCGCCTGCTTTATCGATTACGCGTACGCCGTTACCAACTGTAAAAGCACCCAGCTCTGGGCTTAGCGCCACGGCAAAAACTGCGAAATGGGCGTTATAAAATTTAGCGAAATCGCCGTTTTCGTAGTAGCACGATCTTTCTTTGTCGTTCGAGCCGCTCATCATACGATCGCCAAGCAGCGCCACGGAGTAGATCCCGTCCTTGTGCAGGGACTTTTGGCTTATAAGTTTTTTCGCTTTCGCGTCGAAATAAAATACGATGCCGCCTTCGCACGAGATTAGCAGCGTTCCGCTGGAGCGGTCGTAGGCGCTACCGCCTAAAGACGCGATGGTGAGCTTTTGCTCGAAGCTTACCTTGCCGCTAGGTAGGTCGAAGTATAAAATTTCGCTACCAAGACCTAGCAAAATCACGGTATTTTCGTCGTAGAAATAGACGCTTTTGATCCCCGTCATCGGCAGCTTGTAGTGCGTAATATTGCCGCCTGCAAACACGCCCAGCATCTTTTCAAACGCGTCGCCGTTATACAAAAATGCGTACTTCTTGCCTAGTTTATCGACGTCGAATATGGTGGCGCCCATCGGCTCGTCTAGGTAATTTTTGGACGAGGGCAGGGCGAAAATTAGCGTTTTGGATATTGCGCCCGAGGCGGAATTAGAGGCGGAATTTAATACCGTAGAATTCTCGGCAGAATTCTGCTTCGCGAAATTTTCTAAAGAATTTACGGCAGCGGAATTTGCGGTAGAATTTCCCGTGGAATTTACGCTTGCTTTAGCATTGAAATTCTGCGCCGCATCAGAATTTGTGCTTGCGACGGAATTTTGCCCGGTGACAGAATTT
>ERZ772924.1272-NODE-1272-length-11940-cov-5.145225_pt1 | contig 11940 bp, 7 predicted proteins | sample MGYA00512116_ERZ772924 | MGnify/ENA primary metagenome ERZ772924 (study PRJEB29015, sample SAMEA2737920) | human oral metagenome | biome: human oral; feature: human-associated habitat; material: dental | place: China | collected 2134 ...
GTTCCAGATCGAAAAGCTCATGGAACTCGGCAAAGCGCAGGTTCTGCAGCTTGCGCAGGATTTCGGACATGTGTTCGCGCACCGACAGAGACTCGCGCTGCACCTGGTGGTGCTGCACGAGCCTGGCGCGCCGCAGCACCTCGGCCCAGGCGGCACGCAGGTCGTCGGCCGACACATCGGGCAGGCGAATCTCGGCCGTGTGGTCCAGATGCACCTGGGCGCGCACGAAGTCGCGGCCCAGCGTGGGCAGGGCATCGATCTGCGCGGCGCCGTACTTGATGCGTTCGTATTCCAGCAGCCGTCGTGCCAGCTCGGCCCGCGGATCTTCCACTTCCTCGTCGCTGTCGGCCTTCTTCACCGGCAGCAGCATGCGGCTCTTGATGTCGATCAGCATCGCCGCCATCAGCAGGTACTCGGCTGCCAGCTCCAGGTTGCGGGCGCGAATCTCGTCCACATAGGCCAGGTACTGCGCCGTCACCTTCGCCATCGGGATGTCGAGGATGTCGAAGTTCTGCTTGCGGATCAGGTACAGCAGCAGGTCCAGCGGCCCCTCGAAGGTATCCAGCAGCACCTCCAGCGCATCGGGCGGGATGTAGAGGTCGTTGGGGATGCGCCGCAGCGGCTCGCCGTGGATGAGGGCGAGCACGGGCAGGTCGGCATCCGGGTCCGGTTTGGGCTCGTCGGCCTGTTTGCCCTTTTTTTTCCTGCCGGAGGTCGCAGTGGTGCCGTCTGCCGCCCCTGCATCATTGACAGGAGGCGCAACAGCCTCGTTCCTGCCATCAGGAGGATGTGCCACTGCCCCATCTCCCTCATCAGGGAGATGGGGCACCGCCTCATCTCCCTCGTCAGGAGGATGTGCTACCGCCTCGTCTCCCCCATCAGGGGCGGGGACAATCGCCTCGCCCTCGCCATCCGAGGGAGATGCGGGAGACTGGGCAGAAGGTGTGTCGTCGCTGATGGGGGTACTTGCGTCGCCCGCGGCAGGGGCGCCACCGGCGTGGTCGGCCACGGGGCTGTCGCTGTCCTGCATGCAGGGTTTGCCTTACTCGGCCGCTTCGGCAGCGGCGGGCGCTGGCGTCACATCCGTCTGGTACGGGTAGGGTTTCTGGAACACGCGCGAGGCGTTCTCTTCGGCACGGCGGGCCAGGTCGATGGGCGCCTTGTCCCACCAGATGGCGCGGCCGCGCTGCTGTTCGGCTTCCAGCGACGGACGTTTTTCCTTCAGCTGCTGCAGGAACTGGGTGACATCGGAGACGTACAGGGCCATGACGATGGGCCACGTGGGCGGAAAGAGGGTTGAGAATGAACGGCAGACAGATGGTCGGAGAATCGTTCGAGGCAGATGGCGTAAAAGCGCGCCGCAATGACAGGGTCATTGAGGCGTTCCGGGGCCGGTGCTGGAGGCATCCTGCATGCAAGACCCTGCCGCGGAAACGGATTCTTCGGCAATTGTAATGGAGCTGTTGGCGTTTGCGAGGCTTGCCGGCAGGTGTGTGGCAGATGCCTCCGTCCGGGTGGCGGAAGGATACGAAGCGGCAGCGATGGCGGGGGGCGCCCTGTGTGCGGGGCAGGCGTGCCGGCGTGGATCCGGGATGGGAGGGCACGGGAGTCGGAGTGTCCGGGAGACGAAGCACAGTTTTCGTGTACGCACATGAGAGCTGGTATCCGTGGCCCGGACAAACGGCGGAGCGGGCGAGGAAGCACACGTACACTGTCCGGTGGCGGACAGCCGCAACCGCAATATACGGACGATAGCGAGGAGCGATATGGACAGTATCAACTACACCGACGACAAAAACCTGGTCAACTACGACGAGGTGGCCGAACTCTACGAGAGTGTCGGATTCGGCAAGGCGTCCGATTACAAGGGGGATGCCCGCTACAGAGCCACCCTGAGCCAGCCCGGAACCTACGCCTTTTTCGCACTGGACAGCAACAACCATCTGCTGGGCATGCTGCGCGCCTTCAGTGATGACCGGATCTGCACCTGGGTAGCCGACATCTGCGTCCAGCCCCAGTGGCAGCGGCAGGGTATCGGCGCCCATCTGATGGGTATGCTGGAAAAGCGTTTTGGTCACACGGCCATCTATGTCTCGGCGCTGGTCGGGTAGCGAAGACTTCTTTGAGAAACAGGGAGTCAAGCGGGCCAGCAAGCTCATTGCCTGCGCCCGCCGGGGCGGCGACGGCCTGTCGTAGGAGGCTTCCCTTGCAGAGGCGGGGAGAGCCAGAGCGCCCCTGCAGGAGCCATGCGTGCAGGGGACAGTGCAGTGCAAGAAGCACGGGAATCCATGGGTCACAGGAAATCCGTTATGCTTGCGGGCTTTCGTGAATCTCGGCATGACCCCGGTGCCCGGCATGTCTGCTGGGACAGCATGCCGCCTGACGGGGGCTGATGGGCCTGTCTGCCAGCTCCGGGGCCTCCAACACTGCAATTGCCTGCCGATGAACAACCACAGGAAAAACTCTGTTTCCCGCCCTCGTGGCTGGGCTGGTGCGGCCCTGCTGGCCCTGAGCCTGCTGGGCGGCTGCGACTATATTGCCGAGAAGAAGCTCAGCGCCGGCGAAAGCACCGAGGCCGACGTGCGCCGCTACATGGGCGAGCCCGAGATGATCTGGGAAGAGCAGGACGGCAGCCGCACGCTCGAATACCCCCGTGGCCCCCTGGGCAAGGAAACCTACTTCGTGGTCATCGGCGCCGACGGCCGCTACCGCAGCATCACGCAGGTGCTCAGCGAAGAGAACTTCCGCAAGGTCCAGCCGGGCATGACCCGCGACGAAGTGCGGCAGATTCTGGGCAAGCCCGGCGAGATCACCCGCTACAAACGCCAGAACGAGGAAGTCTGGAGCTGGCGCTACCTGGGTGGCGATACCCGCACCATGTTCTTCCTCGCCCACTTCGACCAGGACACTGGAAAGCTCAAGCGTACCGACGCCATGCAGGACTGGAAGAAGATGGGGCACTGACTCCTTCTTCCTGGATGATGGCGTCTATCTCGGCCATGACCTGGCTGTGTGGGATTGGCTCCCGTGTGTCGGCCAGATTGGCCGCCACCCCGGCGTTCAGCCATGTGGCATATGCGACTTCCTGCTCTTCTGTTTCGAATGCGGAGACGGATGGGTCAAACGCTGCGGGATCGGGATTCATGGAAGACCTCGCTGAGGGTGTGCTTCCGGCCGTTTGACCAGCGCCTCATACACTTGCTCCAGCGACTCGAAGCAGTTCCCTTTGCCCAGCTCTTCCAGAAAACCGGCGCGGTTCATCAGCGAGGTGGGCTGCCTGTTGGCGCCGCAGACGATCAGCCGGTGGCCGTGTTCCAGAATGTGGTTGTGCAGGGTCTGCAGCGCATCCAGCCCGGTCGTGTCCATGGTGATCACCCGGTGCAGGTCCAGCACCACGATGTCCGGCAGGGGCTGAGGGGTGGCCGTGATGGCTTCCAGCTTGCTGATCGAACCGAAGAAGATCGAGCCATACGCCTGCCAGACCCCCACGCTGCGGCCACCGGGCAGCGTGGCCACGTCGGCTGGCGCTTCGATGCGGTCCACCCGCGTGACGCGTGCCACCCGGTAGATGAAGAAGAAGCTGGCCAGCAGCAGGCCGAACTGCACGGCCACCGTCAGGTCGAACACCACCGTCAGCAGGAAGGTGGTGACCAGCACGGTCCGATAGTTGAGCGTGAAGCGGCGCAGCCGCGCAAAGGCGCGCCAGTCGCCCATGTTGAAGCCCACGAACAGCAGGATGCCGGCCAGCACGCTCATCGGAATGTTCACGGCCAGCGGCGCCAGCAGCAGCATGAACACCAGCAGCGTGAGGGCATGCACCACGCCGGCAATGGGTGAATGGGCGCCGCTGCGGATGTTGGTCACCGTCCGGGCGATGGTGCCCGTCACCGCAATGCCGCCGAACAGCGGTGTGGTGAAGTTGGCAATGCCCTGCGCCATCAGTTCCTGGTTGGGGTCGTGCCGGTCGTGTGCCATGCCATCGGCCACCCGGGCGCACAGCAGGGATTCGATGGCTCCCAGGAAGGCAATGGCAAGCGTCGGTCCCACCAGATTCTGGGCCGACTGCCAGTCGAATGAGGGCAGCACCGGCGAGGGCAGGCTTTGCGGAATGCCACCAAAACGGCTGCCGATGGTTTCGAGCGGCAGCTGCAGCCACCAGGTCAGCACGGTACCGAACAGCAGGACCACCAGCGGCGCGGGAATGCGCCAGAGCAGGCGTTTGAGGGCGCTGGCCTGCGGGGCAGCCTCGGTCGGAGTCAGGGGCTGATGATGGGCTGCCGCGCCGTGATTGCGCGGGCTGCCCGGGCGGGGGGCGCCTTCATGATGCAGAGACGCTGGCGTGGCGGCGGGTGCGGCGGTGGATGTGGCGGTGGATGTGGCGGTGGATGTGGCGGTGGATGTGGCGGTGGATGTGGAAGGTAGGGGTTGTCCGTTCGGATCGATGATCGTCGTTGGCACGTCGAGATCCACCACACCCTGTGCCGGCTGTTCCAGCGCGGTCTGACGCGAGGTCATCACCTTCGGCGGCTTGGGCCACAGGAAGAGCGTTACCAGCGTAGCCAGGCCCAGCCCCACGGCGGGCAGGTTCAACCCGTCGCGGTAGTGCAGAAGCACATCCAGCTGCGAGAAGAAGTTGGCCGGCATCTTCTCGATGCGCAGCCCGAGGAAGTCCTTGAGCTGCGACAGCATGATCACCACGGCAATCCCGTTGGTGAAGCCAATCACGATGGAAATGGGCACGAACCGGATGATCTGCCCCAGCTGCAGCGCGCCCATCAGGAAGAGCACCACGCCCGCCATCATCGTGGCCAGCAGCAGGTTCGACATGCCGTAGGTCATGGCAATGCCGTAGAGCATGGCCACGAAGGCCCCGGCCGGCCCGCCGATCTGTACCTTCGACCCCCCCAGCAGCGACACCAGCGCACCGCCGATGATGGCGGTGATCAGCCCCTGCTCGGGCTTGACACCGCTGGCGATCCCGAAGGCCATGGCCAGCGGCAGCGCCACACAGGCCACCGTCAGCCCGGCGCCCACATCGGCCATCAGGTCCTGCCGGCGGTAGGTCTTGAGGCTGTCGAGGAGGGCGGGGCGGAAGTGGAGGGTGAAGCGCTTCATGGTCGAAAGTGCCGTCAACGGAGGTAGGCGAAAAGACAGACGGAGAAGGTGGGACATTCCCTGGGCGAAACGTATGGCGCAGACGACGGGATGACTGACGGGATCATGCGTCAGGCGTCCAAAGGAATGGCCAGCAAACCAGCCGTGTGCTGCCGTGGGGAAGATGATAGCCCATGAATTTTATTGATGTCGTGCATGAATGGTGGGTGAGCCTGGGTCGTGAGGCTCGCGTGGCCGTCTGTTTTGGGGGGAGGCTGCCATTGACGGGCTATGAGATTGACAGGGCGCAGGGTATTCATCCTGATAGAGAAAAACAATGGCTATGAATAAATATGGGAATGCTCGATTGTCAGATGTTTTAGATTTCTGGAATTGGTATCAAATATTTAAGGCGGAGCAATCATGACCAGGAAAACAGCATCAGACATATCCGGAGCCCACTCCAGTAATGGTATATCCGGCCCGCAGCCTCTCACATCGGTGCAGATGGGGGTCTGGATGGATCAGATGCGTTCTCCCGACTGTCCTTCCTACAATGTCGGCATGGCTGTAAATGTGGATGGTCCAGTTGATCAGAACCTGTTCGTCCGAGCGCTGGAGGAAGTGTCGCATCGCCATTCGGCACTTCGCCTCGTGTTTGGTTCTCGTGATGGGGTTCCCTGGCAACGAATTCTCGGAAGAATAGAGGTGCCGTTCCGGAGTCTGGACCTTCGCCAGAGCATATCTCCGGAGTCGGAGGCCAAACAATTGATTCAGGAGGCAATGGACCGGGTATTTCCCTTGGATGGCGGGCTGATGTGGGCGTGTATGCTCATTAGAACCGGTGTGCGGCGTTATGTATGGTCTGCCCGATTTCATCATCTTATTTGCGATGGTGTTTCTGGTGCAAACTTCTTTATGGATCTCAGTCAGACGTATACCAATCTGTGGAAAGGGGGGGCTGATGAAAGGGATGTTTTTCCATCATTTGACATGTATTGGGGTACAGATCGCGATTATCTGGTATCGCTGCGTGCAGACAGGGATCGCAATTTTTGGAAGGAGCGCTTTCGTACATTGCCTCCAGTGCTTTTCCCCTCTCAGCGAACGCTTGGTAAAGAGCCGGAAAGCCGTGGTAGCGGGTTACATGCGTGGATCCTGAGTAGGGAACGATATTCAATTATTGAAAATTATGCGAGGCGGCATGATGTTTCCGTGAATGGTTTTTTTCTTGCTTTGCTTGCATGTTATTTTTATAGAACGACGTGTGCCAGCGATATGGTTATTGGTGTACCTGTGCACAATCGGTCGGGAAAGAGGCATCGGCAGGTTATGGGAATGTTTGCATCAGTAGTTCCTGTGCGATTCGGGGTCGAGGGGCAATGGAGATTCTCAGATCTGATAAGGCGTGCTGGCAACGAACTTCGTCGTAATTATCGCCATCAACGTCTTCCTGTTTCAGAAATAAATCGTTGCGTGTCCCTAGATTACTCGGTGCGGCCCAGTCTATATGACGTTGTTCTGGCATTTGATCAATTTCAGGCTGAAGCTCCGCTGGGTGACGTCGTGACGCGGTGGACAAAGGTCCGACATGGACATGAACAGATGCCCCTTGTCATCAGCGTCAACGATTTTTATGATAATGAAGATGTCGTTGTGGATTTTGCCTATAACTCGGATTATTTGAAGGACGAGGATGTCCGAAACATGGTGAATCGCATCGACTTGATGCTGGATTGTGTCCTGACGCTTGATGAGGTTCTGATTGACTCCGTTCCCATCATGAATAGCGACGAATGGAATAAAGTCATCTTCCGTTTCAATGAGACGGAAATGGACTATTCGAAGGACGCGCTGATTCATGAGCTGTTCGAGCGACAAGGCGAGCATACACCAGAGACTGTGGCGGTTCAGTATGAAGGCAAGAGCATGACGTATGCTCAGCTCAACACGAGGGCCAATCAGCTGGCATACCGGTTGTTGTCGTTGAAGGACACCTCGGGAGAAATGCTGGTCAGTCCAGATACCCGCGTGGCAATCAGTGTGGAACGCAGCCCCGAGATGGTGGTGGGATTGTTGGGCATCCTGAAGGCGGGTGCTGCCTATGTACCGGTGGACCCGGCCTATCCGGCAGAGCGTATCGAATATATGCTTAGGGATTCGCAGGCGCGAGTACTGCTGACGCAACGCAGACTGCTGGAGTATCTATCAACGCCGGCACGGGCTGTTGGCACGGGAATCGAAGAGCTCGTCTTGCTCGATGAGGAATCGACCTATGTGGACCAGCCGGAACAGAATATCGGCCGAGAGGAGACAGGGCAGACCTCATCGAATCTGGCGTATGTGATCTACACCTCGGGCTCGACGGGCTTACCCAAGGGTGTGATGGTCGAGCATCGCCAGCTGGATAATCTGTTGTTGGCCATCCAGCGTGCGTATGGGCTGACGGAAAGGGACCGGGTGCTGCAGTTCGTCTCGATGTCTTTCGACGTGGCAGCCCAGGAGATCTTCAGTACATTGACCTCGGGTGCGACACTGGTGCTGCGTAACGAGGACTGCATCGGTGACAGTGTGTCGTTCTGGCGGGCGTGCCGGGCATGGGGAATCACGGTGGCGCACCTGCCGGCGGCTTTCTGGCACCAGCTGGCCTACGAAGTACCGGAAGAATTGCCCGAAGCGCTGCGGCTGATTGCGCTGGGTGGTGAGCGGCTGGATCCGGCAGCGTTGTCGCACTGGTTCGAGCGCCAGGGCGAGCGGGTGGTGCTGCTCAACGAGTATGGACCGACTGAGGCGACGGTGACGGCCACGACCCATGTGGTGCAGCCGCAGGAGATGGCGCGGGCGCCGATCGGCAGACCGCTGGCCAATGTGCGGATCTATGTGCTGGATGATCACGGTTGGCCAGCGCCGGTCGGTGTGCAGGGGGAAATCTGCATTGGTGGCGAAGGTGTGGCCCGGGGCTATCTGAACCGGCCGGAGCTGAGCGGAGAACGATTCGTGAAGGATCCGTTCAGTGAGAAGCCGGGAGCGCGGATGTACAGGACGGGGGATCTGGGTTACTGGCAGACTGACGGTGTGTTGCAGTTTGCTGGTCGCAACGATGACCAGGTCAAGATTCGTGGTTTCCGGGTGGAGCTGGGAGAGATCGAGGCACGACTGGGCGAGCTGGCACGGGTTCGTGAGGCCGTGGTGGTGGCACTGGAGGACCAGCCGGGAGACAGGCGTCTGGTGGCGTACTGGACGGCACGGGGTACCGAACCATCGGATCGATCGGCGCTGTTGGATGCTGTGGAGCATACCGAAGGTGTTCTGCCAAAAGAGGGCGATCCTCGAGATGCGGTCAGTCATGATGAGGAGGCACGGCAAAAGGCAGATGTCCGGCAGAAGGAATTGGAGCAGCTTCGGGATCATCTGAGAGCGGAGTTGCCAGAATACATGGTGCCGTCGGTATTCGTGAAGCTGGAGGAGATGCCGCTGACCCCCAATGGCAAGGTGGATAGGAAGGCGCTGCCGGCGCCGGATGCGGACGCGCTGACTGCACATGCATACGAAGCGCCGCAGGGTCCGGTGGAAGAGGTGCTGGCTGGAATCTGGCAGGAGCTGCTGGGTGTGGAGCGGGTTGGAAGGAACGACAGTTTCTTCGATCTGGGCGGACACTCGCTGCTGGCAGTCCAGCTGATTGGCCGTATGCGGCGAGATATGGGCCAGGAGGTTCAGCTGGGAGAGATATTTGATGCTCCGACATTGACCGGGGTTGCGGGTAGGCTGCAACGGGTCGATGAAGTTCAGACAACACCGATAGAGCGGGCAGATCGGGCGAAGGATCTGCCGCTGTCCTGGGCACAGCAACGGCTGTGGTTCCTGGAGCAGTTGGAGGATCTGGGGTCGGCGTATCACATCCCGGCCGTGTTGCGCCTGCAGGGTGAGCTGGATCGGAAAGCGTTGCAGCGCACACTGGATACGATAGTGGCCAGGCATGAGGCGCTGCGCACGGTGTTCGAGCGCAATGCGGACGGAGAACCGGTGCAGAGGATACTGCCGGTACGGCCGTTTGAGCTGCAGTACCGAGACCTGTCGCAACTTGCAGGCGCAGAGAAAGAACAGGTGAAGGACGCCCTGATAGACGAGACATTGCACAGACCATTCGATCTGACGCGGGATGCACTGGTCCGGGCCAGCCTGGTGAAGCTGGGCGACCAAGATCATGTGTTGAGCTTGTGCATGCACCACATCGTGTCGGATGGCTGGTCGATGGGTGTGCTGACACGGGAGCTGGCGGCGTTGTACGAAGCGTTCAGCCAAGGTCGGGACAATCCGTTACCTGATCTGCCGATCCAGTATGCCGATTACGCACAGTGGCAGCGGCAGTGGCTGATTGGTGAGCAGCTGCAAACCCAGACTGCATATTGGAAGGAAGAGCTTACAGGGGCGCAGACGCTGCTGGAGCTGCCGACGGACAGGCCGCGGCCGCCAGTGCAGAGTTATGCCGGCAGCGTGGTACCGCTCGAACTGGATAAGCATATAACAGAAGAGCTTAATACCCTGGCCAGGCGCCATGGAGCGACGCTGTTCATGGTGCTGCAGGCTGGGTTTGCGGTGCTTATGGGCAGGCTCAGTGGCCAGGACGATGTAGTGATTGGTACACCGGTGGCCAATCGACGGCGCAGTGAGCTGGAGGGACTGATAGGGTTCTTTGTGAACACGCTGGCACTGCGCACGAGGCTGGATGCACAGGCAACGGTGTCAGAGTTGTTGAGTCAGGTCAAGGAACGGATGCTGGCAGGCTTTGGACATCAGGACGTGCCGTTCGAGCAGGTGGTTGAAGTGGTGAGTCCCGAGCGGAGCATGGGACACAGCCCATTGTTTCAGGTGGCGCTGACATTACAGAATGCCTCCGGAGACGTTCTGAAGCTGCCGGGGTTGAAGCTGACTGAACAGGATTTCAGGCATGAGAGCACTCATTTTGATTTGATGCTGTCCGTGGAGGAGGTGCAAGGGCGATTGCGGGGTGTGCTGGAGTACAGAACGGATATATTTGACCGTGAGACCGTTGAGCGGTGGCTGGGGTGCTGGAAATTATTGTTGCAGTCCATGGCTGCCAATGATGAGCAACGGATCGGTGAACTATCCTGGGTGTCGGAAGTGGAGCGTGAACAGGTCATACGTGAATTCAATGCTACAGAGGCGTCATACCCGAAAGATGCACTGATCCATGAACTATTCGAGCATCAGGCGCAAAGGACGCCGGGCGCGGTGGCAGTGCAATACGAGAACAAGACCCTGACGTACGCAGAACTCAATACAAGGGCCAATCAGCTGGCGCACCAACTTAGGTCATTGAAGGATGCCTCGGGAACTACGATCATGGGGCCGGATGTACTAGTGGCAATCAGTGTAGAGCGTAGTCTTGAGATGGTGGTGGGGCTGCTGGGGATTCTGAAGGCAGGTGCGGCGTATGTGCCGGTGGATCCGGCCTATCCCGCAGAGCGTATGCGTTATATCCTGGAGGACAGCAAACCAGTGGCACTTCTGACCCACAGCCTCATTCCCCCGTCATTGCGTGAACAGTTGAAAGACGTGATTGCTGGTCTGCCGCTGATCGAACTAGATGAATCGTCGGAGATTTGGCAACGGTCAACGAAGGTGAATCTGCCTTCAGCGTTGGTTGGGGTACAGCCATCTCATCTAGCATATGTGATTTACACCTCGGGTTCGACAGGTCTGCCGAAGGGGGTCATGGTCGAGCACCAGAATGTCGTAAGACTGTTTTCTGCCACGCAGGAGTGGTTCCATTTTGATGGTCATGATGTCTGGACCCTGTTTCACTCGTTTGCATTCGACTTCTCGGTCTGGGAGATTTGGGGGGCGCTGCTGCATGGTGGACGGCTCGTGGTGGTTCCCTATCTGATGAGCAGATCTCCGAATGCATTCTATGAGCTGCTCCGCAATGAGAATGTGACGGTGCTGAACCAGACTCCCAGTGCCTTCCGGCTGCTGATGACTGCCCAGGATACGGCTGCCGGGGCGGGACACCGGCTGCGTGTGGTGATATTTGGCGGCGAGGTTCTGGAGCCATCCATGCTGGCTCCCTGGTATGGGCGGGAGCAGAACCAGAACACGCAGTTGGTGAACATGTATGGCATTACTGAGACGACGGTACATGTGACGTACAGAGCACTGTGCATTGAGGATTTGAATAAACGAGGTAGCAGTCCGATTGGAGTGCATATTCCGGATATGAAAATCTATGTGCTGGATGTGGACAGGAAACCCGTGCCCATTGGTGTGAAGGGAGAGCTGTATGTGGGTGGACCCGGTGTGGCACGGGGTTATCTGAACCGTGTGGAGCTAACGGCAGAGCGCTTCATGGACGACCCGTTCAGTGATGATCCTAATGCCCGGATGTACAGAACGGGAGATCTCGGCAAATGGCGGGCTGATGGTCAGATCGAGTATCTGGGCAGGAACGACTTCCAGATCAAGATCCGAGGGCTGAGAATAGAGCTGGGAGAGATCGAGACACGACTGGCGGAGTTGCCGGAGGTGCGGGATGCCGTGGTGCTGGCCCGGGAAGACCAGCCGGGAGACAAACGGCTGGTGGCGTACTGGACGGCACGACCCGAAGAGGCAGGGGCAATGTCCGGCACGTCGGGCCATGAAGCAGAAGCCGGAGATGACGAAGACAGGCGCCAGCAGCCGGATGTGGAGCAGTTGCGGAATTACCTGAGGGCGGAGTTGCCGTCGTACATGGTGCCGAGTGCGTTCGTGAAGCTGGAGGCGATGCCGCTTACGCCCCATGGCAAGGTGGACAGGAAGGCGCTACCGGCACCGGGTGTGGATGCGCTG
>ERZ772924.1273-NODE-1273-length-11936-cov-6.783267_pt1 | contig 11936 bp, 13 predicted proteins | sample MGYA00512116_ERZ772924 | MGnify/ENA primary metagenome ERZ772924 (study PRJEB29015, sample SAMEA2737920) | human oral metagenome | biome: human oral; feature: human-associated habitat; material: dental | place: China | collected 2134 ...
CCCTCGCAGCATAAGGCTTACAGCGATTCTTGGCTCCTTTTTTGTCCTATACGCCGAAAACCCCGCAGTAGCGGGGTTTTTTATAGCGATGATATCGCCAAAGGTTTCGTACAAGATGTGGCGTCGAAGACAGTACGTATTTATACAACAAAGTGGCGCAAATATGTCTTGCTACCTGTACTGATGTTGCAGACGGTAGCTAGTTTATATAATAATAGTAAATCTTGTCTCATAGCAGCTCCTTAATAGACTTGTCCAGTTGCTCACAATATTTGAAAAGAGTATCTCTAGTTTCTTCAAGAGACGATATATCAACTTTGTTCCCATCAGTATTAAGGCCAAATCTATGTATAATATTATTCCGGGTACGTAAAAGTTTTTTTATCGGTTTGAAATCCGGAGTCCTATTTAGTCTAAACCCTTGTTTAAAAACATATTTTATATTATCTTCATTGTGCCAAATAATTTCATTAGCTAGTTTGTTCTTTATGATTTTTTCAATATCTATAGATAATTTTTCTACGTCATTATTATGTTCTCTATAAAAGTTTTGTACTGCAGCAACTATTTTTTCTTTAACATCAGATTTATTGTTGTGAACTATAAGGTTTTTTAATATACTAATTTTGGTATTCTCTAAATAATATATAGTTACCTCCCATAGATAAGTTTCAAACGCAGCAAATAGCAGGCTAAAAATAGACATTTTGAATAACTCATAATTGCTGTTTTTTTTGTCTATACCATAGATTAGCTTTAATGCAGAGTCAGTTCTCTCTCTAAAGGCAGACAGTGGTGGAATAGGGAGGTCATAATGTAAGCCTGATGGTTCAGGTATAGGAGACCATGCATCAGAAATATAAGTTAATTTTTCAATAACTTCTTTGATAACTTCTTCAGAAACTTCTTCATCAAAATCGTAAAGCACATCCTCTGGTTCAACTGGAGGGCCATAAATATATTGATACCCACCTTCTCTAGAGATATAAGGTAGAGATTCGCAGGGTTCTTCATACTTGTTATAGAACCATTCTAATAGTGCTTCTTTCTGCTCTTCTGAAGACGCACTTTTTAGAAGGTTTCGGTCAATTTCGCCATTTTGAATAATCCAATTTGGGCTAGGGTTCATTTTCTTGTCCTTTTGTTTTCAAAGTATAAACACCATTTAATTGGATGAAGATTATTTCTTTCTTCATCATTACTTCTCAATCGTCTGCAACAATATCTGGCTCAGGAACTCCTGCGCGCGCGGGTGTTGTGGCTTGGTGAAGAAGGCTTCCGGGGTGGCGCGCTCCAGTATCTCGCCCTTGTCCATGAAGACGATGCGGTCGGCGACGGTGCGGGCGAAGCCCATTTCGTGCGTCACCACCAGCATGGTGATTTTGCTGTCTTCGGCCAGCTCCACCATCACGTCCAGCACTTCTTTAATCATTTCCGGATCGAGCGCCGAGGTCGGCTCATCGAAGAGCAGCACTTCGCAGTCCATGCACAGCGCGCGGGCGATGGCGACGCGCTGTTGTTGTCCGCCGGAAAGCTGGCCGGGGTATTTGTCCGCCTGGTCGCGGATGCCGACGCGCTCCAGGTATTGCCGCGCCACCGCTTCCGCCTGCGCGCGCGGCTGCTGGTTCACCCACACCGGGCCAAGGGTGAGGTTTTCGAGAATGGTCAGGTGCGGGAAGAGGTTGAATTGCTGGAACACCATGCCGACTTTGCGCCGCAGGTCGCGCGTCTGCCGCACGCTGCCGTTCAAGAGTTCGCCATCCAGGCGGATTTCGCCTTCCTGATAGTTTTCGAGGCGGTTGATGCAGCGGATAAGCGTCGATTTGCCGGAGCCGGACGGGCCGCAGATGACGAGGCGCTCGCCTTTGGCGATGTCGAGGTTGATGTCTTTCAGCGCGTGGTATTTGCCGTACCACTTGTTGAGGCGGTGAATGGTTATGGCGTCTGTCATGCGCGCTCCGGGGTGAAATGGCGTTCGATGCGGTAACTGGTGTGGCTCATGCCGTAGCAGAGGGCGAAGTAAACGAGGGCGCAGAAGGCGTAACCTTCCATGCCATGCCCCAGCCAGGCGGGGTCCTGCCCGGCGGAGTGGACGATGCCGAGGAAGTCGTAGAGGCCGATGATGGAAACCAGCGTGGTGTCCTTGAAGAGACCAACGAAGGTGTTGGTAATGCCGGGGATGACGGTGGTCAGCGCCTGCGGCAGGATGACGAGGCGCATCTTCGCCCAGTAACCGAGGCCGAGGCTGTCCGCCGCTTCAAACTGCCCGCGCGGAATCGCTTGCAGGCCGCCGCGCACCACTTCCGCCATATAGGCCGAGGCAAAGAGGGCGACGCCAATCAGCGCGCGCATCAGGTTGTCGATATGCAGCTGCGGCGGCAGGAACAGCGGCAGCATCACGTTTGCCATAAACAGCACCGTCACCAGCGGCACGCCGCGCCACAGTTCGATGAAAGCGACGCAGACGCCGCGCAGAAACGGCATATCGGACGTCCGCCCCAGCGCCAGCAACACGCCAAACGGCAGCGAAAACACCAGCCCGGCGGAGGCGACCACCAGCGTCAGCATCATCCCGCCCCACAGGTTTGGCCGCACTTCCGGCAGGCCAAAGACGCCGCCGCGCAGCAAATACCACGACAGCACCGGCAGGACGAGCAGCGCGAACAGCAGCGCCAGCAGGCGTTTGCACCCGTCGCAGCACCACAGCGCGAGAAACGTCGCCGGAGTGATGCCAAGAAACAGTAGCCAAACACGCCAGCGCTCACTTTCCGGGTAAAAGCCGTAAAGAAATTGGTTCAGCCGCACCTTGATAAAGACCCAGCAGGCGCCGCCGGAAGTGCAATCGGCGGCGGTCGAGCCGCGAAAATCCGCCTGCCACAGCGCCCAGTTGAAAAGCGGCGGCACGATGCGGTAAAGCGCGTACAGCGCCAGCACGGTCAAAACGGCGTGCAAAGGTGAGGCGAACAAATTGCGGCGCAGCCAGCACCAGAGACCAAATTCCGAAGCGGGCGGCGGGCGGTCGGGCAAATACGAAAAATCACTCATCGTTCAACAATCCTGATGCGGCGGTTATAAAGGCTCATCGCCAGCGAAATCAACAGGCTAATGGCGAGATAAACCGCCATCGTCATGCCGATAATCTCCACCGCGCGCCCGGTTTGATTGAGCGCGGTGCCGGTGAAGACCGAGACCAAATCCGGGTAGGCAATCGCGGTGGCGAGCGACGAATTCTTGACAATATTCAAAAACTGGCTGGTCATCGGCGGCACCATCACCCGCAGCGCCTGCGGCAAAATGACGAGGCGCATCACCCGCGCCGGCGGCAGACCGAGCGCTTCCGCCGCCTCATACTGCCCGCGCGGCACCGAAGCAATGCCACTGCGCACATACTCGGCGATATACGAAGCACTATAAAGCGACAGCGCCAGCCACAGCGCCATCAACTCCGGCAGAAGCGTGACCCCGCCACGGAAATTAAAACCCTGCAACAGCGGGCGCGACAACTGCGCCGGCTCCACCAGCAGCGCAAACGCGGCGAGCGGCAAACCAACCACGAGCAGCGCATACGCCCACCACAGGCGCAGCACCTGGCCGCTTTGCGCCTGACGGCGGCGGTTCCAGCGGTGCAACAGCCACGCGCAGACCACGCCGACCACGAACAGCGCCAGCGCCGCTTTCGCCGCCGACTGCCACAGCGGCGCAATCAGCGTCAAACCGCGATTGCTCAACACCGCGAGGCAGCCCGCCTCATCACAACCCAAGCGCAGCGTACTCGCACGCGGCGCGGGCAACACCGCCAGCACCGCGAAATACCAGAAAAAAAGCTGCAACAACAACGGAATATTGCGGAAGACCTCCACATACGCCGCCGCCAGCTGGCGCAGCAGCCAGTTGCGCGACACCCGCAGCACGCCGACCACGACCCCGACCAGCGTCGCCGCGACAATGGCGAGCAGCGACACCAAAAGCGTGTTCAAGAGGCCAATGACAAACAGCCAGCCGTAACTGTCGCTTTCCTGATAAGGCAACAAATGCTGACTGACCGCGAACCCGGCGGGGTTATCCAAAAAAGCAAAACTGAAAACCAGCCCGCGCGCCGCCATATTCGCCGCCGTATTGCGCCAAAGCATGACCGCGACGACGGCAATCAGCGCGAGCAGCAGGAACTGAAACAGCGCCCGCCGGAAAGAAGCTGCATACCACATTAAAAAATACCTCAATAAAACGGCTCCCTCCCCCTGTGGGGGAGGGCTGGGGTGGGGTTCCTTGTTACTATCGCCGATGTTTCTTGAAACACCTTAAATAGGGTGCGCCCCGGCGCACCGCTTCCCAAAACAAACAAAACCCCGCCCACGAGGGGCAGGGGAGATTCATGGCTACTGCCGATGCTGCCTGCATCAATGAGTAGGGTGGGTCTTGACCCACCCATGCAGAACATTTGACCCAAGCGGTGGGGCAAGCCCCACCCTACAGAAAAAACACCGCGGCGAACCCTCATCCACCCCTGCCCTCCAGCTTCGCCTCCAGCGCGGCGATGCGCGCCTCGGCCTGCGCGAGCAACTGCGCCTGCGCCTCGAACTCGCTGCGCGGCACCCAGTCAAACTGCGCCAGCTTGTCATCGAGCAGCGAACGCGCCGCCGCCTTCACCTCCGCCTGCACCGGGCGCAGCGAATCCGGTATTTTCTGCTCCAACTGATCCAGCAAAAAAGAAAAAGGGTTACTTTTCATCGCGTCCTCCGCTCATAGATAATGACAAATGCAGTTTAACACGAGAGGCAAACATGAAAAATTCACTCATCATCAGCGCTGCACTCCTCATATTCCCCGCCGTTGCCCTTGCCGACGGCGACCCCGCGCGCGGCAAGGCACTCACCGGTGCCTGCACCGCCTGCCACCAAGAAGACGGCAATGGGCGCGACAACGGCGCGGGTGCCGATTCTTGGCCGCGCCTTGCCGGTATCAACGCCGACTACCTCGCCGCCCAGCTCGCCGCCTACAAAAAAGGCGAGCGCCGCGCCGCCTCGATGAAAACCTTTGCGATGATGCTGGACGAAGGCAAGGCGGCCGACATCGCCGCCTACTACGCCGCATTGCCGCCGCCTGCCGCGACCAATAGCACCACGGCGGACGACGCCCAACTCGCGCGCGGCAAACAACTCGCCGAGGCGGGCGACCCCGACAAACAAATCAAACCCTGCGCCGAATGCCACGGCGCGGATAACCGCGGCGACGGCAAAATCCCCGCCATCACCGCCCAGCCCGCGCCCTACCTGCGCGCACAAATCACCGCCTGGAAACAGGGCGACCGCGCGAACGACAGCGCCGACCCTAAGGGGATGTTCCAAACCGCGCGCCAACTGGATGACGCCGACAGCGCCGCCGTTGCCGCCTGGCTCTCGACACAGGCGCCGTAAACCGCCCCGCGCACGTCGTGTTCTTTAGAGCCTGTTCAAAATCTTGGAGAATCGCGTTTTTCCGTATGTTTGTGTAGAGAACTGAAAACCGGGAAAACAGCCGATATGCTCCCTCTCTCGCTACGCGAGCAATGCTTGTCCCTGTGGGAGAGGGCTGGGGTGAGGGCAGGTAATTAATTGAAAAATATAAACTTCAATTTGTAAGCTACATCGTTCACCCCCACCCCAACCCTCCCCCGCTGCGGGCGCTGCGCACCCTGCACGGGAGGGGAATTCGGCGTAGCAATTCAAATTTGTGTGGATAACCGGGATTTTGAACAGACTCTAATGCAGCAATTTCTGAATCCCCGCGCCCAGTTTCAGCACCTTTTTCATCACGCCGACCGGCAGGCGCAGCATCTCGTTCGCCCAACTGGTGAGCGTGCTGACAAATTCATGCGTCTCCTTAATCCGGGCGCGCGCGGATTCATTTTCCTGCGCAAATTCCGGGCTTTCCATCAACGTCTGTAAAAATTGCACCGTCGGCTCAATTTCGCGGCGCTGCCGTTCGGCGACAATGGTGCGGAACAGCGTCCACACATCTTCGGAGGTCGCAAAATGGTCGCGGCGGTCGCCCATGATGTGAACGGTCTGCACCAGTTGCCAGCTTTGCAGCTCCTTGATGCTGGTGCTGACATTGGAGCGGGCGACGCCGAGGGTTTCGACGATTTCGTCGGCGTTCATCGGCCGCCCCAAGAGGTAGAGCAGCGCATGGATTTGCGCCACGGTGCGGTTCACGCCCCATTTGGCGCCCATTTCGCCCCAGTGGAGGACGAATTTTTCGGTAGTCGGGTTCAGTTTCATGACGGCGAGTTTAGGATAGTTCGTTGTTTCTGTCAATACAGAAAAACATGACACGGATGAAGGTTCAAAGAAGACCACAGCGCTGGAAAAAGGCGCGGTAGGCGGCGATTTTCTGCTCCAGCTTGAGCGGATAGGCGCGCGAGGTGGATGGCAGGCGGGTGAGGCTGAGCGCGCGCCCGTCCAGTTGAAATTCGAGGGTTTGCCCGGTTTTCAGCGCCGCTTTGGCGTCGCCGGTGAAGCCGAGCAGCACTTCGGTCGCCTTGCCGCCGGTGGTGAAAATGTGGCGCAGCTGCGGCAGCTCGCGCACGATGGCGGGCAGGTCGAGGGTTTCGATGATGCGTAGGTGGGCGTCGGCGGCGTTGCCTTTTTCGCGGACGGCGCGGCGCACGCTGGGGCAGATGGCGATGCCGCGCGCCGTGAGAAAGGCGCGGATGCGCTCGGCATCGAAGCGCTTTTCGCCCGCGATTTCAAAGTGCTTGGGGTCGTTATAAAAAATAGTGCCATAAACGCGCCACATATCATTCTGATAATTGGGATAATGGAATGCCATGCTGCGTTTTTCCGCCGTCGGCGGGAAACTGCCGCTCATCATCACCGTCGCTTCGGGCGGCAAATGCGGCGGAAAGGGGTGGGTTTCGATGTTCATGTTGGATATGTTAAAGGGAGCCGAAGCTCCCTGGTTGTGATTGATGCCGCATTTGTTTTGCGTCGCTTCGCGGGTTATCTGCTGCCCCCACCCCAGCCCCCCACGGGGGAGGGGGACAGATTGGCGGTTTGCGGGCTTCAGTTGTCGCTACCCGATTTACATACACCAAGAGCGCTCAGGTGTATGTAAATGATCGGGCTTGGTGGATGAGATCACGAGGTCTGCCAATTAACCCCATCCTTCCCCCGCTGCGGACGCTGGTGCATCCGGCGAGGGAGTGCGCTCTTGCTTACGGCTGCAACGCCAGGTAGAGGTTCTGTCCGTTGCGGTAGATGAGCAGCGGCACGGGGCGTTTGCTGTTGGCTTTTTCCAGCAGGCGGCGCGCGGTTTTGACGTCTTCGACGCGCTTGCCGCCGACGCCGATGATGATGTCGTTTTGCCGCAGGCCGGAGCGTTCTGCCGCCGAGCCCGCCTTGACGCCGCTGATGCGTACGCCTTTGCCACGGAAGCCGAGCTCTTCGCGGTCGTCGTCATCGAGCGCACTGAGGCTCAAGCCACGCGCGGCGGCGGTGGCTTTGGCGGAGCCGCCGTTGTCGCTGCCGTCGTTGAGGTTGCCGATTTCGGCGGTGACGGTTTGTTCTTTGCCGTCGCGCAGCAGCTTGATTTCAATTTTGTCGCCAATCGGCGTGCTGGCGACCAGCGCGGGCAGGTCAGCGGTTTTGTTCACCGCCTTGCCGTTGTACTGGAGGATGACGTCGCCGCTCTCGATTCCGGCCTTGGCGGCGGGCGAGTTTTCTTCAACCTGGGCAACCAGCGCGCCTTGCGGTTTTTCCATGCCGAAGGATTCGGCCAGGTTTTGGTCCAGGCCTTGCAGGCGCACGCCGAGCCAGCCGCGCACGACTTCGCCTTTGTCTTTCAACTGGTCGGCGATGTTTTTCGCCATGTTGATCGGGATAGAGAAGGCCAGCCCGTTAAAGGCGCCGCTGCGGCTGTAGATTTGTGAGTTGATGGCGATGACTTCGCCCTTGCTGTTAAACAGCGGCCCGCCGGAGTTGCCGGGGTTGATGGCGGCGTCGGTCTGGATGAAGGGAACGTAGTCGCCGCTGGGCAGGTTGCGCGCCACCGCGCTGACGATGCCCTGCGTCGCGGTGTGGGAGAAGCCGAAGGGCGAGCCGATGGCGAGTACCCAGTCGCCGACTTGTACCTGGTCGGAATCGCCGATTTTGGCGACCGGGAGGTGGTCGCCCTGGATTTTGACGAGGGCGACGTCGGTGCGTTTGTCGAGGCCGATGACGTCGGCGTTGTATTCCTTGTTGTTGTTGAGCTGGACGCGCACTTTTTCCGCGCCTTCAACGACGTGGGCGTTGGTGAGGATATAGCCGTCGCTGTCGATGATGAAGCCGGAACCTTGTCCTTGGAGGATGCGCTGTTCGTTTTGCGGCTCGGCGAATTGGCGACCGCCAAAGGGATCGGGAATGCCGAAGAAGTCTTCAAAGATTTCCGGCGGGATGCCGTTAATGGTGGAAGGGGCATTGACGCGGCTTTCCACTTCAATACTCACCACGGCGTCTTTGGTTTTGGAAACGAGCGCGGTGAAGTCCGGTGCGGGGTCGGCAAGGCTCAAAGGGGCGGCGAGTGCGAGAGTCAATATAACCAATGTTTTATTCATGAATACCTCTGATTGCTTTAAGATAGGGCGCATATTCTGGCTAAATCCACCTTACATTGCCCGAAACAGGCGATTAAAGAAAACTTAGGAGAACTTCATGCACGTTCTGATCATCGAAGACGACAAAGACGTCGCAGCCTACATTACCAAGGGTCTGAGTGAAAGCGGCTATGTCGTTGATGCCGCGCACACCGGCACCGAAGGCTTGTCGATGGCGCAAAGCGGCCAGTACGACATCCTCATCGTCGACCGGATGCTGCCCGAACTGGACGGTCTCTCCGTCATCGAAAAACTGCGCAAGGACGGCATGAGTACCCCGGTACTCATCCTCTCCGCCCTTGGCGAAGTGGATGACCGCGTCGAAGGACTGGCGGCGGGCGGCGACGATTACCTCGTCAAACCCTACGCCTTCTCCGAACTGCTCGCGCGCGTGCAGGCGCTGACCCGCCGCCGTGGTGGCGAAATCCAGGACCAGATGATGCTCGAAGTCGCCGACCTGCAACTGGATCGCCTGAAACGCAAAGTCACGCGCAGCGGCCGCAAAATCAACCTGCAACCGCGCGAATTCCGCCTGCTCGAATACCTGATGAGCAACGCCGGCCAAGTCGTCACCCGCACCATGCTTCTCGAAAAAGTGTGGGAATACCACTTTGACCCGCAGACCAACGTCATTGACGTCCACATCTCGCGTCTGCGCAGCAAAATCGACAAAGACTTCGACCCACCCTTGATTCACACCGAACGCGGCGCAGGATATAGCCTCTATGACCCAAACGGCTATAACTAAGCGGCTGCGCGACTGGGGGAAGGCGGTAAAAACTACCGCCTTCAAATTTTCCCTGCTCTTCACCCTCGCATCGAGCTTTGTCACCGGCATCTCGATGTACACCCTCTACCGCAGCGCCGAAAAAGAAATCCGCGAACAAATCGACTCGCGCCTGCTCGCCGAAACCACCAGCCTGCGCCGCCGCTTTGAAGAACGCACCAGCATCGGCCTCTACACCCCAGTACTCGGCATCATCGAGCGCGTCCCCGGCGACCCCAACATCACCTTCTGCGTCACCGCCAAACCGCAACCGCAAGGCAGCGGCAGCAACGGCCTGCCCTTTACCAGCCGCCGCAACAACGAGCCCGCCGCATTTGACAGCAGCGCCGCCGACCTCATCATATTGGACAGCAGCGTTGCCGACCTCTGCCGCCTCAACCCCGGCAACCCCACCGACGGCGACCTGCGCATCAACCTCGTCATGCGCGTCGTCATCGTCAACACCGCCGACAACCGCTACACCCTCATCACCGCCTACGACACCAGCAACGAGCGCAAAATGCTGAAGCGGATGCTCAACAACAGCATCTACGTCACTGGCCTCCTCCTCATCGCCTCCTTCATCGGCAGCTTCCTCATCGGCTACATCATCATCCACAGCATCTCGCGCATCAGCCGCACCGCGCGACGCATCGTCGATGGCGACTTCTCCGAACGCATCCTCACCCGCGCCACCGACGCCGACGAAATGAGCCAGCTCGCGGGCGACCTCAACCATATGCTTGACCGCATCGAAGCACTCATCACCAGCCAGCGACAAGTCACCAACAACATCGCGCACGACCTGCGCAGCCCGCTCAACCGGATGCGCAACCGCATGGAAGTGGCGCTGCTTGACCGCAACAGCAGCGTCGGCGAGTTGCGCGAAGTCATCGCCGACTCCGTCGAAGACGCCGAAAACCTGCTCAAAACCTTCAACGCGCTCTTAAACATCGCCCAAGTCGAAAGCCGCGCCAAGGACGACTTCAAACACGAAAGCCTGAGCGCCATCTGCGACGACTTGGCCGAACTCTACGACGTCATGACCGAAGAAGGCGAACACACCTTTGAAGCACACATCGAGCGCGGCCTGGACATCATGGGCAACCGTCAGCTCATCGCCCAGGGCATCACCAACCTCTTGGACAACGCCGTCAAATACACCCCCAGCGGCGGCCACATCACCCTGACCGCCGTACAACGCGGCGAAAACATCCACGTCAGCGTCGGCGACAACGGCCACGGCATCCCGCCGGACAAACGCGACGAAGTCTTGAAACGCTTCGTGCGACTGGACAGCGCGCGCAGCACCCCCGGCAACGGCCTCGGTCTCTCGCTGGTGAGCGCCATCGTTGCGCTGCACAATGGCAGCCTGCAACTGCACGACAACAAGCCCGGCCTTCGCATCGAAATCACCTTGCCGAGCGAAACCGCTTACCTGCGCCGCCAAAACGAAAGCGAGCTTTAATCCCCCTCGTCCGCCACAAGGCGGGATTTATAGCCATCCACCGAAAGCCTCATACGGTGTTGCGCCGCTTCGCCGTACAACTGCGTACTGCCTTCAGCGGCGCGCCTTGTCTGAAACTTTCGGTGGATGGCTATACACCTAAACGGAGATAACCATGAAAATCCAGAACTTTATACTCACCTTGAGTACAACTACCCTGCTCTGTGCCTGCGGAGGCGGTGGTGATGGCGACAATACCGCCGATCCCAAACCGCAAACGCCGCCCGACACCAACACCCCAAACGCCGCCCTCTACCAAAAACGCTTCGATGAAGTCAAAAACAAGACCATCCCCTTCCGTGGTGATATGCCGTCGATACCCTCGTTGATGGCCAAAAACTCATCTCCCTCACCAACAACGAACTGAAAGTAAACATCCGCAACCTGCCGCAGGGATGGTATGACGCGACCGGACAAAGCGTCTTTACTGACGGCTCCGGCATTCGTGACACCGCCCAAATCCGCAGCTACAACGGATTCTATAGCGGCGCCTACATCCAGAAAACAGATAAAGGTCTCTCCCTGCGCCTGGCCTACGGCGTAGAGCCGCTGATTGGCGAAATGCCCAATAGCGGCAAGGCGACCTACAACGGCGTTGCCTTCAACAACGATGCCAAAGGCACACTCGCCTATCAAGTCGATTTCGGCAAAAAAGAAGGACAGGGCAAAATCGCGGGGCTGGGCCGCTACGGCGACATCACCCTGCGGCCGGCACGACTCACCCTGGATAACAGCGACGATTTTGTCGTCGCGGAACTAAACGGCACTGCAACCGGTAATACTGGCGGCGCCATGCGCTATAACGCCCGTTTATGGGGGCCCGGTGCCGCAGAAATCTCCGGCAGAATACAGGACGCAGACAACGACGGCGTCGCCGTCTTCCAGGGCAGTCGCGGCGCGATTACCCCATAAAAGCACGCACAAAAATCAGCCCCGCCTGTACCACAAGCGGGGCTTTTTCATGTCCGTCCTTCACCGTGCCATGCTGCCGGTTTAATAGACCTCTTTCCAAACCAGGCAAAGGCATACGTTTTTTGGAATTTGTATCCCTG
>ERZ772924.1276-NODE-1276-length-11910-cov-31.334880_pt1 | contig 11910 bp, 6 predicted proteins | sample MGYA00512116_ERZ772924 | MGnify/ENA primary metagenome ERZ772924 (study PRJEB29015, sample SAMEA2737920) | human oral metagenome | biome: human oral; feature: human-associated habitat; material: dental | place: China | collected 2134 ...
CGTCCCGCCAGCCCCGGTGGCCCTGAGCGCCTGGACGTCGGCCAGGTGAAGGCCGAACAGCGGAGACGGGTGCGAGCCGAGCCACTCCCCCAGGTCGCCGGAGGCCGCCTCGACGCGGCCGAGCAGCGCGTCCGGCGCATTGCGCGCATCGCCGTCGCGCATGGGCAGTTCGTCGAGAATCCGCGAACGCAGGCTGCGGAAGTCGAGCGTGTCGAAGAGATCGTGCAGCGCCTCGCGTTCGACCCCGCGGGGTCTGAGCTCCTCCACGTCGTCCATGATGTCGAGGTCGGCCACCAGGGTGTTGAGCTCCCGGTTCAGACGCACCTGGGCGACGTGGGCGCGGAGGGATTCGCCGGCCTTCCCCTTGATGGATTCGGCGTGCCCGAGGATCCCCTCCAGGTCGCCGTAGGCGGTGAGCCATTTGACCGCCGTCTTCGGGCCGACCCCCGGGACGCCCGGGAGGTTGTCGGCCCCCTCTCCGACGAGCGCGGCCAAGTCCTGGTAGCGTTCGGGCCCGACGCCCGTCTTGGCGCGCACGCCCTCCGGGTCCAGGGTCTGCATCTGCGAGCGGGGCATCGGATACAGGACCGTGCAGCGGTCGGTGACGAGCTGGAAGGAGTCCTTGTCGCCCGACGCGATGAGCACGCGCATGCCCAGCTCCTGACCGCGCCTGGCCAGCGTCGCGATGATGTCGTCGGCCTCGAAGTCCGCAAGCGTCAGCCACGTCACGCCCATAGCATCGAGGGAGGCCTGGATGAGTTCGATCTGCCCGGCGAACTCGACGGGCGTGTCCGCGCGCCCCCCCTTGTACTCCGGGTACCTGCGGGTGCGGAACGTCCCCCCTGGCAGGTCGAAGGCGACCGCGACGTGGGTGGGCTCGTGCTCGCCGTACAGCCGCAGGTACGTCGAGAGGAATCCCGAGACGGCGTTCGTGTGCTGGCCGCCGAGCGTCACGAAGTTCTCCGCCTTCAAGGCGTAGAACGCGCGAAAGGCCAGCGAGTGCCCGTCGATGAGGAGGAGGGTCTGATCGTCCACGCCTCAAGCCTACGCCACGGCGGCGCCGGGATCGCGGGGCGGCGATCGCCCGCTGCGTCAGCGCTGGCTGCCCACCTGCTCGATGACGGCGTCGGCCACCTCGCGCATCGTCAGACGCCGGTCCATCGAGGTCTTCTGGATCCACCTGAACGCCTCGGGTTCGGTCAGGCCCATCTTGGCCTCGAGGAGCCCTTTGGCGCGGTCGACCCGCTTGCGGGTCTCGAACTGCTCGGTGAGGTTGGAGACCTCCTTCTCCAGAGCCTTGATCTCCTGGTTCCTCGACAGGGCGATCTCCACCGCGGGCACGAGGTCCGCGGGGCTGAAGGGTTTGACGACGTAGGCCATGGCGCCCGCGTCCCGAGCCCTCTCGACCAGCTCGCTCTGCGAGAAGGCCGTGAGCATGACGACCGCGCAGCGACGGTCGCCCAGGATGCGCTCGGCTGCGGTGATGCCATCCATGCCGGGCATCTTCACGTCCATCACGATGAGATCCGGACCGAGCTCGTCGGCGAGCTCGACGGCCTTCTCGCCGTCGCCCGCCTGGCCGACCACGTTGTAGCCCGCGTCTTCGAGCGTCTCGACGATGTCCAGCCGAATGAGCGCCTCGTCCTCGACGACGAGGACGCGATACCCCCTCGTCTCGCGGGTGGCCGTTTCCGTTAGGGCTGCCGGAGGCTTCGCCTCGTCGTCTGCCATTCCTATGTCTCCTTCGACAATACCGGTGAACGCTTTGACAATGTCGATTTTAACAATGCCACTCGGATTGTGTGCGTGTTTTCCCCGATCGGCCTTCTTCACGCCGGTGGGGAGCAGACGCGCAGACGAATCCGAGGCGCGCAGGGTAAACCGCTTTTGGTGCTCCCGGCGGGATTCGAACCCGCATGCCCGAGGCGCCGCATTTTGAGTGCGGTGTGTCTGCCAGTTCCACCACGGGAGCCGCTTCTTCACGTGTGACGCGGAAGCGTCTCACCCATTTTATGGACGCGGATCGTATTCGTCGAACCGGGCACGCCAGCCGGCATGCCCGCGACGACGACGATGCGATCGCCGTCCACCGACATGCCCATCTCGCGCAGAAGGTGGTCGACCTGGGCGACCATGTCGTCGGTGTGCTTGACGTGCGGAACCGTGAACGTGGTCAGGCCCCACGACAGGGCGAGCTGGTTGCGAACCTGCGGGTCGGGTGTGAAGCACAGGATCGGCAGCCGCGCCCGCAGACGCGACATGCGCCGGGCTGTCTGCCCCGTCTCCGTGAACACCACGAGGTCCTTGACGCCCAGGGCCTCGCCGATCTCCACCGCGCCGCGGGTCATGACCCCATTGCGGGTCTTGTGGAGGTTTCCGAGGACCGGGATCTGCTCCATGCCGTGCTCTTCGGCGTACTCGACGATCGAAGACATCACCTGGACGCATTCGATCGGATAGGCCCCCACCGACGTCTCGCCCGAGAGCATGACCGCGTCGGCGCCGTCGATGATGGCGTTCGCGCAGTCCGACGCCTCGGCCCGGGTCGGACGGGGGTTCTCGATCATCGACTCGAGGACCTGCGTCGCCACGATGACGGGCTTGGCGCGCTGACGGGCGATGTTGATCGCGCGCTTCTGTATGAGGGGGATCTGCTCGAGCGGCATCTCGACTCCGAGATCCCCGCGGGCCACCATCAGTCCGTCGAAGGACCGGACGATGTCCTCCAGGTTCTCGACCGCCTGGGGCTTCTCGATCTTCGCGATGACCGGGCGGTGGATCCCGACTCGGTCCATGATCTCGTGAACGTCCTTGATGTCCTCGGGAGAGCGGACGAAGGACAGGGCGATGAAGTCGGCCCCGACCTCCAGCCCCCATTCGAGGTCCTCCCGGTCCTTCTCCGACAGCGCGGGGACCGACACGGCGACGCCGGGGAGGTTGACGCCCTTGTTGTTGGAGACCTCTCCGGGGATCTCGACGACGGTCCGGACGGACGTGTCGTCGGCCTCGAGCACGCGAACGGCGACCTTGCCGTCGTCGATGAGAAGCGTGTCGCCGGGACGGCAGTCGCCGGGGAGCCCCTTGTAGGTCGTCGACACGAGTTCCTTCGTCCCGGGCACGTCGTCGACCGTGATGGTGAAGACGTCGCCGACGTCCAGGTAATGGGGTCCGTCCTCGAAGCGGCCGAGGCGGATCTTGGGCCCCTGGAGGTCGACGAGGACGGCGATCGCCTGCCCGGTGATCTCGGCGGCCTTGCGCACGCGAGCGATGCGTTCCGTGTGCTCCGCATGGGTGCCGTGGGAGGCATTGATGCGTGCGACGTTCATTCCCGCTTGCGCGAGGGCGAGGATCTGTTCCTGCGTCTGAGTCGCAGGTCCGAGGGTGCATACAATCTTCGCTCTACGCATAGAAATAGATTACCCGAGCGTACCCTCTTTGGCTACGGAAACACTCACGGGGTGAGTGATACATCACCGGATTTCACCGGAGAGGGCAGGGAACTCGCCCCGCGCAGATACGCGTCCACGGACGCCGCGGCGCCGCGCCCCTCCGCGATCGCCCACACGACGAGCGACTGTCCCCGCCCCGCGTCACCGGCGACGAAGACCCCCGGCACCGACGTCGAGAAGTCCTCGTTGCGCGAGATGCGCGCCCTGGAGTCGACCTCCAGGCCGAGCTGATCCGGGATCCCCCGGGAGGGCACGCCGACGAAGCCCATGGCGAGCAGGGCGAGCTGGGCGGGGATGAGGCGCTCGGTCCCGGGGATCGGGACGGGGCGGCCGCCGTCGAACTCGACGCCCGCGATGCGCAGGTGGCTGAGGCGTCGCCCTCCGGCGCTTCCGTCCGAGACGAACTCGACCGTGGACGTGGAGTAGAGGACCTCGCCGCCCTCCTCGTGGGAGCTCGAGACTTTGAAGAGCTTGGGGAAAGTCGGCCACGGCCAGGACGCCGGCCGCTCGACGGGCGGCCGGGGGGCGATCTCCAACGAGGTCACCGAGCGCGCGCCCTGGCGCAGCGCGGTCCCCACGCAGTCCGACCCGGTGTCCCCTCCCCCGATGACGACGACGTCCTTGCCGTGCGCGTCGACGGAGGCGTCGGCCGGAAGCCCGCTGACGCGCCGCGTGGCCTGGGCGAGGAAGTCCACGGCCGGGTGGATCCCCTCCAAGTCGCGGCCATCGACGGGCAGATCGCGTGGGATCGGGGTCCCCACGGCCAGGACGAGCGCGTCGTAGCGCTGGAGGAGCTCCTTCGCGCCGTTGGCGTCCGCTCCGACCTCCACTCCCGTGTAGAAGCGGGTCCCCTCCGCCCTCATCTGGGCCAGCCGCCTGTCCACGACTCTCTTCTCGAGCTTGAATCCGGGGATCCCGTAGCGCAGGAGGCCGCCGGGCTCGTCCGACTTCTCGTACACGGCGACCGTGTGCCCGGCGCGCGTCAGCTGCTGGGCGGCTGCGAGCCCGGCCGGGCCGGAGCCGACGACCGCGACCGTGCGGCCCGTCAGGAACTGCGGGATCCTCGGCTCTATCAGCCCGGCGTCCCAGGCCGCCTCGACGATCGAGTATTCGATCTGCTCGATGGTCACGGGCTCCTGGTTGACGCCCAGGACGCAGCCCGATTCGCAGGGCGCCGGGCAGAGCCTTCCCGTGAAGTCGGGGAAGTTGTTGGTCGCGTGGAGGCGTTCGATCGCCTCGGGCAGCCGGTCGCGACGCGTGAGGTCGTTCCATTCGGGGATGAGGTTGCCGAGGGGGCAGGAGAAGTGGCAGAAGGGCACGCCGCAGTCCATGCACCGGGAGGCTTGGCGCTTCAGGAGCGCGGAGCCGTCCGCGCGGCTGTCGCGGATCTCCTTCCAGTCGCGGATGCGCACCTCCACGGGCCGCTCGGCGGGCAGCTCCCGGCTGCGGTAGGTCAGAAAGCCCCTCGGATCAGCCACGGCTTACCTCCAACACTTGATTCCAGACTGCAGGGTTCTTGACGTCCAGGCCCTCCGCCTGGGCGGCGTCGAGGGCCGCGCGCATGCGCGCGAAGGCCTCGGGGACGAGTTTCGTGAAGCGCGAGAGGTCCCGCGAGGCCAGAATGCCCGCGGCCGTCGTCGAGCCGGTGCGGGCGACGTGCTCTTCGAGGACGGCGAGCAGCTCCTCGTCGTGCGCGTCGACGGGGCCGGCCAGGAGCCTGGCGGAGGCGCTGAGCGTGGACGGGTCGAAGTCCAGGACGTAGGCGACGCCCCCGGACATCCCCGCTCCGAAGTTCCGGCCCGTCGGGCCGAGGACGACCACGATCCCGCCGGTCATGTACTCGGCGCAGTGGTCCCCCGCGCCCTCGGCGACGAGCGTCGCGCCGGAATTGCGCACGGCGAAGCGCTCGCCCGCCTGCCCGGCGAGGTAGATCCGCCCGGAGGTCGCCCCGTACCCGATGACGTTGCCCGCGATGACGTTCGACCCGGCCTCGAAGGCGGCGCCCTCCTCGGGGCGCACGGAGATCACGCCGCCCGACAGCGATTTGCCCACGTAGTCGTTGGCGTCGCCGACGAGGCGCAGGGTGACGCCCCCGGGGAGCATCGCGCCCAAGGACTGCCCCGCCGAACCGCGGAGCGTGATGTCGATGGTCCCCTCGGGAAGGCCTTCGCCCCGGTACCGCTTCGTCACCTCGTAGCCGAGCATGGTTCCCACGCTTCGGTTGACGTTGTACACGGGCAGGTCGGCGGTCACGGGTTCGCCGTGCTCCAGGGCTCGCCGGCTCAAGTCGATGAGGGTGCGGTCGAGGGAGCGCTCCAACCCGTGGTCCTGGCCGACGGTGCAACGGCGCGCGGAAGCGCTTCGTGCGGGGTCGGGCGCGGCGAGGACGGGCGAGAGGTCCAGCCCGCGGCTCTTCCAGTGCTCGACGGCGCGCACGGTGTCCAGCAGCTCGACGCGGCCGACGGCCTCCTCCAGGCTGCGCAGGCCGAGACCGGCCAGGATCTCCCGCACCTGTCGCGCAACGTAGCGGAAGTAGGCGACGACGTGCTCGGGTCTGCCGGAGAACCGCCCGCGCAACTCCGGGTTCTGCGTGGCGATCCCCACGGGGCAGGTGTCCTTGTGGCACACCCTCATCATCACGCAGCCGGACACCACCAGCGGGGCGGTTGCGAAGCCGTATTCCTCCGCGCCGAGCAGTGCGGCGACGACGACGTCGCGGCCGGTCTTCAACTGCCCGTCCGTCTGGACGACGATGCGGTCGCGCAGACCGTTGAGCAGGAGGGTCTGCTGCGTCTCGGCCAGGCCGAGCTCCCACGGCCCGCCCGCGTGCTTGATGGACGTCAGCGGAGCCGCGCCCGTTCCGCCGTCGTGGCCCGAGACGAGGACGACGTCGGCGTGGGCCTTCGAAACGCCCGCGGCGACCGTGCCGACTCCGACTTCGGAGACGAGCTTGACGTGGATGCGGGCCTTCGGGTTGGCGCTCTTCAAGTCGTGGATGAGCTGGGCGAGGTCCTCGATCGAGTAGACGTCGTGATGCGGCGGCGGGGAGATGAGTTCGACGCCCGGCGTGGAGTGGCGCACCTCGGCGATCCACGGATAGACCTTGGCGGCGGGAAGCTGGCCTCCTTCGCCGGGCTTGGCGCCCTGGGCCATCTTGATCTGGATGTCGTCGGCGCCCACGAGGTATTCGCTCGTCACGCCGAAGCGCCCGGAGGCGACTTGTTTGACGGAGCTGCGCCTGGTCGGATCGTACAGCCTGTCGGGCCGCTCGCCTCCCTCGCCGGTGTTGGACTTGGCGTGGATGGCGTTCATCGCCCTGGCGAGGGTTTCGTGGGCTTCTGCGGAGATCGAGCCGTAGGACATCGCCCCCGTGGAGAAGCGCCGCATGATCGACTCGGCGGATTCGACCTCCTCGACGGGGACGGGATCGAACTCGCCCGTCTTCAGCCTGAACAGGCCGCGAAGGGTCATGAGGCGTTCGGCCTGCTCGTCGATCCTCGCGCTGAAGCGCTTGAATTCCTCGTAGTCCTGTGTGCGGGTCGAATGCTGGAGGAAGAAGATCGCCTCGGGGTCGAACAGGTGCTGTTCGCCCTCCCTGCGCCACTGGTACTCGCCTCCCGTCTGCAGCGTGCGGTGGGCGGGCGAGATCCCCGAGGGAGGGTAGGCGACGGCGTGGCGTTCGGCGACCTCGGAGGCGATGACGTCGAGCCCGGCGCCGCCGAGCGGGCTGGCCGTCCCGGTGAAGAACTCGTCGATGAGCGCCTGCGACAGGCCCAGGCACTGGAAGACCTGCGCCCCGCGGTAGGAGGCGACCGTGGAGATCCCCATCTTCGACATGACTTTGAGCAGCCCGTGCCCGAGCGCCGCGATGAGGTTGCGCGACGCCTGCTCGGGCGTCACGGCGATCTCCCCGCTGCGCGCCATGTTCTCCACGGTCTCCAAGGCCAGGTAGGGGTTGACGGCGGTGGCCCCGTAGCCGACGAGCAGCGCCACATGGTGGACTTCGCGCACGTCGCCGGCCTCGACGAAGATGGAGACCCTCGTGCGGGTGTGGCGGCGCAGGAGGTGGTGATGCACCGCCGAAGTCAGCAGAAGCGAGGGGATGGGGCCGCGCTCGGCGGTCGAATTCCGGTCGGACAGGATGACGAAGGACGCTCCCCGTTCGATCGCGCGGTCGACCTCGCCGCAGATCTCCCCGATCCGCCTGCGCAGCGAGGCCTGACCGCCCGAGACCCGGTAGAGCCCGGAGACGAGGACGCTCGACAGCCCCCTGCCCTGCTCGGGGTAGCGTCCGATCGTCCGGATCTTGGCGAGGTCGTCGCTGGTGACGACGGGGAAGTCGACGACGAGCTTGCGCGCGTGCTCCGGCGTCTCCTCCAGGAGGTTCGGTTCGCCTCCCGCGCTCGAGGCCAGGGAGGTGACGAGCTCCTCGCGGATGGCGTCGAGGGGCGGATTCGTCACCTGGGCGAACTGTTGGCTGAAATAGTCGAAGATCAGGCGAGGACGCTCGGAGAGCACGGCGACGGGGGTGTCGGTGCCCATCGCCCCCTTCGCCTCGGCCCCATCCCGGGCCATCGGCTTGAGGACGACGTCGAGCTCCTCGTTCGTGTACCCGAAGACCTGGTGGCGCCGCGTGATCGAAGTCTGCGAATAGTCGATGTGCTCGCGCTCGGGCAGGTCGGAGAGCCGGACGACGTTGTCCTCAAGCCATCGCCGGTAGGGGGCGGCGGCCGCGAGAGTGCGCTTGACCTCCTCGTCTTCGACGATCCGATGCTCGGCCAGGTCGACGAGGAGCATCCTGCCCGGCTGCAACCTCCCCTTGCGCACGACGCGTTCGGCCGGGAAGTCGAGCACGCCCGACTCGGAGGCGAGCACGACGGTCCCGTCGTCGACCACCCAGAAGCGCCCCGGGCGCAGTCCGTTGCGATCGAGGATCGCGCCGATCCGCGTGCCGTCGGTGAAGGTTATGGAGGCGGGGCCGTCCCACGGCTCCATGAGGTGGGAGTGGTACTCGTAGAACGCCCGCAGGCGCGGGTCCATCGTCTCGTTCCCCTCCCACGCCTCCGGGATCATCATGCGGGCGGCGTGGGGAAGGCTCCTTCCCGCCAGGTGCAGCAGCTCCAGGACTTCGTCGAAACTCGCCGAATCGGAGGCGGCGAGGTTGACGGGGGCCAGGTCGGCCATGTCCCCCAGGGCCTCAGAGCGCAGGCTGCCCTCGCGGGCGGCCATCCAGTTGCGGTTGCCTCGCACGGTGTTGATCTCGCCGTTGTGGGCGACCATGCGGAAGGGCTGGGCGAGCTGCCACGAAGGGAACGTGTTGGTGGAGAAGCGCGAGTGCACGATGGCCAAGGCGGAGGCCAGCCGAGGATCGGAGAGATCGGGGAAGAAGGGCTCGAGCTGCATCGTGGTGAGCATCCCCTTGTACAGGAGGGTCCGCGAGGACAGCGAGGCGAAGTACGTGCCGCCGATCTCCGCGCGCTTGCGCACACGGTAGACCGCGCGCTCCAGGTCCAGACCCTCGCGCCCCGACGGGTCGCCGACGAACAGCTGGCGGAACGTCGGCATGGAGGCCAGCGCCGTGGGCCCGATCGCCGACGGGTCGACGGGCACGGTGCGCCACCCCAGAACGCGGAGGCCTTCGTCCGCGACGATCTCCTCGATGGCGCGCACGGCCTGGCCGCGCTCGCCGACTCCCGGCAGGAAGGCCGTGCCCACGGCGTACGCGCCCGCACGCGGAAGCTCGAAGGGGACCGAAGCGCGCAGGAAGGCGTCGGGCACCTGGACGAGGATCCCCGCGCCGTCGCCCGAGTTCTCCTCGGCGCCGACGGCGCCGCGATGGTCGAGGTTCTCCAGCGCGGCGATCGCCATGTCGACGATGCCGCGGCTCTGCACGCCGTGGAGATCCGCCACGAAGGCGACGCCGCAGGCGTCGTGCTCGAAGTCGGCCCGGTGCAGCCCCGGACCCGAGGGTGTGGTCATATCCGTCCTCCTGCCTGCGCAGCCGGCGGCCGCGCACGGACATGCTCCGCCCTCCCCGAACGTCTCACATGCTGGATCCACTATGCGGACAGACTCGCCGCCTCATCGAAAAGCCCTCACGTCGAACAGTCGGCGCCAAACAGCACGGGAGAGACAGGAAAACCGGCCCATTTACAGGAGGATTTCCTCCTGTAAATGGGCCGGCGGGCGCCGACGCCGGTCGGCGCGCCTACTGGGAGTCCTTCGACCGGACGCCCTCCGATTCGTCTCCCGGCCTCCGCGGTCGCCCGCCCGCGCCGGAGGAGCCGGAAGAGCCCGCTCCCTCCGGCTCCGTCGGACCCTCTTCCCCGAAGGCCTCGCAGGAGGCGGATCCGCCGTCGGGGCCGTCCGCCGCGGCCGGATCGGGCTCGCCCTGACTGGCTTCCTCTCGCTCGGAGCCCGCTTGGGGCCTCTCCGCCGCTGCGGCCGTCCTCCTCTCGTGCCGCTCGCGGGCCTCCTCGCCGGTCCAGACGTCGCCCATCTCCGGGTGGGTGCGCATCCGCCTGCGCAGGACCACGAAGACGGCGAGCGCGGCGAGGAAGACCGCGATCGACGTCCAGACGTTCAGACGCAGGCCGAAGATGTGGTGGGCCGCGTCGATGCGGAGGCATTCGATCCACGCCCGACCCGCCGTGTAGATCATGACGTAGGCGGCGAAGAGCTGGCCGCCGGCCAGGCGGAAGCGCCGCTCCAGCCAGAGGAGGGCGAGAGCCCCCGCCAGGCACCACAGCGCCTCGTAGAGGAAGGTGGGGTGGAACGTCGTCCCGGGCGGATAGCCCTGGAGCCGGTGGGCGTCGTCGATCCGCAGGGCCCACGGCAGATCGGTCGGCTTGCCGTAGAGCTCCTGGTTGAAGTAGTTGCCGAACCGCCCGATCGCCTGGGCGAGGAAGAGCCCGGGGGCGAGGGCGTCGCCGAAGGGGCCGGCGCGCAGGCCGTAGTGGCGGCACATGAGGTAGGCGCCGAGACCGCCGAGTGTGACGGCCCCCCATATGCCCAGGCCGCCTTTCCACACGTACAGGGCGGAGACGGGGTCGCGGCCCTCGCCGAAGTAGAGGTCGTAGTCTGTGATGACGTGGTACAGCCGGCCCCCCACGATCCCCGCGATCACCATGACGACCGTCATGTCGGGCAGGAGCTCCGTCGGCCCGCCTTTGGCCCGGTACCGTCTCGTGAGGACCGCCCAGGCGACGAGGATCCCGCAGATGATCGCCAGGGCGTAGGCTCGCACGGGCAGGGGGCCGAGATGCCATACGCCCTGGCCGGGCGAAGGAATCGATTGGAAGATCATGTCGCGCTCCTCGAACTGGTGTCGTGGGCGGCGGCCGCCAGGGACTCGGCGATCGCGCGCATGGCGGGGATGCCGTCCCGCCCGGCGTCGAGCATGGGGCGGACGAGGGCCGAGCCGACGATGACGCCGAGCCACGCCTGCCCGTGCCCGCCGGCATAGCTCCTCCGCAGCCGGCGCAACGCCCACCAGCCCATGATCGCCGCGGTCGCGCCGAAACCGGGGAACGGGCTGAGCAGAGTCAGCACGAGGACGATGGCGGCCACCGGATCGGTCCGCTGCTGCGGGGCCTGGTAGCCGGGGCCGGCGAAGACCTCGTGAGGATCAAGCATCTCGGTGCCGGGGAAGACGAAACCCTCCGGCACGAGTCGGGTCGGGTCGGTGGGCTGCTCCTGACTCATACGTCCCATCATGCCCGGGTGCGGGCGACGATGCGACATCCGGGGCGGGGGCCGTCTATGCTGGAGATCTGGCAGGGTTCTGTCAGGTTCACGGGCTCGACGCCGTCGGCGTCATCAGTCCCTGTCGCGTGCGACATCGTCCTCTCGAGGCGGTTGCGCCGCCCCGTCCTTCTCCCGCGACAGGAGTCCGCAGTGCCTTCAGAATCTTCAGCGCCCTCATCCCCTTCAGGCCTCTCCCGCCTCCGGAGCCCCTGGCATCTTTGGCGCATCCACGGTGACGGCAGGTCCATCGCGCCCGGTGAAGTCGTCGCCCCCGGTGAACGACTGACCTGGCCCCGTACCGTCGGCATCGGCGTTCAGCACGTCGTCGCCATGTTCGGGGCGACCTTCCTCGTGCCTCTGCTGACCGGCTTCGACCCTTCCACGACCCTGTTCTTCACCGGCCTCGGCACCCTCCTGTTCCTGGGGGTCACGAGCGGGCGCCTGCCCAGCTACCTGGGCTCCTCCTTCGCCCTGATCGCCCCGATCGGCGCGGTGACCGGCTATGTGGCGGGCGGAGGCGGCCCGATCGACGCCCACAAGGCGTCCCTGGCCCAGGGCGGTGTCATTGCCGCCGGTGCGGCGCTGGCGCTGGTGGGCGCCGTCGTCCACATCGCCGGGGCCGGGTGGATCGACCGGCTCATGCCGCCGATCGTCACCGGTGCGATCGTGTCGCTCATCGGCTTCAACCTGGCGCCCAGCGCCTGGAACAACGTCA
>ERZ772924.1278-NODE-1278-length-11903-cov-44.941425_pt1 | contig 11903 bp, 10 predicted proteins | sample MGYA00512116_ERZ772924 | MGnify/ENA primary metagenome ERZ772924 (study PRJEB29015, sample SAMEA2737920) | human oral metagenome | biome: human oral; feature: human-associated habitat; material: dental | place: China | collected 2134 ...
AGCGCCCGGCCCGCCCCGGCCGAATCCAGCGCCCGGCCCGCCCCGGCCGAATCCAGCGCCCGGCCCGCCCCGGCCGAATCCACAGCGCCGGGCCGCAGCGGCAGTAATGACCGAAGCGGTTTCGTCTCCCTGCTGGCCGCCGAGGCGATCAAGCTCAAGCGCTCCTCGGCCTGGGTGGTGGCTGTCCTGCTGCCGCTGCTGGCGGTCATCACCGGCACCTTCAACGTCTACGGGAACCGAGAGACCATCCCCCAGACCTGGGTGTCCCTCACCTCCCAGATGACGCTCTTCTACTCGATGTTCTTCTGTTCGCTGGGGGTCGCCCTGCTGGCCTCCACCGTGTGGCGGGTGGAGCACCGGGGCACGAGCTGGAACGCGATGCGCGTCACCCGCCACTCTCCGACGGCCGTGACACTGGCCAAGACCCTGGTCATCTTCGTGCCGGTGCTGACGATGCAGATGATTTTCGTGGTCCTGGCATGGATCTCGGGGACGCTCGTCATGGGGCTGGGGCCCGCAATGCCTGCGGCCTTCATCGTGTCGGGTTTCCTCGCGGTCATGGGGGCGGCGCCACTGGTCGCGGTGCAGTCGCTGCTGAGCATGCTCATGCGATCCTTCGCCGCGCCCGTGGCGGTCGCCTTCGTCGGCTGCGTCGTGGGCTTCGGACTTCTGGCGAGTCAGAGCCCCCTGGCCTACGCCGTCCCGCAGGGCATCCTCAGCAAGACCCTGACCCTGGGATCGTCAGCCATGTCGACGGCGGGGAAGCTGGACGCGGCGAGCATGCTCCCCCTCCTGGCCGCTGTCGTGGGCGTGGGCGCCGTCCTGTGGGGCCTACTGGCCCTCGTCGCCCGCCGCACAGCCGGTGTGCGCTAGCCTCGAGTTCTCATCGTTGAGGTGCTGAAAGTGGATGAAGGTGCTCCTCTTCCTGGGATAATGCGGACTGCTCACGTCCATGCGTGTCCGGGAGAGGGGCACTTTCACCCGCCAACCTGAAAGCCCGAGGTCAAGCGCGCCCGGTGACACCGGCGAGAAAGTCTCATTGCAGTACGAGCGGGTTCGGCACGTCATGCTCGGCCTCCCTGCTGAGTGCGAGCAGCGATCCTGCAGTTCCGAGCATGAGTCCGCGAACCGTGGTGACCCCTTCCGGAAGCCCGCTACGCGGTGCGCGTTCCTGCAATCGGGACAGAACTGCGTCACGGTATCGACGCACGTCCACCTTGCCCGGACAGCCATCCACGACTTCGCGAAGGGCGAGAAGGTTCCCGAGCGCGCCATGACAGAGTGAATCATCTGCGGGCAGCGGACCCGCGGCAGTTTCCTGCGCCCCGAAGGCGGCTTGGTCGTAGAGAGTGTCATCATCGAGCGACACCGCTGCAGATACGCGCGCCATGGCGATGCCCGCGGCCCCATGACACCAGTGGGCGGGGTAGAAGCGGCCTCGCTCAAGCGACTCGGGTCGCGCATCGAGCCACCTGCGACGGCTCATGTCGAATAACGATTCATCGAATCGAAGAGCGGCCCGGGCCGCGTGGGCGATCGTGCTGTCGTTCAGCACGGCGCCGGCTTTAGCCAATGCCCACCCGATTCCCGTGGCGCCATGAGAAAATCCCCCCAGGCGAACATGATCGTTGCCCGTCTCCCATGCAAGGTCTCCGTCATCGGTTTCAACGGCATGGTCGAGCAGATGTCGAACAAGCGTTTGCGACACCGCTTCCGCATCTATATCATCAGGTAGGGAGGTAACAACAGCAAGAGCACCCGCCGTCCCCGCCATGATATCGAAGTACGCGTCGGATCGCACTGCTGCTGCGAGTCTCCGGAGAGCCTCGATTATCGCTTGTCGATAGCGAAGGCCACCAAGCTCCACGTCATAGTGCGACAGGGCGTAGATAAGGCCCGCCACTCCGCTGAATGCGCCTATGGGGAGTGCGAGGCGGGCTTCGGTCCAATCACCGAGGACTGCTGCGATGGCACGCGCGGTCCGGTGCGCGAGATCGTCAAGGCCAAGACCGGGAAGCACACGATCGGCATAGGTCGTCGCAAAAGTGATTCCAGCCAAGCCATCATACAGAGTGGGGCCGAGTGGGCGATAGTCGAGTCCGCTGCTATCCGTGCTGCTGGCGACGCCGAGCCAGGTCACGTCGTCATCGCCAAGGATCGCAGAATCCAGCAACGTACTCGCCTGCCTCCTCGCAAGGTCACGAATCCTTCCATTCATATTGCCGATAGAGGACGCCGCAGAGATCGGCCACGACTCGGGCCTCACCAACCGGGGCGTAGCCGCTAGAATAGACTCCTCAATCAACCTCGACGACTCCGCTATCTCCTCATCATCCAAGCCAGCGATCCTACTGATCACGTCTTCTCGGGCATCACCCTCGAAGTAGGTCGGCAACACTCGATGCCGTCGTGCAGTAAGCGCCCGACTGTCGAGCGTCGCGCAGAACAGGGGGACGTCGAGCTCACGGAGAGCCCGCTCCTCCGCCTTGATCAGCGATTCCTCTCCCGGGTGCTCCGCGAGTCGCGTCCAGAGACTGCGAAGGAGATGATCGCGTTCGATCCCGTTGCGAAGCCGCGCCGGCTGACGCATTTCGGTAAGCAGCAGCGAGTACGATCTGGTCGCCCGCACGATGTGACGGATCTCGAAACTGGGCACCGATGCCACCAATTCGATGACCGCCGCCCGCCGCACGATGATCGCCCGACTCATCTCGGTAAATCCTCGGATGAGTCTCGATCGATTATCTCGGACGATGTCGGCAGTCATTCCGGGCGGCTGATTATTGGAGCGCCCCACGGGCACCGACACCACGGCGATGCGCATCCGGTTGGTGAATGGCTCCACTATCTGGTGCACGGAGGCATTCCGCGTACTGTCGGCGTCAAGACCACCAGTGGCGACACTGACATCGATGCTGGTGCCTTCTCCGGCAGTGAGTTGCACCGGCAGGATGCCGGTACCGAGAACAGATGCATTCAAGGCGGTCACCGCTCGCGCCGCAGCAGTTCCCGATCGGCCGTCATGGCTCCGGTTCTGGATAAGGGTCTCCATGTCAACCGGAACGGGCCCCCGTGCGGATGCTATGACGTTCTCAAGGTGCAGGTCCGATGCTCCAAGCGCATGCGCAATTCCGAGTAGAGCGCCGAGCAGCTGAAGATGGTCCCCGGGAGCGATGTCCCCAGCGCTCGCCTGCGGGACGAACTCGACCCACCCATATCCCGATCGGTTAAGAGCCTTTGGAGCGTGCAGTGCCGATGCGGCGGTCACGTACGGCGCAAGAAGCCTGATCAGATCACGATAGAAGACGAACAATCCGCAGTCCCTCGGCTTGTACACGACGCGCTTCCCATCATCAAACGTCAAGATGGCGACGGACTGACCCGAGTCGTGACGGTCGCCCGCAAAGCGAACGGACTTCACAGAATCCACGTCGGCGGACAGCATACCGCATTCCTGGAGCGCACGGGTGTCAGCAATGAGTCGCGACAGCAGGGCATCCACCTGCTCCCGCCATCCTCGTATCGCGGCGATGAGGTCATGGGCGAGGACGGGGTAGCGAATCAGAAAATCCACGCGCGCTCGCCGACCGCCCAGGTATTCGTTGAGCCGCCCGTAGTCGCCGTCGTCAGCAAGTTCGGCGAGCAGGCACCTCAGGGATAACGTTGCGACAAGCTCGCCCAGGTGCGTGAGCAGACTACTTCGCGCCGAGGAGCTCAGACGGGACCATCGATCCAGGTGCTTGCTCTGCTCGGCAATGATCGGACCGAAGAATTCGGGAAACGGGATCGACTCCAGAACAGTGTTCTCGACCACGAGTCGCTCTATCCGCGGTTGCTCCGCCGTCGTCGAGAGCAACCATTGCTCAACATATTGAAGCCATGCGGTCGCCTCTTCTCGCGGAATCCAGGCGCCGCCGTTGAGCAGTGCCTCCAGACTCCGACGATCCAGCCCCTGACCGGCGACGTACTGGTCCAATACCTCCTCATCACGCAGGGCACCATCAGCCCATGCGCCGGTCTTTCCAGAAAAGTTATCGCCAGTCGTCCCGAGCGAAGGGACGCGCCCGGAGAGCGGAGTCGCCTGAAGAAGCGCTATAACGTCATTTCGTGAAAGCATTGACTGCACCTGCGACCTTCGGGGAAAGGAATGATGCGGGAACGCGGGCGACCCGGGTCTCTCACCTGGGCCGCCCGCGCAGGGCGCCGGTCATCGACAGGCACAAATGAACGTTCCGCACTCAATCGTCAGCGTGCAGAACCAACCGCTGCTGGCCATGTACGGGCTCACGATCCGCTCAAACTCCGCATCAATCTGCGCTTGCAGCGATGGGGTAGCGCCATCTGTTGCGCGGGCCGCCACGTCCCAGCTCGGGCTGACGACGGTGAGCTCCTGGTCAAGGATCTCGCTCATCTCTCACACCTCCTCTCAGACTCATCAATTCCTCCACGACATCGACAACGTGGAAGCTCATGGATACAGTGCGAGTAACAGTTCGATGAAGCACATACGGAACTGGAGGACGACGATAGGAACGGTACCACGATCGAATCGTCGACCCCGGCAGGGGATTGCTAGCGCAGTCTCTCGCCGTGATCCCATATTAGAACCGGTCCGCAGCGGCGCATATTATGCGATCGGGTGATATTCTCAAGCGGGCCAACGACGCTCGTTGATAGATCTCATCGGAAGTCGTAGGCGTCGGGATGAGGGGCTCATCCCGATCGGGGATGCCGTTGTGGTCCGAACCTGCTAGGTGGTTGGTCGGGTGATGTCCGACGGCTCGTTCGGGGCGTCTCGCCGGAGATCCGGTGGTCGCCGCGCCGGGTGATCCACTCGGCGGCGCCCGCCCGGGTGCGCATGGCGTCGGCGGTCACCGCCGCCCCGTCCAGGTCGAGAGGTTCTGACGCCTGACCGGTGCGGGCCCCGCGCGCACTCCTGCCGTCCATCGCGATCACCCTTCGCCCCTCGATGGTGCCGGTGCGCGTGCGCATCCACTCCACGGGGCCCGCGCCCCCGTCCCAGCGACGCACCGCCCTCCGCCGAACCAACCCGGACACCCCCACCCACCGACCCCGCCGACCCCCAGCCTCGCTCCTACGGCTACCGACGCGCCGAGAACGCCCGGCAACGACCTCCCCCGTCCGCTGCACCCGCGACTGCGAAGAGCCGGATGAGAGCGCGCGGCTGGAATGGTGAACTTTCCGTGACCGTTGCAGGAGCGGGCCGGTAGTAGGGTAGCGGCGTGGATAACGAGCGGCGGGGCGATGCGGTCGTCGCAGTCGGCGCCGTCGTCCTGTGCGCGATCCTGGGGACGGTCGGTCAGCCCGACTGGGGTTGGTCGGCGGCGATGGCGACGACTTTGGTGATCCGGCGCAGCTTTCCCGTAACGTTCGCCACAATTGCCGCCACTATTTCCGCACTGCATCTGCTGGCCGAAGGAGCCCTCCTGTTTCCCGGTGACGCGGTGCTGCTTGTGGCCGCATACTCGGTCGCCGCGCAGGCCGACGCCCCCCGCCGCCGCCTGGGCCCTGCGCTCGGGCTGGTCTTCAGCACGGTGCTCGCCGGCCGGATACTGCACGGCGGGACCGCGCCAACCGGGATGGCAGCGGGCTCGGTGATCTGCCTCGTGGCCCTGAGCTTCGTCGCGTCGTGGACGGCGGGGTTGCTCGCACGCCGCAAGACGGAGGCGCTCCGAGATGCCGAGCACCGCCGGCTTCTGTCCGAGCGCGATGCGGAGGCCCGCACACGGCTGGCGGCGTACGAGGAGCGTGAACGAATCAGCGATGAGATGCATGATGTCCTCGCGCACACCCTGACCAATATCGTGATCCAGGCGGAGAGCGGTCAGGTCATCGCGCCGACGGAGGAGATCGCCGAGCTGTTCGGAATGATCTCGCGTACGGGCAGATCGGCGCTGAGTGGCGTCCGCAGCCTCCTCGCCCCCGCGGACGACGCGGAAACGGCCCCCTCGCCGAGCCTCGCAGACCTCGATGATCTCATCACGGACTTCCGCGCGTCGGGTCTGCCCGTTGATCTGAGGGTCCTCGGAACCCCGGAGGAGGTGAGCCCGGGTATGTCGTTGGCGATTTATCGGGTGGCCCAGGAGTCCCTGACCAACGCATTGCGATACGGGACCGGAGAGCACGCGCACGTCACCCTGGAGTGGGCCGCGGGCCACGTCATGGTCGTCGTCTCGAACCCCGTCGATCCGGACACGGGGCACTCGCCGATCCATGAGCATCGCGGACTCGCCGGCATCCGCCGGCGCTGCGCCCTCTACGGCGGCACGGCGCATTACGAGCTCACCGACACCTTCACGCTCTCGGCAACGTGGCCGTTGACGACGGGAGCACCGGCGGAACTGCGATGAATACACCCGAACGCATGATCAGAGTCCTCATCGCTGACGACCAGTCCCTCATCCTGGACGGATTCAGTCGTATCGTGAACGCTCAACACGACATGTGCACCATCGGCACCGCCCAGAATGGCGAAGAGGCTGTGGAACGAACACAGGAGTTGCATCCCGATGTCGTGCTGATGGACATTCGAATGCCCATTGTTGACGGTATCGAGGCGACCCGCACGATCATGGCCGAGGAACTCAGTCCGAAGACCCGGGTGATCGGCCTGACCACATACGACACCGACGCGTACGCGATCCGCATGCTCAAGGCCGGGGCAATCGGATTCATCCTCAAGGACAGCACCGCCCTGCAACTCGTCGACGCCATCCGAACCGCCCACAACGGAGTATTCACCGCCACAATGAGCACCACCCAGCGTCTCCTGCGGCGAATCACGACAGCTACGCCGCGGACGCCAACGGACATGGGGGCGCTGGATGCGCTGACCGATCGCGAGCGGGCAGTGTTCGCCCTGGTGGTCGCCGGCCGCTCCAACCCCGAGATCGCCCGAGAATTGTCAATTGCGATCGTCACCGTCAAGACCCACGTCGGGCACATCCTGACGAAACTGAAAATCCGCGACCGCGTGCAACTCGTCATCTGGGCTCAGCGGCAGGGCCTTGCCGATCCGCTCACCGCGGCCGCGAGCAGCGACGACGGCCCGCGCAGCTGAGCGGGGAGCAGGGCGGTCTCCTACGATGGTAGGAGACGCCGACCGGCGGATTTCATACCGTGGTATACTTCACTGCAGATTCCGTTCATGCAATCATTGGCGTGTGCTGACCAGCGGAAGCGAGCGCGTCATGAATGCTGTTATCATGACCCGCGGATTAACTAAACGATTCAAGGACCACACCGCCGTCGATAGCCTCGACCTAATGGTTCCGCAGGGGGTCGTCTACGGATTCCTGGGCCCCAACGGATCGGGAAAATCGACAACGATGAAGATGCTCCTGGGTTTGACCCAGCCCACGGCGGGTGACATCGATATCTTCGGCAGACCCCTCACTCCCGCATCACGCGGCGATCTCCTCCCGTCAATCGGATCGATGATCGAGGCCCCTCCCGGGTACGGCCATCTGACCGGGTGGGAGAACATGCTGATCGTCCGCGACATGCTCGACCTCGTTGATCGGCAGATCGAACAGGCTCTGGCCACTGTGCGACTGACCGAGCAGAAGGACAAGCTCGTCCGGAACTACTCCCTGGGCATGAAGCAGCGTCTGGGCATCGCTATGGCCCTGGCGCGCGATCCGTCCTTGCTGATCCTGGACGAGCCGACAAACGGGCTCGACCCCGCTGGCATCGAGGAGATTCGCACCCTGCTGATAGAACTGGCGAACAGGGGCATCACCGTCATGGTCTCCAGCCACCTTCTCGATGAGATCGATAAGATGGCCACTGTCCTCGGCATTCTCTCATCCGGAAGGTTGATCTTCCAGGGCACCAGACAGGAACTCTTCGAGCACTCCCTCCCGGATCTCGTCATCGAGACGTCTCGTCCCGAGCAGGCGCGATCCCTTATCAGCGGGGCGTCCATCACGCCGGGGGGCATCACTGTGAGCGGGCTCGACAAGGAGCAGACCGCCGTCGCGGTCAATCGGTTGGCCGCCGCGAATGTGCCGATCTACGAGGTGCGACGTGTGCAGCAGAGCCTGGAGGACGTCTTCATGGACCTCACTGGTCGGGGTGGACTGCTATGAGCAGCGGCATCGGCCTCGAATTCCGCAAGATGCGACGCCTGCACACCCTTCCTCTGCTGATCGGTCTCGTGGTCGCCGTTGCTGCGCTCAGTTCCGCGTCCCTGTTCTCCGGCAGTACCAGGGACACCTTCGACGACCCGACCGCGCGGCCCTGGGCAGCACTGCTTCTCAGCTACACGATGATGGCGGCGATGACCTCCCCCATCCTCGCCGCCGTGCTCGCCAGCCGGCAGACCGATATCGAGCACTCCGGCATCGGCTGGACACTCGCCGCCACCGCGGGCCGACCACCCGGCGCCCTGTGCCGAGCGAAGCTCTCAGCACTCGCGATACTGCTCCTGCCCGCCGTGGCGGCGCAGTCCCTGCTCGTCCTCACCATCGGTCTCCTCGTGGGCATTCACGCGCCTGTGGACGTCGTCCCCTGGGCGGTGTACACGGTTCTGCTGTACCTCGTCGACGTCGCGTTCTGCGCCCTGCACATCTGGCTCGCCGCGCAGGTGGAGAATCAGCTCGTCAGCGTCGGAATCGGCATGCTTGGCGCTTTTCTCGCCGTGTTCTCCCTTTTGATGCCATCCGCAATCAGCAAGATCATCCCCTGGGGCTACTACGCCGTTATCTCTCACGCCAGGCAGGACAACGGGGACATCACCTACATGACCGCGCCCTACGGGTGGGTCATCGGTTTCCTCGTCCTCGTCGCCGTCGTCTTCCTCGCGGCTACACGACGCCTTAACCGGGTCGAAAGGTGAGACGTCCCGTGTTCCGTGCAGAACTCATCAAACTCAAGCGATCCAGCACCTGGCTCATCGCGCTCATCCTGCCCAGCCTCGCCGTCGTCACCGGCACCATCAACCTCGCGAACAACAAGGACGCATTGGACTCCGGATGGGCCTCCTTCACATCCCAGGTCGTGCTGTTCTACGGGCTGCTGTTCTACTCGATGGGCATCAGTCTGCTCGCCGCGACGGTCTGGAGAATGGAGCACCGCGGCACCAACTGGAATCTCCTTCTCACCACCACGGCGCAACCGCTCCGCCTGGTGCTGGTGAAGACCGCCGTCATCCTGCTCCTGGTCGCACTCATGCAAGCAGTGCTCATCGCTGGGACCGCCATCTCCGGAGCATTCATCCTCGGTCTCGACGGCCCCTTCCCCTGGCAGTTCGCCGTCGTTGGGCTCCTCGCCCTCATCGCCGCGATTCCGCTCACCGCCGCCCAATCGCTCCTGTCAATGCTCCTAAGGTCTTTCGCAGCCCCTGTCGCACTCTGCCTTCTCGGCTGCGTGATCGGCATTGCAGCAGTCACATCAACAGCACTTCGGCCGGTCGGCTACGTCCTCCCGCAAGCCATCAATACCCGTGCGCTCAATCTCGGATCCACCGCCATCTCCCAATCCGGCGGGCTTACCATCACCGACGTCGCGCCCCTGCTGATGACCAGCATCTGCATAGGAGCGCTCCTCATCTGGCTCACCACGATCCTCATCCGGATCGTCAAGCTCCGCTGACGAACGAGGCTTTCCCGCCGGGGCGCGTGGGGCTTCTGAGACGTAAGAGGACTCATGCGGGCGGACATCTTCGGAGATCGAGGCCGCCGCGGGCAGCATCGACAAGGAGCCATCGCGCCGTCGAAGCGGGCACCATCGAGACGGGTACCAGCGGAACGCGTGTCAGGAGCCGCCCGTGAGGAGCACGAGGAGGGAGTGGGCGGCGTCGAGTGATCACCATCGATGAGGTCGCGGGCCCCGCCCGGCGACACCGCTGACACCGGCGGGAAAGCCTCCACCCTCACCCTCGTCTCCGGTCGCCCAGCCATCCGCCCAGCAGATAGCCGGCGTACACCACCAGCGCCCCCAGCGAGTTGGCGAGAATATCCCAGTTCGTATCGGTCAGGCTGAGTCGCACCAGACCGGCCCTCACCGTTGCGAGCTCGAACAGCTCATTGATGCAACCGAGCGCCGAGACCAGTGCGAACAGCGAGAACGCCTCGATCAGCCAGTGGCCGCGCCAGCCCAGCGACCGCTTCAGGTAGTACCACAGCAATCCGGTGAATACGCCGCCGCCCACGAAGTGGGTGGTGAAGCTGGTGTCCTGCCCGTCGATCAGCGGCGACGGCAGGTACCACGACACCGCGAACATCGCGCACGCCGCGTAGAGCCACCAGCGCCAGCGCCGCTCGTCGACGAACCCGGCCCGGCGCAGCACCACCGGCACCGCCACGGCCAGGGCAATCGGCACGCAGGCTGCCGTGCAATGAAGAATAATCACAGACATCATCCGAGGAGTGCAGAGGACGGGGGACATGCGGATTCCGAGGAGCGGCCGCAACTGGGCCACCGCAACCGGACTATTCCGGCCGGTACTCCGGCCGACCGGGCGACCGGCCCGGGGTCCGCTCGGCGCCGACGACCGGGCGGGCAGGGGATCCGCGCTCAGTCGGGTGACCGGTCCGCGGCCCGCTCGACGCCGACGGACCGCCGTGGTTCCCGGCTCTTGCTGCGGCGCCGGGAGCTTTCCAGCATGTAGAAGACGATGAGGAGCAGGTACGTGGTCACGCTCAGCCAGGCGCTGACCATGCTCACGGCCGCGGCGATCGCGTAGAGGATCGGCCCCATGGCGAAGCGCCGCGTCATGGCCCGCACAACGGCGTCGGGTACCCCGGGCCTCAAGCAGCCCCTGTCCCTGATGGCCGCCTGCCACAGGCCGTTGAAGAAGAAGCCGCCGAACATCATGACCAGGCCGTAGAAGACGGCGCCGGCCCGCGCCTCCCCACCGGTCTTGAGGGCGCGGGTGAGCACGGTGGTGGCGAAGGGGAGGAAGGCGACGTCCAGCAGAAGCAGCAGATTCCAGACGAGGACCCACTGATCGACATACCGAATCCGCTGGAAGATGGCGTGATGATTGAGCCACACCTGCCCGATCAGCAGGAAGCTGAGCACGAAGCCCACGTAGCTTGGCCACAGCGAGGACAGCCCGTCGAGCAGGCTCAGGTCCTCCGGAAGCCTGATCTCCAGGCTCAGCAGCGTGATGGCGATCGCGATGACGCCGTCGCTGAAGGCCTCCAACCGCCCCGGCGACATGCGAGCGGCCTCGTCATCCGTCTCCTCCACCATGGGCCCCTCGTCAACGCCGTCAGCGCTGCCCGCCCTATCGGCACCGCCACCATCGCCGACACCGCTGTCGCTGTCACGCCTCTTGTCATTCCGGCCACCAGGCATGCCGTTCACGCCCCCCCCCTCGACGTCGTCGCCACGGTTCACCACGGGCGGCCCCATCCGATCCCGCTCGATACTCACGGCGCTCACCGCCGCCCGGGGATGATCCTGGCCCGGACCACGGGACTCGTGCAAGCGCTCCCCGCCCGCGGGCCTCGCTCCATCGCGGTGAGGGCCGGCTGCCCGAGGCCCCGAGGAGGGCCGACCGCCCGAAGCCCCCAGGCCCGTCACGAGCACAGTCGCGGCCAGCCTCTTATACCCCGCGAACCCGACCCCGACCACACGACGCACCAGGTTCCGCGCTCGGCATAGGGCGGTGGATGGTCCGACGACCGCTGAGTACGGTCATCGCATGTCTGCCAGCACGTCTCGCATCGTCATCATCGGCGGTCACGGCAGGGTCGCGCTCCTGGTTGCCCCGCTGCTCGTCGCCGGCGGCCACGAGGTCACCTCCATCATCCGCGACCCCGCGCAGGCCGACGACGTCGCCGCCACCGGGGCCTCCCCCCTGGTCCTCTCCGTGGAGGCGGCCAGCACCGAGGAGCTCACGCGGGCCCTCGACGGCGCCGACGCCGTCGTCT
>ERZ772924.1286-NODE-1286-length-11874-cov-3.191556_pt1 | contig 11874 bp, 9 predicted proteins | sample MGYA00512116_ERZ772924 | MGnify/ENA primary metagenome ERZ772924 (study PRJEB29015, sample SAMEA2737920) | human oral metagenome | biome: human oral; feature: human-associated habitat; material: dental | place: China | collected 2134 ...
TATGAATACACAAGCATTTGAACAATTTAACGTAATGGATAATGAAGCACTTTCAGCTGTTGAAGGTGGGGGCCGCGGATGGAATTGTGCAGCAGGTATTGCTCTAGGTGCTGGGCAAGGTTATATGGCTACTGCAGGCGGTACAGCATTTCTTGGTCCATATGCTATTGGCACTGGTGCCTTTGGGGCTATTGCTGGAGGAATCGGAGGAGCTCTTAATTCCTGTGGTTAGTAATTTAATTTTTAAGGAGGCAGAAAAAGATACAAATACGGAAATTTTGATTTTTCTCCTCCCTTTGTTTATTTTACATTGATGGACAAACTCATCTGATAAGTTATATTTAGAATAAAGGAGAAAAGAAATGTTTAAAAAGGAAAGTCAGAAACTTAGGTTATTAAGACTTTTAACAGCGCAGCTGATAGCTGTTTGTCTGTTAATTTTGGTTTTGACACAAGCTATTTTTAAATCTCCCCTGCTTGTTCAGATTTGCTTTGTAATTATAACATTTTGTACTGCTGGTCTAAATTATTATTTTATTAAGGAAATCAGAGAGGTTAATTCACAAGAAAGTTCGGCTGCTACAATTACTAGTCAAGTTGTCCTTACTGCCGTTTTTTTCCTTTTGACGGTTTTAAGCAGTTATAAAACAATTCAAGTAAGCGAATTTGCCAGCAGAATCATTTTCTTAATTGCCGCTGTAATCAGTTTTATTATCTCTCTTCTTTTATTATGGGGAATAAAATATGTAAAAAAGACACAGTAGCGTTCAAAAAAATCTGATAACTAATCAAAAACATCATTAAGTCTTTCCATTATATACATGGTAGGCTTTTTATACTCTTGGTACTTCTGATAGTTAGTCAGTCAAATTAAAACTCTGCAAAAACCAAAACAGTAATTTATTAATTTAACTTTACCCATATTTCAGTACTATTAACAGATAAATCTAGGTCCTAAAAAATAAAATGATCAAGTTGGATTAGTATAAAACAATTCTTAGCAGAAGTTTCTAAAACAAAAAGAGTTCTATATTCTAGAAAATAGTAAAAGTAAACTAGAAGGGGATAAGAACTAATATCATTGTAACAGAATTAAGCAACTTTTAAAAATGCGTTCATATTTATCTGAACCAGAAGAGTCTTTTCCTTTTATGAAAGTTAATTTATCTGATCTATGAAGAAATTGTCTAAAGAAGTTGGACAAAGAAAACTTCATCCTTTATCTTTTATTTTTCAGAGGAGGTCAATAGACCGCATAGAAAAGCATGAAATCACTTTTATATTTAGAACAGTAACTTTTAAAATGCAGAAGATTGAAAAAGGTAGGTGAAGATTTTCTGTTTTATACCAGTCATTTGGTCTAGAAAGATAATATTGCTACAAATGCGTTTAGGTATTAGTGATAGTGTAGAGGCATAACTAGAGGAAAGAAGGATCTAATCATATGGTGACCTATGGGAGAACTTGTGAATGATCAGAGCAAAATTGATTAATAATTGTATTATACTATTGGACGTAGTGATTATTTTAGAGATATTAAAACAAAAAAAGGAAAATAAACAAGAAGAGCTATAAGATAATTCTTTGGAATAGTATTATTATATTTGTTTGGGAATATGATGGTTGATTGGTTTTAGAAATAACTGGTTAAACGAATTTCTAAAGTTTAAGTAATAAGTCCATTATTAAAAAGTAAGTCTAAGATCTGCTTTTTCTTCCATCATACATGTTTTTATAACAATTTATACATTGGCTATGTTACTTGCTCCAATAATGTTAGCTTAAAAACTTTAAAACATAAGTAGAGGGACTTCAACAATGAAAAATATTCATCAAAAGTTTATGGAATTGATTTATTTTTAATGAATTAATTAGAACCTTTATTTATAATTCATTAAATAAATCTGTGGTGCTAGTTAAAAAATCCTAAGTTATAAAAGATGGTTTGATCTAACCAAAATTCATACCTTTTTAAACCTCTCACCGATGGTATTTTGATAACAAAGGCTAATTACGATTTGCTTGGACGATCTTCGTTTGTTTGGTCACTTACAGTATGTATCCAAGTGGACTTTTTGTTAACTACAATCTAACACCCCTACAAGTATATCCTGTACAAGAAGAAATAGAATAAAGAAGGTATGATGAAAAAAAGTAAACAAAAAGCAAAAATTACTTATTCTCGTGAGAAAAGAAAAGTAGCGGTTGCTGTAACATGTATTTTTATTGGTCTTATTATTATGAAGGGTTATATAAGTATCAAAAGAGGAATTCAATTTGTTGCTTCTAATCTTACTTTTGTGTTTATCTTATTTTTCTGTCTACTGGCCGAATGGATTTCTAGGAAAATGAAAAAAGAGGACCAGTCGGTTAAAGCGGCTCGCATCTGTGAAAAAAGGAAGACGGTAATCATTTATACATTTGGATTAATGGTTATGGTTATTCTGAATGTTTATGCAAGTATTACAAAACAAGCTCATTTTATGGATATTAATCTTATTTTGATGTTTTTAATAGTCCTTGGTTCGTTAATAGATTGGGTTATTGAAAAAATTAAAAAGTAGGTATTTCTATTCACTTAGCTTATCGCATTATTTTTCTAATGATTACATGTCAGATTATCAATTATTCAAGAGTTGAATGATTTAATATGGTTAGGTTACTGAAGATATCATCTTTTTATATATGTTACAGATAGAAAGGTAAGTTAATGAGATTATCAAAATGCAGTTCTAGAGTATTACGTTTTCTTAGGTTAGGTGCTGTTCTAAGTGGTTTTTTGGCTCTTGATCTTTGTTTCCATATGATAGATAGTAAAAGTTCTATTTGGCTCTGGCTTCCGCTTGGAATACTGTCTTTATTGGTTTTCCTAGTAGCTTATCTTGCCTATAAAGAACTAAACCAACGCCCTATAGCAGAACAGCAATTTACTCAGTATCAAACTCAAACCGCCGTGACTATCTTTTCGTTTTTAGTTCTATTAGTGTGCTCTTACCGAGCAATTACAACTAATGATACGACTCAGCGCACTGCTTTAATTATTGTAAATATACTCTTAGTTATTGTTATCATCTGGAATCTAATTGAACTCATTAAACTGCATAAGAGACGCTAAACAGTTTTTACTTTCAGGCAATATAATGCTGAATAGGAACAATTGTTAAAAATTATTATTAATGTAAAGTAATCTTCTTGAAGTATCCACTGATTAGAGTTTACTTTAATTAATTGGACTTTCAGGAGTGTATCAATCATTTCCTGCTTTAATTCTGGGGATAAGTAAATGTTATTTCCTTTTCTAACTCTTTCAAGATCATATGGATCCATGAGTTTTACCATATATTTGAGATTAGACAGACTCACACCACACTTTTGATTAAGTTGGGACCACGACATCCCATTCTTTCTCAGCTCATATATTTTGAGTTTATTTTCGTACGTTAATTTCATCAAAAAACACCCCAATCGTTAGATTTTCTGTCCAACTTTTTGGGTGCAGGTCAGAAGATCTGTAAGATAATTCTTTGGAATAGCATTATTCTATTGTTTGGAATATGATGATTGATTGGTTTTATTCTCGATTTTAGAAATAACTGATTAATCTAACTTCTAAAGTTTAAGTAACAGAATTACTTATTAAAAAGTAAATCTACGCTCTATAATAAAAGGAGAACAATGAAATTTTTAAGTCAATATTATTATTTTTAAATTTGATATTATTACTAATAGAGTAGTTCTCCTGCGGTCGTTGTTACCGCTATAGCATTAGAATATACCTCTTGTAGGTGGTCCATGAAGAATAATTAATGAGGCGATGATCGGAGCAGCAGCTTTCTGCTTTTAGTAAATTTAATTGAAAAATTATAGAAAATATGTTTGGAGGTAAGCCATGAAAAAGTATTTAGTAGTACCTTTTGCCTTGATAATCATATTTTTAGGAGTTAAGGTTCTTTTGACTTCAAATAACATTTGGCAGATGATGTTTGCATCTATCGGTATGCTATTGTTTTTATTTGGCGTTTTTAGAGAATACAGCAAGATAAAAACAAAATAAGGATAAGTACATTTTGTTGATAATACTAAAGATTCTGCTAATCTTACTTTTATTTGGGATAAAAGCTTTGCTATCTTCTAAAACTATTTTTTGTCTAAGATTCATTTTAGTCTTTCTTTTCATGTTTATTATTTTAATTTTGAAAGAAGCTAATTAAAGTAGATGAGAACTAAAAAGCTTTCGTTTTTCATAGTTATCTAACTTGATGCGGTACAGGCAAAGTTGCTAATTTGTCAGGAAGGGTCAATTTGTCAATTTCTAATAGAAATTTGGCATTTTTACCGTTTAGGACAAAATAGCTACCGTTTAGGATATTTTGCTCCATTTTGAAAATAAATTGTTATACTAAAGATGTTGGTTGCGCAGCCAGATAAAAAATTAATTTCATATTTAGGAATATCAGAAAAATATGATTTTAGATAGTAAAATGGTAAAAACTTGGTAAGGGGGAAGTTGTGGAAACAAGGACTGATAATATTTTTATTAAGTTAAGTGATAATTCAAATATTGAAAAATTGTACAAAAAATTTGGGATGAATCTATTAGAAGATATAAACGCTAGCATAGACGAGTTTGAGGTTTATGAGTCCTGGAATAGATTTCATCTTCTTGGCAGCAATACTTTTTCTAATTTGTATTTATCATTTCTTGAGCCGTATTTACTTGAGATAAGAAATCAATTACAGAAATATGATGACAATTTTCAAAGTGATACCATTGAACGAACTATAACAGAGAATATGTTAGAAAATATTTCTTCTCTATCTGAAGGTGTCTGGATAGCAGAGATGAGAAATATCAATAAAAATCAAACTGAATATTTAGTTTATTTAAATCAGGACTATAAAAATTTAGCAGAAGTTGTTAAGAAGTATCCTTACTGGTATTTTTCAATAATTTCATTTATAAGAGATACCACAAAGTATTTACTAGAGTTTCTTTCTCATTTGATTCAAGATAAAGCCTTGGTTGCTAATCAGTTTTTGGAAGCAGATGGAATGATAACGGATATTTAAACTATCTATGGGAGACAGACATAGAGGAACATTTGTCATCAAGGTAGAATCAAAATTCGGTAATTATTTTTATAAACCGAGAAGAAGTAAGTTAGATACATTATTTAAAGAAGTTATAGATAAAATAGGGGAGCAAGATGGAATATTAAAAATGAAAGCTCCTAAAATTATTGATCAAGGAAGCTATTCTTGGGCTGAAGAAATTCGATATATCCCATTACAATCAAAGAATGAAAATGAGAGATATTATATTAGGCTGGGACAGTTATTAGCTATTACATATATACTTAATGGCAGCGATTTACATTATGAAAATATTATATCTTGTGGAGAATTTCCTGTAGCAATAGATGTTGAGACACTTTTGACTAGTAGATTGAGGTTCAAGAAGCAAACGACTCCAAAAATGTTACAAGAGGATAATATTAACTATTTGGAGGACTCTGTAAGTAATTTGATAATATTACCTACAATTGTAAAAAGTAATGGAGATTTTTATGATTTGAGCCCGCTGAAAATATATAGTGGAGAGTTACCAAATACTCTTGCAGAAACTTGGAAAAAATCTAACCATCTAATCCAAAAAAATGAATTGAAAGATGTCATAGGTTTTATACAGAGAGGTTTTATTAATATTTATAATGAGGTTCTCAAAGATAAAGAGCGCTATAAAGAATATTTCAATCGATTATTTAACAATGCTCCTATTCGCTATTTAAATAGAGAAACCCATGACTATTCGCAAATATTAAGACTATTAAAGAATCCGGTGTGCCTATTTCATTTTAAATACGCTTTTGCAGTATCAATGAAACTTTTAAGCGAGGAAATACAGGAAGAAGAAGTACTAGAATACAAAGAATTGTTAAAGTTTAACATCCCATATTTTGAATTAGACACTGATAGTACTGATTTACTTTTATTTGATGATAAGAGAATAAAAAACTACTTTATAGAAACGCCCCTAGAAAGCCTAGAGCATAAACTAAATATACTATGTGAGGAGGATCTTGAAAGACAATTAAGACTAATAACTCAAATGCTGACAGTAGTTTCTGCAGAATTTGACGTAAAAGAGATAAATGAAGTAACAATTCATGAGGGAGAGAGTCTACAAAAGCAAAGGGCGCAGACGGTTGAACAAATGATTGCAACTGTTTTTGAAAATAAACTGATAAATCCATTAACTAAACAATATTTTTGGATAACTCCTGAATTAGAAGGTGATAATAATAGAAGTTTTTACCAAATTCATGAAAATCCTGATAGTTATTATTCGGGTAGCGTTGGAATACTGAGATGTTTGCTACTGCTCGAAAAATCAGGCTATAAAGATTTACCTATTAATAAATTAATAAGTGATATTGAAATTGATATAGATGCAATTATTAATTATGGAACAGTGGACACCAGCATCGGTGCTTACAACGGAATAGCTCAGTATTTAAGATATTATGCTTATATATATAAGAATAACAACTTCAGTGTCTTATCTTTGAAACGCATCCATTACTTATTAGACTTAATAGAAAACGGCTTTAAAAATGATGAGAAATTGGACATCTTAGATGGAACGGCAGGTGTCATATTAACTTTAATAGAGATTTTTCAATTAGATTTGAGTGACTGTTTAAATAATCGTGTGATTAAATTAGTTGAGAAATGTCGCTTACATCTAATAGATTCGATTATTTATGATAAGGGGGAAGCCTATTTTCCTATTGCACAGGAAAAAAATCGTTATTTTACTGGTTTCGCACATGGATCATCTGGAATTACTTTAGCTATTTACAGAGCAAGCAAGCTATTAAATATAGATGACTATACCCTTATTCGATCGTTACTAAAAACAAAAAGACGCTTATTTGATAAGACAAATCAAATGTGGTTTAAGGACAATAATAGAAACAGCTATTCATGGGGATGGTGCCACGGAATTCCAGGTATTCTTTTATCGAGACTTGAGCTTATAAAACATGGCTATCAGGATGACTATATTATTGAAGAAGCTTATGAATTATATGAGATCGCTATAAAAAAATCCCTAGGTGTGAATTTAACTTTTTGTCATGGTGACCTAGGGAACATTGTTATTTGTAAATATGCTGAGGTGATGCTTGATATTGAAAATAGTAAGGTAGATAAATACATTCAAGAAATCTTTCCTTATTTAACAAATGCAACGAGGTATCACATTCGAGGAACTGAAACCATAGGAGTGATGCATGGTTTAGTTGGGGTAGCTACTTTTTTGGACAGTACGATTTGTGATAACTATCTTAGGTTTTTGGATATTTTAAAAATAACATCAGATTAAGGAGGCTGACATGAGAATTTTAGACATTCAAAATTTAAATTTTAAATATGGAAAAGATTATGTATTGAAAAACATTAATCTTACTTTAGAACAAGGAGATATCCTAGGCTTAGTTGGTGAAAATGGTGCTGGTAAGTCAACTTTGATGAAGCTTATTTCAGGTATCATTCCTAACTATGAAGGAGATATCAAGATTCAAGCTCATAATGTTGGTACTTTAATTGAACACCCCAGCCTCTATGCTGATATGACAGTGTTGAGTAATTTGAAGTTTTACTGTCGTCTATTTGGCAAGAGTTACGGCGTCATTGATGATTATAAATATGTTTTACAGGTGGATAGTTATTTACATAAAAAAGTTTCAAAACTATCTTTGGGGATGAAGCAGAGAGTTGGACTGTTTATTGCTCTCATTGCTTCTGAAGAGTTTATCTTATTAGATGAACCGACCAATGGTCTGGATCCTATTGGTATTAAAAATTTACTGGACTTAATAAAAAAATTATCATCTGAAAAAGGTATTACTTTTATTATTTCCAGCCACATCTTACAAAATTTGGAGCAAATCTGCAACAAAGCAGTTCTGCTGAGAAATCACACAATTAGCAGCTTGGATGCTAAGAAACATATGAAATATAAGATTTATCATCCTGATTTATCTCAATCTGAGCTAATCTGCTTATTAGAAGATAATGGTTTCGACTATGAACAAAATGGTAGGGATATTATTGTTCGTGATATTGATGCCATTGAAGAAATGTTACAAAGAGAGAAGAATATTACTATTCAGAAGGAAAAAATAAGTTTGAGTGAGGTATATTTTGATGAGCAATAAATGGGCAACGGTCTTGTTTGTAAGACCAATTATTATGAAATTTAGTGTATTTATTTATCTGATGCTATCCCTATTGCTTGGTGGGGCAATCATCTATTCTATCGAGAATTTAAAAGGACCTTTTCAGGTTTATAATATCTACAGTGTATTTTCTACTGTTTCCAATTTCTTATTGATGTATGCAGCTATCAACGCCTTTGGTAGAGAGTTTCGCTATAAAACTATCAATCATCTTAGAATCAGTGGGCGATCAAGTATTGAAATTATTTTGAGAAAATTATTAGCAGTTGAGTTTTTAGCTATTTTGACTAGCTTAGTTTCCTTTGTAGAAGTTGCATTTTATAAAATTTATTTTAATCATCCGCAGATTGATTTATTTGAAATTTTTAATCATCTGGTACCGGCTTACTTAGTTTATGCGCTATTTCTCTTTTCATTAGGAAGCATTATCACATTAGTTTTAAAAAATTCATTATATTCATTCATCACTCTATTCCTTACATTAAGATTAGGGGTGACTATCATGAATGTTATGAATAATTTTGAATCTACAGCTGATTTGACTAAATATATTCCTTTATCATTTGTTGAAAATGCCTTTAGTTTTGCTAAATACACTCCGGAACAGTATGTTGTTACTATTGTTTGGAGTGTTGCATTGATGGCATTATTGCCTGTGATTTATCGTAAATGGGGTTATGCATAGTGGAAAACATAAGAAATTCGGCCTATCCCAGTATAGAGGGCAAATTTGAAAACTATTTTTCTCACTATATTTCAAAGATATATGAGCAATTATTATCTATTGATTCAAAAGGACTATTCAGCAGCCAAAATGACCAAGAAAAATGTTACTATGCACTTATTGAGGGTATTTTAAAGAATATATCATCAGTAGCAATTAGTTCTCTAATCGACTATTATCAGGAAGAAAGGGCTATAAATCCTAATTTATCATACAAAGATTATAATGAAAATCTTCAAAAAGATAGATATTTTCAAGAATTTCATCAGATTTATCCAACAGTGAAAGATAATTGTGAAGTTGTTATTTGTAATTATATTCAAAGGACTAAAGAAGTATTTAGCCTACTTCAAAATTACCAAGTAGAAATAAGAAACGTTGCTAGTTTAAAAGAAAGTGAGTCGCTGTCTCTTAGTAATCTTAATATCTTTGAAGGTGATTTCCATATTAATACATTTGTAGCTATACTTACACTAAATGAAAAAAGAATATTGATCAAGAAGCGTCCCAATTTAGGGGATCGTCTTTTGAGAATTTTTCAAAAATATTTTGACAAGGAAAATATCAAACTACCTATTGCAAATACAATTTTCTTAGACGATGACTTGTGCCTTCAAGAATACATCAAGTCAGACAGTGCAGTTTTAAATAGCATAGAACTCCAAAATTTTTATTATAAATTCGGAATTATGACAGCTATTTTTACAATTTTAGGAAGTAAGGACCTTCATAGTGAGAATATTATTTCTACAAAATATGGTCCCTATTTTATTGATTTAGAAGCTGCTATAACGGACACACTAAATAGAGAAAAATTAGACTCACTATTGACAGAAACTTATCTATTTAATTCTAAAGAAAAAAGACTTGTATATGGTTCACTAGATTTAAGTGCATTTAGTGGAGGTGATATAACCACTCGGCGGTATGGTGTCATTCATAAGGGGCAAGATGACATTAATATAGGAGTCTACAGTTATACTGAAAAGCATAGTAATATACCACAAGATATAAATGGTGCCAAGGTTAATCCTGAAGAGTATTCAGCAGATGTACTGAAAGGTTTCGATACAGGAATTAGAATTTTTCTAAAATATAAGGAGAGGTTAATTCAGAAACTAGAATTAATAGAGAGCTATGATTATAGGGTTGTACTTCGTAACACGGCTTTTTATGGCAAATATTTAGATGATTTAAACTTACCAATGTACACTAAGAGTAAGGAAAAATCAGAAAAATATATCCACCTATTGAGGAAGCACAGTAAGCGCGATAAAAAAATAGTTGACAAAGAAATGGCTTGTTTGAAACAACAAGCTATCCCTTATTTTTTAATCAGCGAAGTAACTGATAATAAAATAATTAAGGACAACCTCATAAAGAGAATTGAGGGGCTTAGCCTTAGTGATTTAAATAAAGAAAAATACTATTTGCAGCTAATTTTGGGATTAGATGTTCCAATAGAAGGACGATCTCATTATTTGGATAATGGAAACAAAGTGGATAATGAACTACAAGCATTTGAATCATTTTGCTCGAATGATGTGGGTTTTAAATTTGGAGTGATTGATCACACTGTTCAGAATACGCTATTACATTATTGTAATGATATATATACATTTGGCGCTTCTCTCTTGTTTTTAGCTAGATATTGCAAAAATAGTAAATTGAGAGAAAAAATAATAACTACAGTCAGAAATGGTGGCACAAGTGAAGGTCTTTCTGGACTAATAGGTAGACAATCGTCGTACTTACTCTATCATTATTTTAATTTAGAATCTGAGAAGCAAAACTACACATCCTCAAAAGACATAGTACATGAAAAAGATATTGTAGATTTTTCAACGTATGGAAGTGCCATTCTGGTTTTAAACTATCTCTACAAAGAAACTTCAAATAAGGCTTATCTAGATGATATAAAACTATTAGGAGAAATATATTTAAAGACGTACACTAAGCGTAATCTTACTGGTTTGTTTCATGGATATGCAGGCGATATTTTAGTGTTATCAGTTCTCCGCCAATATATAGAACATCAGACTATTGATAAAGATATTCTCGACCTTATTCAACTCGAGAATTCTAATTTTAATAAAGTTTCTAATAATTGGAATGATACTAGGCACAATATTTCTAATACTGAGGATCTATGTGCATTATCGTATGGAGCTGTGGGAATACTTTTTAGTAGGCACTTACTCTATCGTTCATCCAATCTTTACAAGAAATTAAAAGATATTGTTATGACTGATCTCTTTAAAGCTCTTAATTGTATTTTGGTCAGAAATAGGAGCGATTATGTAGATGATTCTCTAGTTAATGGCTATGCAGGTGCTCTTGTAGTTCTAAAAATAATTTTACAATCAGGCTTGTTGAATAACCATTATAGTAAATTGATAAAGGTCAAAACCTATATAGAAGAAGGAGAAAAATTATTAGAAAATACCCAATGGCGTTATGAGCAATTTAATAATCTTTTAAATCCTTCATTTTTTAGTGGAAGATTAGGCACAGCATTTACTTTATGGTTCATAAGCCAAAATGATTTTTATATTGAAAAGTTTTTGGGGGTGTAGGAAATTAAAAAGAAAAAAATTACACCACTTCTACAGATGAGCCAAACAGAATGTGGATTATGTGTTGCTGTAATGTTAATGGAATACTATGATGTTCGCATAACTTTGAATGATATTCCTAAAGAATTCTCTGCGGGAAGAGACGGGACGCGTATTAGGGGACTTAAGAAAATTTTTGACCACTTTGGTTTTTCCATGAATATGTTTAAGGTGACTGATAGACTCTCAGAAATAAAAAACTCCTCGTTACCAGGCATCGCTTATAGAATCGGAGGACATTTTGTCGTAGTAGAGTCAATCTCTTCTAATGAGGTTATTATATTGGATCCAG
>ERZ772924.1287-NODE-1287-length-11870-cov-4.347270_pt1 | contig 11870 bp, 5 predicted proteins | sample MGYA00512116_ERZ772924 | MGnify/ENA primary metagenome ERZ772924 (study PRJEB29015, sample SAMEA2737920) | human oral metagenome | biome: human oral; feature: human-associated habitat; material: dental | place: China | collected 2134 ...
TGGTTCCCAGTGGGGCAGCAGATTCACATATTCCTGGACTGGGTGATCGGGAGCATTGTCCGCGATGGCTGCCACCTGACCGCCAAGAACCTGAATCGCACCCTGAAAGCCAATCAAAAACGCCATCAGGCACGCACTCACACCAGCCACGACGCACTTCCCCCAAACTTCAACTCATCCTCACCCCCTGTCAGAGGGTGAACTTTGAACACCGTGAAACCTAACAGAAGTTATCTCTCTAGGCATAACCGACACCCCTTGCGGTTGGACTTTCGGCTAGCAAAATCAGAATAGTCAGCCTGAAAGTCGCCCTGAGCGGTATGGGAAATGCGCATTAACTCTGTTCATAACCACTCAGGCTTCAGGGATTTTCTGCTGTCCTGTGAAAAACAGCCATTGCCAGCCAGGGACGCTTACTAGCCTCAGTCACCGTTGACCGGTTCGCCGAGGATGGCGTGCCACCTGCTGGAGTGCCCGCGCCACAAAACGATCAGATGCTGGGTGCCGGGCAGACCCCGCCCGGCTGTCCCCATACCTCACAAGACCTCACGACGGGGACAAAATAACTGGGCCCCGGCTCATTCGAGTCGGGGCCCAGCTTCCTACGAGCGCTTCAGCCGCTCAGGAGCCGGTCCTGGGCAGACTCGGCCTGACCGGCACCGGGCTGGCCGCCGGCGTCACGGTGACGCTGGGAGCCGGCGTCGGGGAGACGTTGGAAGCCGGCGTCGGCGTGATGGTGGCTGTTGGCTCAGGCGAGGGCGCCGGAGTCTTGCACGCCGGCTGGTCCCGGACAGCTGAGAAGGTGGCGTGGCCCTCGTCCACCCGGGTCCACCCCTCAGGCAACGGCCCACCGATCTGATAGCCGGTCTTGGCAGTGGCCGTGGCGGTCACGGTCACCTTGCCGTCTGCGACCTTGATCTCCGGGCCGGTGAACTCAAGCCCATCCACCGCGGCGATCGTCGCGGTGGGCGCGGTCGGGGTCGAAGAGTCAGCGGGACAGGTGCCGGCGTCGATGGTGGGAACCACCGGGACGGCGCACTGGGGCTGCGTGATGGTTGTGGAGTAGGTCACGACCCCGTCGACGACCGTCCAGCCGGAAGGCAGGTTCGCGGTGTCAAACCGATGCCCGGCCTTGGGGGTCGCGGTCACCGTGACGGTTACCTGGCTGCCATTCGTCACGAACGTGGGCTCGCTGTAGTCGATCTCATCGGTGTCCGTGACGCCAGTGACCACTGGCTGCGCCGGAGTGGTGGAGTCCACCGGGCAGACGCCGGGGGTCACATCCGGAACCGCCGGCGCCACGACCTGGGTGCAGGACGGCTGGGTGATGGTGGTCGTGTAGGTGAAGGTGCCGTCGCCATTCGGGGCCCACCCGGCTGGCACATTCTGGTCGTCGATCTCCTTGCCGGTCTCGGGGGTGGCGACCACGGTCACAGTCACCTGGTCCCCATTCTTGACGATTTTCGGCTGGGAGTAGGAGATGCCATCGGTCGGCCCGGCCACAACCGTCGGCTCTGATGGTTCACTAGCGCCCGGGGCGCAGACGCCGGGGGTCACCTGGACGGCGCCAAGTTTCGGATTGACCCTGTTGGTCAGCGTGATGTCGAGGGTCTTGGTGCTCTCCACCGTGACCTGGGCGCTGTTGGCGTCCGGCACGCCATCAGTGACTCCGGTCCCGGAGAATGTGGGATCCCGAAGTCCACCCCCGTGACGGCCGGCACCTGCTCAGTCAGGGTGACCACGGTGCCATTCGGGATGTTGTACAGGGACGCCAGAGAGCCGTCGGCCTTCACCTCAAGGGTTCCGGTCTTGGCCTGCCCGCCGAGCTGATAGCTGTAGGCAACCGGGAATGTGGCCTCCTGCGAAACGGCATTGCCGGCGTTGTTCTCGATGCTCTTGCGCAGGTTCAGGTGCCCGACGGTGTCCCCGGAGCCAGTGCCACCGCCGGAGGCATCACGGACGGCCACGCCCTCATAGGAATTGCCGTTGATGGTCACGTTGTTCGGGTACTTGGCACCCACGAGGATCTGTTCGCCGACCGCAAGCCGGAACTCCAGGATGTAAAGATCATCCGCCGAAAAAGCCGATGTCTTGTTGTAGACAAGATGGATCCTGCTGGAATCCTCGATCTGAGCGGTGACGTCTGGATAGCTGCCACCATCGTTGCTGTAGAGCATGGTCTGGCATTCAGCGCGGTCGGGCTCGTTCCAGCAGAGCGGATTGTTGTTGGGAATCCGGTAGAAGTCGAGAGTTCCGGGTTTGACGGTCAGGCTGGATCCGGGAACCGTGAAAGGATCATCGATTGTCAAGGTGTTCCCACTCAGCTCCTGACCAGGAATACGGATCTTCCACACCAGGGTGTCGTAGGGGTCACCGCTGAAATACCCGATCTTCGCGATGTCCCGCGGTATCTGCGGAGAGTATCCGATATCGGTCTGGCCATTCGGCAGGCCGACCACGATGGAGGCGTTTCCATTGATGGTCAGCGTGACGTTGTTTCCGGTGTAGGTGGAGGCCACCTGGGTGTTCACGAAGAAGGTGCCGCCAACGTTGTTCTTGCCGACGACATTGGCGTTGAGAGTGCAGACGACCTCTGACGCCGAGACCACACAGGTACCGTAGCTCAAGGGGTCCTGGCCGGAGCCCTGAAGCTCAAAACTGCCATTGACCCCTTTGAAAGCGGCCGGCAGGCCGATCCGGAAGGTGTCGCCCTCCTTACCGCTCTGGTCCGGGATCCTCCACTCACCGCTGATCTGGACATCATTCCAGACATAGGTGGGACCGAACGCGGATGTCTTGTCCGTCAGCTTCACGCTTCCCTGGACAATCGGGTTGATCTCATCAGCGTGGGCTGTTCCAGCGCTTTGCAGCGCTCCGCCCAGGATGACCAGGACGGCGAGAAACAGCGCGCTGAACCGCTGCCTCCTCGTCGCATTCAGTTGTCGTCTCACGACGTATCCCCCCATTTTTTTCTTGTTCACTGATTCTTTGTTCAGCAGGCAATGCGCCAATGCAACGAAGACGCATGCGAGATTAGATTAGCCGATAATAGACGTGCATTTCTTCCCGGGCCTGGTCACCAGCCGGAGGGCATCAGGAAGAAACAGCACGGGATCCGGCCCGATAAATCCCGTCATGGCTCCACAGCTGACAAAGGAGCTGATGAAAGGACGCTGGGTCCTGACCCCTGGAGGGATCAGGACCCAGCTGGCAGTCACGCACCAGGCTCAGGAGCCGGTCTTGGGCAGAGCCGGCCTCAGCGGCGTCACCGGAGTCGGCGCGGCCGGGGTCGGGGTGACCGTAGGCGTGGGCGTGGGCGACGGAGCTGGCGTCGCGCAGTCCGGAAGATCGGACTCGCTGGTGTAGGTGGCAGTGCCGTCGTCGTTCAACTTCCACCCCTCGGGCAGATCCGCCTTCTTGACGGCGTAGCCCTGCTCAGGGGTCGCAGTGACGGTGACGGTGACCTTCTTGCCCGACACCTCGATCTTGGGCTCACCGTAGGTCAGGTGCGGGGTCGTGGGCAGCTCCACCGTGGGCTGGGCGGGCTTGTCAGTTCCCGGGACGCACACGCCCGGCTCGACCTTCGGGGAGACCGGCGGCACCTCGGTTGCCTGGCAGACCGGCTGGTCCTTGGTGACGGTGTAGATCTCGGTGGTCGCCGTATCATTAAAAAAAACCTCGGGCATCGTCCCGCCGAACTGGTGCCCAGCCTCGGCAGTGGCAGTGGTGGTGACGGTCACCTTGCCGTCGACCACCTTGACCTCCGGCTTACTGTAGCTGATGCCTGGCGTCTCAGCGACCGTGGCGGTGGGCTCGGACGGAGTCAGGGAGCCTGGAGTGCAGGAGCCGAGGTCGATGGTGGGCGCCACCGGCAGCTCACACTTCGGCTGGGTGACGGTCTTGGTGAAGGTGGCCACCCCGTCCACAACGCTCCAGCCCTCAGGAAGCTTCGCGGTGTCGAACTGGTAGCCGGCCTTCGGCTTGGCCGTCACGGTGACACTCACCTGGTCGCCGCTGGCGGCGATGACCGGCTCGCTGTAGTCGATCTCGTCGGTGTCCGCGATACCGGTCACCGTGGGCTGGGTGGGCGTGGTGGCATCGGCCGGGCACACCCCGGGGTTGACCTCCGGGATCACGGGACTGACGGTCTTGACGCACTGCGGCTGGGTGACCGTCTTGGTGAACGTGTAGGTCCCATCGCCGTTTGCCTTCCAGCCCTCGGGCAGGTGCTGGTCGTCGATCTCCTTGCCGGAGGCGGGGGTGGCGGTGACCTCGACGGTCACCTGGTCTCCGGAGGTGGTGATCTTCGGCTCGGAGTAGGTGATGCCCTCGGTGCTGCCGACATTGACCGTCGGCTTGGCAGGCTCACTGGAGCCAGGCGTGCAGACGCCAGGAGTGACCTCGACGGTGGCCAGCCTGGGGTTGGCCTGGTTGGTGAGGTTCACCTCGACGGTCTTCAGACCGGCCACGGTGACCTGCGCGCTGTTCGCATCCGGGACTCCGTCCTTGACTCCCTCACCCGAGAATGCCGGGTCGCCGTAGTCGATGTCGCCGCCGGCGGGAACCTTCTCGGTCAGGGTGACCACGGTGCCGTTCGGGACGTTGTTGAGGGTTTCGAGGGTGCCGTCGGCCTTCACCGCCAGCTCGCCGCTGCGCGTCTGGCCCTTGTACTGATAGGACCAGGCCACCGGATAGGTGGTGTCGCCGGAGACCTGGCCACCCACGACCGTCTTCTTCACGGCGAGATGCCCGACGGTGTCACCGGAGCCGGTGCCGCCGCCCGAGACGTTCTTGACCGCGGTCGCGGTGCGCTGCTCGGCGTCCACGGTGGCCTTGTTGGTGTACTGCGCCCCGGGGGCGATGGTCCCCTCGGTCTTCACCCGCATGTCGAAGATGAAGATCCGGTCGGACTGGAAGTTCTGGCCCTTGTTGTCGATGACGGCCTTGACCACGTCCTTGTCCTCGTCGTGGGTGAGGGTCAGCGACGGGGTGGTGGAGCTGTCGAGTTTGTGGAGACAGCTCGGGGCATAGGTTTCGTTCCAGCACTCCGGGGTGTTGGGAATCCAGTAGATGTTCGGGCTGCCCTCGGCCAGGGTCAACTTGGTGCCCTCCACCCGGTAGGTGTCGGTGATGGTCATGCGGGAACGGTCGGCGACCTTGGAGCCGGGAACCACGATCCGCCAGTGGATGGCGGTCTGGTCATCGCCGGGGAACCAACCGGACTTGAAGGTCACGGTGGGAAGCGTGGGGTTGTAGCCGATGCCCTTCTGCCCACCAGGAAGCGGCACCTCGGCCTTGACGCCGTTGCGGAGGACGAAGGTGAGCTTGTCCGCATCGGTGCGCTTGACCACCTGGGCCCGCACCCACAGCGATCCGCCGACGTTGTTCTTGCCCTCGACGTTGGCGTTCAGGGTGCAGGTAACCTCGCCCCTCGCCACCTCGCAGGTGCCGTAGGTCAGCGGATCGCCATCCTTGCCCTTCAGCTCGAAGCTTCCGACGGCGCCGTCGAGTTCCCCGGGCAGGCCGAGTTTGAAGGTGTCCCCGGCTTTTCCGGTGCCGTCGGGAATCCTCCAGTTCGCATCGATCCTGATGCCGGTCCAGAGGTAGAGCTTGGAGCCTTCCTCATTGATCCTCGTGACGCGAATGCTTCCCGGATCGATGGCGTCCACCTCGGTGGCCTGCGCCACGGGGCTCGCAACAACCAGACCGGCGATGCCGATCAGGAATGCGAGCAGGAGCGCCACCGGCCTCCACCCGCTGCGAGGTCTGGTCCTCATCAACACGTCGTTTCCCTCTCACTCCATACATAGATTTCTTGTCCTCCGATCGGCCGACCTTTCGGGGGGCTGACGAACGTTAACACAACTTGCTTGAAGAGTGCACCATTCGGTCAGTTGTGCGCAGCCCGCGTCCCAACTTTTGTCCCACGAGCATTCTTTCTGCCATCAACCAGACCTGTCGTTCAGAAGTCCCTCCACTTCGCACCATTCCCGGAAACCCCTTGCAAAGCTGGTGAAACCCAGAAACCAGCCACGGTTCCATCGCCACGGACGCGCTGAAACGCGGTCACAACAGGGCAGAACACCTTCTCGGATGAAACGGCCACTCACCTGGAGCCTGATTCACGGGCTCGGCAATCAACCGACGAGCCGCCCAGCAAAGGCCGGGAACACACTCACCGACTTTCCCGCAGCACGCGTGAGCGTTTTGTCACCGGCACAGGCCTTCCCGTCCTCGAGAGCACGCCCGCGAGGCGGGATAACTTTTGCCACCGTCCACACGCCGCTCGTCGCGACGGCTTCCCTCATACCCGCCGGGTGTCGCCCCGTTTCCCGAACCATGACGGCGAAGGTTCCGCGGATGAAAAAGTCCGCGCATGGGTTTCTGGCGTGCCACATCAGGACACGAGCGCCGGGGAACAACTGACCCACCGCAGGTCCCGGAGCACGGCCGCAGGCCCACGGCAATTCCCGGATGCCCTCGTACATCCGGAACGGGCCGGCCATGAGAACTCGTGGATTCAGGCCAACAGGCCCTGACACATGCGCTTCATTCGCGAGAAAGGCGTGGCCGCAAGGAGGCCTCCGGAAACCACTCACCCCGGATTGTGCGTTTGGTGCAGTCGCGGACCGCCAGCATCGTGAGAGCCCCCACCGAGGAGCCAGCCGCACATGACACGTACGTCCGTACATGACCCGCGGGTCGGCCGTCGTCCGCACCCTCTCGAGTCGCCGGCCTGGGTGGCATCGACGACGCCAGCGTGGAGCACATGGTGCAGGATGTGCGACCGGCCAGGGGTAGACCTGAGCGCTCCCGGAGCGACCGTCCTTGAGCGAGAGGCGCAGCCGAGAACTCAGACGGAGCGTTCCACCAGGTCTTCGCAAACCTGGAGCAGCAGCTGTTTGGCCTCACCCTCCGGCAACGGCGCCAGGTGCTGTCTGGCCAGGTCGGCGTGGCGGCGAACCTCGGCCCGCGCCTTCTCGACGACGGGATGGGCGCGCAGCGCAGCCAACGCCTCCGCGAGAGCCGCGTCGTCGCTCAGGTCTCCTGCGAGAAGGTCCTTCAGGGGCTGATCGGCGGGGTCGCGGGAGGCCTCCAGCAGAAGCGTCGGCAGCGTCGGCACCCCCTCGCGCAGATCCGTGCCAGGGGTCTTGCCGGTGACGTCGCTGGTGATGTCGATGATGTCGTCACTCAGCTGGAACACCAATCCGACCTCCTCGCCGTAGGCCGCCAGGGCCTCCCGGATCCCCTGCGGGGCCCCCGCGATCATCGCCCCGAACAGCGCGGAGGCGGCAATCAGGGAGCCCGTCTTGTCGGCGATCACCTGCAGGTAGTGCTCCAGCGGCACCTCCCCCGTCTCCGGGCCGCGGGTCTCCGCGATCTGCCCCTGCACCAGCCGGGTGAAGGTCTCCGCCTGGAGCCGCACGTAGTCGGCGCCGAGGTCCGCCACCAGGATCGACGCCTTCGCGAACAGGTAGTCGCCGATCAGGATCGCGATGGAGTTGCCCCACCGGGAGTTCGCGGACGGCGCGGAGCGGCGCACCTCGGCCTCGTCCATGACGTCGTCGTGGTAGAGGCTCGCGACGTGGGTCAGCTCCATCACGAGGGCGGCCTTGAGCAGCTGCTCCTCGTCCACCTCGCCGCCGAACTCCGACGCGAGATACACCAGCTGGGGCCGGAACCGTTTTCCCCCGGCAGCTATCAGGTGGCTGGCGGCCTCGGTGACGAACGGGGAATCAGCCACGGCGACCTGCCGCAGCTGCTCCTCGAAGCGGACCGAGAGGGCTTCGATGTCGAGGGTCAAGATGACTCCAGGGGTCAGCGGATGAACTGGGCGGCTCCAGCCGCCAGATCAAGAATGCTACCCGGAACCAAACCGAGAACGATCGTCGCCACAGCGGACACGGCGACAACGATCCAGGTCCAGCCGGAGGCCCCGGCCACCCTGCCCTGTTGGCCGCGTTCGGGTTCCTTGAACCACATCGCCACCACGACCTTCAGGTAGAAGAAGGCGGCCACGAGGCTCGCGATCACAGCGACCAGCACCAGCCAGCCGTACCCGCCCTGCCAGGCGGCGGCGAAAACCACCAGCTTGCCGACAAAACCCGCGGTCAGCGGGATACCGGCGAAGCTGAGCAGGAACAGGGTCATGACCCCGGCGACGAACGGGCTGGTCCGTCCCAGCCCCCGCCAGGCGGCGATCCCGTTCGCCTCTCCCCCGGCGCGCCGGACCATCGTAATGATCCCGAAACCACCGAGGGTCGCGAAGCCGTAGGCCAGCAGGTAGAAGGAAATCGACCCGACCGACGAGACGCCACCCTCGGCCGTAGCACCCACGGCGGCGACGAAACCCGCCAGGATGAACCCGGCGTGGGCGATCGAGGAGTAGGCCAGCAGGCGTTTGATGTCCTGCTGCACCAGGCCCACCACCGCACCGACCACCATGGTCGCAACCGCGACGGTGGCGATGATCGGCTGCCAGTCCCAGCGCGCCCCGCCCAGGGCGACGTAGAACACCCGCAGCAGCGCGGCCACGGCGGCCGTCTTGGTGGCGATCGCCATGAAACCGGTCACGGGGGTCGGGGCGCCGGTGTAGACATCCGGGGTCCAGGTGTGGAACGGTACCGCCCCCACCTTGAACAGCAGCCCGATGGCCAGCATCACCAGGCCGGCCAGCAGCAGCACCTGCGGGGACTCGTCGGCGACGATGGCCTGCGCCACACCGGCGTAGGAGAAGGCACCCGCGTAGCCGTACAGCAGCGCCACACCGAACAGGAAGAACGCGGAACTGAACGCGCCGAGCAGGAAGTACTTCAGCGCGGCCTCCTGGCTCAGCCAGCGGCGGCGCCGCGCCATCCCGGAGAGCAGGTACAGCGGCAGGGAGAAGATCTCCAGGGCGACGAACAGCGTCAGCAGGTCGTTGGCGGCCACGAACAGCAGCATCCCGAACAGCGCGAACAGGATCAGCGGGAAGATTTCGGTGTGTTCGCGGTGCTGGCGTTCGGCTTCCCGCTCCATCGGTGACCCCGGTACGGTGGCGGCGGATGCGGCGAAAGCAGACACCCCGCCCGCGACGGCGCGTTCGGCGAACAACGCAACCCCGCCCAGGCCGACCAGCAGCAGCAACGACCAGAAGAAGTACGTCGGCCCGTCCACGGCGATGCTTCCGGGAGCGACAATCTTGAAGTCCCCACCCACCCAGTTGTACGCGGTGAACCCCATGGCAGCGAGAACCGTCAGCATCGCCAGCCCCGTCTGCGCGGGGTAGCGGTACTCGCGGGGAACCACGGCCTCGAGGAGCACCCCCAGGGTGGCGCCGACCAGCAGCACGATCAGGGGTGCCTCGAGCATCCACTCCATGTCCGGAACGGTGATCTCAAGCGGGCTCATCAGTTCTCTCCCTGGATCGTGGGGGCGGGATCGGTCTCGCCGACGGTTTGCATCACATTGCGTGCCGCATCATCGGCCACCTGGAGCAGAGGCCTCGGGAAGAAACCGAAGAAGATCAGCAGCACCAGCAACGGCGCCACCGCGAGGCGTTCACGCAGGTTCAGGTCCGTGGAGACGTATTTGCGCACGTCGTCGGGCACGGGACCGGTCATGGTTCTCTTGTAGACGGTGAGCACGTAGGCCGCGGCCAGCACCATTCCGAGGGTGAGCACCGCGGTGTGCACCGGGTAACGCTGCCAGGAACCGGCCATCACCAGGAACTCCGAGACGAAGCTGGACATACCGGGCAGAGCTAGCACCGACAGGCCCGACAGCAGCAGGAAACCGGCCAGCACCGGAGCGGTTTTCTGCACCCCGCCGTAGGCCTCGATGGCGGCGGTGCCGCGGCGTTTCACGAGGAAACCGACGACCAGGAACATCGCTGCCGTGGAGAAGCCGTGGTTCAGCATGTAGAAGATCGACCCGCTCAGCGACTGCGTGGTCAGAGCGAAGATCCCGAACACCATGAAACCGAAGTGGCTGACGGAGGTGTAGGACACGAACCGCAGCAGGTCGGGGCTGCCGAGCGCCATGAGGGCGCCGTAGAACATCGAGACCACCGCCCACACCAGGATGACCGGCGTTGCCCAGTGCGAGGCCTCGGGGAAGATCGTCAGACAGATCTTGATCATCCCGAAAGTGCCGATCTTGTCGAGGATGCCCACCAGCATCGTCGACGAACCGGCGGTGGCCTGCTCGGCGGTGTCCGGCAACCAGGTGTGCAGACCGGCCATCGGCGCCTTCACCGCGAACGCGAAGAAGAAGGCCGCGAACAGCCAGTGGCCGATGCCACCACCCAGGTCGAGGGCCATCAGGTCGCGGATCAGGAAACTGGGCTCCCCCGCCCCCGCGGAGACCGCGTACAACCCGGCGACACCGACCAGCATCACCAGCCCACCGGCCAGCGAGAACAGCAGGAATTTCACGGCCGCCGCGGCCCGTTCCGGCCCGCCGAAACCCGAGATCATGAAGTACATCGGGATCAGCGTGGCCTCGAACATCACGTAGAACAGCAGCACATCGCTGGCCAGGAACACCAGGAGGGAGAGCCCTTCGAGGGCCAGGGCGAGGGCGAAGAAGGTCCGAGTCGACCAGCGGGCGCCCTCCGCGTCGCCGACGTGCCACTCGGCGATCAGCACCAGCGGGGTGAGGATCACGGTGAGCAGCACCATGACGGCACTCATGGGGTCCAGTTCCAGGGCGTAGGAGGCCCCGATCACCCGGATCCACGGCAGCGTCTCCGACAGGTGGGTGCCGAGCCCCAGGACGAAGGCGAACACACCGAGGACGGTGGTGGCGAACGCGAAACACAGGCCGGCGACGCGGGCGGCGGTGCCGCGCACGCACGTCAGGACCAGGGCGCCGAGCAGTGGCAGCAGCGCGAGGATGCTCAGGAGGGGAATCGAGTCGTTGATCACGTGAGTTCTTCCTTCCTCAGACCAGCCGCCCGAACACCACGATGGCCCCGAGGACCACGACGCCGATCACCAGCGTCAGGCCGTAGGTGCGGGAATAGCCGTTCTGTGCCTTCCGCAACAGGCCCGCCAGGCCTCTCGCCCCGTATCCGGAGCCCCGGACGAGACCGTCGACCACGCCCTGGTCCGCGAGGCTCAGCGCGGTCGCGATCCCGCTCACGGGCCAGATCACCGCGTAGGTGTTGATGGCGTCCCCGTAGAGGTCGTTGCGGCCGATCAGCACCAGCGGGTTGCGGGTCCGCGGCGCCCGCTTCGGGATGAGGCCGCTGTGCAGCCACCAACCGAGCGCGACGCCCGCAGCCACGACGACCAGCGTGACCGCGCCGATCCAGCTGAAGGCCAGCAGGCCGGTTTCGTGGGGATGCGACCCGGTGGCCGGGGCCAGCCAGCCCTGGATCCAGTTGTTCATCACAAGACCAGCTCCCAGCGAGGCGATGGCCAGGATCACCAGCGGGACGGTCATCACCGCCGGGGATTCGTGCGGGTGCACGTCCTCCTCCCAGCGGCTGCGCCCCAGGAAGGTCATCATCATCAGGCGCGTCATGTAGTACGCGGTGATACCCGCTCCGATGAGCGCCAGGACACCCAGGACGATGTTGCGTTCGAAGGCGGCCTCGATGATGTGGTCCTTGGAGTAGTAGCCCGCGGTGAACGGGAACCCGATGATGGCCAGATAGCCCATCGCGAAGGTCAGGAAGGTCCACCGCATCGCCTTGGCCAGGGCCCCGAAGTTGCGCATGTTCACGTCGTCGTTCATGCCGTGCATCACGGACCCGGCGCCGAGGAACATGTTCGCCTTGAAGAAGCCGTGGGTGATCAGGTGGAAGATCGCGAAGGCCGCACCCACCGGCCCGAGACCCGCGGCCAGCATCATGTAGCCGATCTGCGACATGGTGGAACCGGCCA
>ERZ772924.1289-NODE-1289-length-11860-cov-4.033630_pt1 | contig 11860 bp, 9 predicted proteins | sample MGYA00512116_ERZ772924 | MGnify/ENA primary metagenome ERZ772924 (study PRJEB29015, sample SAMEA2737920) | human oral metagenome | biome: human oral; feature: human-associated habitat; material: dental | place: China | collected 2134 ...
GTTTCGAGGCGAAAGAAAGAGAATCCTCACCCCGTCCCTCTCCCAAGGAGAGGGGTAATGTGGTGATGGGAAAGTCGAAGGTAATGTGGTGAAAATATCCTCCTTTACACATACCCAGCTGTCACTGGCTACTTTCAAAGGGGGAATTAGTGACGGAAAAAAGAAAGAAATGACGAGGGGTGAATGACGAATCACGAAGGTAATGGGAGGTCGTAACACGAGATACAGTATAACTTTGCCAAAGGTGCGGGCCGCATAGGCAATTTAAAACTTTGGCAAAGTATTGTGACAGGGAAAGACAAAACGTATTTAACGCCACAATATTAGAAATACTAATAATACTCAATCAATGGCAAATTGCGAATGAAGGGTTTTGAGTGAAGATAGAACTAAGGAAAAATTTGCTGTATGAGAGAAGTTTGAAGAAATTTTAGGAGAGAAAATAAGAAAGACTGCTCCCACTTTTAGTGGGGCAGTCTTTCTTCTAACTTAGGGAAATTTGATTATTAATCTACGTTGATATCGGTGTTTACATTTTTACTTCCTATAAGGGCATAATACAAGAGGAATAGCAATGCTAATACAATTACCCAGTAACTTTGGATATAACCAAAAGCATCGGCAGCCCAACCTTGGATAGCTGGCAAAATACCGCCCCCGCATACCATCGCCATAAAGATACCTGAGGCAGCGGCTGTATATTTACCCAAACCTTCGGTAGCGAGGTTGAAGATACCGCCCCACATTACTGAGGTGCACAAGCCACAAAGAATGAGGAACATTATGCTTATTGGCACTTCGGCTAACCCAAAAGATATATCAGATTTGAACACAGGCATATTTACCATTTGTGTTTCGGGTATTAATATAGCTAAGATAACAAAAAGAATTCCTAAGGAAGATACAAAAGTGAGCATTCCTTTGCTTGAAAACTTCGCTCCTAATGAACCTCCGGTAAGACGACCGATGAACATCAAGAACCAATAGGTACCTACTACTGAACCCGCAATAGTAGTATCTATTGCTAAGCCGTTCATTTCTGGACTACTGGTCATAAAAAGATTTGCTATGTTGGGAATTCCTACTTCAATCCCTACGTAAAGGAAGATAGCTATTGCTCCTAATATAAAGTGACGGAAAGATAGCGGACTGTGCTTATCGGTTACATCTTTTTGTTTTACTGTTGCGTGAGGTTCGGGTATTTGCATTAGGACAAGTACAATAAATGCCAAAGCGAAGATACCCATTGCTAAGAAGAGGGCAGGGTTGGCATCGGCGATAGAAGTACCGGCGCTGATAGTACCGATGAGGTACCCTACTAATACGGGCACGATAGTTGCTCCGATAGAGTTGATAGCGCCTCCGAATTGCAAGAGTTGGTTACCACGTTTGCCACCACCCCCGAGGGTGTTGAGCATTGGGTTTACTACCACGTTCAGCATACACATAGAGAAGCCTGAGATAAATGCCCCAGTGAGGTATACTCCAAAGCTACCCATATTACCTGAAAGGAAAGTAATACAAACGCCAACGAAGCCTACGGCAATAGCTGTTAAAGCAGTTTTCTTATAACCGATGCGTTGTAGCATTAGCCCTGCTGGAATCCCCATAAAGGCATAAGCGATAAAGTTGGCTAAGTTCCCCAATTGTGATTCGAGGTTGCTTGCCATAAATTGGTTTTTTACAATTACCCCGAAAGGGTTTTGTAAGCCCGTTACGAATGATATCATAAAGAATAAGGCGAACATCATCGCAATGGGTAATGCGTAACTTTTGTTTTGTTGATTTTGGTGTTCCATTATTTTTAGTTATTTATTATTTTAGAAAATAGGGAATAGGAGAAGGGAATTAGTTGTTAGAAATTACTTATTTCTCCTATTAACTACTGTATTTGGTAAATAGTGGGGCAAAAGTAAATAAAGAAAATATAAAACACAACAAAAACGAAAACTTTTTTAAGGTTTATTTATGAAATATATTAGATGTTAGGTGTTAGAAGTTAAAAATCAGAAAATTAAGAAATTAATAAATAGGGACACGAGTTAAAAGCTCACACCAGTGGAAGAAGAAAAAAGGAAGAAAAATTAGAAAATGAAGGGAGGGTCGTAGCACGAAGGACAGTTGAAACTTTGCCAAAGTTTTGATACGGACGAGTCAGACTATTCGAATGTGTTCGATACCGATAGCTAAAGGCTTAAAGAATAATCATTAACGGCTAACGACTATTTTTCATTCCAATAGTAGCTATCGGGGTAGATGCGCTTACCGAAGATAGCGGTACCAACCCGCACGATGGTGGCACCTTCTTCAATAGCGGTTTCGAGATCGCCACTCATTCCCATTGAGAGCTCTCGGGGGTCTACATTAGGGAGGTTGAGAGCAATAATCTCTTGTTGGAGATGTTTAAGGAGTTTAAAGCAGATGCGCACCTTTTCGGTTTCGGCACTAAACAGACCGATAGTCATCAGTCCTTTGATATGTAGGGTAGGCATTGTAGCCACTTGCTTTACAAGATTGAGCACCTCAGAGGGGTCGGCACCAAACTTGCTTTCTTCGTTAGAGGTATTCACCTGAATAAAGATGTCGAGTTCCTTACCTTCACTCTCCAAACGGTTGTGGAGTTTTTGGGCTAAATCGAGGCGGTCTACTGATTCTACACAACTCACCTCGTAACGCAAAATATCTTTTATCTTATTCGTTTGTAAATGACCTATAAAATGATTGGTATGTGGGGTGTCTTTCAGCGCTTCATACTTCTCTTTGAGCTCTTGCACTTTATTTTCAGCGATGAGCGTATATCCTGCATTTAATGCTACTTTGATGCGCTCAGGAGTTACCGTTTTAGTAGCCAAGAGGAGTTTTACTTCCTCTGGCTTGCGACCTACGCGCTCACAAGTGTTGGCAATACGTTGTTGTACTAAGGCGATGTTTTGTAATATATTTTCCATTTTTAATTGTCAATTATTAATTAACTATATCGGTTCATTCTCCACTTCTTCCTTTGGTAAATTGCCTTCAGCTTTCTTGCGCAAGAGGCGACGTTTGATGAGGTCGTTTAGGTCTTTACCTTTTACCGAATAGGTGTTAAATAACAGCATAGGAGCAATCACCCCAAAGGCTAAGCACATAGTAATAAAGCCTGTTTGTAAGCCCAATTTGAAGGTTTGGTAGAGTAAATCTAATGTTTCGTCTTGTGGGGTTTCAACGGTTACTATTTGTATGATTTTCATCATAAACTCATAGCCGTATTTACCAGGAATCATATTAATTACGGCGGGAATGGTAAACACAATAGGAGGTGTGTGTACACGGTGGGCGAAATACACCGCTAAGAGCCCTACGACACAAGCCCCCAGAAAAGAAGTAATCACGATTTGTTCGGGCATTAAGGTTGCTAATAGAATAAACTTAATACCCCACCCTATACCGCCTAATACACCGGTTATCCATAAAGCACGACGTGGAGTGTTAAACAATAAAGCAAAACCGATGGAAATCCACATCGACCAAAAGATGCGTTCTGCTAAACCTAAAAATATATCAAGGAAGTTCATAACCGAATAATAGTAAAGCTAAATAAAAACCTAATGAAATCATAAACACTAAAATAGCAGCATGAGTGAGTTTAGCAATTCCTGCTACAATACAGCCTGAGAGCATATCGATAAAGCCATTGATAAGAGGTACCCCAGGCACTAACCACAATACACAAGCTGCCAAGGCATTGTGATAGTCTTGTACGCCAAGCAAGCGGAAGATGCTCATCACAGCTACCGATACGAAAGCAGCCCAACCCCAACAGATATACACGTTGAACTTGCGCAACTGCAAAATACGTCTGCCTGCTAACCCTAATAAAGTAGCGAGAAACGACATAGCAAACTCGGCATAACTTGCGTTTTCTTTGCCAAATACGTAGGCTAATGAGCCTCCTGCTATCGATACGAAGAACCACATTACATACATATTGTAATGTGGGCGTGCCTTGATGGTAGCTACCTGCTCTTCGATTTCCTCAATAGGGAGTTTCTTTTCGATAGCCTCCCACGATAGGATACTGATATCAGAAATCGCACTGAAGTTCACTCCGTGATGCGGGATAGAACGCACGATAGTTTCTTTTTCGCCTGTGCTTTTGTCCTGTATTGTTAGCACGATAGCTGAATGCGAATAGAAGTTCTCGCAATGGTAGTTCAGCGCATTAGAAATGCGTTCTACATTGCGTTCTACCCTACGGGTATTGGCACCGCTGGAAATTAGCAGTTCGTTGATATCGGCAAAAAGGCGTGCCGCTCGTTCAATGGGCTTCATATATATTTTAGACGTTAGTTCTTAAGAGGTTAGTTATAGGGCTTGTCAGAGTGTTCGGACGAATAGCTTTTGGTATTCCTTGCTATTTTCTTCTAAGAGAATGTCTTTCTGGCAAGCAAAAGTAAATTGCAAGTAACATAAAGCAAATAATTTCTAAATATTATAGTTTTCGTTACAAAGTGCAAAAGTACAAAAATAATGAAGAATGGCAAAAAGGTGAAGATTTAATAATTTACTATCACATTTAAGCGCTTGCCTAATATTGTTTTTAGTTGGTTATATCCTATAACCTCTTCCATAATGCTTTTGCGTTCTTCATCTGTTATTTCAGTACGTGTTTTCTCTGCTAAATTGTTGATGAGGAGCATTATTAATAGCAAACGAATATTTAGAATGATATCCGAGATAATTCTGTTGAGGTCTCTGTCTTTCTCCTTTGCGACAATATCTCGTTTTAACCAATTGTCTAAATGTCTAAACTCGTCTTCCATTTCCAAATCGGATACCTTAGCACTGAGTTCCACAGGAAGTTCGTTTGCAAGCCTACTCACATCATAGGAAGCATCTTCTTGGAACATTGTCATTAGTTGGTCATATATCTGCTTGAAATCGGGGTTAGCGAACTCTATTTCGTCTTCTTGAAGTTCGAGGAATACTTTTTCGTAAACTTTGAGGGTTTGCTGTACTTGTTTTTCTTTGAGGTCGCCGTTTTCTTCTTCTACCAGAATAGTATCGGTGAAAACACAGTCTTCATTCCCTTTAGAAAGAAGAATCTTTATTAAATCGTGCTCTAACACCTCCAAACGGTTTATCGTGCGTTTTTGAGTCTCTTCTGGCGTTTGTACCACTTGCATAGTAGATTGCTTGCGCTCTACTTTTTGCCCTTCATAAAAGTCTTTTTTGAGAATTTGCGCCAAAGTAGAGAAGAGCACCTGTTCCGAGATGTCCATAATGGTAGCGCACTCGCGCACATATACTTCCCGCTTGATAAGGTCGGGAATTTTAGAGATACTCTCTACCATATCGCGTATGGTTTCGGCTTTTTTGATAGGGTCGTTCTGCGCCTCTTGCATTAGGAGGGAGGCTTTGAAGCGAATAAAATCGGTGGCGTTGTTTTCGAGGTATAGCACGAGGTCTTCGTAGGCGGTTTTGCGGGCAAAGCTATCGGGGTCGTCTCCCTCGGGGAAGGTACAGACCTTTACATTCATCCCCTGTTCCAAGATGAGGTCGACCCCACGAATGGAAGCACGTAAGCCAGCGGCATCACCGTCGTACAGTACCGTGATGTTGGGGGTAAGGCGGTGAATGAGCCGTATTTGGTCTTGTGTAAGTGCTGTCCCACTTGATGCTACCACATTTTCGATGCCTTTTTGGTGCATTTGAATCACATCGGTATAGCCTTCCACCAGATAGCAGTTATCGGCTTTGGCAATGGCTTGTTTGGCAAAGAAGATGCCGTACAGCACTTTGCTCTTGTGGTAAATCTCACTTTCGGGAGAGTTGAGGTATTTAGCTTGTTTCTTGTCGTTGGTGAGGATGCGCCCTCCGAAGCCCAATACGCGTCCGCTCATAGAGTGATTGGGGAACATTACGCGCCCTTTGAAGCGGTCGAACTTACGGTCGGCATTGACGATGGTGAGTCCCGTTTTTTCTAAGAACTCCAACTGATATCCTTTGGCAAGGGCGTTATCGGTGAAGGCAGTCCACTCATCGGGGGAGAAGCCTAAGCGGAATTTTTGGATAGTTTCCTCGGTAAAACCACGCTCTTTGAAATAGGTCATACCGATAGCCTTACCGGCTTCGGTATTGAAAAGGGAATCTTGAAAATATTGTTGGGCGTATTCTGAGACGATATAGAGACTCTCGCGCTCATCGGCTTGTGCTTTTTCTTCGGAAGACTGCTGGGTTTCTTCAATGTCGATATGGTATTTTTTAGCTAAATAGCGAATAGCTTCGGGGTAAGTGAAATGCTCGTGCTCCATTAGGAAAGCAATAGCATTCCCGCCTTTGCCACTACTGAAGTCTTTCCATATTTGCTTTACAGGTGAGACCATAAAGCTAGGCGTCCGCTCGTTGGAGAACGGACTCAGTCCTTTGTAATTAGACCCTGCACGCTTGAGTTGGACGAAGTCGCCGATGACTTCCTCCACCCGCATTTGGTCGTATACTTTATCTATGGTATTTTTTGAAATCACTGATTTTTAGCTAAGAGATAAGATTTATAGTAATAATCTAAAAGGCAAAGTTACACAATTATTTTGGATTCTACAAAAACAAATAACCGACTGCTTTTACAAGAGTCGGTTATTTACATTTAATTTTTTAATTACGATGAAATAAAAAAAACCTTTCTTTTAGTCTGCTAAAATCACTACTTTGTTTTGGTTGCACTCCAAGGTACCTCCTGTAATAGTGAAATGTTGCAGTTCTTTTTTGCCCTCAAAGAGCTTTACCTCGCCTGCCGTAAGCAATGAGATAATAGGGGCGTGGTGTTCTAATATTACAAATGGTCCTTTAGCCCCAGGCACCTTCACCGAGGTTACTTCACCTTTAAACAAAAGGGCTTCAGGAGTAAAGATTTCTACTAACATAAGTGCGAGCCATACGGGCTTTTTTGTTGTTATTTAACATTAGCTAATTTTCTTATTAACTAGCTTGTGCTTCGGCAAGCATTTTTTCACCAGCTTCGATTACTTCTTCGATGGTGCCTTTAAGGTTGAAGGCAGCTTCTGGAAGGTGGTCGAGTTCGCCGTCGAGAATCATATTAAAGCCTTTGATAGTATCTTTGATATCTACATAAGCTCCTGGTAAGCCTGTGAACTGCTCGGCTACGTGGAAAGGCTGTGATAAGAAGCGTTGTACGCGACGCGCACGAGCAACGGCTACTTTATCGTCTTCTGAAAGCTCTTCCATACCGAGGATAGCGATAATGTCTTGCAATTGTTTGTAACGTTGTAAGAGCTCTTTCACGCGTTGTGCACACTCGTAGTGCTCTTTACCCAAAATTTCGGGGGTAAGGATACGCGAAGTAGAGTCGAGAGGGTCTACCGCAGGGTAGATACCGAGCTCGGCGATTTTACGCGACAATACGGTGGTCGCATCGAGGTGGGCAAAGGTAGTTGCCGGAGCGGGGTCAGTAAGGTCGTCGGCAGGGACATATACCGCTTGTACTGAGGTGATGGAACCGTGTTTGGTAGAGGTGATGCGCTCTTGCATTGCACCCATTTCGGTAGCTAACGTAGGTTGGTAACCCACCGCTGATGGCATACGACCTAAAAGGGCGGATACCTCAGAACCTGCTTGTGTGAAACGGAAGATATTATCGACGAAGAAAAGCACGTCTTTACCGTGACCTTCGCCAGCGCCATCGCGGAAGTACTCGGCAATGGTAAGTCCAGAAAGAGCTACACGAGCACGTGCTCCAGGAGGTTCGTTCATTTGTCCAAATACGAAGGTAGCTTTTGATTCTTTAAGTGCCTTGCGGTCTACTTTACTCAAATCCCAACCGCCTTTTTCCATCGATTCCATAAAGCCTTCGCCATATTTGATAATGCCCGATTCGAGCATCTCGCGTAGTAGGTCGTTTCCTTCACGGGTACGTTCGCCTACCCCAGCGAATACTGATAGACCGCCGTGTCCTTTGGCGATGTTATTAATCAATTCTTGAATGAGCACCGTTTTACCTACACCCGCACCACCAAAGAGACCGATTTTACCTCCTTTGGCATAAGGTTCGATAAGGTCGATTACTTTGATACCGGTGAAGAGTACTTCGGTAGTGGTGGAGAGTTCTTCGAACTTGGGAGCTTCGCGGTGGATAGGCAAGCCGTTGTCGCCGTCTTTGGGCAGGTTGCCGAGTCCGTCGACGCCGTCACCAATTACGTTGAAGAGGCGACCGTAGATGTCGTGCCCTACGGGCATTTTGATAGGACTGCCTGTGGCAATCACTTCGGTGTCGCGGCTAAGTCCTTCGGTGGAGTCCATAGAGATGGCCCGCACTACGTCTTCGCCTATATGCGATTGTACTTCTAATATGAGTTTGGTACCGTCGGGTCTTGTGATTTCTAAGGAATCATAAATGCGTGGGAGTTCATTATCAGAGGCGAACTCTACATCGACCACAGGTCCAATTACTTGTGCTACTTTCCCTTTTTGTAACATTCTTTTTTATTTTTAGTTGTTTAGACCATAGGCGTTAAGCCATAGGTTGTAGGTGTTATGGTTTTAGAAGCTGAGGTCTGAAAACTGAGACCTATGGGCAGAAACCTAAATATTGTGCAAATGTAGGGACTTTTTTAAAAAGGGACAAATCTTTGTAATTCTTTTTTAGAAAAATATTTTATTGTAGGTTTTTATAATATTGATTATCAACAGATATAAGGTTTAGATTTTCTTTTTCTTATTGAATTTCAGAACTTGTTTTAGCAAAGGAAGATGAAAATATTGTATATTTGCCACGTAAAACCTAAAAGTTTAATGAAACACATCTTTACAACAGAACAGCAAGCGTTGGCAGCTCGTATTTTGGAGCATAACCATTTTTCTCCCCTAAGTGAGTTGTATTCTTCGGAAATACAAGACTTGGCGGTGATATGGTCGTTTTACTCTGGGAAGATAGAAGGTAATACTTATACTTTTGTGGAGACGGAAACGCTCTTGAAAGATGGTATTACTTCACCCAGACGCTATGAAGAGGCTAAAATGCTCAAAAACCTTTACAACACTTTTATTTCGGAAGTAGAGTATATCAAAAAAGGGAATACCGAAGAGATTAACAAACGATTGCTTTTTGAGCTACACTCTCGCTTGATTGCTGATTTGATAGATAACCGCGAGAGGGGTATTATCCGCAAACGCGCTGTGCGGATTACTGGAACGGATTATACACCTCCTACTGAGGAGCACCTTATTGAAAAAGCCTTAGACCAGATAATGGAGGAACAGGCTGAAATAGAAAATCCTTTAGAGAAAGCGGTGTTTTTGCATTGCAATATTGCGCGCTTGCAACCTTTTATTGACGGCAATAAGCGCACTTCGCGCTTGGTTGAGAGTATTGTGCTGATGAATGACGATATCGTACCGATTCACACGACTCGCTTAGAGGATATCAATACGTATCGTAAGGCTTTGCTTTCTTTTTATGAAACGAGTGATTACAGTGAATATGCCGATTATTTTCTACAAAAGAAATGGGAGTATCTACAGAAGTCGTAGTTCGTAGCACAATTTGTAGCACGAGTCGTAGCACGACAGGCAGTGTGAGTTGTACGAGACTGATAGTTGTAGTAGGTTTATTTTAAGCATAATTTTAATATCTAGAAAATGAAAAATATTTTTAATAATCTTTTGTTTAAGGTGGTTTGTGGTATCCTGTTTGGGATAGCGTTGGGCTATTATGCACCTGAATGGTTGTATCGCATTCTTATTACTTTTCAGGTGTTGTTTAGCAACTTTTTAAAGTTTGCAATACCGCTGATTTTGATAGGGCTTATTATGCCTTCGATTAGTGATTTGGGTAAAAATGCAGGTAGATTACTGCTTATTACCATAGGAATTGCGTATGCTTTTACGCTTTTCTCGGGTTTTTCTACTTACTTGGTGGGCGAATCTCTTTTTCCTTCGCTATTGCAGGGAGAACAATTGGGCGCCATTGTAGATAAAGGAAAGAGTTTGCCTCCTTATTTTACCATTGAGATGCCTCCTTTGGCTGATGTGATGAGTGCTTTGCTGTTTTCTTTTATCATCGGGATTGGGTTGTCGTTTAGAGAAGAATCGAAACTTACAGAGGTAATTAAAGAGTTTGGCGATATTGTGAAATGGCTTATCGTTAGGGCTATTATACCGATATTGCCTATTTATATTATGTGTATTTTTGCTGAAATTACCTTCAACGGACAGGTAATGGCAATAATGAAGGTGTTCTTTAAACTGATTTTGGTTCTTTTTGTGATGCACATTGCTTTGCTCATTATCCAATACCTGATTGCGGGAAGTATTGCAGGGAAGAATCCGTTTAAGGCACTGGCTACGATGCTACCGGCTTATGCGACGGCTTTGGGTACACAATCGTCGGCTGCTACCATTCCTGTAACGTTGAGGCAGGCACTGAAATTAGGCATTTCGCAACGGATAGCGGGATTTGTGATTCCGCTTTGTGCTACGATTCACCTTTCGGGCAGTACGATGAAGATTACGGCTTGTGCGCTTGCCCTGATGATGCTTCAAGGAATGCCTTATGACTTTTCGCTGTTTGCTGGTTTTATAATGATGCTGGGGGTGGTGATGATTGCTGCTCCTGGGGTACCAGGAGGGGCTATTATGGCTGCTTTGGGGGTGCTGAATAGTATTCTTGGTTTTAATGAAGCGCAACAGGGACTGATGATTGCACTTTATATAGCGATGGATAGCTTTGGCACGGCTTGTAATGTAACGGGTGACGGTGCAGTAGCTCTGATAGTTGATAAATGCGGGAAAAATTAACAAATGAGAAAATTAGAGAATGAGAAAATTAACAGATTGGTAGATGGATACGAAAAGAAACGAAATGGTTCAGAAGACTTAGAAGGGTACAGGAAGAGTGGTCTTAGCTTATAGAAAGCTTATAGGAAGCTTATACGAATCTTGGAAGATGGGTATAGAAAAGGTATATAAATATTTAGATATCAATTTTTTACGGGAACTAAAACAATAGTTAAAACGAAAGCAAATGACAAACTTACATAAATTTTTTGTTAAAAACGCGTTTTTGTGGTTCTTGGTACTAATGGTACTTATGGGCTACCTTATTCCTTATCGAGAAAGCTATAACGCTTACTTTAATTTAGGAACCTTTATCGATTGGGGGATTGTGATTATCTTCCTGCTCTACGGACTCAAACTGAACTTGCGAGAAGTGCTGAACGACGTTAAGAACTGGAAGCTACACTTGCTGGTACAAATAGCTACCTTTGTGCTGTTTCCGCTCTTGGTAATGCCTTTTTACAAGATAGCACAGGGCACAGAGTTCTACGTGTTGTGGCTTTCGATATACTTTTTGGCTTGCTTGCCGTCTACCGTATCGTCATCGGTAGTGATGGTGTCTATCGCAAAAGGGAACGTGCCCTCAGCGATTTTTAACGCTTCTATCTCGGGGCTCATAGGAATCTTTGCTACCCCTATGCTAATGCACTCTTTTATGGAAAGCAATAGTGGTGGGGCAGTAGACCAAGTAGCAATTATACAGCAATTATTATTAAAAGTGCTGTTGCCGATAGTATTAGGGCTCTTGCTTAATCCGCTGTGCAAGAAGTTTATAGAACGTTACGGCAAACTGATAGGCAAGTTTGATAGGCTTATTATCCTGCTGATTGTCTACGAGAGCTTTTCGACGGCTTTTGTAAACCGTATATTTGGCAGTGTCCCACCGATTACTTTTGCGATTATCGCAGTAGCAGTGGTGGGTATGTTTTTCATTGTATACTATCTCTTGCAATGGGCATCGCACCGTTTGCACTTTAACCGCGAAGATACGATTACTACTACTTTTTGTGGCTCGAAGAAATCATTAGTA
>ERZ772924.1290-NODE-1290-length-11859-cov-3.698238_pt1 | contig 11859 bp, 5 predicted proteins | sample MGYA00512116_ERZ772924 | MGnify/ENA primary metagenome ERZ772924 (study PRJEB29015, sample SAMEA2737920) | human oral metagenome | biome: human oral; feature: human-associated habitat; material: dental | place: China | collected 2134 ...
AATCGCAAAGAAGCTGACATAGAACATTTTTTCATTATAAACTGCAAATGCAAAACCAACAAATTCTTCCTCATTGTAGAAGGCAAAGAAATGAGAACGTTTATCGTTTGTATAACGAAGAAATTCGCTGATAGGAACCCTTTCCTCTACAGGAAAAGCCTCGCGGTTTAAGGTCTCAACCTTATCCAAATCATGAAATTCTGCTGTAATAATTTGACTCGTTAAAGACATTGCTACCTCACTTTGCTTATATTCTAGCAGTTGTCAAAATATTTAGCAAGCATTATCAAGCTTATTCCGCTTTTTTAGAAAATTGACTCTGATAAAGGTCATAATAAAATCCTTTATCAGCCAAGAGACTCTCATGATTGCCTTGTTCGATAATCTGACCATCCTTGAGCACCAAAATCTTATCTGCTTCCTGAATGGTCGACAGTCGGTGAGCAATGACAAAACTGGTCCGACCCTGCATGAGTGTTTTCATAGCTTTCTGAATCAAGAGCTCCAGCCGTGTATCGACAGATGAGGTCGCTTCATCCAAAATCAGAATCTTAGGATTGGCCAAAAGAGCCCTCGCAATCGTAAGCAACTGCTTCTGACCTAGCGAGATATTGCTGGATTCTTGGTTCATTTCCATGTTGTAGCCGCCTGGCAAGGTCCGGATAAAGTGGTCCACATTAGCTGCCTTGGCTGCCTCGACAATTTCTTCATCAGTCGCTTGCAGATTGCCAAAACGAAGATTTTCCTTGATAGTCCCTTCGTAAAGCCAAGCATCCTGCAGCACCATACCGAACTGTTTACGGTAGTCTTGACGGCAAAGGTCTCGAATATCATGTCCGTCTACAGTAATCGCACCTTTGGTCACATCGTAGAAACGCATGAGCAAATTAATCAGCGTGGTCTTACCAGCACCAGTTGGACCAACAATGGCGACCATTTCACCTGGTTTGACTTCCAGATTGAAATTCCGAATGAGCGGCTTATCTGCCACATACTGGAAGTCCACATCCTTGAAGCTAACCTGACCTGTCAGATCTTGATCCAGCTTTTCTGTCCTATCATTGACTTCGTCTGCTTCGTCCAGCACTTGGAAAATCCGGTCTAAAGAAGACTTGGCACTCTGCAGCTGACCAGCCAGCTGAGTCAGGTTTTGAATGGGCTGATTAATCTGCCAGACATACTGAACAAAGGCTTGCATATTCCCGACTGTCAAGCGCCCAGCGATAACCTGAAGACCGCCCAGCAGAGCCAGCAAGAGGTAGGTCAGATCTGAAATAACATTCAAAACAGGCATCATCAAACCAGAGATAAAGCTAGCTTTAAAACCTACTTTCTGCAGTTTTTGCGTAATTTGTCGAAAATCCTCCTGCGAACTTTCTTCTCTGACATAGAGCTTCAAAATATTAAAGCCTGTCAGATTTTCCTGAACAAAGCCATTCATAGCTCCCAGTGCATCTGCCTGCTGTTTAAAGTAAGGCTGGGATTTCTTCACGATAAAGCGAGCACTGAGGTAGGTAATCGGAATCGAGATTACCACAATGATACCCAACTGCAGATTGAGTACTAATACCATGACGATGACCAAGATTAGAGTAAAGACTGCGTTGATAACCTGCAGAAAGGACTGCTGCAAGGCATTTGAAACAGCTTCGACATCGCTGGTAAAACGCCCCAGCAAGTCACCAAATTGATGCTTGTCAAAGTAAGAAACGGGGATGCGATTAATCTTATGGCTAAGTTCATTGCGCAAGTCACGAATGGTAGCCTGCACTGCATTGGTCATAAAGTAATTAGAATAGTAAGAACCGATTTCATAAATAATCGCCCGCACAAAATACAAGACCATGACCCAGCCAACATAGGACACATTAATCTGGGCGCCAGCCACACCTTTAGCCATATCCAGCAGATTATTTGTCAACTCTGTAATGGCTAGACCTAAGACAAAGGGCTCGACGACGCTCATAACGACGCTGAGGATTTTGAGGAAGATAGCAAAGGCGACTGCAAATTTATAAACTTTTAGGTAGCTCCACAGACGAGCAAAACTTGATGTGTTTTTCATTTCAGCCTCCTTTCTATTCCTCTGTCAAAGCTTGATTTTTTAGCTGCGAATCCGCAATTTCACGATAGATATTATTGGTTTCCATCAGCTCTTCATGCTTGCCGCGTCCAACGATTTCACCCTGATCCAGAACAATAATCTGGTCAGCGTCCATGATGGTTCCTACCCGTTGGGCTACAATCAGCACTGTTGCCTGATCTGTCACTTCCTTGAGGCGACGACGAAGCACCGCATCTGTCTTATAATCCAGAGCAGAAAAAGAGTCATCAAAGATATAGATATCTGGCTTTTTGACCACCGCTCGAGCGATAGAGAGCCGCTGCTTCTGCCCTCCGGATAGATTGCTGCCTCCCTCAGCCAGATGAGTCTCAAAACGCTCTTCCCGGCTCTCGATAAAGTCCTTGGCTTGAGCCACCTCAGCTGCCTGACTCAGCTCTTCTTGGCTGGCTTCTTCCTTTCCGTAGCGTAGGTTCGCTGCGATAGTTCCAGTAAATAGCAGAGCCTTCTGCGGAATAAAGCCAATCTTCTGACGCAGAGCCTTCAGATTGTATTCACGGACGTCCACACCATCCACTAAAATCTTACCTAGTGTTACATCGTAAAAGCGTGGAATCAGCTGTACCAGCGTAGACTTACCAGAACCAGTTGAACCGATAAAGGCAATAGTCTCACCCGGCTTAGCCTTGAAGGAAATATTATGCAGCACAGGACTCTCCGTCTCACCTGGATAAGCGAAGGTTACATTGTCGAACTCCAGATAACCCTGCGTCTCTGTCTCGGTTACACCATCTTCATTAGGATTGATTGAAATGGGCATATCCATGACTTCCTTGAGCCGCTGGCTCGATACCGCCGTCCGAGGATACATAGTAAAGAGATTGGCCAAGAAGAGGAAGGACAGCAGGGCGTGAAAGCTGTATTCGATAAAGGCAACGAGATTTCCGATTTCAAGACTGCCGTCCCGCAAGGGGTCTAGGGCAAACCAGACAATGGCCACAATCATCGCAATAATAATCTGCACAAAGAGCGGCTCTGTCAGACCAGTTAGCTTAAAGAGCTTATTGGAGTTTTGCGCATAGACCTCATTTTCATCAGCAAAACGCTTCTCTTGAAATTCCTCTCTTGCAAAAGCTCGAATAACGCGCAGACCAGTCAGATTTTCCCTCACGTACTGATTAATCTTATCAAGAGTCTTCTGCTGCTTTTCAGACAAGGGCTTGGTTTTAACCGCTACATAAATGACCACGACAGCCAAGAAAGGCACTGAAACAGCTACAATCCAGGCCAGAGACGGACTGGTCAGAAAAATCATGAGAATACTGGACAGCATCATCATGGGAGTAATGACACCCATTTTCAGGGTTTGCTCTGCAAACTGCATGAGTACAAAAGCATCCGAAGTCAAGCGCGTGACCAATGAAGACACACCGATTTGCTCATACTCATGATGAGAATACTCTTGCAGCTTGGCATAGAGATCATTGCGCATGTCCTGCACCATGGTCGTCGTTAGCTTCCCAGCTGCATAAGCCAAAACAATTCGCCCCAGTACCCCTAAGATAATAACGCCAAACATGACCCAAGCCCAGAAAAAGAGCCGGTCTGTCTGCTTAGGATTGATTCCCTCATCAATCATCCGAGCCAGCACCGTTGGCAACCCTAGATTGACAATCACAAAAAAGATTGCCGCGACAAAGTCCAAGACCAGCCACTTAGGATATCTCTTCAAATAAGACCAAATGTATAACATAAGTCCTCCTTCACCATCTATTCAAAAATAACTCACTCTAAAGCACCCAAGTGCTTTTAAAACACAGAAAAGAGCGCGCAAATGCACGCCTTAATACAAATATTATATCAAAAATATGAAAGAGCGTAAAGGTCATTTCAGACTTTTTTCTGCTTATCATCAGCCTCATAAATGACTGTCAGCAGCAAACTTCCTGAAAGCAGACTAGCAACTGTTTTAATTGCTTGACTTATGTAGAAAAACAAACCTAGTTTTCACTAGGTTTGTCATTTCTTTTCTACAAGAAGGTGTGAATCTGAGAGCAATTCAAGCTCTGCCCTAACATTTCATACTTGCAACTTTGCAGACTAGTTGACATACTCAAACCAATCACTTCTGGTTTTCAAAGATTGATTTTCTGAAATCATTGGTTTGATCGAGGTAAGCTTTGAAGACTGCTTTTTTCAGCTTATGGACAGCGCTGTCATGTTCTGCTTTATAGCCACTCCAAGAATACCAATTATCATTGGCATCTTTGAGAACGGCTTCATCCATCAAGGTTTGCAACTCTTCTACAGTACTTATAGTCTTAGTAGCATAACTTGTCCATGGTTGTCTCATATCATCAAATGTGACCTTGTTCAGGCTGTCGAACTTGTTTTTACGTTCTTCATACATAGCCTTCTTAAACTCTGTCCAATTATTAAACTGACCATTGAAGACCTTGCGTAAAACCAAGTCATCTGTTACCAGACCTCTGGTCTTACCGTAGATACTGATTGTTTTCCCGTTTTGCTTAGCATCATCTTCATACTGATTAGAGATATAAGGGACCATACCATCTTTGAAGCCCTTGGCTGCCAGAAGCTCATAAGCCATACGCCGTCCCATAAGATCTCCAGGCGTTCCTTTTTCACTGCTTAATGCCGAATAAATCGGAGAGAAGAGTTTAATCGTATGGTAACCATTTCTTTCAACGTCGCCGTTTTTGTACTCACGCGCTGAAAGGATATCATTTTCAATGAGACTGTCGAATGAGTTTAATTTTTGCGCATCCGCCATTGTAATATTTTTTATCACATTCGTTGCGTAAACATCATTCCCATCAGCATCTCGGACATATTTATTCTCGACTTTTCTCAGAGCGTTCACTTTCTGCACATCAGACAGACGGTTCACGATTGACATCCCTTCTAGGTACTCCAACATATAAATGACATCAAACATGTTATGAACATAGTTTTTCAGATCATCCGCATTTTGGAATCGTTGAGTTGGATTCAGGACTTGCAAACGAGATTTTTCAGTCGCATCATTCTTGTCATATTTGAGAATTGAGTTGACCGTGATTGTCGCATCATCTGGATGATCCGGTGCTTGCAACAAGCCCTTAGCGAAGAATTCTGGACCAAGTCCGCTTCTTCTTCCATATCCGCCTAAATAGATCTCATTATCAGAATCATGCGTCATTTCATGGGTATAGGTAATGGCTCCGTCCTTGTCCAGCATCCGATAGCCCATGTAGTAAACACTATCCCCAGTAGCGTAAGCTCCATGCTTATTGTGCACGACCTTGTTTCCAACTGGTCCGAAGAAATACTTCATAGCTGGATTAGAGCTATCGAATTGTGCTTCCGCTGTAGCCTTGCCAACAGTAGTATCATCTCCAAACTTATAGGCATCATATACCAAGATATTTCGATAGAGATTTTCACGGCCATGCTCGTCTAATATTCTATACCAATAGTCATAATGGTCGCGTTGGCGTTTTGCAGTTTCCTGAGCATTATCCTCAACAAACTTATTGAGTTCTGCTCCTGCTCTATGCTCATTATTTCTATATCTGTCATAGGCACCAAAACCCAGACTGGATATAGTCGATATGACAAAGACTGATCTTTCAGGCATTGTCAGCAAAGGTAGAACCATATTTCGGTATTTCCAAGTGTCGCTGGTAATTCTATCATAGACCCCGATAGAATACTTGCTGCCAGCCTGCTCTTGTTTGACCCTCACCTCATCAATAGCTGATTTTTCTTCAACGATATAAGCCTTGGTTTGCTCTTTGAACCATTGATTATTTGTTTTGTTTGGTAAAAATACTTCTCGGTAATTGGCAAGCGTACTAAACAAATCTTTTGTTCCATTATTGTTTGCAAGGCTGATGCTATAAGCATCTACGTTGTTCTTGGCCAGAAGATTGTTAAAGCCAGATTTCCCTAATTCAATGATCGTGTCTAGCGGTGATACGTTTCCCTTACCAAAGAAATCCATGTGGTACATGACTAAGTCTTTGACATTAACGTCACCATAGTTAAAGTTGTACCAGCGCTCTAAATAGGTCAAACCTAGAAGCAAGGCTTCCTTATTGCGTTTGATTTTATCAACGACGTAACCATTAATCGTTTGATTTTCGCTGGCAATAACTGCATCAGCCGACAACAGTTTTTCCAGTGTATTTGCTAGATTTTCCTTGGTTTTGGCAAACTGCTCTTCTAAGTATAATTCCGTCAGTGAAACGCCTGAAGAAATACCTAGGGTGTTTCTGATAGCCTCTGATTGATAATCGACCGCTCTCAAATCAGGTAAAACTTCATTGATGATCGAACTATGACTATGCAAGAATTGATTTGGTGTATAGATGAGACCTGTATCGCCCACACGGTATTCTGCTAACTTACTAAAGTCAGATTGGTAGATGAGATCTAGCTTTTCAGATGAATGATCCTTATAGTGCAGCAAGAGCTTATTAGCTGCCTCTTTATGCAAAGCGATATCTGTAATCACTTCATTATCCTTCATCATGACTGCAGATAAGACTTCTTTTTCAAACAAGGCGCTATCTTCTTTTACCAGATTACCGTATTTGACAATGGTTGCCTTATCATAAAACGGCAGTAATTTTTCAATATTCTTATATGCTAAAGCTCGACTAGCTTGATAGTCTTCAACCTTAGAAAAATCACTTTCTATATTTCTGCTAGTCAGTAAGCTTTCGACTTTCGGTACAGCAAGAGAGTTGATTTCAGATTTCTTACTTGCGATTTGAGAAGCATTGAGGATTGTTCCTCTCTCTTCGAGCGATTCCTTGGTGACAACCTCATCCTTTTCAAGAGTCACTTTGTAGACTCTGTTCTCCTTGTTGCTATATGAGTCAGTTATCCTCATTCCTCGATAGTGATAGCCACTAATCGCATTCCCATTCATAACATTGACATCGCTAAGAACATTGTGCAATTTTCCAGCACGACTCTCTTCATTAGAATCTCTATCCCACAAGTAGCCAGCCACACCAGCAACACTTCCAAAGCGCTTCACATTATTAATGTTGCCCTCAGCATAACTATTACTGATAAGTGCATCTTTCTCGACAAGACCTGCAAGACCACCGACAGTTTGGTTTGTGCTATCCGCATTTGACGAGATGGCAATCGTGGCTTTTGACTTATCAACTACTGCATTGATGCCAGTCAGTTGACCTACTAATCCTCCGATATTGTATGGTGACCTCGTTTCATAGGAGTTGATAATTCTTCCCTTGAAACTGCTGTTCGTAATCTTAGAATTATCAGCCTTCCACGCCAAACCACCAATGCCACGTTCGCCAGCCAGAACACCGTCTACATGAACATTGTTAATCCTTGTTGCGTTATTTGCTTCATTTGCAAGGGCCCCAATGTCAGATTTCCCTGAGATATTCACATCTTTAAGAGTCAGATTTTCTACAGTAGCAGCGCTCAATGTGTTAAATAAAGGCTTCTTCAAGTTATAGATAGCATAATTTTTTCCGTCTTTGCTGCCAATCAGCTTACCAGTGAATGTTCCATTGATATAACTGCTAGCACCATTTTCTAGTTCAATCTCGTTGGCATTCAGACTAGCACCTAAATAATAGGTTCCATTGAGATCATTATTTATAGCTTGAACCAAGTTACTAAAGGAAGTAAAGTTTGTGACTTCTCTCTCTGCCTTCTTGGCTAGATAGAAAGTAAAATTGTCCACGTACTTATTGTCAACGTCCTGTTTTAATTTTTCAGCACTTGCAGTAATTTTATAAACTGGCTGGCCATCTTTTGTACTATCTACTATTGAAGAAATGGGCAAGAAAACATCTTTAAATTTAGAAGATTTTACTTTCACAAAATAATTCTCTTGATTGCTTGGAATGGCATCCAGAGAAACGTGCTGCTTGTATTTTCCATCAGTTAGACTATACAATTCCACATCAGATACATTTCTTAACTCGATATTCTTTTCTGGTTCTTGCTTCTGCTCGTTCGGCTCTTGAGCTTTTTCAGCAGGATTTTCCGCTTCTGGCGCTGCTGGTTCGATGTTTCCAGTATACTCTTGCGGAGGCTCTACCTGCTCAGGTGCTACTATTGCACCGGATTGAGTTCCTGTGTATTCAGGTAATGAAGACACTTGTTCGGGTTCAACGATTGCTCCTGCTTGAACATCTGTATACTCTAGCAATGGAGTAACTTGTTCGGGTGCTACTACTGCACCGGATTGAACTCCTGTATATTCAGGTAACGGTGTGACTTGTTCGGGTGCTACTACTGCACCTGATTGAACACCAGTGTATTCTGGTAACGATGTAACTTGCTCGGGTTCAACGATGGCGCCTGATTGGACACCACCGATTTCAGGTTCAATTTGTTCAGGCTCAACTATAGCTCCAGATAATGCACCTGTATACTCAGGTAATGAAGGCACCTGCTCAGGATCAACGATTGCACCGGCTTGGACGCCTGTGTACTCTGGTAAGGGAGCAACTTGCTCGGGTTGAACCAAGTTAGAAGCTACTGGTTTTTCGTTAGGCGATTCAAGCTTTTTAGTGCCTTTTTCCACTATTTGAGGAGTCGCTTCCTCTATTTTAGTTGAAAGAACCTCTCTTGAAACTTCCGCATTATCTACAGTAAAAATTCGAACGACTTCGATTTTACGGCCTGTTTTGCCTTCTTGTTTTACTTTTACAGTACCTTCGGCTAAATCAGGATTTTCTTGTATTTGTTCTCCAAAGGCTATCTCAGTTTCAACGGTCTCTTCTTTGTATAATAGTTCAGGCTTAGCTACTCGGCCAGACAAGACTTCATCTTGAGGCTCAATTGTATTGACGCCAAGAGTGTGATTTTTCAGTGCATTCTTGTCAAAAGAAAGAGAATAATCTAGCTTCTTATTTTGGTTTAAAGTTTCTTTATCTAGATTAGCATTCTGCTGATTATCAAGAATCTTATTACCTAATAATTTTTTAATCGATTCATCTTTTATGTAGCCGACATAGGTATAGCCCGAGATCTCACTTGGTGACGGCAGACTTTCCCCAGCTGACACTTGATATTCGGCATTATACTGTAGCAAGATCCCATTTTCCAGCGCATCGACAGATAGTATCAAACCTCCTCCGACACCAGCACCCACCAAAACAGTCAATAGGAACTTGCTTTTAACCTTTCCTTTTGACACAACAAAAACAACCAATCCTATCGTCGTTAACAGACCAGCCGTCATCATAGTATTGGAATTGTTATCATCGCCTGTATTCGGCAACGTTTTTGCTCCAGCATTTGAGTTTAACCTGTAGACAAGATAGTAAGTCTCCTCATTGCCTTCTGACATTTTAGGAAATCCACTTACAATCAACTCCTTTTCTTGCGGAGTTATTTCAGTATCTGTCACGTATTTATAGTGTACATTCAACTTTTCCTGCGCTTGAACAGAGTCAACCCCAACGATAGACACAAAAAACAAACTAGAAATAGCAGCCGAAACAAGCCCGACAGCTAATTTCCTAAAAGCAAAACGAGTTTGCTTCTCCCCAAAAAACTTTTTCATAAAATCCCTTTCAAATTATTCTAAAAAGAATAACAAATCCTTTAAACCAGAGAACGAGCAACAGTAAGCCATTGCTTCCATTCATCTGAATCTCCCTAACAAAAATCTCCTAATCTACAATCTCATATAACTTTTATTTTATTCATAATATCTCCTAAATCGCAATAATCTGTCTAAATTATATCATACAATCCTATTTTTTGTTAGCGTTTTAACATAAAAATGATTTTTGGATACAAAAAACCAAGTCTTTCGACTTGGTTGATTTCTATGATTGGAAAGGTTAATAGATTGCTAACATTGAATTTCTTTTGGCTTATGGCCAAACTACTAAACTTACTTTTTAATATTGGCTTTTTTATCTAAGTACATTTTAAAGTCAGCTTTAATAAGTTTTCGAGAGTCAGCAATAACAATACCATTATTATCAAAACCTTTTATTGTTTGTTCTAAAAATTTGATTGTATTAGGAATTTTCCTTCTTTTAGAATTTTTTAACAAATAAATTATATAAAATGCTTTTTGATCTGAATAAACATATTTGTCAGACAACTCATTATAATTCTTTTTAATATCTAGGAATAACTTAAATAACTCTAAAGATTGTTCTAAAATATTTTCGACTGAAAATATTTTCTCATATTCCGTTCCGAAGATTTTACTCCGAGTATTTGAAGCCATGTGTGGATAGCCATTTTTAGAAAAGAGCAACTGTCCAAGTTTTACCATCTCTAATGTTTCAGGATAATCAGTATAAGAAGCATCTAAATCTCCAACTTTTCTATTATATCCATAATTATTTTGATTAAAGAAAGTTTCTAACCTAATTTGAACATTATCATTGCTTCTTAAATCTATATTGGATATTGGATTTTGGCTATTTGTATATTCTGCAATTTTCTCAGACCTAACTTTATCATTATCAACTTTAACAAGTTTAATTAATACCTTAGCATTTTTTAAACTCTCAAACCAATTAGTAGTTTGTGATTTTATAAAATCATAGACCGCACGAACCGTTTGGCCTCCATTTACAATTTGTAAATTTTTCAAATTATAACGTTTAGAATCTGAAAATTCTTCAATAATTTCTGTATCATCAACAATTATAGTAATGCCATTGTTATATAGAAAGAAAAGCTCAGGTTCTGTTTGTAACGTCTTGACTATACTTTCATTGTACTTCGATTTTTTTCTCCCTAGATATCTTCGAACATTTTTCTCTATAATTTGATCATTAAATTTAGGATCCCATTCGCTATCTTTTCTCTTATAATTATCGCGGTTAGTTTCTTCCTCATCTGTAATTCCTACTAAATCAATGATTGATATCGGAAAAATATATGTATTCTGTAGTTTATTAATTTTATAACTTATCATTTCTGAATTATCAATGATTATTTGCGCATTAAACTCTGGTTTACCAAACCATTCAGTATAAATAGTGGGTAAGGTAAATTCAGAAACATTATTTACTCCACACTTTGACAAATATTTTTTTCATCACTTTTAACTGACAACTGTTTCATATTATTGGAAACAAAAACCAAGTAAATTTTAAACGTAGCTCCTATTTCAGCAAGTATGCCAGCTAATTCCTCTAAAACACCAGCGGTTTTCCTAGAGTATTTTTGTAAGTCATATTTTGATAGTTTGTGTTCCCTATTTTTCTCCTTTAGTATCTTTAATGCACCTAGAAAACTAGAAACATCCGATAATACTTTTGGGTTCATTTGGCTATTAATATTGAATTCATGTCTATATTTAAAATTATAAAGATATATTATTCCATTCTCCTCGTCTACATAGTAAGCATCAATTCCAAGATCGTCATTATTCTCTCCTAAGATTTCGCGATTAAAATCGCCATCAATAATGTAGTCGGGAATATCTTTTAACGATATATCATGCTGAGATCTAAAAATGTTAAAATAGAAGCCAAGCTCTGCTTTCTTTTTTTCTGGAAAACTCTTATCATTTCCAGAAACACTTAAATATTCATCAAAAATTCGCTTATTTTTGTCACCTAATATACCAAATTCTGCTTGTGTTATATTCACGATCAATACTCCTAAGCTTTATTATAACTCAAGTATAACAAATATAATAAAATTAATAAACCCAAAATAAAAACCAAGTCTTTCGACTTGGTTGATTTCTATGATTGGAAACTCTATTATTTAAGAGTAACTGAAGCTCCAGCTTCTTCCAATTTAGCTTTGATTTCTTC
>ERZ772924.1298-NODE-1298-length-11823-cov-6.030506_pt1 | contig 11823 bp, 10 predicted proteins | sample MGYA00512116_ERZ772924 | MGnify/ENA primary metagenome ERZ772924 (study PRJEB29015, sample SAMEA2737920) | human oral metagenome | biome: human oral; feature: human-associated habitat; material: dental | place: China | collected 2134 ...
CAGGGCGGTGATGTTGCGGGCGACGTTGGCCGCGCCGCCGGCGCGGTGTTCGGTGCGGTCGATTTTGGCAACAGGCACGGGGGCTTCGGGCGAGATGCGCGCCACGTCGCCGAACCAGTAGCGGTCGAGCATCACGTCGCCGGCCACCAGCACGCGCGCCTGTTGCAGGCGGGGTTTGAGGGTTTCGCTGTAAAAGGTCATTTTGTCGTTCCTGTGGTTTTGGCTGCGCCGAAGCCTTGCGTTCAGACGGCCTGTGCGCTTTGGAGGCCGTCTGAAAACGCGGTTCGGCGGCGTTTTACCTGCGCCGCCTGCGCCGTCTGCCACGCAGTTCGTCGATGCGGTGGCGCATGCCTGCCGCGCCGTATGAAAGGGGCGTATTGTTGCGCGGAAGGGTTGCCGAGTAAAGCAGGAAAAACGGCAGGGTGGCGATAAAGAGGCTTACGCCGTCGAAAAACACCGCGCTGCCGTAGCGCAGCATGGGGCGGGCGAAAGCCTCGGCGGTGCGCGCGCTGTCGGCTTCCAGATGCGCCAGCACGCCGCGCTGCCACGGCCACAGCGCGTCAAACACGGCGGCGTAGTTGGCGGCAAACTCAGGCGAACAGGCGGCCAGCGCGGCCAGACCCCAGGCAGCATCCAACACGCCCTCAACCTTGAGCCGCAAATCGCCGCGTGGGCGCAAAAATTCGCCAAGAAAAACAGCGCACTGTTTTTAGGTCGCGGCATCCACTTCCCGATTGCTCTCGAAGGCGCGTTGAAGCTGAAAGAAATCACCTACATCCACGCCGAAGCCTATCCCGCAGGCGAATTGAAACACGGCCCGCTTGCATTGGTGGACGAAAACATGCCCGTCGTCGTCATCGCGCCGAACGACGGCTTGTTGGACAAAGTCAAAGCCAATATGCAGGAAGTCGGCGCACGCGGCGGCGAACTCTTCGTCTTCGCCGATTTGGACAGCAATTTCAACGCCACCGACGGCGTGCACGTTATCCGCGCCCCGCGCCACGTCGGCGTACTCTCGCCGATCGTGCATACCATCCCCGTGCAGCTCTTGTCCTACCACGCCGCCCTCGCACGCGGCACGGACGTGGACAAACCGCGCAACCTGGCGAAATCGGTTACAGTTGAATAAAGCCCGATTTGAACGGTAAAAGGTCGTCTGAAAACTGGGAAACCAAAGTTTTCAGACGACCTTTTTTAAATCGACGCGCGCTTTGGATAAACCGAACCCGTAGCGTGGGCTTTGCCCGCGAAGTTTGTTATCCGTCAGTCTGAATCGGACAGTTGTCCTCTCATCTGTTTCGCGGGTAGAACCCGCGCTACGGTTTGTTTTGAGGGTGTCTTATCTATTTCCTGCTCTGATTAAGAAGGCAGGTTTGAGATTGAAAGAGGTCGTCTGAAAACTTAGGTTTCTCAGTTTTCAGACGACCTTGATTAATCAAAACACGTCTGAGATAAGCCGAACCTCGTAGCGTGGGCTTTGCCCGCTGAATATAGTCAATTCAAATCAGCAATGTCCACGCCGTCATTTCCGCGCAGGCGGGAATCCATTTTTGAATTTCGGCAAATGTTTTTCAAGCACCTGTTTCTTCAAATTTCCGATGGATTCCCGCCTGTGCGGGAATGACGGCTGGTGGCGGGTTCTGTATCAAAAACTAAGCCCACGCTACTCTTAATATGACGAAAGGTCGTCTGAAACCCCTGAATCTTGGTTTTCAGACGACCTTTTGTTTCAACTCAATCTCAAATCATCAAGGCTGCATCAAATCCGTTTCGCCAATTCTTCCGCCTTGCCGATGTAGAGCGCGGGGGTCAGGGCGAGCAGTTGGGATTTGGCTTCGGCGGGGATTTCCAGCGATTCGATGAAGACTTTCAGCACTTCGGGCGTGATGCCGCCTTTGCCGCGCGTCAGGTCTTTCAGTTTTTCGTAAGGATTGGCAACACCGTGGCGGCGCATAACGGTTTGAATCGGCTCGGCGAGCAGCTCCCAAGTGGCATCCAAATCGGCGGCCAGCGCGGCGGGGTTGGGTTCGAGCTTGTTCAGGCCGCGCAGGTGGGCGGCGAAACCCAATACGGCATAGCCTACGCCTACGCCCATGTTGCGCAGGACGGTGCTGTCGGTCAGGTCGCGCTGCCAGCGGGAGACGGGCAGTTTTTCGGATAAGAAGCCCAATACGGCGTTGGCCATGCCAAGGTTGCCTTCGGAGTTTTCAAAGTCGATGGGGTTGACTTTGTGCGGCATGGTGGAAGAGCCGACTTCGCCCGCTTTGACTTTTTGTTTGAAGTAACCCAATGAAATATAACCCCAAACGTCGCGGTTGAAGTCGATCAGTATGGTGTTGATGCGGCTGAGGGTTTGGAAGAATTCAGCCATGTAGTCGTGCGGTTCGATTTGGATGGTGTAGGGGTTGAAGGTCAGGCCGAGGCTGATTTCGACGAAGTTGCGGCAGTGGGTTTCCCAATCGACGTCGGGATAGGCGACCATGTGGGCGTTGTAGTTGCCGACCGCGCCGTTGATTTTGCCGAGGAATTCTTGCGCCTGAAGGTTTTTGAACTGGCGTTGCAGGCGGTACACGATGTTGGCGGTTTCTTTGCCCAAGGTGGTCGGCGTGGCGGGCTGGCCGTGGGTGCGGCTCATCATGGGGACGGCGGCAAGGTCGTGCGCCATGCCGGTGAGTTTTTCGATGATTTCGGCAAGTTTGGGCAGGATGACGGTTTCGCGCGCTTCTTGCAGCATCAGGGCGTGGGACAGGTTGTTGATGTCTTCGCTGGTGCAGGCGAAGTGGATGAACTCGCTGGCGGCGGCGACTTCGGGTACGCCGGCGAAGCGTTCTTTGAGCCAGTATTCGATGGCTTTGACATCATGATTGGTGGTCGCTTCGATGGCTTTGACGGCGGCTGCGTCTTCCAATGAAAAGTTTTCGATGACTTTGTCGATTTCGGCAAGCGTGAAATCGCTGAAGGCGGGGATTTCGGTGATTTTCGGTTCGGCGGCGAGGGCTTTGAGCCAGCTCAATTCGACTTTGACGCGCGCCCTCATCAGGCCGTATTCGGAGAAAATCGGACGCAATGCTTCAACGGATTGGGCGTAGCGGCCGTCTAGGGGGGAAAGTGCAGCGATAGGGTTGATCATGTCGGAGTCCTGTCGGTAGGTCGGTCAAACGGTTAAATCAAACAGTCAAATTGTTTGCAATTATACATGATTTGACCCGGCAACTTCGGGTCGTCTGAAACTACAACCTTCCCTTCAAAGCGTTTTTGACAAACGCCGCCGACTCGCGCAATACCGTGTAACCATAGCCGCCGTAAGGCTCGGAACAAAACGGCGCGGCATACACCTGAATATCGTGTCCCTGCCACTGCCTGTCCGCCATCATCTGCGCCCGCGCCAAGTGAAAACCGGCGCTGACAATGACGACGCGCGGGCTGTTTTCAATAAAATCGCGGCTGAACACAATGTTCTCAAACGTATTTTCCGCCCGCCGCTCTTGGATAATGTCTTCTTTCGGCACCCCCATCTTCTCCGCAATCGCCTGCATATTGCCCGAAGCAGACTGAAAATCGCGGCTGAGTCCGCCCGACATCACCAGTTTCTTCACCTTGCCGGCACGATACAGCTCGACAGCCGCTTCAACGCGCGCTACCAAACAAGGATTCAGACGACCCCCTTCATAAGAACGGGTCGAAAGCACGACCGCAGCGTCCGCCGGACGCACCGTATCCGTATCCAACCGTGACACCCAAAAATCGCGCCACATAATCCACAGCGGCAAAAGCGCGGCGGTAAAGAATAAAATCAATATAAAAACAAGGGCTTTTTTGAACATCCGAATCCTAAAATGATGAAAGTAATTGGAACGCGGCTGTACGGGCAGGTTCCGATTATCCCTTAATTTTACGAAATTCATACAGCCGTTCAGCTATATTATTTTAGTAACCGATTGTTTCTATCCGTCCAAGTACGAATTTTGTTGTCGACAAATATTTTTATGGCTTTTCGTCATCGGATATTATTTAAATTGGGAATAACATTAATGCATAGCCTAAGAATATGATAATCAGTATTGACATGGCGTATAAGGAAAATATATTATCAAAAACAGATTTTTGTAAAAGTTGCATAAAGTCGGCAATATAATATCAACGCCATCATCATCTTGAATGATATGTAGGCTATCTCCAATTTTGAAGACTTTTTCTCTTCGTTCAACTATTAGAGAGTAAACATGAAAAAAGCTTTATCAGTTATTTCCGTAGGTTTTTTATCTCTGTCTCTGCTTGCTGCCTGTAATGGTGGAGAAAGTGAAACCCAAAAAGAGCTTGCTGCATTGAAAGAACAACTGGCGCAGCAACAAAAGCAACAAGCTGAACGCGAAAATCAAGAACAAGAACACCGGAAACAAATTGAGCAACAGCAAAGAGAAGACGAACTCTATCAAAAAGCCTACCAAGATGCCCAAGAAGACTTACAGATGAAACAAATGCTGGAAGAAGAGAAAAAACAGGAAGAAGCAAAGAAAAAACAGGCTGCTGAGGAACGTAAACGCGAAGAAGCTAAAAAGAAACAAGCTTTAGAAGAGGAACCTAAGCAAAAAGAAGAGGCCAGAATAAAACAAGAAGAACCTAGAATTAGACAAGAAGAATCCCCAAAAGCTACTGCAAAACCGGCTGCTTCACAACAAGCGTCCAAAGTTACCGAAAAACTCGTTCGTTACCCTGCTTTTGTGATTTCGGAATCTGGTAGTGGTTCGTTAAATCTCAGAGGAGGACCGTCTATTTCAGCAGTTTCTGTTACCCAATTGAAAGACGGTCAGCAACTTCAAGTGGTGGCTGAAACCAACGCCTGTACCAATGCCAACGGTGGCTGCTGGGTTAAAGTTCAAGTTGGCGGGCTGACTGGTTATGTATCTAATGCCTACCTGCAAAAAGGTCATGTACGAGATGGTGCTTATGCATATTAATATCGGATAGATTTTATTGGTGACGTTCTGTATCAACTAGAATAGAAATGATGGGAAAGTGAAAGAATATTTGGGGCTGTTCTGAATTATTTTAGGATGGAGTCCATTCAATAATCTATCCAATTCCGACTGTAAAATAGAAAAAAGGTCGTCTGAAATTTCAGACGACCTTTTTGACGTTTGGCGAAACACTGAGTCTTCAGTCCTTGCGGCGGCTGCCTAAGTCGGCGGCGGCGGTAAAGAGTACGTCGGTGGAGGAGTTGAGGGCGGTTTCGGCGGAGTCTTGGATTACGCCGATAATCATGCCGACGCCGACGACGCGCATGGCGAAGTCGTTGTCGATGCCCAAGAGGCTGCAGGCGACGGGGATCAGCAGCAGCGAGCCGCCGGCAACGCCGGATGCGCCGCATGCGCCGACGGTGGCGACGAGGCTCAGGAGCAGGGCGGTGGGGTAATCGACGACGATGCCTTTGGTGTGGGCGGCCGCCATGGCTAAGACGGTGATGGTAATCGCTGCACCTGCCATGTTGATGGTTGCGCCCAGCGGGATGGAAACGGAGTAGGTGTCTTCATGCAAGCCGAGTTTTTTTGCCAATGCCATGTTGACAGGGATGTTGGCAGCGGAGGAGCGGGTGAAGAAGGCGTAGAGTCCGCTTTCGCGCAGGCAGGTGAAGACCAGTCCGTAGGGGTTTTTGCGGGTTTGCGACCAGACGATGAGCGGGTTCACGACGAGGGCGATAAATGCCATGCTGCCGAGCAGGACGGCCAGCAGGCGTCCGTAGCTGAGGAAGGCTGAAAAGCCGGTTTCGGCAACGGTTTGGGAGACCAGTCCGAAAATACCCAAGGGGGCGAAACGGATAACCCATTGTACGACGGTAGTAACGGCGTCGGAGAGGTCGGCGACGACTTGGCGGGTGGTGTCGGAGCCGTGGTGGCGCAATGCGGAGCCTAAAACCAACGCCCATGCGAGAATGCCGATGTAGTTGGCTTCCGCGATGGCGTTAATCGGGTTGGACACGAGCTTCATCAAAAGCTCTTTGAGGACTTGGATGATGCCGGAGGGCGGGGCGAGGGTGGAGGTAGCTACGTCTTTAAACACCAGCGCGGTCGGGAATGCCATACTGGCGGCAACGGCGACGGCGGCGGCGGCAAATGTGCCGACGAGATACAGAATAATGATGGGTTTGATTTTGGCTTCGCCGCCTTTGCGGTATTGCACCAGCGCGGCGGTTACTAAGACAAACACCAATACGGGGGCGACGGCTTTCAATGCGCCGACGAACAATTCGCCGAGCAGCCCTGCGCCCAAACCTGCTTTCGGGGAAATGGAGCCGACCAAGACGCCCAACATCAAACCGATGATGATTTGCGGGACAAGTCCGATACGGTTGACTGCGTTCAGCAGTGGATGACCACTTGCCATGATACGTCCTCTTACTTTATGTGTTAAGAAACGTTGCATTTTAAAAGAAAATATCAATTATTGCGCAGGTTTACATATCAAATTGATTGTTGTGGCGGAAAATGCTTGATTTTTTAGAGAATTGGGCAGTTTGTGCTGTATTTTTCGGATTAGAGGGAGTTAATGTGTTTTGCTTCTGTCGCACAGAGGCAGGCGCATCCGCCTTTTCAGACGACCCCTCCGTCTCAGGCGGGTTTTAAACCCGATTGAAAATAATGGTAGAATTTAGAACCCTTCTGCCGTTGAAACATTTTTTTGCTATGACCAGACTGACTTCGCCCATCCTGATTGCCTCACTCGCCCTTGCCTACGGACACGCAACCGCAGCCGATCTGCCGCGTGCCGAAGACTACGAACCGATTCCCGGCTTCAAGCAGGGCGGGCAATCCGAGCAGGCTGCCAAAGCAGGCAAACTGACGCCCAAGTTTCCCGTCAAAATCGAAACCAAAAACAGCGAAGTCAAATCCATGCTCGAAGAATACCTGCCGCTGATTACCCAGCAGCAGGACGAAGAGTTGGACAAAGAGCAGGTCGGCTTCCTCGCCGAAGAAACGCCCGACAACGTCAAAACCATGCTCAAAACCAAAGGCTATTTCAACGGCAGCGTCAACGTCCAAGACAACGGTTCGAGCTACACCGTCGCCGTCAATCCCGGCCCGCGCACCAAAATCGACAACGTCAGCGTCGCCATCCTCGGCGACATCCTGTCAGACAACAACCTTGCCGAGTATTACCAAAAAGCCATGGCGAACTGGCAACAGCCCGTCGGCGAAAACTTCGATCAAGAAGGCTGGAGCAGCAGCAAAACCTCCGTTCTCAGCGCAGTAACCCGCAAAAAATACCCGCTTGCCAAACTCAGCAACAGCCAAGCCACTGTCAATCCCAACAACAACACCGCAGACCTCAACGTTACCGTCGAAAGCAACCGCCCCATTTATTTCGGCGACTTTGAAATCACCGGTACCCGCCGCTATCCCGACAACGTCGTCGCCGGTCTGGCACGCTTCAAACCCGGCGCGCCCTACGATCTCGACCTCTTGCTCGACTTCCAACAAGCGCTCGAACAAAACGGACATTACTCCGGCGCATCCGTTCAAGCCGACTTCGACCGCCTCCAAGGCGACCGCGTGCCCGTCAAAGTCAACGTTACCGAAGTCAAACGCCACAAACTCGAAACCGGTATCCGCTACGATTCCGAATACGGCCTCGGCGGACGCATCGGTTACGACTACTACAACCTCTTCAACAAAGGCTACATCGGCTCCGTCGTTTGGGACATGGACAAATACGAAACCACCCTCGCCGCCGGTATCAGCCAGCCGCGCAACAGCGAAGGCAAATACTGGACGACCAACACGTCCTACAACCGCTCGACCACCCAAAACCTTGAAAAACGCGCCCTGACCAGCGGTATTTGGCGCGTGCGCGACCGCAACGGCATCGAATCGCGCCTCGGTATCGAATTCATTACCGAAGACCGCAAAGTACCCAATACCAATTACGACCTCGGCCGCAGCCACGCCACCATGCTGACCGCCTCGTGGAAACGCCAAAACATCGAAACCGAGCTGCGTCCCGAAAACGGCTACTACCTCGACGGCAAAATCGGCGTAACACTGGGCAAGCTCCTTTCTTCCACCGCCATGGCGCGCGCCACCGCCCGCGCAGGCTATTTCTACACACCTGAAAACAAAAAACTCGGCACCTTCATCGTCCGCGGACAAGCAGGCTACGTTTACGCCCGCGAAGGTGAAAACGTGCCTTCCAGCTTAATGTTCCGCACCGGTGGCGCCTCTTCCGTACGCGGTTACGAACTCGACAGCATCGGTTTGAAAGGCCCGAAAAATTCCGTCCTCCCCGATAGGGCATTACTGGTCGGCAGCCTCGAATACCAGTTCCCGATTACCAAAAGCGTATCCGGCGCCGTCTTCCACGATGTCGGCGACGCCGCAGGCAACTTCAAACGCATGAGCATGAAACACGGTACCGGCGTCGGCGTGCGCTGGTTCAGCCCCGTCGCCCCGTTCTCCTTCGACGTCGCCTACGGACACCAAGACAAGAAAATACGCTGGCACATCAGCTTGGGTACAAGGTTTTAAGGTCGTCTGAAAATAAAAAACAGGGGTGCGTGATGGCATCCCTGCTTTTTTATGTGGTATGTGGGAACCGCATACGTCGGATTTTCAAAAGCCAACGGATTCGCAGCCGACAAAAAACTCAGGCCAAATGTTTTGCCAAAAAATTCAGGGCAAACTCGACGGCCTGTGTTCTGACTGCTTCGCGATCGCCGCTGAAGACTTGCATCTGTTCCAATGATTCGGTCGGCGTGGACAAACCGAACCAAACCGTGCCGACAGGTTTTGCCGCGCTGCCGCCGCCCGGGCCTGCGATGCCGGAAATACTGAGGGCGTAGTCGGCTTGGGCGATGGCTTTCGCGCCGCACGCCATTTCGTAAACAGTCTCGCGGCTGACCGCGCCGTGTTGCAGCAGCGTGTCGGGCATGACACCGAGGCGCTCTTCTTTGGCTTGGTTGCTGTAAGTGACGAAACTTTGATGAAACCATTGCGAGCTGCCCGCAATGCTGGTGAACGCGCCCGCCAACAGACCGCCGGTGCAGGATTCGGCGCAGGTGACGGTTTGGCGGTGTCGGGTGAGGTGTTCGGCTATGGTTTGCAGGGCGGTCATGGGATGTCCTTTCGCTGGGCGGGTTTCCCCGAAATATGGGGTTGGGTGGAGACCCTATTATATAGTGGATTAACTTTAAACCAGTACGGTGTTGCCTCGCCTTGTCCTGATTTAAAGTTAATCCACTATAGAAGGATTGCAGAGAGTGGGCGAAAGGTCGTCTGAAAACCGGAATCCCAATTTTTCAGACGACCTTTTGTGCTTTGCCCTATCCGCCAAACCGCCGGTCACCCGTAGCGTGGGTTTTACCCACGGATGAACAGGGAGGATTGGATAGGGATGTTCGGGCGGAAGATCGCAGGCAAAGCCCACGCTGCGGATTGGTTTATCCTAAGCCTTGCCCATTTGAACAAAAGGTCGTCTGAAACCGAAGTTGGTTTTCAGACGACCTTTTTTGTTTGACGGGCAATTATGCGCCGAACACTTTCAAACGGTTTTCCACAGGCTCAAAGGCTTTTTCACCGGCAGGCGCTTCGATGCCGCCGATAACCATTTGCGCGCGCAGAAGCCAGCTTTCGGGCAGGTTCCATTCTTTGGCGATGGCGGCGTCGGGCAGCGGGTTGTAGTGTTGCAGGTTCGCGCCCACGCCGGCGGCGGCAAGCGTTGTCCAGACGGCGTATTGTGTCATCGCGTTCGCATGGTCCGCCCAAACGGGGAAGTTGGCGGCATAAGAAGGGAACTGCTCTTGCAGACCTTTGACGACGTTTTGATCTTCGAAGAACAAAATGGTCGCCGCGCCTGCTTTGAACAGGTTTAATTTTTGCGCGGTCGGCTCGAATTGTTCGGCAGGCACGATGGCGCGCAAAGCGTCTTCAACGAATTGCCACACTTTGCCGTGTTCTTCGCCGAAAAGGACGACGACGCGGGTGGATTGCGAGTTGAAGGAAGAAGGCGTGTGCAAAACGGCATGTTTGACGATTTCGCTGATTTCTTCGTTGCTGACAGGCAGATTTTTATTCAGCGCGTAAATGGAACGGCGGGTTTCTGCCGCTTGCTGCAAGGTTTGATAAGTCATTTTGTTTTTCCTTTGATTGATGTTTAATCGGTTGGCGGGTTTGGAAATCTATTCGTAAAACCCGCTTTGCTTGTTTTCAGACGACCTTTGGGTCTATCAGGATTTGTTTTTGCCGAACAGGTTGTCCAATGCCAATGAGCCGCCGCCGGCTGCTGCGAGATAGAGGAACACGAAGCAGAACAATACTGCCGATTCGCCGCCGTTGGCAAGCGGGAACAGCGCCGAACCTTGGGAGGCGTGTGCCATGAAATAGGCAGCCGCCATCTGACCGGACAGGATGAAGGCGGCGGGACGGGTGAACAGTCCGAGAATCAATAGGATGCCGCCGGCGATTTCCAAAATGCCTGCCACCAACATCAAGCCTTCGGGCGAGCCGCTGCCCATGGATGTCGGGAAGCCGAAGAATTTCGACGTACCGTGCAGGAGGAAGAGGTAGGCGGTTACGATACGCAATACGGACAATAAAATAGGTTGGATACGGGCGCAGGTTGCAGACATGGGGTTCTCCTTATCAAAAATGCGGGGGTTAAATGAAAACTAATCTTATCTGTGCAGTATAGATAATTACTGCCGGTAGATATATACTTCTTTTATTGATACAACGTTTCCCTAAAAGAAAACATGGATACCCTGTTCAGCCTCAAAGTTTTCCGCCAAGTCGTCCAAAGCGGCAGCTTCACCCGTGCCGCCGAGCAGCTTGATATTTCTACCGCGATGGCGAGCAAACACGTCAGCCATCTGGAAAATACGATTAAGGCCAAGCTGCTGCACCGCAACAGCCGCAACCTCCACCTGACCGAAGCGGGCGAAGAATACTACCGCCAATGCAGCTACGCGCTCGACACGCTCGACACTGCCGCGCAAAAGGCGGCAGGCGGGGCGGACACACCGCAGGGCATGTTGCGCGTGACCATGCCGCTTTGGTTTGCGGGCAATTTAATCGGCACTTGGCTGGCGGAATACCGCGAACGCTATCCCGAAGTCACGCTTGATTTGGTGCTCGACAACCGCCACGTCGATTTGATTGCCGAAGGCTTCGACCTCGCCTTGCGCGTGGCAAAAACCTTGTCGCCGTCGCTTATCGTCAAGCCGCTGGCGCAAATCCAATTCGTCCTGCTTGCCTCGCCCGAGTATCTGGCGAAACACGGCAAGCCGCAAACGCCCGAAGAAGTCATGCGCCATCCCGCCATCCTGCCGACCTACACCGACCAGCGCAATTTGGAAATCACCCATCGGGAAACGGGCGAAAAAAGTATTCTGACGCTCAATCCGGTGATTCAAAGCGACAATACGCTGATGATACGCGAATTGGTCAGGGCGGGCGCGGGCATCGCCTATCAGCCGCTGTGGTCCGCCAGACAGGATTTGAAGGAAGGCAGGTTGGTCAGCCTGCTGCCGGAATATCGGGTGCGGACCGAGCAATTAAACGCGGTTTATGTGGACAGGGCGTTTTTGAGCGCGAAGGTGCGCAGCTTTATCGATTTTCTGAACGAGAAGATTTCGGCGGAAGGGGAATAAGGATTGAGGATGAAGGTTGGCAAAAGGTCGTCTGAAAACGGGAAACGGTTTCAGACGACCTTTTGTTTGTGTGGCGGTTTATTTGACCTGCTGCATGTATTTTTTCAGACGACCCTTGCTCTGCATGGCACGGTTTTCCAGTTCGTCCACGACGGCTTGTGCTTTGGCTTTGTTCACCGGTTTAC
>ERZ772924.1302-NODE-1302-length-11808-cov-6.289033_pt1 | contig 11808 bp, 9 predicted proteins | sample MGYA00512116_ERZ772924 | MGnify/ENA primary metagenome ERZ772924 (study PRJEB29015, sample SAMEA2737920) | human oral metagenome | biome: human oral; feature: human-associated habitat; material: dental | place: China | collected 2134 ...
GAGTATATGTTTCTGACCTGGCTGGACAATCCTGAAAAGTCTTATGACCACTACCGACGGAACGGCGGAGATACGACGATTAATTTGCTTTTAGGCCGACCACTCAATGCTACTGTCGATGGACTAGCAGATGCGGAAGGCGTCAAGACGGAGGCGGCTGATTTAGTAGAGTTTATTCGTCAGATGCCTTTCCTATTGGAGACAGAGCAGTACATTTTTGTCCATGCTGGTCTAGATTTGGAGCTGAAAGACTGGCGAGAGACTAGTGATTATCAAAAAGTTTGGATTCGCGCGCCATTTCATGAAGGCAGCAATCAGACTGGCAAAAGGATCGTCTTTGGTCATACACCGACATTTTATCTCTTGCATGAAGCGTCGGGAACTGATCAGCTTTGGATGACTGAGGATGGCAAGATTGGCATGGATGGCGGAGCTGTCTATGGCGGAGTACTCCACGGAGTTCTCTTCGGTCATAATGGCATCATAGAGCGGTATGCCATAAAAAATGAGGGTTTGGTAGCCGAAGACTGAAAAAGATTGGGAAAATCCAATCTTTTTTTGCTGAGTTTCTCTCTGAAAACCAGCTTTTTCCCAAAATTTTCCCCAATAAAGCTAAAAAAGCTGCATGTAAACACTTTTTCATCTAATTTTAAAGAAGCGCAAAAAGATTAAAAAACTAAAACAAGCAGATTAAATTTAGGAAACGCTTGGCCTGAGCTGTGATTTTAGCGAATATTCCCCCACAAAACCATAAAAATTTGGTATAATGTAGTGTAATAACAAGTTAAATTTTAGATACAGAGTAGGAAATCTATGACAAAAATAAAAATCGTAACAGACTCATCCGTAACCATTGAACCGGAGGTTGCTAAGGAATTAGACATTACAATTGTGCCTCTCTCTGTTATGGTGGACGGGGTGGTCTATTCGGATGCAGACCTAGAGGAAGGTGAGTTCCTTCGTCTTATGCAGTCTAGTCGCAATCTTCCTAAAACCAGCCAGCCGCCTGTCGGAGTCTTTGCTGATGTTTTTGAGCGCTTGGCAGAGGATGGAGCACAGATTATCTCCGTTCACATGTCTCATGCCTTGTCAGGGACTGTCGAAGCAGCCCGTCAAGGAGCGACTTTGGCTAATGCTGATGTGACGGTTGTTGACAGCTCTTTTACTGATCAGGCTATGAAGTTCCAAGTCACTGAAGCAGCTAAACTGGCCAAAGAAGGAGCTAGCCTGGAGGAGATTCTAGCCAAAATCGAGGAAGTGAAGGAAAAAACAGAGCTCTATATCGGTCTCTCTACCTTAGAAAATCTGGTTAAAGGAGGCCGTATAGGCCGAGTTTCTGGTTTGATTAGCTCCCTGCTCAATATCCGAGTTATCATGCAAATGAAGGACCATCAGCTGGAGCCCATTGTCAAGGGAAGGGGCGCTAAGACCTTTAAGAAATGGCTGGATGATTTGACAGTAAGTCTGCAAAACAAACAAGTGGCTGAAATTGGAATTTCCTATGCAGGCAGTCCAGAATTGGCACTAGAAATGAAGGAAAGTTTACAGCCGTATGTCAAGAAACCTATTTCAGTGCTGGAAACAGGGTCCATTATTCAGACACATACTGGGGAAAATGCTTGGGCTGTGCTGATTCGTTACGAATAAAACCATAATAATTTAGAAAATAGCGGCTTAGTACTTGACCTGAAAGCTATTTTTAGATATGATAATATTTGTTAGGGTTATCAACCCAGAAAAAATTTGGAGGATTTGTTAAATGGCTAACAAACAAGATTTGATCGCAAAAGTAGCAGAAGCTACAGAATTGACTAAAAAAGATTCAGCAGCAGCAGTTGACGCTGTATTTGCAGCAGTTACAGAATACCTTTCAAAAGGTGAAAAAGTTCAATTGATCGGTTTTGGTAACTTTGAAGTTCGTGAGCGTGCAGCACGTAAAGGTCGCAACCCACAAACTGGTAAAGAAATCAAAATCGCAGCTTCTAAAGTACCAGCTTTCAAAGCAGGTAAAGCTCTTAAAGACGCTGTAAAATAATTTTGGTTAATAAAGGCCTGATACACTTGCCTCTGGCGAGTATGTCAGGTTTTTCTTTTTGCTTTCAGTTCTTGAGCTCAATAAAAGATTTAGGTGCTTCGAGAAAGTTGATTGATGAACTTTCTTGGAGTTTTTACTTTGCAGTAAAGTGAAAGAATTTGTCTCTAAACAAAAGAAAATGATAAGAGATAAACATTTTTAAAGACTTAAAATAAAAAGTTTAAAATTTTAGCAAAAGTGCTTTTAAATCATAGGTGTTTATGATAAAATGAAGGGAGCATTTCTTTTTGTGTAATGATTGCGAGATCATTGAAAAAGTTTAGGAGGTAAGAAATGAAATGGAAACCACTTCAGGGCTCACTGCGCCCTGTTAATCCTTTTGGCAGCAAATTTCGCCTGCTGATGGGATTGTTTGTCGTGCTTTTTTCAATCTTTCTACTCCCCATTCAGACCTTGTCTGCCTTGGAGGAGCTGAAGGATGGAACGGATTTGTCCAAGTTGAATATTCATAAGTTTGACTTGAATGTTAACAATGTCAGTGTTCTTTCTAAGTCAGAGGCGATTGAACAGGTTCATCTGACTAATCCAAACTATGAGTATCTGGGAGCGGTTTATCCTGGAGAAATGGAAAATTTTACCATCAAGGTAGACAAGTCTCAGAAAGCAGATCAGGTCTTTAATAAGCCGCTTTCTCTTAAGTTCTCTAATGTTGGAACGGCTTATGGAAAACAAGTAGATGCCTATCTGACTTTTAATAAGGTAACACTCCACTATCTGAACTCATCTACAGCAGAAGCTCAGATGAATGATGCTCAAAAAAATGCAGTTGAATTTTTCTCTATTTCAGAGTTGTGGGAAAGAAGCGCTTTTGAGATTGGGAATATCCCATATGTGGATGCTGCCCATAATAACATTATGAACAAAGCTTTCTGGGTGGAGGCTGATGTTACAGCAGAGCTACGCTATGCGGATGGTTCGGATACAGATTTGAAGTTGGTTATGAAACCGACTGACATTGATGTAGTTGACGGCTTTGGTCTAAAAGAGTCTTTCTATATTAATGATTATAAAAATGCTGTTGATAAGCGCTTGATGAACAATGCCAATGCTTTGAATCAAACAGATCAGAGCGGTCGGACAATTTGGGAAGCGACGACTTCAACTAGCGGTGCTGCTAATGAAAACAACATCTCTGGTTTGGCCGTTCGTTCTGCAGATAACACGTTGAATTTCGGTTATTTATCAACAGAAGCTTGCTCGGCAGTCTTTGGTCTTTATATTGAAAAAGTTGATCCCAAGCCAGTCTTAGAAGTGGATCCAGTTAAGATTCCAGCTAAGGAAGGTCAAGAGGTGACTTATAAGGGAACCTTCAAGATTCCAGTTCCTGGTAAGGATATTTTGGCTACCCCGACTACTATTGAGATGACTGAAACCTTTAACGAGCGTCTGGATTACAAGGAGCTCAAGGTTGAGGCTGGCGGTAATGCCTTGCAGGAAGGTCGTGATTACACGATTGAAAAGAAAGGCCAGACCGTTACGGTCAAGATGACACCTGAGTATGTTAAAGCAAATTCTTCTCAGGATATTGTCATTACCTACAAGACTGCAACCAATCAAAAGGTAGCAGAAAAGGGTGCTGCAACGATTGCAAATACCGTGACTTTAAAAGTAGATAATCTTTCAGCACCATCTAATCAAGTTACTACTGACTTGCTCTATGAAAAGAAACATGAATTTGTCAGTGGCACTGCTGGTAAGGAACTCCCGCAGGAAATCAAAGACCTAACACCAGAAACAGAAAAGAATCTGGAGAATGGTACTAAGACCACCCCGACACAACCGGCTAAAACGGAAGTGCAGACCGCTGATGGCACTTGGACCTTCAAGTCTTACGACAAGGCAGAAGAGACTATCACCGGAGCAGATGCGCACTTTGTTGGCACTTGGGACTTTACTCCAGCGCCAACCTATAAGGCAACTCACGAGTTCGTTAGTGGCACAGCAGGTAAAGAACTTCCACAAGCAGTGAAAGACTTGCTTCCAGCCGACAAGCCTGACTTGGCAGATGGCACTAAGGCAACTCCAACCCAGCCATCTAGTACAGAAGTGAAAACCGCCGACGGTACATGGACCTTTAAGTCTTACGACAAGACAGAAGAGACTATCAACGGAGCGGACGCTCACTTTGTTGGTACATGGGAATTCACAGCAACTCCGTCATCAACTTACAAGGCTACATATGAATTTGTCAGCGGCACAGCAGGTAAGGAATTACCGCAAGAAGTGAAAGCTTTGCTTCCAACTGATAAATCTGATTTGGCAGACGGCACTAAGACCACTCCAACACAGCCGGTCAAGACAGAAGTTGAAACCTCTGATGGCAGCTGGAGCTTCCAGTCATATGACAAGAACGAAGCAATCATTAATGAAGCAGACGCTAAATTTGTTGGAACTTGGACGTTTGTGGCAAAACCAAGTCCGGCACCAACCTACAAGTCTACACATGAATTTGTCAGTGGCACAGCAGGTAAGGAACTTCCACAAGAAGTGAAAGCTTTGCTTCCAAGAGATAAATCTGATTTGTCAGACGGCACTAAGACCACTCCAACACAACCAGTCAAGACGGAAGTGAAGACAGCAGATGGCAGCTGGAGCTTCCAGTCATATGACAAGAACGAAGCAACTATTAATGGTGCAGATGTTCACTTTGTCGGTACTTGGACTTTTGCAGCTGACTCGACTACGCTTACTGGCAGTGTGATCTGGATTGACAATGATAACGGTGCAGGTCTCCGACCACAGAGTGTCCTTGTTCACTTACTTGCAGATGGACAGGATACAGGCATCAGCGTAACTGTTGATGAGGCAATGGGCTGGAAATACAGCTTTGAAAACCTGCCTCGCTTCAAGGATGGAAAAGAAATCGTCTATAGTGTCCGCGAGGACGAAGTGGAAGGCTACAGCAATCAAGCTGAAGGTATGAATGTAACCAATCGCTTGCTTGTAGATGCTCAAGTTAAAGAGATTGGCAAGAAACGAATTCTGCCTAAGACTGGCCAAGATACATCTATCTGGATGCTGATTCTTGGATTCTTGACTTTTGGAGGAGCAGTTGGCTTGACCAAACGTCAGCGTGACTAAGATTAAGCTTCAGTAAAAAGCTTTGAAAATCTAGAATATATGAAAAGTCTGTTGTCTCAACTTTTGTTGGGAATAACAGGCTTTTTATTTTTCAGGGAAAGATAAGCATTATAAGCAGTCAAATGCTTGAATTTTTCATAAAATTAAAAATAAGCTTGTATTTTTCTAGTAAGCATGGTAAACTATTTTAGTAAAAAATTATACAAAGGAGACTGTTGATGAAGACAAAAACATTAGCAATCGTAAATGGACTTGTTGGACTTATTGGTGGTATTATTCTACTTTTGTGGCCATTCTTCATTTGGGTTATTTATTTTATGCTAGGTGTATTTGACATCCTGAAAATTGCAATCCTAGCTTTGGGAATTGCTGGTATTGTCTACTATAAGGATGACAATCGTGTGGGACCAGCAGGCTCTATCTTGATGATTGTAGGTGGAATTTTTACCTTTAATAACTTCTTGGGCTGGATTGGTGCTATTCTTTCTATCATAGGCGGTTCCCTTTATTTAGCAAGCTTGAAGAGATTCCAAGCATAGAGCGAGGATTGAAAAAATACTAGTTTAAAGCTTGCATTGCCTTAAATGGATAAGCAATCATGCAGAAGCAGGATGATGAACTTTGGTTAGTTCTGTCCTGCTTTTTTCTTTTTAGCTTATTTACAATCATTCTTAATAGCCAAGTAAGCCTAGTCATGGTATAATGGTAATGACTTAGATGAGAGGCTATAACGGAGTAAATAATGAAACAAGAACATCAGCATGACTTTGACCAAGTAATTGGCCATTTACGCGCCAAGGGCGTGCGTATTACAGAAACGCGGAAGGCGGTAATTGACTATATTATCCAAAGTCACGACCATCCTAGCGCTGAAATGATATATCAGGACTTGAAGCCCAATTTCCCTAATATGAGTCTGGCAACAGTCTATAATAATCTCAAGGTTCTGATTGATGAGGGTTTTGTCGCTGAGCTCAAGGTTCGCAATGATACGACAACCTACTTTGACTTTATGGGTCATCAACATCTCAATGTTATCTGTGAAAAATGCGGCCGTATCGCTGATATGGAGCTGGAACTTCCGGATGTGAAGCATGAGGCTGAAGTGCAGACTGGCTACCACATCACCCAAAGCCAAACGACTGTCTATGGCCTATGCCCCCAATGCCAGCAGGAGGCGGTGTGACAGCGAGGGTGATTAGGAGCTTTTTGGAGCCTCAAAGACGAACAAAGTTGTGACTCGCTTCGCAAATTCAATCAGCAACTTCAAAGCAGTACTTGAGCAATCAGCTATTGCGTCAAGATTCTATTTCTAATAAAAAGAAAGGCTAGAACTTATGTCTCTTAGCCTTTTTCTATGTGTTTTAGCAAGGCATGTTCGCAGGATATCATCTGAGCTTAGAGACGTTGGTACCTAGTCAAGTACAGCACTTAGCAAGATCAGATATTTTAAGGACAACCCCTTATATACTTATGCTATTATTTTACAGGCCAATTCTCTTTTGATATAATGAAAGCAGAATAAAGCCTTGTACAAAGAGATTCAAAGAGTTCTGAAGGATTTACAATATAGGTAAATTCGTCATAAGTCTGTAGTATCGAAATCTTTAAGGGGTATTACTTTGTGGGTAGGGTAGATTTTTAGGAGGTCTTATGTTCTGGAGAAGAGATTGGGAGGAAGAGATATCAGGAAGCAGAGAATCGCCTTTTTTGGAATGCCGTCATCTTCTTTTTGAAGGGGAATCGGACTATCCTATTTGTCCTTCCTGTGGCAAGCTAATAAAGGAAAATCTTCCTCAAAACAGTGTGGATCGCTCACGTCTTTTTCTGATTTATCAAAAAGTGAAGCGAGTATGGAGTGTCAAAATTGGGATTACTTCAACACTGCTTATTATCATTCTATCTTATTGGTTGCCACAGGTTATAGGTGGCTGGTTTCTATGGACAGGCGACTATGGATTTAGTAGATTTATTCCTTCTAGTTCTCATAATCCCACCTTATTTAGTGTGACACTTTTTGGCTACATTCCCTTATTTATCCTTTTTGTAGCAAGAGAGCGTGTTAAGCGATTTTTCACCTTCTCTTTGAGGATTGAGCATTTTCATAAAATTCTTTATTCTTGGCCTGTTCAGCTTACTCTCTTTATCTTTGTTATCATCTTATTAAGTGCTTATATGCCTAAGTTTTACGAAATGGAAGGAGAATCGTTGATTGTCAAGCAAATTCAGCTAACTCCCGCTCAGCAGACTAAGGGAGTAGAGCTCTTTGTCTTTGTCAATATGCTTTGTAACTGGATAGTAGCAGGCTTGTTGGCCATTCATCAACTGATAGACAGGCGGCGGACTTGGTGGCTCAAGGAAGCCAACGAGGTTTATCTGTCTGGCGGGTGTTAAGGCAAAGGTTTCTGCTAGGAAATACAAAAGCGCTTTCTTGCTGAAAAACGTCTGATTTGACGAAATAGGCTAGCTTTTTAGGCGAAAATTTTGTAAAATAGAATAGATAAACGGGGGTTTCCTCGGAAAATAAAAGGAGAATCCATCTAATGGTAAAATTAGTTTTTGCTCGCCACGGTGAGTCTGAATGGAACAAAGCTAACCTTTTCACTGGTTGGGCTGATGTTGACTTGTCTGAAAAAGGTACTCAGCAAGCAATCGACGCTGGTAAACTGATTAAAGAAGCTGGTATCGAGTTTGACCAAGCTTACACTTCAGTATTGAAGCGTGCGATTAAGACAACTAACCTTGCTTTGGAAGCGTCTGATCAGCTTTGGGTACCAGTTGAAAAATCATGGCGTTTGAACGAGCGTCACTATGGCGGTCTGACTGGTAAAAATAAGGCAGAAGCAGCTGAGCAATTTGGTGATGAGCAAGTGCATATCTGGCGTCGTTCATACGATGTATTGCCTCCAGCAATGCCACGTGATGATGAGTACTCAGCACACACTGACCGTCGTTATGCTTCACTTGACGACTCAGTAATTCCAGATGCTGAAAACTTGAAAGTGACACTTGAGCGTGCCCTTCCATTCTGGGAAGACAAGATTGCTCCAGCTTTGAAAGATGGCAAAAATGTCTTTGTAGGTGCACACGGTAACTCTATCCGTGCTCTTGTGAAGCACATCAAACAATTGTCTGACGATGAAATCATGGATGTGGAAATTCCAAACTTCCCACCATTGGTATTCGAATTTGACGAAAAATTGAATGTAGTAAAAGAATACTACCTTGGAAAATAAGCTTAAAGGAATCTGAGATTATTCTCAGGTTCTTTGCTTTTCCAGAGAGGAAGGACAAGGATTGTTAGAAGCCTAGCTAGCAAGTCTTGTCTGTTCAGTGGTTTGACGGACTTCCTCTTAACTCGTCCACATTTTCAGATTTTCTATCAGTTTTGAAACATTCATCGAGCTGGATTTATGGTAAAATAAAGGTCAGAACTTTTACTAGAATGAGAGAGAAGATGGCAAGGAAGAAGAGAAAATTTGACAGTCATTCCATCACCAGAAGGCTTTATCTGCTGTTTGGAATCGTGATGTTTTTGTTTTTAGCCTTGATTGCCCGTCTGGGCTATATGCAGGTGGTCAATCAGGACTTTTATACGGATAAGTTGGCCAAGGCCAGCAAGACCAAGATTACCACTAGCTCAGTGCGTGGGCAGATTTATGATGCTACTGGCAAGCCCTTGGTGGAAAATACGACCAAGCAGGTGGTGACCTATACACGGGATAACCGGCTGACGGCTGGGGAGATTCGGGCGACAGCTCAAAAGCTCCTGACCTATGTCAGTGTCAGCGATACAGAGGTGACAGACCGCCAAGAGGTGGATTATTATTTGGCGGACAGCGCAGTCTATCAGGAAGTGGTGGAAAAGCTGCCCAAGGACAAGAAATTTGATACTGACGGCAACCGTTTGCCTGAGTCCAAAATCTATAAGGCGGCAGCTGAGAGCATTGACCCTAAGCAGCTGGGCTATACGGATGAGGAAAAGAAAGCCATCGTTCTCTTTAGTCAGATGAATGCAATTTCCAACTTTTCGACGGGAACCATCCAGACAGATGCGCTGACAACAGAGCAGGTGGCTGTACTGGCTTCCAGCAGCAAGGAGCTGCCAGGTATCAGTGTCTCAACGGGCTGGGACCGTAAGGTCTTGGATACCTCGCTGGCTTCTATCGTGGGTAATATCTCGACAGAAAAGACTGGACTTCCGGCTGAGGAAGTGGATGATTACCTGAAAAAAGGCTACTCCCTCAATGACCGGGTGGGGACCTCCTATCTAGAAAAGCAGTATGAGTCAGTCTTGCAAGGCAAGCGAGCTGAGAAGGAGATTCATCTGGACAAAAATGGTAATATGGAGAGTGTGGAAAATATCTCTGACGGCAGCAAGGGAGACAATCTCAAGCTGACGGTGGACTTGAACTTCCAGCAGGGAGTGGAGGACATTCTCAAAAATGCCTTTAATGCAGAGTTGGCTAGTGGCAATGCGACTTACTCTGAGGGTGTCTATGCCGTAGCTATGGATCCCAATACTGGCGCTGTCTTGGCTATGGCAGGCATCCGGCATGATCTGGAAACGGGAGAAAGCTCAGTCGATGCTCTGGGGACCATGACTAATGTTTTTGTTCCGGGATCTGTGGTCAAAGCTGCAACATTGACCTCGGGCTGGGAGAATAATGCCATTAGCGGCAACCAAGTCCTGACAGACCAGCCGATTAGCTTTGGCGGTACGGACAGTATCACTTCTTGGTTTACCCAGTATGGTTCACGTGCTATCACAGCCCAAGAGGCCTTGGAATACTCTTCCAATACCTATATGGTGCAGGTGGCGCTGAAGATGATGGGAACGCCTTACTCAGCGGATATGAAGCTGGATTTTGATGAGCTGGATCCGTCCATGAAAAAGCTGCGGTCGACTTTTGCGGAGTATGGTCTGGGCACTTCGACAGGCATTGATTTGCCTAATGAGTCCACAGGCTATCTTCCAGACAAGTTTACCTTTGCCAACTATCTGACCAATTCTTTCGGCCAGTTTGACAACTATACAACGCTTCAGCTGGCCCAGTATGCCTCAACAGTAGCTAATAATGGCAAGCGTGTGGCTCCGCATATTGTTGAAGGCATTTACGGCAACAGCGACCAAGGAGGACTCGGTGATTTGGTGCAGAAAATTGATACCAAGGAGCTGAACCAGGTCAATATCTCTGACGAGGATATGAGCATTATCAAGCAAGGCTTCTATCAAGTGGTTCATGGCAGCAGTGGCTTTACGACTGGTCGAACCATTTCCCAGGGAGAGAGCGTGCCAATCAGTGCCAAGACTGGTACGGCTGAGACCTTCGTGGACAAGGGCAAGAAAGAAGCCATCAATACCAATGTCGTGTCCTATGCACCAAGTGAGAAGCCGCAGATTGCGGTGGCGGTGGTGTTCCCTCACAATACGAACCTATCTTCTACTGTCAGCCACAGTATCACTCGCGATATTATCAATCTTTACAACCAACAACACCCTATGAATTAGTGCTCAATGAAAATCATCAGCAAACATAGAAAGCTAATGCAGTCAGTGCTCAAGTAGAGCAATCTGGTTTGAGGAGATTTTTTGAGAATAGAGAAAGGATTTTATGCTTTACCCAACCCCTATTGCCAAGCTGATTGACAGTTTTTCAAAGCTACCCGGCATTGGCATCAAAACAGCCACTCGATTGGCTTTTTACACTATTGGCATGAGCGATGACGATGTCAATGAATTTGCTAAGAATCTTCTGGCTGCTAAGCGTGAGCTGAGCTACTGCTCTGTCTGCGGCAACCTGACGGACGAAGACCCTTGTGCTATCTGCCAAGACCAGTCACGCGATCAATCAACTATTTTGATCGTTGAGGACAGCCGAGATGTGTCAGCCATGGAAAATATACAGGAATATCATGGACTTTATCATGTCCTGCACGGTTTGATTTCACCTATGAACGGCGTTGGACCGGATGACATCAATCTCAAGAGTCTAATCACTCGTTTGATGGATAGTGAAGTGACGGAGGTTATCGTCGCGACCAATGCGACTGCGGATGGCGAAGCGACCTCCATGTACATCTCTCGGGTCTTGAAGCCCGCTGGGATTAAGGTGACTCGCCTAGCGCGTGGTTTGGCGGTTGGCTCCGACATTGAATATGCGGACGAGGTTACGCTGATTCGCGCTATCGAAAATCGGACGGAATTATAAATATCAAGGATTTTTCTGGCTCTAGCTGGCTGGAAGAGTCCTTTTTTCTGTTCAAAAATGCTGGGAATTGTGATATACTAAAACGGACTGATACAGAAGCTCCTGCTTAGAAGAATCGACCAGCTAGGTAGATGCAAAAACAAGCTTTTTAGGTTGTTTTATTTCGAGCTGGCAGCTTTTGTAAATCGTACTATTTTTAGAAAATGATAGGAAAAATCATGGCAAAACAAAGATTGATTTTATTGTATGGCGGACGCAGTGCAGAGCGGGAAGTTTCGGTTTTATCAGCTGAGAGCGTCATGCGGGCTGTCAATTATGATAGATTCTCGGTGAAGACTTACTTCATCACCAAGGATGGAGATTTTATCCAAACTCAGGAATTTGAAGCAAAGCCGGCGGCTGATGAGAAGTTGATGACCA
>ERZ772924.1306-NODE-1306-length-11782-cov-3.890168_pt1 | contig 11782 bp, 8 predicted proteins | sample MGYA00512116_ERZ772924 | MGnify/ENA primary metagenome ERZ772924 (study PRJEB29015, sample SAMEA2737920) | human oral metagenome | biome: human oral; feature: human-associated habitat; material: dental | place: China | collected 2134 ...
CCAAAGGCATCATCCAAATGCTGGACTTGCTGCGCCCCATCTACGGCAAAACCGCATCCTACGGACACTTCGGGCGCGAAGAACCCGAGTTCACATGGGAAAAAACCGATAAAGCCGAAGCATTGAGAAAAGCGGCGGGCTTGTAAACCGTTTGCCAACAATTTGAAACGCCAAAGGCAGCCTGAAAACCGCAAAACACCGTTTTCAGGCTGCCTAAATACTGAATTTAAAGCCTAAAATTCCTATTTCATTCTGCTAAAATTACACATCCTTTTAATCTATCCAAAGGCAGCCTGAATAATGCTGATTAAAGAAATAGACGAACGCGACCGCAAATGCGACCTTACTGAACTCAAAGCCTTGCTTCAACTACCCCACGTTTCCCCATACACCAAAGAACAAATTAAACAAACCATCCGCAACATCCAATCAGGCTTAAAAGGCGAAAAAGATGCCGCCTATCACATCAATTTTTATTATGAAAATCACAAAAATTGGGCAGTTATCCACGACTTACGCCTAGAAGTGGATGGGCATTCTGCCCAAATTGACCACTTGTTGATAGACCGCTTTTTAGAAATCTATGTTTGCGAAAGCAAGCGATTTAATGAAGGCATTGGCATCAACGAACATGGCGAGTTTTTTTCGGTCAATGCAGACCGAAAACACAAAGCCATTGAATCGCCCATTGAGCAAAATAACCGCCACAAGCTCATTCTTAAACGATTGTTTGACAGCGATGAGATTATCTTGCCCACGCGACTTGGCTTAAAAATGAAACCGTCATTGCACAGCCTGATTTTGATAGCCAACACATCCAAAATCTATCGTCCCAAAAATGGCAAAAATGTGGACGATTTAGACAGAGTGATTAAAGTGGAACACCTGCGTAAACGTATAGAAAAAGATTTTATGGGCAATAGTCCATCTGAGCTAATACACCAATTCACATCCGCTGCTAAAATCATTTCTTCCGAAACCTTGGAAGAGTTCGCCGAAGATTTAGCCAGCTTGCATACACCATTAAGAATGGACTGGAAAAAGCGATTTGGCATTAGCGATAGGCAGCCTGAAATAACCGTTCGCGCATCTACCCCGCAAGCTGCTGCAACGATTGCGCCCAAGCCTACAAACGCCCCATCTGCACCAGCCATCACGCAACCTGCCGCGCCACAGCCCACACAGCCACAACGCCTATTCTGCGCCGCGTGCAAAAAAACCGTTAGCCCAAACGTTGCCAATTATTGCTGGAACAACCAAGCCAGATTTCACGGCAAAGTGTACTGCTACGATTGCCAAAGAAATGTGGGCAAAACCTAATTAAAGGCAGCCTGAAACCTGCAGCCAATGGAGCATCAGCGGCTCGCCGACATCTTAATCAATCAGTAAAGTCTGATTGAATGCAGCATTTGGCAACGAGCCGTCGCCGCTCCATTTTGAATTTCAACTGTCCCTAGGGCTTGCGCAAAGGCAACCTGCGGAACATAGCGAAGTTGCGAAGCTAAAAACGCAAAAAACGACTGAACGCCATCTGCATTCAATCGTTTATCTATTCAGCACGGTTAAACCCAAAAAGGCAGCCTGAAAACGGATAAACCGCATTTCAGGCTGCCTTATTGTTATGCTTTAACAATTACTTGCTCGCCGCATCAAACCGCCGTTGCGCCTCGTCCCAGTTGGCAACGTGCCAGAAGGCTTTGATGTAGTCGGGGCGGCGGTTTTGGTATTTCAAGTAATACGCATGTTCCCAAACGTCCAGCGTGAGCAAGGGCGTGCCGCTGCAACCTGCGATGGCTGCGCCCATCAGCGGGCTGTCTTGGTTGGCGGTGGAAACCACTTTCAATTTGCCGTTTTCAACCACAAGCCATGCCCAGCCGCTGCCGAAGCGGGTTTGCGCGGCTTTTTCAAATTCGGCTTGGAAGGCTTCCACGCTGCCGAAATCGCGTTCAATCGCCGCTTTCAGGCTGCCTGAAAGCGTGGTGCCTGTTTTCAAAACTTGCCAAAACAGCGTGTGGTTGGCGTGTCCGCCCACGTTGTTGCGAACGGGGGTTTGTTTGTCGGCGGGCAATTCGGCGATGCGGGCGATGAGTTCTTCCGCGCTGAGCGTTTGATAGGCTTCGGGCAGCGTTTCCACAATCGCGTTGGCGTTGTTTACATAAGTCTGATGGTGCTTGCTGTGGTGGATTTCCATCGTCATTGCGTCAAAATGCGGTTCCAAGGCATCGTAGGCGTAGCTCAGTTGGGGGAGTGTGTAAGCCATTTTGTTTTCCTTTTGGCATGGTTATGAAGCGTCGGATAATAGCCGTTCATACGCTATTGGGCAAGCATTCGGCGATTAAAGATTTTTATAGCGCAAACCGTCGCGCAGCCTGTTGCTGCTAACATGGATGCTAAGATGCCCACGCAACTGCGCCGCCTCTTGATTCTCCCGATAAAGCAACCATTTAGGCAGCCTGAAACCACTCTCCACGCGAGCATCCGCCATGAAAAAAACCTTCCGCGCCCTTATCCTCATTGTCTTGATTGCCGCTGCATGGCACTACCGCGCTCCGCTTGCCGCGCTTGCCCACCGCATCATGCAGCCTGAAAGCCCGCATCAAATCATCAACCAAGCCAGCGTGTTGCGCCAAATCCAAGACCTAAACCGCCTAGAAAGCACCGCCTACCACATTGACACCATCATCAAAACCGAAAAACAAGGCAATTGGTACGCGCTTTGGCAAGACAGCCAAAAAGGCATTTTCACCGCGCGCGGCAGCGTGGTGGCGGGGCTGGATTTAAACCAGCTCACCGAGCGCAACATCCAAATTTTGGACAACCAAACCCTAATCATCAATCTGCCGCCCGTAGAAATCCTATCCGTGCAGCTAGACAAGATAGACGTGTACGACATCCGCACGGGCGCGCTCAATCTCTACCAAGCCGATTTAAACGTGCTGGGCGAAGTGCAGTTCCACGCCAAGCAACAAATCCTGCGCCAAGCCTGCGCCGACCAAATCCTGCAACGCGCCGCCGAACGCAGCAAAAGCCAAATTGAGCAGCTGTTTGCGCTCACGCCGCTAAAAGTGTCGGTGTACACGCCCGCCGCCTTGCCCGAATGCAAGCTTGCCGCTCGGGCGCAAGCATCCCAAGCGCAGCGGTAGTTTTCAGGCTGCCTCAAACCGTTCGGGCAGCCTGAAAAAGCAAAAACCGTTTGGTGTGCCGCCAAACGGTTTTCTATTAATTCTATTAAACGGATGATTTTTTCAGGCTGCCTCAACCGCGCCGCCCAATAGCGCAATTATTGAGTTGAGGCAGCCTGAAAACCATTGCGGATTATGGCACCTGAACTTTCAGCCCCGTGTCCAAGAATCCTGTGCGCAAGTTCCATTGCACGCTGCCCGAATCGGCATTGGCAAAGCGCAGCGAGAAGCGCGTGTTGCCGGCAAGGCGTGCATCGGGATCGGGCGCGCCCAGCGAAATGCTGTATTCGCCTGCGCTCAGGCCGGGCAGGGTGAGCGTACCTTCCCATTGCGCGCGCTCGCCTGCATCCAGCGTGCGCAGGTTGGTGTTTTCCAGCGCAACGTCTTTGCTGCTGCCATCGGCGGAGGTGAAGCGCACCACGATATCGCGCGGGTTCAGCGGGCGCGCCCAGCCTTGGTTGCTTAGTTTCAACGCCCATTTCAGGCTGCCTGATTGGGCTTTGCTGCTGATTTGGAATTGGCTCAATTCGATGCGGTAGCCGATGTTTTTGCGCACATCTGCCATGCAGCCTTCTTTTTCCCAGCCGTTGATGAAGTCTTCGTGGTAGTCGTAGTTCAAATAGCCCAAGCGGTATTCTTTGCCTTCGCGCAGGATGTCGCTGCAAGTGGTGCGGGCTTGGGCGATTGGGGCGCAGGTTTCGCCGCCAAACGAGGTATATTGAACGTGCTGGCGGGTGAACATGCGTTGCGCTTCAATGGTTTGATCGCGGCGCGGTTGGTAGGTACCTGTGTCGTCAATGCTGGCGAGATAGCAGTCGTTGTGGATGCCGATGCGCGCTTTTTCGCTGTTGTTGGCAAAATCTTCGGCGCTGGCAGGCGTGCCATACCATTTAATCAAATCATAGGGATAGCGCAGATTGAGCTGGCGATTGGCAGGCAATGCGGCGAGCAAGGCTTGGGCGATTTCTTTTTTGTTGGCATCGCTGTTGAGCCCGTTGGCAGAAGAATGCCATTCGCCCCATGCGCCGATAAAGCCACCTTGCCACACGGCGATTACATCGGCATTGCGGTTGATAATGGGTTTGAGCTGCTCAATATGGCGTTTCACTTGGGCAAGATTGGTGTCTTTGCCCGAAGCTTCGTAGTCGTAAGCAAAGCGCAAAACGGCTTTCACGCCGGCTTGGCGCATGAGCTCAAAGCCTTCGTTGAGCGCGTTCAGATAGCTTTGCGGCAAATCTTGGTTGCGCCATGCCGATAAATCGGCGGGGGTGTAAATCAGGCGGTAGCCGTCTTTGGCAACGGAATCGAGGTAATACGCGGTGAGCTTGGCGGGGTCGGCGGCGTATTTATAGAAACCGCGCTCGGGGTTGGGGAAATCCAGCGTGCTGGGGGCAAACTGCACGCTCAGCATGGGCGCGTTGTTGGGCGTGGGTGTTGGAGTGGGAGTTGGCTGGGGCGTGGGTTGCGGCGTAGGGTTGGGCGCAGGCTGCTCGGGCGTAGGCGTGGGCTGGGGCTGCTCGGGCGTGGGCGCAATATTGGTGTTGCCGCCATTGTTTTGGCTGCCGTTGCCGCCCGAATGGTCGGGCGCGGGCTGGTTCGGCGTGGGTGCGGGGTCAGCCGAATCGTTGTTTTTATGCTTGCCCACCATGATGGCGGATTGGTTGGAGCCGGAACGGCCGGACGAATCGGTTGCCACGCGGTGGGACTTTTTGCAGCCTGAAACCGCGATGGCGCACACCAGCATGGCAATCAGCGTTTTATTCATCATGTTCTCCTGTCTGTAAAGTTGGGGTAAAAAATATTAAGTTATCATTCTACCGCAACCTTCGCCCGCCCGAAACAGGCAGCCTGAAAACGCCGTTTAGCGCGCCTTGGACAGCCTGAAACCCGCTAAAATGCTATAATCCGCCCACTTAAATCAACCCAGTGCAACATTATGCCCCTTATCCAATCCCTTCCCGGTTGTCCGCTGGACATCATCGGCGACGTGCACGGGCAATTTGAAGCCCTGCAAAACCTGCTGCACTATCTGGGCTACTCGCCCGCCGGCAAACACCCGCAAGGACGCAAACTCGTCTTTGTGGGCGATTTGATTGACCGCGGCCCCGATTCCCCCGCCGTAGCCGACTGGGCGAAACAAGCCATCCACGCGGGCAACGCCTTCATGGTGCTGGGCAACCACGAAATCAACCTGCTCGCCCACGAACCCAAAGACGGCTCGGGCTGGTTTTTTGACTGCCGCGCCGGTAAAGACAGCCGCAACTACGCCCCGTGGCAAAGGCAGCCTGAAAACGGCAAAAAAGCCCTTGTGCAGTTTTTCGCCGAGCAGCCCCTCGTGTTGCAACGCCCCGACCTGCGCATCGTTCACGCCGCATGGCTGCCCGAATCCATCGCCAAGCTGCAAAACAACGCCACGCCGCTCATCCAGCTCATCCAAGAATGGGACGACGAGCTGCACTGCTGCATCAAACACGCCCCGTGGTACGACGACTACCTTGCCGAGCAACACCACCACGCCCACATTCTGGAAAACCCCGCTCAGCATCCCCCCATGCTGCGCGCCACCGCCGCCCACGACATCTACCGCAGCAGCCGCCACCCCATCCGCGCGCTCACCTGCGGCATAGAAAAAATCGCCCGCGAACCCTTTTTCGCAGGCGGGCGCTGGCGGTTTTCCATCCGCAACCCGTGGTGGGACGACTACCAAGACAGCGCCGCCGTGGTTATCGGGCATTATTGGCGGCATTGGCACGACCGCAACCCCGTTCCCAAACACCGCCAAGGCATGTTCAACGTGCCCGCCAACGGCTGGCACGGCGCGCGCAAAAACGTGTTCTGCGTGGATTTTTCCGTGGGCGCACGCTGGCGCGACCGCAAAAAAGGCATCACCCCCACCCAATCGCACTACCGCCTCGCCGCCCTGCGCTATCCCGAAAAAACCCTGATGTTTGACAACGGCGATAGTGTGAAAACCGTGGCGTGAGCAGGGTTTGCTAAATGGCCAAAGAACGCGTGCGTGGCAGAGCCACACACCCTACCAATCTATCCTAACCGGAAGAAAGGAAGTTTTAATGAAACCAAGCAAAACCTTAACCGCTCTTTTGCTTTCCAGCGTCTTATTGTCGGGATGCGGGGAAAATTCGGGCACAAGCTATATTATCCGCGTTATGAATTTATTTTTTCCCAAAACGCCAAATATTGCCAAAGAAACCACTTGGAAAGAAGAAGTGCAGTTGCAAGATGGAACAAGAATTTGGGTGCGCCGAACGGTTGTCGGCAAAGCGCATCAGGATATGATGAACGGACCGGGCAGGGGCGAATACAGAGTTAGTGCATATAGATTGGAGGTGGTTGATTCGGCGGGGCTTCCGCCGCCTCCCGTATGGGAGAGCAAGTGGGAAAACATGATTATTGATAAGGATAAAGACGGCATATGGTATGTGGTCGTTACTCCTGTCAATACCAAAGGATGGCATGATATTAGCCCGAAATATCGTTATGCCCAATTTAAAGCAGTAAACGGAAAGTGGCAACAGGTAGACATCGATCCAACTTTGGATGCACGAACAGCCAATCTAGAACCTAGATTTCGAGCTGGGAAAATGCCTGAAAGTGTTCCGCTTTATGATAAACCTTTGTCTAAGATATGGGGGTATGATTCTCCAGTTGTTGATGCACAGTATCGTTATATAAATCTAGATTTACGTTAGAATTTAGCTACACCTTGTATAGCAAATTCTATTTTTTACACTTACCTTTAAATAAAGGAAACCAATATGAAACTTAATGAAAAAATCTACGCCCAATTGGCTAACCGCGTTTATGACCGTGAAGACATCCGTAATAAGATGACCTTACCCGAAGGCGTTACTGAATTGAAATGGGTGGATGACGACCCTCTGACTGGCTTCTCCGCCGGTGTTTACCAAAACGGCAATCAGGCGGAGATATTTTGTTTTTCAGGCTGCCTTACGGATGCGTTCCCGCTGCGGAAAACAACCGTAAGGCAGCCTGAAAGCTATCCGAACTGATTTTTTTAACCAAGCAAGGAAACCAAAAAGTGGAAAGAACAGAAAGCAGAAGAATCCGAATCGAAAGAAAAGAACGGAAAACGAAACCGGCCCAATCCGCAAACGGTTTTCTGTTTTCCACCTTATCGGCAATATGGTTTTGTGTCCGTATCATATGGTTTTTTTTCCGTATCATTTTTGTGGGTATAATTCTAATGGTCGGCTATCTTGTTTATTCGTCTAGCGGCAATTCCGTTCCGAAAGAAACAACATGGAAAGAAGAAGTACTGTTGTCGGACGGAACAAAGATATGGGTTCGGCGCACCGTGGTGGGCGAGGCATATACCGAATTGGGCGGGATTTCGGCATACGAAGTATCCAACCGCACGGTGGAAGTGATAAACGCCCCGGGGCTGGGGAAGCCGCCCGTGTGGTCGGCAAAATGGAGTTTGCTGGTTTTGGACAGGGACAAGGACGGAGTTTGGTATATCGTGGTAACCCCGCTGGATGCGGAGGGGTGGACAAAGCTGGAACCCAAGCTGCTCTATGCCCAGTTTAAGGCAATCGACGGCCAGTGGCGGCAGGTGGAGATTGATCCCAAACTGGATGCACGAACGGCCAATTTGGAGCCGCGTTTCCGCGCGGGGAAAATGCCCGAAGCGGTTTCTTTGGACGACAAGCCCCTGTCCAAATTGTGGGGGTATGATTCGCCGGTAGTTGCCCCGCAGTATAAATACATTAATTTGGATTTGAGATACTGATTCAAAACATTAATCTGTGTCAAAAAACCCTGTTCCCGCACGGGTTAGAATTTTTCCGAAAATTTATCGATTCATATGATTAGGAGACTGAAAATGACCGCCATTGATCCCAAAACCTATGCCCAACTGGCTTCCCGCACATACGACCGCAAAGACATCCGCAACAAGATGACGCTGCCTCAAGATTTTACCGAATTGGGCTGGCAGGACGATGACCCGTTGACGGGTTTTTCGGCAGGGGTGTATCAAAACGGAAACCAAATAGTGATTTCCTTTACGGGGACAAACGAAAAGCAGCTGAAAGACTTTGTTGTCGCCAATATTCCTTCGGGTGCGGGGTTTGGCAGCGCGCAAATTACGCGGGCTGCCGAATTGGTATTGGAAACCATGCGGCAACATCCCGATGCGGAAATCAGCTTTACGGGGCATTCGCTGGGCGGCGGTTTGGCTTCGGTGATGGCGGTGCTGTTCGACAAAAAGGCGGTGGTGTTCGATCCCGCGCCGTTTCAGGCTTCGGCACTGAATCCCGTAACGCTGGCAATGCTCTATCTTTATCTGACACACAACGGTTATGAAAATGAGGCTTTGCGCCGCTATGTGCTGCCCACGGAAAAACCGCCCCTCATTCCGAACGTGAATAATTTGTCCGGTTATTTTGCCGAGAATATAGTGAAAATAGGCCAATTGTTTCAGCAACGGGAGCAAAACGTGTCCAGTTGGCATGTCCGTGGCGAGGTGTTGCAGCTTACCCGAGATTATGCGGTGGAAATCGGCACGGTGGCGGCATTGCTCAGCAAGGGGATGTTGGGCATCAATTTTGGCGCGATTATCGGCGAAGGGCAGGCGCACGAACTGGACGTGGGCAAGGATTTGATACAAGGTTTCGGTGTCGGTTCGACAAGCGAAGAACGCTACCTTCGGGCAGTGCGGCAGGCCGTGGAACAGGAATCAACGTTAAGGGAGATGTACGGCGACAAGCAGGAGGGTTTGCTGGCCAAGGCATCCACTGCCTTTAACAAAGCCGTGGATCTGCATTCCATTGTGCTGTTGCAGGGGCTGATGGACAGCGAACACTTCCGCCAAAGCCTGCAAGCCATGCCGGACGCACTGGATATCCTGTTCGACCGCCAGATGTATGCCTTGGAAAGTACGGAAACAGAAGAGGGTGCGGATTTCTTTGCCCGCCTGATCAAGCAGCAGATCGGTGGGGTGGATAAGCGGCCTTCCGACACCGAAGGCAGACTGATTGAGAAAAAGCCGATTCTGGACAAATTTGCCGAAGCCTTGGACAGGGTTGCGCCCTTGGCCGACTCGGCCGCTCGGCAGGCATTGGTGGCGCAAATGGCGGAATGGTTTTATTTCCAAGCCAAAGACTATCAATATAACGAAACCCCGTTTTTCAAAAACACCGCAAACGGCGTGCTGCAATACACCGCCGCATGGGGTGAGAATTATGACGGCCAGAAAGAAGCCAATACGGATGCCAAAAAACAAGTTGTGGTAGAAGACCACAAATCCGACAAATACACCGAAGCCTGGATAAAACAGATATTCGCCGCCAACGGCCTTTCGGGGCAGGCGGTGCGCTGGCGCGGCTGGCAGCAGTGGACGCTGGCCACAAACGGCATTGCTTCGTCGGCCGCCGCCTTGGATGCGGACAAATCGCAAATCATGGTTGGCGCGGAAGGCAACGATGTGTTTTCCGGCGGCAACGGCGATGATTTGCTGATTGGCGGCGCGGGCAACGACACGCTTTCGGGCGAGGGCGGGCACAATGTGCTGGCCGGTGGCGCGGGAGAAGACACTTACTTTATCACTGCGGGCAGCAGCAACACGATTATCGATGCAGACGGCGCGGGCAGCATTGTGTGGAACGGCATGCGCCTGACCGGAGAATCCAAGGCAGACGGGGAAAACAGATGGGTGGACGCGGGGCGGAACATCACCTATTACATGGTGGACAATGATTTGTATATCAGCCATTTTTCGCTGAAAGAGGCTTTCGGCATCCGCATCCGCAACTGGCAGAACGGAATGCTGGGGCTGAACTTGGGCAGCGAGCCTGCTTCGCAGTCACACTACACGCGCATTTTGGGCGACTGGCGGCCGCGCCTTATCGGCACGGAAACCCAAACCGATGTGGGCAGGGACGACCCGCGCTACGGCACTTATGAATCGGGCGGCCGTTATCTGCCCGACGGGCGTTTGGAAAACGGTGTTTATGAAAAAGAGGGTTTTGACGATGTGGTTAATATGTCGGGCGGCAGCGGCCGCTACCATATTGAGGGCGGCAGGGGCGACGATGCGCTGGGCGGTGGTGCCGGCGGGGACTTGATTGAAGGCGGCGAAGGGCGAGACCTGATTGCGGGCGGCGGCGGTCCGGATATTTTGAAAGGCGGCGCGGGCGGCGATTTTATTTTGGCCGACAGCCGGCTTGCCGACGGGCAAGAGCGCGGCAGGCCCGACGAACGCTGGAAACAGACGGGCGGGAAAACGGGCAAACTTGAATTTGCCGGGCGCACCTGGGGTGCGGTTGTCCGGACTGGGGAGCAAGACAGCAAGGATTTTCGGGTCCACGGTGTGTCGGCGGTAGCCAATACAGGCGAAAGCAGGGAGGGTGCCCAAATTTACGGCGGCGACGGCGGCGACTGGATTACCGGAGACGATGCCGACAACTATATTGAAGCCGACGGTGCGGTTATGGAGAAGGGCAAAATCGTTTACGGCACGGGCGACGACATGGTGTGGGGCATGGGCGGAAACGATACGATATCCGGCGGCGCGGGCGACGACTTTATCTACGGCGACTCGCTTAAAACCGAGGCAGAACTGCACGGCCGCGACGTGATTGACGGCGGGGAGGGAGACGACCGGATTATGGGCGGCGGCGGCAGCGATGTGCTTTACGGCGGGGAAGGAAACGATGTGCTGGTTGGCGATATCGGATTTGTGCCCGGCTTCGACGAAGAAGCCTTACTGCCTGCCGTTTACCACGGTTCGGACGAAATTTACGGCGGTGTGGGAAACGACATTGTTGTAGGCGGGGGCGGGGGAGATTTTCTTTACGGCGGAGAGGGCAACGACCAGATATTCGGCGATGCCGAAGACGGGAAACTCCATCCCGCACTGAACGGTTGGGACTATATCGAAGGCGGCGCGGGAGACGATGTTGTTTCCGGCGGTTACGGCTGGGATGAAATTCATGGCGGCACGGGCAACGACTATATGTTCGGCGATGCCGGCAGCGATTTTATTTACGGAGACGAAGGCGATGACCAGATTCGCGGGGATAATACCGAAACCCCTTATGCCGACCAGGGGGCAGACACCCTGCACGGCGGCAGCGGAAACGACCTGGTCATCGGCGACGGCGGCAGCGACCGGCTTTACGGCGATGACGGCGACGATACGCTTCACGGCGGTGCGGGCAGCGATATCGTTTACGGCGGAACGGGCAGCGATATATTGGTTGGCGATACTGATGCGATGGGAACGGGGGACTTGCAGCTTCCCGTGGACGAACTGCACAACGATATTCTTTACGGAGAAGAAGGCGACGATCAGCTGGCCGGCGGCATCGGCAACGATACGCTTTACGGCGGGGAGGGGAACGACCGTTTGTGGGGCGATTTGGGCGTATCCGACGACAGAGTTTCGGATATCGTCGGCGACGACACGCTTTACGGCGGTGCGGGCAACGACTATATGGACGGCGGCATGGGCAATGATTTTTTGGACGGCGGCGAGGGCATGGATTCCCTGATTGGGGGATTCGGCAACGATACGCTTTACGGCGGGGACAACAGCGATGTTCTGAACGGGGGTGACG
>ERZ772924.1311-NODE-1311-length-11775-cov-31.197611_pt1 | contig 11775 bp, 8 predicted proteins | sample MGYA00512116_ERZ772924 | MGnify/ENA primary metagenome ERZ772924 (study PRJEB29015, sample SAMEA2737920) | human oral metagenome | biome: human oral; feature: human-associated habitat; material: dental | place: China | collected 2134 ...
GCGTATGCGGGGATGATCCCGCCGCGGTATTTCTGGACCGCGCCCATTCCCGGTGTTCCCCGCGTATGCGGGGATGATCCCAATGGCTGGTCACGAAGCCTATCGAGCCTGTCGTGCTCCCCGCGTATGCGGGGATGATCCGTCGCAGCCCCCGACAGGGTGCCCAACCCAGCAGTGCTCCCCGCGTATGCGGGGATGATCCCAATGGCAGGCCGAGAGCGGGGCCACCCCTTAAGTGCTCCCCGCGTATGCGGGGATGATCCCGTCTGGGCGTCTGCTTGGCGGCCGCGGCCGTCGTGCTCCCCGCGTATGCGGGGATGATCCCGGCTCCCGCCCGGCGACCTCGACCACGGGCGCGTGCTCCCCGCGTATGCGGGGATGATCCTGGCGCTCCTTTCCTGAGGTGTCCGGATTCCAGGTGCTCCCCGCGTATGCGGGGATGATCCCGCCGCGGTATTTCTGGACCGCGCCCATTCCCGGTGCTCCCCGCGTATGCGGGGATGATCCTGCTCTGGCTGATGCCGGCTTGGTGACCCGTCGGTGCTCCCCGCGTATGCGGGGATGATCCCACGGGCCTCATTCCCGCTCCCGGGCCGCTTCAGTGCTCCCCGCGTATGCGGGGATGATCCGCAACTAGCCGCCCGTACTTCTGCGCCAGCCATGTGCTCCCCGCGTATGCGGGGATGATCCGTGTATTGAAAAGCATCCGAAGGAATTCAGTCAGTGCTCCCCGCGTATGCGGGGATGATCCGGCCAGGCCGTCGTCGGGGGTGTCGGTCAGGTTGTGCTCCCCGCGTATGCGGGGATGATCCGCTGGCTGCGAAGCCAGGACACCGGCACGCGCAGTGCTCCCCGCGTATGCGGGGATGATCCCGAGAACTTCCTCAATCCCGCCGACGTGCTGGCGTGCTCCCCGCGTATGCGGGGATGATCCGGGCCTCCAACCGGTCCGGCCCGTATCCGGTCTGTGCTCCCCGCGTATGCGGGGATGATCCGTCTGCGACCCGACCGGCCCGAGCCACGCCCGGGTGCTCCCCGCGTATGCGGGGATGATCCGGTCGTGGCCAAGACGCTGGCGGTGGTCGAGGCGTGCTCCCCGCGTATGCGGGGATGATCCCCAGGGCACCAGGATGGATTGCAGCAGGGAGGAGTGCTCCCCGCGTATGCGGGGATGATCCGTCGATGTGCATGCTTCCCTTTCCCGTCTGGTGGTGCTCCCCGCGTATGCGGGGATGATCCACCAGGCCACGTCATTCCTCCCGTCGGCCGGCCAGTGCTCCCCGCGTATGCGGGGATGATCCCAATTTTACGATTTTTAACATCCAAAGCGAATAGTGCTCCCCGCGTATGCGGGGATGATCCTTTCTTGCCGAGTTTGAAGGGTTCACGGGCACCGTGCTCCCCGCGTATGCGGGGATGATCCGGCCGTCTACCAGGCCGGGGCTCGACGCGGCGCGTGCTCCCCGCGTATGCGGGGATGATCCCGTCCACGTCGGGCACCTCGAACTCGGTCACCGGTGCTCCCCGCGTATGCGGGGATGATCCTGAGATTAATAACCATTGAAGGGATAGAAATGTGTGCTCCCCGCGTATGCGGGGATGATCCGGCGATCGCGAGCCTGCCGGTGGCCGGCATGGAGTGCTCCCCGCGTATGCGGGGATGATCCCGCCGCCCGCGGCGGCGACCGCGACCCCGTCGCGTGCTCCCCGCGTATGCGGGGATGATCCGTGGTCCAACGCGGCCCGGGACCTGGTCGCCTCGTGCTCCCCGCGTATGCGGGGATGATCCCTCGTCTGGTGGATGGCCTCCCGCGAAAACAAAGTGCTCCCCGCGTATGCGGGGATGATCCCACCGCCAAAAGCATCTCGGCGCAGCAACTCGCGTGCTCCCCGCGTATGCGGGGATGATCCCCGCGCCATCGCAGACGGTTCGTTCTCAAACGAGTGCTCCCCGCGTATGCGGGGATGATCCGTCATGCTCCCTCCTGGCCGTCGACGGCGATCTGTGCTCCCCGCGTATGCGGGGATGATCCTGGGACCACATCGACCTGCCCCAGGGAGCCGACGTGCTCCCCGCGTATGCGGGGATGATCCGCGCCTTGTCCGTTGAGAACTCAAAATCCAGAGGTGCTCCCCGCGTATGCGGGGATGATCCTGGGCCGAGTTCACGACCCCCGCCGGCGACTTCGTGCTCCCCGCGTATGCGGGGATGATCCGGCTTGGCGGTCCGTCACCCGAACGAGCAGGCAGTGCTCCCCGCGTATGCGGGGATGATCCGTCGGCCAACAGGTCAACGCCGGCGACCAGATCGTGCTCCCCGCGTATGCGGGGATGATCCGCACAACTATCGGGCCTTCCACGTGCTGGGAGTGTGCTCCCCGCGTATGCGGGGATGATCCCGCGCCCACAGCCTCCACACGGTCGAAAACGACGTGCTCCCCGCGTATGCGGGGATGATCCGACTACTGGGAGGCCCGCCAACGCTGGGAGAAGGTGCTCCCCGCGTATGCGGGGATGATCCTGGGAAGTGGGGTTTGTCTGCTCTTGCTGGCGAGTGCTCCCCGCGTATGCGGGGATGATCCCACCTCCCAAGGCCGGGACGGATACAACGTCAGGTGCTCCCCGCGTATGCGGGGATGATCCCCCATCTACGCGGCCTCCGCCGGACGCGTGGCCGTGCTCCCCGCGTATGCGGGGATGATCCCTCAGTCGGTGTACGCGCAACTTCAAGATTTTTGTGCTCCCCGCGTATGCGGGGATGATCCCCTGCGCACCGGCGGCCAGTACGCCAGGCACAAGTGCTCCCCGCGTATGCGGGGATGATCCCGCCGGCAAAGCCGTCAAAGACTACTGGGAGGCGTGCTCCCCGCGTATGCGGGGATGATCCCTCGTCGGCTTCCTGGGCCAGGGACAAACCCCAGTGCTCCCCGCGTATGCGGGGATGATCCGGCGACGGGTCTGGTCGAGTTCGGGCCATTCGAGTGCTCCCCGCGTATGCGGGGATGATCCCAGGGTCCGACCGTTCTGCCACTGCCGGGTCTGGTGCTCCCCGCGTATGCGGGGATGATCCCAGCCCGCCCCCACCCCCCAGACCCTGACCATGGTGCTCCCCGCGTATGCGGGGATGATCCGGCGGGGTGCTCGTCGAGGAGGTTGCCGTCGCGGTGCTCCCCGCGTATGCGGGGATGATCCGACCACCTCCGGCCCGCTGAACCTGGCCTGGCTGTGCTCCCCGCGTATGCGGGGATGATCCCGCGTCGGGCCTTTGCTGGGCCGGGACGGGGACGTGCTCCCCGCGTATGCGGGGATGATCCCGGTGTCAGCGGTGCGGGGGTGGCGGCCCGGCGGTGCTCCCCGCGTATGCGGGGATGATCCCTAAGGGAGGAGATCGGTATGCCACGCAGGCGCGTGCTCCCCGCGTATGCGGGGATGATCCATACGCCAGGCACAACCTGCTGACCAGCGAGCTGGTGCTCCCCGCGTATGCGGGGATGATCCTTGCAGGTGTGCGGGGTGCGGGGACCCCGTCCCGTGCTCCCCGCGTATGCGGGGATGATCCTTTGCGCCGCTGGCGGGCCGCCCGCTCGTTCAGGTGCTCCCCGCGTATGCGGGGATGATCCTCCCTGACTCTCGAAGATATTATTGCGGAGGACGTGCTCCCCGCGTATGCGGGGATGATCCGCGCGCATCCCGTCGCCGACGCAGGCCGGCGTGGTGCTCCCCGCGTATGCGGGGATGATCCCTCAGGGACTACATCAGGAGAGTCTCCTAGCCCGTGCTCCCCGCGTATGCGGGGATGATCCGGGAGCGTCCCGCGCCCACGGGGCGCCCCCGATGTGCTCCCCGCGTATGCGGGGATGATCCTGCTGGGCCTACACTCCCGAGCAGGGCACCGCGGTGCTCCCCGCGTATGCGGGGATGATCCGGCGCCGGAGGGTGCCGGCGTGCTCGTCCCGGAGTGCTCCCCGCGTATGCGGGGATGATCCCTGGTTCGGGTTCGGTGGAGCCGCCGAGCGCGGGTGCTCCCCGCGTATGCGGGGATGATCCGGCGGTGGGTGGGCCTGGCTGACTATCGGGGGGGTGCTCCCCGCGTATGCGGGGATGATCCCTGTGCGCCGTCATCTGCGGCACCTCGAACGTCGTGCTCCCCGCGTATGCGGGGATGATCCCGAGGGGCCGCCGATGCCAGTGAACTCGGCCTCGTGCTCCCCGCGTATGCGGGGATGATCCTTCAGGTTTTCCAGGAGCGTGTCGGCGACGACGGTGCTCCCCGCGTATGCGGGGATGATCCCACGTCGCGCCGGGACCACTGGCCCAGCCCCTCGTGCTCCCCGCGTATGCGGGGATGATCCCACCTCTCCTTCATCAGGAACGACCCCGGGGCGGTGCTCCCCGCGTATGCGGGGATGATCCCCTACGGCGCCAAAAAGATAGCGCTCCGCCGCTGTGCTCCCCGCGTATGCGGGGATGATCCGTCAACACCATCTCCGTGGCGCGGATCTTCGGGAGTGCTCCCCGCGTATGCGGGGATGATCCCCTCCGCGAGTGGGTCAAGCGCAAGAAGGACAAGTGCTCCCCGCGTATGCGGGGATGATCCCACTTTCATGCACAGCGCGTCGCCGCTCGTGGAGTGCTCCCCGCGTATGCGGGGATGATCCGCTCCTGTCCAAAGTCTGGAACGTTCTCGGCCAGTGCTCCCCGCGTATGCGGGGATGATCCGACGGCCACGCGGACGGGTAGTTGTAGTAGAGTGTGCTCCCCGCGTATGCGGGGATGATCCTAAGGGCATGGAATCAACGAAGAAGCCCCCACGGTGCTCCCCGCGTATGCGGGGATGATCCAGCAAGTCCTCAAAGCAAGTGCCGATCTTAATATGTGCTCCCCGCGTATGCGGGGATGATCCTGGTGATGATATCAAAGAATGCAAAGTTCTGGGGTGCTCCCCGCGTATGCGGGGATGATCCGCCGGCCTTTTCGAGGCGCTTGAGGCCCTCCCTGTGCTCCCCGCGTATGCGGGGATGATCCCGCCGAGCCGAGCCAGCCGGCGGCGGTCCGGATGTGCTCCCCGCGTATGCGGGGATGATCCGCGGCTCACGGGAGGGTAGACGTGCATGATGACGTGCTCCCCGCGTATGCGGGGATGATCCCTGGACGTTCCACGCCTCGAACGCCTTGGCGTGCGTGCTCCCCGCGTATGCGGGGATGATCCCGCCACCCGGGATCCGCGATCCTTGGTGGCGGCGTGCTCCCCGCGTATGCGGGGATGATCCCCACGGCCTGCAGCCGGTGGCGGTGATGATGTCGTGCTCCCCGCGTATGCGGGGATGATCCCGTGAAATTCCCCTTCGGCTGGTGCCGCTCGGCGTGCTCCCCGCGTATGCGGGGATGATCCACTGAAATGCGAGACAACCGAGGAATCTTCCCGAGGTGCTCCCCGCGTATGCGGGGATGATCCTCAGGGACCGTCTACCCGCAGACCACGGAGGCCGTGCTCCCCGCGTATGCGGGGATGATCCCGGACGGGTCGCCTCGATCGCAGCGGCGTGTGTGTGCTCCCCGCGTATGCGGGGATGATCCCGCTTGGCCGAGCCATCCGGCGGCGGTTTTGATGTGCTCCCCGCGTATGCGGGGATGATCCGACACCGGCCCCGGCGCCCGAGCCCCAGCTGGACGTGCTCCCCGCGTATGCGGGGATGATCCGACCGTGGTGAAGCAGAAGCTGCAGTCGTGGGCGTGCTCCCCGCGTATGCGGGGATGATCCCCACACCACACCGTAGCGGAGATGGCGCATCGACGTGCTCCCCGCGTATGCGGGGATGATCCGGTATGTGGACGAGGATCGTGCGGCGGCCGCGGGTGCTCCCCGCGTATGCGGGGATGATCCGGACAAATGTATCACTACATCGGGCGTCTGTCCGTGCTCCCCGCGTATGCGGGGATGATCCGGTCGTTGCTTTCGCTCACGCCTTCACGCTCTCGTGCTCCCCGCGTATGCGGGGATGATCCCGTCACCCTGTCCATGTCGATATCAGGGTCGTAGTGCTCCCCGCGTATGCGGGGATGATCCCTCGAACAGCTCGGCGAGCCGCTGAAGCCCAAGGTGCTCCCCGCGTATGCGGGGATGATCCGCCCTCAGCCGCGGCGCCGACAGTGCACAGGAGGTGCTCCCCGCGTATGCGGGGATGATCCGGCGGCGGTGGCGCCGAAGGCCGCGGCCCCGGCGTGCTCCCCGCGTATGCGGGGATGATCCCTCGGCTCCCGGAGCATCTCCCTCGGGGCCTCCGTGCTCCCCGCGTATGCGGGGATGATGAGTGAGGCGGCGCTACTCGCCCCGCGGTTCGCCCGTGCTCCCCGCGTATGCGGGGATGATCCCGTAGCGGCGACCAGTGGACCCAAGACAAGGTGAGTGCTCCCCGCGTATGCGGGGATGATCCCCCAAAGCCTCCACCGTCAACGTCTACGGCAAGGTGCTCCCCGCGTATGCGGGGATGATCCCCACGCTGACTCTGCAGAAGCCAATCCCCTACGGTGCTCCCCGCGTATGCGGGGATGATCCCCACCCGATGACCATCCCGATGCTGCCGATGATGTGCTCCCCGCGTATGCGGGGATGATCCGGAGTCCTTGAACAGACCCGCGAGGATCGCGATGTGCTCCCCGCGTATGCGGGGATGATCCAGATGCCCTTCGAGCCGAAGTGCGAGTAGAGCGTGCTCCCCGCGTATGCGGGGATGATCCGCCCACCGATAGACCTCGCGCATGCCCAGCCCCGTGCTCCCCGCGTATGCGGGGATGATCCGGGACATGTCCTCGCTCTTCTCGCGATGTCGGGGTGCTCCCCGCGTATGCGGGGATGATCCTTCTCCAGCCCCGCGCCCCGAGCCTCCTCCTGAGTGCTCCCCGCGTATGCGGGGATGATCCGGGAGGAGTCATGTCAGAAGAGATCACAAGTGAGTGCTCCCCGCGTATGCGGGGATGATCCGATCATCATGGCGGTCTATGCTGGGATGCGCGTGTGCTCCCCGCGTATGCGGGGATGATCCTTCGGTCGACGGGGATGCTGTCGGATGCTCCTCGTGCTCCCCGCGTATGCGGGGATGATCCTTTCGCCGATTCCTCGAAAATAAACGGATTACAGTGCTCCCCGCGTATGCGGGGATGATCCCTCAACAGCAATCAGTTCATGCCTCTACTACTCGTGCTCCCCGCGTATGCGGGGATGATCCTGTTATGCCAGAAGCCGCCGGCCGCATTATCGCGTGCTCCCCGCGTATGCGGGGATGATCCGGCTGTAACGAAACCCGACATCGCGAGAAGAGCGTGCTCCCCGCGTATGCGGGGATGATCCCGACGGCATTGGGGGTAATGACGGTAATGCCGTGTGCTCCCCGCGTATGCGGGGATGATCCGGAGGCGCGATGATCATCGCGATCTGCAACCAGGTGCTCCCCGCGTATGCGGGGATGATCCGGAAGGTCGGTGAAGTCAGCAGTGATTTCGGGAGTGCTCCCCGCGTATGCGGGGATGATCCGTTGGTGAGAATTCGGCGGCGATCGTCGATCGTGTGCTCCCCGCGTATGCGGGGATGATCCGGAGTCTGTTCGATCACCTGCACGCCGCTATCCGTGCTCCCCGCGTATGCGGGGATGATCCGCGCCGCGAGACCCTCGACGTCCAGGGCCGCGTGTGCTCCCCGCGTATGCGGGGATGATCCCGTCGCCGCCGCCGTCTACGGGTACGCCTACGGGTGCTCCCCGCGTATGCGGGGATGATCCGAGGACGCGCCCATCATGGCATGGTGGCGCCGGGTGCTCCCCGCGTATGCGGGGATGATCCCGGGGTATACTGTGGGCATGGAAGACGATAATCGTGCTCCCCGCGTATGCGGGGATGATCCCTCTCTAGTGGCGTCGCACACCAACGGCACCACGTGCTCCCCGCGTATGCGGGGATGATCCCGTTTCACGCGAAACACAGCCCTCGCCGTCGAGGTGCTCCCCGCGTATGCGGGGATGATCCGGATAGCGCTTCGGCGCTTCCTCGACAAGGGGAGTGCTCCCCGCGTATGCGGGGATGATCCGCGAAGGCCGTCGCCATCAAAGCGATCGGCACGGGTGCTCCCCGCGTATGCGGGGATGATCCCAGTACGGTTAGACATCCCCTGGCCGCAAGCGAGTGCTCCCCGCGTATGCGGGGATGATCCAGGGGGAGAAGGCGGCTTTTCAGACATTCATGGCGTGCTCCCCGCGTATGCGGGGATGATCCGGGCGGATCGCGAGCGCGACGAACTCCAAGTGAGTGCTCCCCGCGTATGCGGGGATGATCCGCCGGTCGGCGGGACGTCGGTAGTCAGGGGACACGTGCTCCCCGCGTATGCGGGGATGATCCATGTACGCCGGCGGCGACCTCACGTGGGGACACGTGCTCCCCGCGTATGCGGGGATGATCCATGCCCCGGATCGTATCGACGAACATCTGCGGGGTGCTCCCCGCGTATGCGGGGATGATCCTACCGCAACCGATACAACACAGCATACACTATCGTGCTCCCCGCGTATGCGGGGATGATCCCCACTGCCCGATCCCTATCGTGATCGGGTCCACGTGCTCCCCGCGTATGCGGGGATGATCCTTCATCAGGGACACCCGAGGGATAGGCTGGTGCGTGCTCCCCGCGTATGCGGGGATGATCCATAGACGCTGCAGTCCAGGTAGCTGCCGTCCAGGTGCTCCCCGCGTATGCGGGGATGATCCTACCGAAATGCGAATCGAGGGAGAAAACCACTAGTGCTCCCCGCGTATGCGGGGATGATCCTCGCGTCCTTTCCATCGGATGGATTCGAGCCATGTGCTCCCCGCGTATGCGGGGATGATCCTCGCATTTTTTCCAACGGGCCCTGGCTGGGAGCGTGCTCCCCGCGTATGCGGGGATGATCCGGATGCGGGGACGAAGACGTTCGGCGACGTCATGTGCTCCCCGCGTATGCGGGGATGATCCGACGCTGGCGAGGCAGGAACCAGACGCAGCTGCGGTGCTCCCCGCGTATGCGGGGATGATCCGTCTCGGAGCGGGTCCGTGGTCGCCGGCTGATGGTGCTCCCCGCGTATGCGGGGATGATCCCCAATGGGGGCGAGAGCATCGCCGAGAAGGTCGTGTGCTCCCCGCGTATGCGGGGATGATCCAGAACTGCCCGTACGACTCGAAGATCGACCAGCTGTGCTCCCCGCGTATGCGGGGATGATCCGCCGGCGACACACAGTCCCTCCCCTACGGGCAGGTGCTCCCCGCGTATGCGGGGATGATCCGTAGCACGGGAACTCAACACGCGCATGCTCTCCGTGCTCCCCGCGTATGCGGGGATGATCCGACTGCGCCGATGGCCGCGGCCCCGCCGCGCAGGTGCTCCCCGCGTATGCGGGGATGATCCTTTCCCGGTGGAGTCGGCGGATTGCTTTTGGATGTGCTCCCCGCGTATGCGGGGATGATCCCTGCCTTGCCATGCCGCCTCGCCTCCTGCTACAGTGCTCCCCGCGTATGCGGGGATGATCCGGCCGCCATGAGGAGGCTGCCGGCGGCTTGGAGGTGCTCCCCGCGTATGCGGGGATGATCCGCTTGCCGATGAGCGGGACGACGTGGTCGCCGAGTGCTCCCCGCGTATGCGGGGATGATCCGGTCGCGACTGTCGGCCTTGAATTCGAAGCTTCGTGCTCCCCGCGTATGCGGGGATGATCCGGTGATTTTGATTTGGTGGCCGGCCCAGCTGATGTGCTCCCCGCGTATGCGGGGATGATCCTACGGCATTTCCCTCACACAGAACGCGATCGACGTGCTCCCCGCGTATGCGGGGATGATCCCAGCCAAACCCCTCACACCCCACAAGACGGGGCGTGCTCCCCGCGTATGCGGGGATGATCCCCCCGGCCCGCAACAGGAGCGAGGCGTGGGTGTGTGCTCCCCGCGTATGCGGGGATGATCCGGCAACAGGGATGGGTTTTTCGTCGCTGAAATCGTGCTCCCCGCGTATGCGGGGATGATCCCCCAGTGCTAGCGGGACGATCCGCATGCCCGGGGTGCTCCCCGCGTATGCGGGGATGATCCGACGGGCCGGGAGGCGACCGGCCCGCGGGCCAGGTGCTCCCCGCGTATGCGGGGATGATCCCCCTCACAGCCGCGCTCGCCGAGCTGCGCGAGCGTGCTCCCCGCGTATGCGGGGATGATCCATTCCTGACCGAGCTGCGCGGCCAGGGCGTCCTCGTGCTCCCCGCGTATGCGGGGATGATCCCCGATCAGCGCCCGCTGTTCGGTCACACGGGCAGTGCTCCCCGCGTATGCGGGGATGATCCGAAGACGATGTCGCCCGGCTGCAGGGAATCAGCGTGCTCCCCGCGTATGCGGGGATGATCCGCGAAACCCAAGGGATGCGGCTCGGGTCTCGACGTGCTCCCCGCGTATGCGGGGATGATCCGTCGTAGGCCCCTCCCCGCTTGTCCCTAAACGAGTGCTCCCCGCGTATGCGGGGATGATCCGCCCTCGATCATCGCATTGGTCAGTCGCCACGAGTGCTCCCCGCGTATGCGGGGATGATCCCCTGCCGGTAAACGACAGGCGCGGCCCGTCGTCGTGCTCCCCGCGTATGCGGGGATGATCCCGAGGTGGTATATTTTCTGGTATGAAATCGACGGTGCTCCCCGCGTATGCGGGGATGATCCCGCCCACGCCCCGACAGACCGCAAGAGACTGACGTGCTCCCCGCGTATGCGGGGATGATCCGGCCACGTGGGAGATCCGCGACAGGTCGCCGTCGTGCTCCCCGCGTATGCGGGGATGATCCCGCCGCCGTGACTCGCACGATCGTCGTCGACCAGTGCTCCCCGCGTATGCGGGGATGATCCCGGCGGGGCGCCGGCGGTGGCGAGGCGCTGGGCGTGCTCCCCGCGTATGCGGGGATGATCCCCGTGCTAGAGCTACAGAAGCCAATCCCCTACGGTGCTCCCCGCGTATGCGGGGATGATCCGAAGTGGAAAGACAAAGGAACCTTAAGCCAGCAGTGCTCCCCGCGTATGCGGGGATGATCCGTCACCGGCCCCAACGGGATCTCGTGGCACACCAGTGCTCCCCGCGTATGCGGGGATGATCCGGACCATGAGCGACCGTACAATGCGGCGTTCGAGTGCTCCCCGCGTATGCGGGGATGATCCCCCGACCTATACCAGTCGCCCACGAACCCCAGAGTGCTCCCCGCGTATGCGGGGATGATCCGGCGGGCCAGCAGCCCGTCCCGGACGCGGGCGGGTGCTCCCCGCGTATGCGGGGATGATCCCAATGGCTGGTCACGAAGCTTGCCGAGCCGGTCGTGCTCCCCGCGTATGCGGGGATGATCCGCCAATATGCCCGTCTAGATCCAAGGCGTCATCGTGCTCCCCGCGTATGCGGGGATGATCCGTCTCCATCGTGCCGTTCCCGGCCTATGAAGACGTGCTCCCCGCGTATGCGGGGATGATCCCTTCAGCTCGGTGGTGGCGTCGTCGTCGCCGGCGTGCTCCCCGCGTATGCGGGGATGATCCTACGGGCCCTACCGCGGCACATACTCCACGTTCGTGCTCCCCGCGTATGCGGGGATGATCCCGTCGTCGACGGCGCCCATGGACTGTTGCAGGTGTGCTCCCCGCGTATGCGGGGATGATCCCAGAATCGACTCCTGTTCCATGTTGGCGTAGGTGTGCTCCCCGCGTATGCGGGGATGATCCGGCTGCTCGGGCGATCGCCCGGTAGGC